>OQWE01000358.1_pt1 | contig 15883 bp, 18 predicted proteins | sample 1691591 | NCBI WGS metagenome assembly OQWE01 (sample SAMN03418265, study PRJEB22391) | human gut metagenome | biome: human-gut; feature: organic feature; material: feces | host: Homo sapiens | place: Tanzania | collected 2013-01
GTCAAAGCCGCAGTGGCGGCACAAAAGCGTGAGACCCTTCCTTTATGCTTGTAAGCTCCACGTTTATTATCCTCTGTGCCTCCTCGGGGCTCTCGGCCTTATCCAGCACCGGGGTGAGATATTCAAGCACATTATCGCGTACGCGCAGCTTGAGCTCCTGCTCAGCCGTTTCATCAGAGGCAGCTATAACGTGCAGCCGCACGACGGGCAGGAGTATTACCCGACGCGTGAGTACGAAGGCTTTACGCTTCCGGCGGGGCAATATCAGTCTCTGCGCGTTATTCTCGGCGAAGGAAAGGGGCACAACTAGCTATAACGTGCAGCCGCACGAGCGACGAGCTTATGTCCCGCTGCCGTCCCTGCGCCCACGTGCCGACACACAGCGACACGCACAGAGCGCACAGTGCCGCAAGCTCCCAGGTCTTGAGTTTGTATTCCTTCATAAAAAAACCGCCTTTACTATGTAATCACGATCGCAATTACAGTATCGGCGGTGTTTTTTGGTTTTAAACATCTATTCGCGGCATTATTTTTGCCGGCGCGACACAGCGCCAGTCGCGGCGCAGAGCTCTGACGGAGCTCTCCGCGGCCCTTTCGTCGTCATACAGGCCGAACACGGCCGAGCCCGTGCCGGTCATGACAGCACCCAGTGCGCCGCAGTCGAGCATCCTGCTTTTTATTGCGGCGATCTCGTTGTGCCGGCGGTCGGGCACGTCCTCAAAGACGTTGTACATCCGACGCGCGATCTTCGGCAGATCGCCCTCGCGCAGAAGCTCGATTATTCCCTGCGTGTCCGGATGGCAGCGCAGCTTCACGGCATCGAGCCGCCTGAACAGCTCCGGCGTGGAGACGGAAAAATCGGGCTTGCATACAACAACGCCGCACTCGGGCATGGACGGCAGCGGCGACAGCAGCTCTCCCCTGCCGGAGGCGAGCTGAGTTCCGCCGCACACGCAGAAGGCAACGTCCGAGCCGATGTGCGCGGCCAGCTGCTCAAGGCGCGCACGGTCAAGCCCGGCTCCGCACAGCTTGTTCAAGGCGCGCAGCACTGCCGCCGCGTCGCTTGAACCGCCTGCCATGCCCGCTCCGACAGGGATGCGCTTTTGCATTTTTATGTGCGCGCCCATGTTCCCTATTCCGGTCTCGGCAAAGAAAACGTTTGCCGCACGCACGGCGAGGTTGCGCTCATCGCAGGGCACGAATCTGAGATTGCTCTCGGCGCGGCTGGCTCTGCCGGGCGTGAGTGTAACGGTGATATCGTCGCACAGCGTGATGGTCTGCATGACCATCATCATATCGTGGTAGCCGTCGGGACGCTTTCCCGTGACGTCAAGCGAGATATTGATTTTTGCGTAGGCTTTTTCGTTAATGCAGGTCATTTTTCAAAGAGAATTGACATCAGCGCGATACCGGCATCGATATACGGGCCTTTTTCGCCGCTTTTTTCGGTGTACGGCAGGCCGGCCTTCGTATCGACGCGGCTGTCATAGAGCATGTACGGCACGGGGTCGCCGTCGTGACCGCGTGTGGAGGTCAGCGTCTTGTGGTCGGACAAAAACAGCAGTCGGTAATCCCAGCCGCGAGAGCGCATTGCCGCGTCCAGCGGACGGATAAGGCGCGTGTCGAGCCAGCCGATAGCCTCAAGCTTGCCCTCAAGATCGCCGTTATGCGTACACTCGTCGGGAGCCTCGACATGGACTGCCGCAAAGTCGTGAGCTTCGAGTATCTCAAGCGCGGCGGCAAGCTTGTTTTCGTAATTTGTATCCTTCTCGCCGGTAGCGCCCTCCGGGCAGACAAAGCTCAGACCCGTGAGCGCGGCTATACCGTGGCACAGAGGCACCGCGGAGACGACAACGCCGTCGTGCCCGGTCTCGGCCTTGAAGTCGGGAAGCTTTACAGCGGTGCCCTCTGCCCAGAACCACACGCCGTTTGCGGGCATTTTCCCCTCGGCACGGAGCTTTTCGTTCAGCGGGTGATGCTCAAGGATGCGGTTTGCAGCCTCCATGAGTCCGCGCAGAACCTTTGCGTTTTCGCAGCCGGCGGGCAGGATAGCGCCGATCTTCTCGCCTAGATGATCGTGCGGCGGCGCAAGGCGGATGCCCTTTATATCGGCCTGCGACTGCACGGCGATATGCCGGAACGAGTGGCCGAGGTTAACCTTCATACCGGCCTTCCCGGCAAGGGGCGCAAACTCCGGGTCGTTAAACAGGGCGGTGACTATCTCGTCGGAGACCGCGCCGTCTATGGAGCCTGCCGAGTGCGAGAGGATGCGCTTTTCCTCAAAGGGCATGTCTCCCTCCTCATAGGTGACCATGTTGCAGCGGTATGCAACGTCGCCGGCATTGAGCTTTATGCCCGTCGCCGCGGCCTCGAGCGGAGCGCGGCCTGTGTAGTAAAGCTTCGGGTCGCAGCCGAAGATGGACATAATCGCCGTGTCGCTTCCGGCGGGCAGGCCGTGCGGAACGTTCAGAACGCTGCCTACCTCGCCGCGTGCGGCAAGCTCGTCAATAAAGGGCTTTTTTGCATATTCAAGCGGAGTCAGGCCGCCGAGCTCAGGGACCGGGTTGTCGGCTATACCGTCACCTATTATGAGAATGTACTTCATCGTTATCACTCCTTGCTTCGGAATTTGGAATATGAATCATTATAAAATATCATCAACGATTTGAAAAGCACAATATTGCATTTTTCGCGCTGTTATGAGAAAATGTCAGTCATGATCTTACGGGGGAGAGCGCTATGAGCAGGAAAGTCAAAAAAAGTGATGTTAACAGGTTTGCCGGGTTTGCGAAAAAATATCCCCTTGCGGCGCTGATCATCGTCGTCATCGCGGCGGCGGTGCTCATATTCCAGCGTGTATCGGAAAACAATCCCACGGTCACCGTACCGATGGACGGACTGTATGTCCACTATATAGACGTCGGTCAGGGCGACTCGGAGCTTATATGCTGCGGCGGACAGTATATGCTCATTGACGCGGGCACACCCTCGTCCGGCGATACGGTCGTGGAGTACATACGGGATCTCGGCATAAAAAAGCTCGACTTTGTTGTGTGCACGCACGGTCACGCCGACCACTGCGGCGGCCTTGACGCCGCTGTCGAGAGCTTCGACGTGGACACGGTATTTACATCGCCGTATGCGGGCGACGCGGCGTCCTATCTGCGCTTTGTCGAAACGGTCGAGAGCGCGCAGCTCACGCTTGAGGTGCCCGATGCGGGCGCAAGGTACCGCTTGGGCGATGCAGAATTTGAGTTTATCGGGCCGCTTTCAGACCACAAGGACGTAAACGACGACAGCCTTGTTATGAGGCTTACTTACGGCGATACGAGCTTTCTCTTCACAGGCGACATGACCGCCAAGGCCGAAAAGGAGCTCATTGCAGACGGTGCAGATGTAAAATGCGACGTACTCAAGGTCGGACACCACGGCTCGTCCGGCTCAAGCTGCTATCAGTTCTTATATGAGGCAGAGCCGAAGCTCGCCGTCATTTCATGCGGCAGGGATAACGACTACGGCCACCCGCACGAGGAGACGCTCAGCCGCCTCAGGGACGCCGGAGTCACGGTATACAGAACAGATGAGCTCGGCAGCATCGTCATATTCAGCGACGGCATGACCGTGGAAAGGAGGGCCGCATGAGGGATAAAAGCTATTCAAAGGCGATAGCCGCGGCGATCGTCACGCAAGTTTTCTGGGGTCTGAGCTTTCTGGCGTCGAGCATCGGGCAGGAGACGGCCTCGCCGTTCGTGCTGATGAGCTATCGCTTCAATATTGCGCTGATCGCGCTCACTGTCCCAGTGCTTCTGGGCAGGCAGAAGCTCAGGCTGCGCGGCAAAAGCATAAAGCCCCTGCTGCTGCTCGGCTCGATGGAACCGTGCTTGTATTTCATCGGCGAGCAGTACGGGCTTAAATACTCAAGCTCCGCCTTCTCCGGCATCATGATCGCAGTCATTCCAATCGTCACGATAATTTTCGCGGCTGTATTTCTGAAGGAGCGGCCGAGCAAAAAGCAGTGGCTGTTCAGCGCGCTGTCTATCCTCGGCATCATCGTGATAACGCTCGCTGAAAACAGCGGCGGTTCTATAACGTTCAAGGGCTTTGCGCTTTTATGCCTTGCCGTCGTCACGGGCTCGGCGTACAGCGTCATATCCTGCGGCGTGTCCGGCAGATTTTCGGTGTTTGAGCGGACGTATTTCATGCAGATCATGGGCGCTGTGTTCTTCACTACGCTCGCGCTCATTGAAAACGGCGGCAGCGTCGCGGCCGTACTCGCACCGGCGACGAACCTCCGTTTTCTGCTTGCTGTACTGTTTCTTGCTCTGGGCGCGTCGGTGGCGGGATATTCGATGTTTAACTACGCCGTATCGCACGCGCCGATGGCAAACGTCATCGTATTCGTGAATCTCGCGACCGTCGTTTCGGTAGCCGCCGGTATAATCGTCCTGCACGAAAGGCTCGCCCCCGTCTCGCTCGTCGCGATGGTCGTCGTCCTCATCGGCATATGGGGCGTTCAAAAATACCCGCCGAAGGAAAACCTCGAGGATTGAAAAATGCGGAGTCCGAACGGACTCCGCATTTTTGTCTTGTTGTTGAGTTTTATCTCTGGCCCTTTTCGTAGGGGATGCCCTCCGCCTTCGGCGCGCGCGAGCTCTTGGAGGTCAGCGCGAGGACGATAAGCGAGATTATGTACGGCATCATCTTGTATATGGAGCCGGAAAGCTGCAGGCTCAGCAGGAAGTCGAAGCCCGAGTACACGCTCGCGAGAGCGCGGAACAGGCCGAACAGCAGCGCCGCGAGCGCTATGCGGTGCGGCTTCCACTGGCCGAAGATCATGACCGCGAGGGCGAGGAAGCCGAAGCCGGAAACGCCTGCCTCAAACTGCCACTCGCTGGCGCCGGCAATGATATACATGATACCGCCGAGGCCACCGAGGACGCCGGAGATGAGAACGCCCGACCAGCGCATTTTGTACACGTTTATGCCGACGGAGTCCGCCGCCTGAGGATGCTCGCCGCAGGACATCAGGCGCAGGCCGAATTTTGTCTTGTACAAGACGATGTACGCCGCGATAAGAAGCACGAGCGCGACGAGCATCATCCAGTTGAAGGTGAAATCGCCGATGTTTACGAGGAATGCCTTCTTCTGCGCTATGTACTGCACGGTAGCGGAGACGTTGTCGGGACTCTCGGCCGTATTTATGGCCTTGACTATGACCGTTGCCGCCGCAAGGCCGAGCATGTTCAGCGCCGTACCGACGATCGTCTGATCGGCCTTGAAGTTTATACACGCCACCGCCAGCAGCGACGAGAACACGAGCCCCGTGACCGCCGCGGCAAGGATGGTGAGTATGACGATAGTCGCCGGAGAGGAGCCTTCAAGGTACTTCATCGTCAGCGCGCCGCCGAGAGCGCCCATGACCATGATTCCCTCAAGGCCGAGGTTTATAACGCCCGAATGCTCCGAGAAGCAGCCGCCGAGAGCGACAAGGATCAAAACGGAAGCATAGAGAATAGTGTACTGGATAAGTAATGACATTACTCGTCGCCTCCTTCCCTTCCGGCAGCCTGAGCCGCCGCCTTTGCCTTTTCCTCACGCTTTGCGGCGATGTTGTTCATGACATACTTCATGAAAAGAACAAAGCCGCACAGATAGATGATTATAGACGAGATCAGGTCGGATATCTGCGTGCAGTAAATGCTCTTGTCGAGGTATGCGCCGCCGACCGTTATGTGCTGAATGAAATAGGACGAGAATATTGCTCCGACGGGGTTCAGACCGCCGAGGAACGCCGCGGCGATGCCGTTAAAGCCCATCGCGGGAACCGATGACTGGCCGCAGGACCATTGCTCGAAGCCCGTCAGGTAGAAAAGGCCTTCACCCAGTGGCGATATATGCGGCCCTGGCCTGGCAGCTCCCGTGGTGGGTGTGTCTGCTAATAGCAACGGCGGCAGGCGCGGCGCTGGGCACGGTGTCCGGCGTTCTCAAGAGCTACTGCAACGTAAACGAGGTCATCTCGGGCATCATGCTCAACTGGATAACCCTTTACGCGATGAACGATCTGCTCACGAACGTCAAGGAGACCACCAGCCCCTACACCATGCACATCGGCTCCGTCAGCCCCGAATCGCTTATGCCGACGCTCGGGCTTGACGCACTGTTTTCAAATAACCAGTACGTTACGATATCCATACCCATTGCGATGCTCATTGCGGTGATCGTGTACATCGTAATGGAAAAGACCAAATTCGGCTATGAGCTTAAGGCAACGGGCTTTAACAAAAATGCCGCAAAGTACTGCGGCATGGCCGAAAAGCGAAACACCATCCTGACGCTGCTCATCGGCGGCGGCCGGCGGCGCCGATGTTGAACAGGCCGACCTTATACGCAAACAGAATAGACAGCGAGCACATGATAAGCGGCGCCGTTTTGACGAGCGTGCTTCCGAAATACTTCAGTGCTATCTGTGTATTGGGATAGTTAAAGAAGTTCTTTATAAGTGCCGTTATCGCCTCGCTCGCACCCGCCGGATTTATAAACAGCAGGACTATGTAACCGAGCAGCAGGCCGAGCAGAATGCAGATTATCGACGCTATAAACGACTGCACACCGCTGTTTTTCAAAAGGGAGCGTTTTTCCTTATTCATTGGCTGCTCCTTTCTTCGCGCCGGCCATGTACAGTCCGAGCTCTTCGACGGTGGTTTTCTTCGGGTCGAGCTCGCCGACGATCTCGCCCTCGTACATGACAAGTATGCGGTCGGAAACGCTCATGACCTCATCAAGCTCGAGCGACACCAGAAGCACCGCGTGACCCGCGTCACGCACTGCGACGAGCTGCTTGTGAATGTATTCGATAGCGCCGACGTCAAGGCCGCGTGTCGGCTGCACGGCGACGAGCAGCTCCGGCTCCTTATCTATCTCACGGGCGACGATGGCCTTCTGCTGGTTGCCTCCGGACATGCTGCGCGCTATGGTGACCGAGCCCTGACCGGAGCGGACATCGTACTGCTCAATGAGCTTATCGGAATACTCGCGGATGTTTTTGCGCCTCAAAAAGCCCGTGCCGGAAACAAACTGCGGCTCGAAATAGCGCTGGAGTATCATATTATACTCAAGCGTGTAATCAAGCACCAGGCCGTGCTTATGTCTGTCCTCGGGGATGTGGCTCATGCCGTGGGTATTGCGGTCACGGATGGATGCGTGGGTAATGTCCCTGCCGCATAGGGTTATCCTGCCCTCCTTGAGCGGCTCAAGACCCGTGAGTCCGTAGACGAGCTCGGTCTGACCGTTGCCGTCGATGCCCGCGATGCATACGATCTCTCCCGCACGAACCTTAAACGATACGTTTTTGACCGCATTATTGTGATGAACCTTCGACGCGACCGTCATTCCCTCAACGTCAAGGATCACGTCGCGCGGCTTTGCCTCCTGCTTATGCACGACGAAATCGACGTCGCGGCCGACCATCATGCGCGAGAGCTCTTCCTTGCTGGTGTTTTTGATCTCGACCGTGCCGATGTACTTGCCCTTGCGCAGTACCGTGCATCGGTCGGCAACCTCCATTATCTCGTTGAGCTTGTGCGAGATGAACAGGATGCTCTTGCCCTCTTTTGCGAGGTTTTTCATGATCTGCATGAGCTCCTCGATCTCCTGCGGAGTCAGGACCGCCGTGGGCTCGTCGAAGATGAGTATCTCATTTTCGCGGTAGAGCATTTTGAGTATCTCGGTGCGCTGCTGCATGCCGACGGTGATATCCTCGATAAGCGCGTCGGGGTCGACGCTAAGGCCGTACTTATCGCTCAGCTCGATTATCTTTTTGCGCGCGATGTCCTTCTTGAGAAAGCCGCCCCTGCTCGTCGGCTCATCGCCGAGAATGATGTTATCAAGGACCGAGAAGCACTCAACGAGCTTGAAGTGCTGATGCACCATGCCGATGCCGAGGCGGTTGGCATCGTTGGGATCTTTTATCTCGACCTCTCTGCCGTCTTTTTTGATAATGCCCTCCTCTGCCTGATACAGGCCGAACAGAACGCTCATAAGCGTACTCTTGCCCGCGCCGTTTTCACCGAGCAGAGCATGTATCTCGCCTTTTTTGAGCTGAAGGGTAATATCATCGTTGGCGACTATGCCCGGAAAGCGCTTTGTTATGTGCAGCATTTCTATCGCATATGCCTGTTCCAAAGCCCAAATCTCCCCTTTCGTATGCAAAGTTTCTTGTGTTCCAATGTGTTAATAATTAATTATACAATAGTAAGGGGTGCATTGCAAATAAAATTGTCGGAATTATGAATAAAAAAGGACAGGCGAAAAATTCCGCCTGTCCTTTTTGGTTGTAACGATGAAATTACAGGATGTTGCCGAAGGTCTCGACCTTGATCTCGGTCTTGGGCATTGCCTCGGTGGAGTTGTCGACCTTGACGTCGCCCTTGAACATTGCCGCTACGAGAGTCTTGTAGTCGTCCTTGGTGAAGCCGTCAGACCACTGAGTGCTCTCCATGGGGATCTGAACGTAGTTGTCCTCGGGATTCTCGGAAACGAGCCCCAGGCTCTCCATCTTGCCGCCGAAGTCCGCCCACTTGTCGGCAGAGATAGCAGCCAGAACGGTCTTAACGGTGGGGGCAAGGCCCTTCATTGCGGAAGTAACGGTCATGCCTTCGCCGTATTTGCCGTCGATGATGCCGGCCTGGTCAACGTCAACGCCGATCATCTTTGCGCCCTCGACCTTTGCCGCTGCTTCAGCTGCGGATGCGTAGATGCCGCCGCCGCAGGCGAAGACGACCTCAGTGCCGCCGGCATACCAGGTATCCATAGCGGCAGTGATGTCGGCATCACCGAAGAACTGGTTGCCGTAAGCATAGTTCAGCTTGACATCGGTCAGCTTCAGCTCGGCGGCAGCAGCGTCAACGCCCTGCACAAAGCCGTAGCCATAGCGCTGGACAGCGGGGACAGCCATGCCGCCCAGGAAGCCCAGGTTCTTGTAGCCCAGCTTCACAGCAGCGTAACCGGCCATGTAGCCGCACAGCTCTTCCTGGTAAACAGCACAGTAAACATTCTTGCTTATGTGCTCTTTGTTGTTCGCATCCTTAAGATCGGTGCGGTTGCCGTCCTTGTCGTGATTGTAGAAGGAATCATACAGGTCGAACTCGGAAACATCGAGGCCGATGAATTTGACATCGGGGTGGGTGTCCTGGCACTCTGCAATGGTGCCTGCGAATGCATAGCCGGGCATTACGATGACATTGAAGCCTTCTGCAACAGCCTGCTCGACCATCTCTACACGGGCGGCGGTGCTGTCTGCGGTGGGCTTGTAGTACTTAAAGTCGACAGAATTTTTGTCGCAGAAAGCCTTGCAAGCTTCGTAGGTGGTCTGGTTGAAGGACTGGTCGGTGATGTCGCCGTAGTCGGTGATCATTGCTACTTTATAAGCAGCGGTGTCGGGCTTGTCCGTCTCTTTGGGCTTGTCGTTGCCGCCGCATGCGCAGAGAGCAAAGACCATAGCAAGAGCGAGGACGATTGCGAGAAATCTTTTCATGATTTTTCCTCCGTATTTTTTAAATTTGTGCGTACAAATTTAGGCGATATGCTCTTCATATCGTCATATCGTGGATATTATACCATTGTCGTGCCAAACAGGCAAGCACTATTTGTCATTTTAGCTAAAAAAGCATAGCCTATCAGCCGAGCTTGGCCATCTTAACGGCGGTATCGAGGGCAATTTCTATCATCTGGGTCAGCGAAAGCTGGCGCTCCTCGGACGACAGAGCCTCGCTGCGGTACAGGTGATCGGATATCGTGCAGATGCACAGAGCACGCTTGCCGGCACGGGCGGCGTTCATGTAAAGGCCTGCGGCCTCCATCTCGACTGCCATAACGCCCATGTCACGCCACTTGGTGCTGTCGTCACAATTTGAGGGGGAGTAGAAGTTATCAGACGACAGAATATTTCCGACCTTAATGTCGATGCCCTTTTCCTTGGCGGCCTCTACGCAGTTACTAAGCAGCGTGTAGTCTGCGATGGGGGCGAAGGTGCCGTTGAGCTCAAACTGGTGGGCAAAGTTCGAGTCGGTGCATGCGCCCTGACCGGCGACAATGTCCATGAGCTTGAGGTCGTCACGCATTGCGCCTGCCGAGCCTATGCGAATGATATTGTCAACATCGTAGAAATTGTACAGCTCCCAGCTGTAGATGCCGATTGCGGGAATGCCCATGCCGGAAGCCATGACGGTCACGGGAACGCCCTTCCATGTGCCGGTGTGACCCTGAACACCTCGGACATTGTTCACGAGCACGGGGCTTTCCAAAAAGGTCTCGGCGATGAACTTTGCGCGCAGGGGGTCACCGGGCATGAGCACGGTCTTTGCGATATCCTCCTTTTTGGCGGAGATATGCGGAGTGGGAATAGGCATAATAATTCCTCCTGTTGTTATTTTGTATACTATAAGATAAATTATAACAAACAAATTTCAAAAGTCAAATTGCAAGACGGGATTATTTATGATATCATCAAAATCAGATAAAAAATATCGGGGGAGCTTGAGGGATGAACGACATAATCGTAATCGGTATCGCAGGCGGCACGGGAAGCGGAAAAACCACCATCACACGCAAGATAATGCAGCATTTCGGCGGAGATGTGAGCGTCGTGTATCACGATAATTATTACAAGGCGCACCATAATATGAGCTATAATGAGCGCACGAAGCTCAATTATGACCATCCCGACGCATTTGACACGGATCTTCTCATCGAGGATCTCAAGAAGCTGCGCAGGGGGGAGACTATCCAGTGTCCCGTTTACGACTACACGGCTCATGACCGATCGAGCAAGACCGTGACCGTGAAGCCTGCCAAGGTGATCGTGGTCGAGGGTATACTCATTTTCCAGAGCGAGGAGCTGTGCAAGCTCATGGACATCAAAATATATGTCGATACCGATGCCGATGTTCGCATACTGCGCCGCATCGTGCGTGATGTGCGTGACAGGGGCAGGAGCCTTGAAAGCGTCGTGAACCAGTATCTTACGACCGTAAAGCCCATGCACGAGCAGTTCGTCGAGCCGTCAAAGCGCAAGGCGGATATCATCATCCCCGAGGGCGGCCATAATCAGGTGGCGCTTGAGATGGTGCTCGAGCGGGTGAGAGCGCATATAACGAAGTAATATATAATGTAGGAGAAAGCTATGGCAAAGCTGTATTTTAAATACGGTGCAATGGGCTCGTCGAAGTCGGCTCAGGCACTGATAACCCAATTTAACTATGAGGAGCTGGGCATGACCGTGTGGCTCATCAAGCCCAGCATCGACACCCGTGACGGAGCGGATATCATAAAAAGCCGCATCGGACTTGCCCGCAGCGCACAGATAATCACGCCCGAGCAGGATATCGTCAAGGAGTACGCTAAAGCCGGCAGGCACGATGTCATAATCTCCGACGAGGCGCAGTTTTTTACGCCCGAGCAGATAGACCAGCTGCGTGAGCTTGTAGATTTTGAGGATATCCCCGTTTTGTGCTTCGGCCTGCGCACCGATTTTCTCACCCATGTGTTCCCGGGCTCAAAGCGCCTGCTTGAGCTTGCCGACTCCATAACCGAGATAAAGACCGTCTGCGCCTGCGGCAGAAAAGCCACCGTAAATGCGAGAATCGACGAAAACGGCAGAGTCATCACTCAGGGCGACCAGGTGTTCCTCGGCGGCAACGACAGCTATCTTGCCGTCATTTGCAAGGCTTCTTTTTCTTGCCGATTTAAACACCTTTAGGCCGAGCCAAAGGACGGCGCAGAATATACCGCCGTAGAACGCCAGCGGTTGACTTGCGATCAAGTCCGCAACACTGCCGCCAAAAGCCGAAACGACCTTTATAAGTGCAAGAACAAAGCCTACAAAAGCTGCACCGCCAAGAATGGTCGCCCACATAAGCTTGTCGCTTCTGAACTCCATGTCCGTTTCATGCTCCATGGCGGCATATAGCTCATCACGCAGGCTGATGGGTATACCGGCGGTTATGAACCGCTTGCCGTCATACTCTATGCCCTCTATCGTGCTGTCCTTGTATCCAAATACATTTTTCATAGCTTCACCTCAGAACATATAGGTCTGGTCTTCCTGCTGGCGGATGCGCTTTTTCCAGCAGCGGTGGCACATGGCAACATAGCTGTCGTTCAAGAAAAAGAAGCCTTGCAAATGACGGCAAGGTCGAAGCCGCAGCGGCGGCGCTCAATGCGGTCAAAGATCGCTGCGACAACGCACTCGGTGTGCCGTATGACCGCAAAAAGGTCGATATCTTCAGACTTTGGTATGAGCAGAAGCCCGGAAAGGCTGCCGAACCCCTGAGCTTAGAACAGGATGAAATGAAAATTTTCCGTGAAGATGACGACCTGTGCATTTCCAACAACGAAAACCTCTTTGTTATGCCCATTTCCGGCTTTACCCGCTATGTGCTGCAAGAGGAAAAAGCGGATATGTTTGAATGGCATAAGGATGTTGCCTACAACGAGGGTGAGTACAGCCGCTACGACATTGAATTTGACGGCGATGATTTCTATAGCTGCCGCTGCTACGCACTGCAATACAGCGAGGGCTTCGACGAGTTCGAGATAGTTTTTGCAGAGTACGAGCTGCCCATATTCAAAGAGATAGTCGATGTGCCGGTCGAGGAGGAGTAAGATATGAAAAATGTTTTCGGATATCCGTACAGCAAAACGGAGGACATGCCCTGTGACGGCGCTCGCTTTATAACGAACAGAGCCGATGCCGCACTCAAAAAGGAAATTGACGATGTTTTCGGCAAAGCGCTTGAGACCAACAGCAAGGCAAATTTGCCCGGTTGGCTCAAGACGCTGAAGCTCATATGCTATGTCGGCGCTATCATTGTTGCTTTCTCGCTTCTGAGAAACTTGGGCGAGCTTACGCTTGCCGAAATGTATGGCAACGCACCGGCTATTTTCTATGGCGGCGGTGTGTGTCTCGTGCTGTGGGCGGTGCTGTTTTGCGTTGAAAAGCTCAAGTACAAAAAGGTCGATGACAGCGGAGAGATAGACAAGGCGCTTGAGAGCATGGAGGAGCTCAACCTCCGCTCCGAGGAGCAGCTCGGTATACCGCACGACCACAAAAAGGTCGATGTTCTGTCGTTCCGCTACACCGAGAAAAACGGCAAGGTCAAGATAAAAGAGGAGCTTTTCTACAAGCACATGAACAACGAGATGAAGCTTTTCCGCAATGGTGACGACCTTTGCCTTGCCGATATCGACAGCGTGTACTCATTCCCGATAAATGATATCAAGAAGTATGTCCTCAAGAAAAAGAAAGCCAACATGGACGAGTGGAACAAGGATGTGCCGTTCAACAAGGGCGAGTACAAGCAGTATAAGATTACCTCGAACGACTACGGCACGATTTTTTGCAGGTACTACGCCATGCAGATATCCGATGTTTTCGGCGAGTATGAGCTGTTCTTCCCCGAATATGAGCTTGCGCAATTTAAGGCCATCGCCGATGCGCCGACGGAAAAGGAATAAGCCATGAAAAATGTTTTCGGCCGTCCGTACAGCGACAACGGACAAGCACCGCTTGATGGTGAGCGCTTCGTAACCGAGCGGGTCGACCCCGCTTTCAAAAATGAGATAGACAGCAGCAAGCAGCGGGTGGAGGAGATCAAGAAAAAGGGCAGAATGCCGACATGGAAGCTTTTTGCCGGAACTGTCTTTTTTCCGATATTTGCTTATTTGTACACTCGCATCATGGATGCGACAAACAGCTTAAATATTTTCGCCGGCTTTTCGACAATGCCGCTTATCACCGTTGCCAGCTTGGTTTGCCTTGTTATTTCTATGGGCACGCTGGTGATATATCGCAGAATGTATAAGAAGATGCTTGCAAGCCCCGAGCTTGCGGAGGCTAACGCCCGCCTTGCAAGTCTCGACAAAAACTCGGAGATAATGCTCTGCGTTCCGCAGGAGTATGAAAAGGTGGATGTTCTGTCATTTGAGTATGTCGAAAAGGACGGCAAGGTCAGAATTAAGGACACGCAGCCCTACAGATATCTCAACAGCGAAATGAAGCTTTACAAAAGCGGTGACATGCTCTGCCTTGCGGATATCGAGCGGGTTTATTCATTCCCCATAGCCGACATCAAAAAGTATGTTCTCAAAAAGAGAAAGACTATCATCAGCGGCTGGAACAAGGAAACTCCCTATAACGAGGGACGGTACATAAAGTACAAGCTGTCCAAAAACGATAACGGCAGCATCAACTCCAAGTTCTGTGCCATGCGCTGCGCCGACAGCTTCGGCGAGTACGAGGTTTTCTTCCCTGTGTACGAGCTTGAGGCGTTCAAGGCCATCGCCGATGCGCCGGTGGAAAAGGAATAAGCCATGATAAATGTTTTCGGATACCAAGGTGACAGCTCCGAGTGCGACGGCGAGCGGTTTGTGACCGCAAGGCTCGATAAGAGCCTTAGCCGTGCCGTAGATGAGGCCTACGCCAAGGCCGACAAGGCGCAGGAAAATGCGACGCTGCCGTTCTGGGCGAATGCGGTCGCATGGCTGTTTTTCATCGTTTTTGCGATCGTTGCAGTGGTAGTTTTGAGAGCGGCAAGCGAGCTCGGCTTTGCCGAAGCGTTTGTGAAGCTGCCGCTTTGGCTGCCGATAGTCGGTGCGGCAGGCTTCGTGGTCTGGCTCGTTTTGAAGCTCATTGAGTACAGAAACGGCAAAAAGGACGAGGAAACGGGCGACTACGACAGAGCGCTTGAGGAAGTTGCAAGTATCAATCAGGCCGCAAATGACATGCTCGGTGTCCCGCCGGACTACGCAACGGTCGATGTCATGGCGTACTACTATAAGCCCGCTAAGGGCAAGCTCGACGGCGAGTATTTAAACGAGGATATGAAGCTTTTCAGCAAGGACGATGAGCTCTGCCTTGCCGATATTGACAGCGTGTACTCGTTCCCGATAAAGGACTTTGTGCGCTATTATCTGGGCAGCGAAAAGCTCCCCTTGGCAATATGGAACAAGGAAGAGAACTACGACGAGGGCGAGTACCTGCAATACGGGATAAAAACCAAGTACACCGATATGGCGTGCCTGTGCTACTCCCTGCAGTTTGTCAGCGGCTCGGAGGTGTACGAGATAATATTCCCCGAGTACGAGCTTGAGCATTTTCAAAAGCTCGTCGATGTCCCCGTTGAATTTGACGAATAACAAAAACTCCCGCTCGGTGAGCGGGAGTTTTTGCGCTTTAATCCACTTTGATGATTTTATGCACGACTTCCGGCGGCAGCTTCACCACTTTGCGGTCGTATGTGATAAGTCCGTTGACTTCGTCCTCCACATCGCTAAGCTGCGTATACACCGCAGCGGCAAGACCCTGCTCGTATGCGGGGCGAATTTCGCCATTGTAGAGCTTTTCGAGCGACCTTTGCAGCTCGTCTGCGGATTTTAGGCGCTTGTAGCCGAAATCCTTGGTGTTGAAGCAGTGCCCCTCGCAGCGCAGATTGTAGCCGCCGAACTCGGACAGGAGCACGGCTCTGCCGAGCTTGTCTGGCTTGAAGTTATACTTTTTGAAATACACATGCAGGCTCTTTGTCTCACCTATCTTCTGATCGTGCCAGCCGGAGGCGTGGTCGACCGTGCGGGTCGGATCCATCTGCATGATCTTTGCGGCTATCCTCGCTGCGTCAAACTGCCCCCAGCCCTCGTTGAAGGGCACCCACATTGCGATGCACGGGCAGTTGTAAAGCGTTGCGATCATCTCATTGAGCTCAGTCTCGTAATGAGCACGCCCCTCCATGTCGTCACGGGCAAACAGCTTGTAGTTTTTGTCGCTCAGGTGCACGCCGGTCACGAGCGGGGCGGAGATGATGACGGGGTTATACTGCCCGCCGCCGTTTAT
>OQWE01000359.1_pt1 | contig 15880 bp, 10 predicted proteins | sample 1691591 | NCBI WGS metagenome assembly OQWE01 (sample SAMN03418265, study PRJEB22391) | human gut metagenome | biome: human-gut; feature: organic feature; material: feces | host: Homo sapiens | place: Tanzania | collected 2013-01
CGGTTGGTATTCAATGAATACAGCCACACGAGGACCATGTTCTTGTCCTGAGACTTGAACTGCGGCTGGCGGTTGATGGTCCAGGAGAGATACCAGTTGTCGGTGCTGTCCTTGACGGTGACGATGCCGCCGGTGGTGACCTTCCCGGCCCGGGGATCCCGCTGGCAGATGTCCATAATGTGGCGGATGATCTTCTCGTCCTTGGTCTGCACCGTGGCGCTCATCCAGTTGGTGGCTTCTACATCGGAGCAGAAGGCATCGGGATTGCCGTACTCGCCGTGCTTTGCCTGCGCGGCAATGGCTTTCCACATATCCCACGACTCACCGCAGCCATTTTTTACGCCTGACAGGTCGGGGGCATGGGTCTGATCACCATAGCAAGAGGTATCGGTGCAGCAGCCATTGGTTATGAACACAAGGTCATCATCAGTCAGGTTAATGGTCTGTTCACTGCCATCCCTGACATATACTATCTGTCTTGCAACCTTTCGGTCATCTTTGCTTTCAATGATGACATTCTTTACATCTATGCCATACTCGATGCATACTCCGTGAGATTCCAGATACTTCAACAGAGGAAGGATCATGCTCTCGTACTGATTGTACTTTGTGAAGCGCAGCGCCGTGAAGTCGGGCAGGCCGCCGATGTGGTGGATATAGCGCTGGATATAGAGCTTCATCTCCAGCGCGCTGTGCCAGTTTTCAAAGGCGAACATCGTGCGCCAGTAGAGCCAGAAGTTGGAATTCAGGACTTCCTCATCGAAAAAGTCGGTGATCTTCTTGTCCTGGAGCTGCTCGTTGGGGGTGAAGAAGAGCTTCATGATCTCCATCGCGCCCTTGTCGGAGATGTCGAACTTGCCGTCGGTGTGCGCGTCCTGACCGCGCTTTTCGGTGGCACGGCAGAGGGAGTAGTTGGGGTCTTCCTTGTTGAGCCAGTAGTACTCGTCGAGTACGCTCACGCCCTCGGTCTCGATGGAGGGAATGGAGCGGAACAGGTCCCACATGACCTCAAAGTGATTGTCCATCTCCCGGCCGCCGCGCATCACATAGCCCAGATTCTCGAACTTGTAGCCGTCGCAGGCGCCGCCGGGCAGCTCGCCCTTTTCCAGAATGTGGATGTGCTCGCCCTGCATCTGACCATCGCGCACCAGATAGCAGGCGGCGGAGAGGGCCGCCAGACCGCTGCCCACGATATAGGCGGATTTGTTGTCTACGCCCTCCGGCTTCTTGGGACGGGCAAAGGCTTCATAGTTACCACTGGAATAATACATCGTAAAACCTCCTGTAAGCTCATGGCTTTATGTTTTCTGCTTGATGGCGAAAACATACACCCCCGCCGCATTTTGTTCAATAAACAGAAAAAAGACGGTGAACAAAATTTATTCACCGGGCGGCGGCGTGCGTAATTTTTGTTCACTTTCTCCGATCTGCCAAAAACGCCGCGGGCGACGTGGAACTCTGCGTCTTTATCCACTATTCCGGCGCGAATATCCGGGAAAAGAGCTTCTTGGAGTGCTTGCAGCAGCCGCTGTTCAAGCTGTACCGGAAGGGACAACCCTTCAACGGCAACCACCTGCGCCCCTGCCCCATGCTGGAAAACCCTGAGCTGCTGTTCCTGTCGGCGCACACACTCTACAACCGTTTCTGCGCCAAACGGGATCAGGCGGTACGGGACTGCTTCGATACGCTGCAAATGGAGTCCAACGCGGAATACGACGAATAACGCCGCGCCGCCGCTTCTCCCCCCCCCTGAAGCGCGGAGCCTCATGCAGAAAAAAAGATGACGGCTTCCGCTACTCCTGATAGGGGTACCTTGAAGCGTGTCCTCGGATTAGGCAGGCAGTGCAATTGTACTGTCTGCCTTTTCTGTTGTCTCTCCGCATAGAAGCATATCGTCTGTCTCGTTGAGGTTGAAGTCCCGAAAACAGATGTGGATCTTCTGCGGTGCGTGCTTGGAGTATTTGACCTCTTTCTCATACACGATGATTTTCGCCACAAAGGTGCGGAGCAGTTCCGGGGTCAGTTCCGTCATGTCGGTGAACTTTCTGGCCTTGGCGATGAAGTTCTTGGCGTTGGCCATGCTACTGCGTAGTTTCTCCAGGCGCTCCTCCGTGGCAGGGATGGCTTCGGCCAGCTGCGCTTTCTCCTTGGAGTATGCCTCAGACAGCAAACGGAACTGCTCATTGCTCACCCGTCCCAAGGCGCTGTCCTCATACATCCGCTTGAACACTACATCCAGTTCGCCATCCCGTTTCCGCATCGTGGACAATTCCCGTTCCAACCCCCGGATCTCCTTTGCCACCTCAGTAGATTGCTTTTGCTGAATATATGCGGCGAACCGCTCCGGGTCGCTCCTGGCAAACTCTGTAGCTCTGCGGATTGTTTCCAGCACGATTTCCTTCAGTGCCACTTCCCGGATATAGTGAGCGCTACACACTTCTGCCCCGTCCTTCTTGTAGGTGCGGCAGGTGAAATGATTCTGTTCCGGCTTCATGGTGTGCGCCCGGTGCAATACCATGGGCTTACCGCAGTCCGCACAATACACCAATCCAGAGAACATATTCTGCTCATCCATATTCGTGCGGCGGCGCTTATGAGATCGCACCTCCTGTACGATATCCCAGGTTTCCTGATCCACCAGCTCTTCATGAGTATTCTCAAAGATAAGCCACTCTGATTTGGGGCGTTCACATCGTTTTTTGTCCTTGTAGGACTTGGTGCTGTAGCGAAGGTTGACCGTGTGCCCAAGGTAGACCATGTTCTGAAGCATATCCGCCACCATGTCGCCAGTCCAGTTGTAGGGCCGCTCTGCATTCAGCCCGGAATGGGATGTGCCGAATTTCGTATAGGCGTACATGGATGGACTGTAGATGCATTCTTTCTTGAGCTGCTTTGCAATCTGGGCTGGTCCCATTCCGCCGGCGCACATGGCGAAGATGCGTTTGACGACAGCCGCCGCCTCCTCATCCACCAACAGAGGAGAGTCCTTGGTTGCACCCTTGCGGTAGCCGTAAGGAGCTCGTGTCCCCACCCGGATTCCCCGCTGTGCCTTGGCGTTCACTACATTCCGCACCTTGCGGCTGCAGTCCCGCACGTGCCACTCATTGAACAAATTCTTGAAAGGCATCAGCTCGTTGCTGTTTTCATACTTGGTGTCAACATTGTCGTTGACAGCGATGTAGCGCACATCATTGGAAGGGAATATCTCCTCGATATAAAGACCGGTGTGCAGTTGGTTTCTTCCAAGGCGGGAAAGATCCTTTGTGATGATGACGGCGATGTCGCCGTTGCTCATGTCATCCATCATCTGTTCAAAGGCTGGGCGATTGAAATTCGCGCCGGAATAGCCATCGTCCACATAAAATCTGGTGTTCTGGAACCCATTCTCATCGGCGTACTTTTGCAGGATAAGTTTTTGGTTCTGGATACTGTTGGAGTCGCCCTCCAGATTATCATCTCGGGACAGACGGCAATAGAGCGCCGTGATCTTTTGGTTTGGCTGTAACATATTGACCTCCTTCATAAAATGCCAAACCGATTGAGAGATTGCAACCATACAATACCCTCAATCGGTTTGTTTGTCTATGCGAACCTGTTTTTCAGGCGGAAATATTTTTTGCGTCCTGCTCCAGGTCGATGACCTGTTTCATAAGATCGACCGTAGATTGCGTTCCTCCGAAACTGAATTCCGCGAACACAATGTACTCTCTGCCGCATACATGCTGTCGGCGGCTTTTTATAATCTTGCCGTCCCTTTCTTCCACTGCGGTATCCCGCACTGCCTTGGCAGAGGGAATATCCTCATCTCCATGCTTTTCTTCACTGTAGGAGCGGGGACGCTCATTGTATTTGAATTTATACGCCATATCGTTCCTTTCCCCTGACGCTACAGTCAGGCAACAAAAATAGCAGACCGTTACATGGTCTGCTGCTGTGTTTGTTCTGCCTGCTGATCTTCGGTCCACTGCTGTTCTGTAGATGATTGCTCATCCTGTGTGAGCACCATGGCTACGCCGGCCACCAGTCCGATGACAGCGCCGATATTTTTGGCTTCCTGTTCTGCCTGGATACGGCGGTAACGTTCCTCGACATCTTCGTTACCATCATCCAGTAACGCTCCAGTTACCGCCAGACCATACAGTCCAGCGTGGAGCGGCTTCATAGAAACAGGTTGCGGATGTTGCTGACCACTGTCGCTGTGCCATACCCCATCCCCAGCAGTGCCGCCACGATGAGCAGTACCAGTACGATCCATTTGGCCACTACGATCAGGTCGAAGTCCGGAAGCCAGTCCAGCCATTTGCAGGAATGCTTTTCTTTCTTCTTCCCAGCCTGTTCCAGCAGAGTGGTCATCTCCGTCAACGATTTCTGGATCTCCGCCATGCTGTTCTGCACCGCTGTCAGGTCTGTGTGTGATCTCAGGTTCGGAAGATACTCCCGCATTCCACGCACTTCCCACCCGATGGATTCTGTCTTCTGTGTCAGCATCGTCAGAGCCTCCGGCAGCGGACACTGGATGACAATGGGCGTGATCGGTGAACTCGACTCCCGCGCTGTCGGCTGCGGTGAAGGCTCGGGCCGGTTCAGGGCCATGAGCTCGTCCATAGATAATTTCTTCTCTGATCCTGAATTCATATTCCATGTTCTCCTTTAGATATTTGTCACCGAACAGCAAACGGTCCCGACACTGCCAGCCACTCGGCGTGGTATAGGTGATATTCTTTCGGGACTTTTCCCAGCGAACCTTGTAGCCCTCGCTCTCCATCAGCGCAATGAACTCCTCGCGGTTGGAAGCGTGGCGCATACAGTCATTGATGATATTCATGAGCTGCAGCTTCTTGCTCTGACCACGGGCCGCCGTGTGATACTCTCCGATGGTCATAGTCTTTGTTTTCTGCTTTTGTTCCCTGGGTTGAAATACAGGAAGTGAAAACTCCTTGCAGACCATGTCGTTGCGTTGCCGCAGTTCCTGGAGCTGCTCCTTTGCGATATGCAGTTTCCGTCCGGTATCGAAATTGACCGAGTTGATGAGGAAGTGGGAATGGATGTGCTCACGGTCTGTGTGGGTGCAGACCAGAACTTCGTATCCCTCATAGTACTCGGCCAGCTTCAGCGCGGCCGCGTGAGCGGTGACCGGGTCGACTGCTTCGCCTTTCGGGAAGCTCTGTACCATGTGATAGAACAGTACACCGTCCGTCTTGTGGTAGAGCCGCTTGGTGGTCATGAAATCCGCGTAGACAGATTCCGGCTGACAGTTGATACCTGTGACCAACTGCTGCCCCTCGAACTCGGTCTTTTTATCCTGCATGGTATACCGCATCACGGCGCTCATGCATCCGGTGGTCTGGCCCCGCTTGTAGTTTGTGAAGCTGATGATAGCCATAGCTTACCAGCGCTTTCGTTCAAGGATCATCCGAACGGCACCACAGAGTTCAGAGAACGCCCGACATACGCTTTCCAGATCGATCACGGTCACTCGTCCCATGTGCGCCAGGGTGACGAGCTGGTTCAGATTTCTGCCGATGGACTTCAGCTCCTTCAGCACTTCTTTCAGGCCGTCGATGACCACCACCTGCTTTCCCAGGCAGCAGGCAGTGACGTAGTCGCTCATGGACATCCCGGACTGCTTCGCCAACTCCTTGATGGCCTCCCGGTCTGTGGACGCCATGCGGGTGCTGAATTTAACATCTTTTTTCATGTCGTTTCCTCCAAATCGTAGATAAAGTGGGTCCGGGCTTCTGCCCGGAATTCATGCGGAAGTCGGGCAGCGGCGTTGCCGCAGACCAGACAAACGCGATGCTGGCCACCTCCAAGGAGGTGATTTCCCTGCACCGAACACCCGCGCTCCGCTTTCGGCCACAAATGGCCACAAACGGCGTTTCTTTTTCCCTGCGGGTGTTTACTCGCCATGCCCGGCAATCTCCCGCAAATCGCCGCACAGCGCCCCAACAGGGTCAACAGGGGCGACCACAGGTACACCCTGGGCATCGTCACTTTCGGCACGGCGCAGCTCGATGAGCCGCTTCCCGTTGCTGCGGCGCACCATACCGGAAATTCCGATTTTGCTTAGCGCGTCAAGGTTTTGCAGGATCAGGCGGGACACTTTCTTAGGCGAGATACGCTCCATACCGACAGGGTCGATTTTTTCAGACAGCTCTGTGGGAGTGCCGATAAATTTCGTACGGTCGCGCATCAGTTCAGAGACCAGATAGGTGATCCGGTCGCCCAGTAGCTCCGGCTGCGTTCTGCTGTCTGCTACCATCTCCCACACGTTTTCAACGTTGCGTTCCAGAGACAACTCCCGGTATTCAATGTCACGACCGATGCAGGAGAGCTTCGCCTTACCGCTGCCGCGCCGATCTTCCACCAGAGTAAAACTGGAATCCACCGCCCCGCTGATGGCTGTCGTACCGGAGATACGGTTGAACACATCATCGGCAGTTTCCTTTCGCAGATGATGGATCAGCAGGATGGCGATGCCGTGCTTGTCCGCCAGCCGCTTCAGCACGGACAGGTCCCGGTAGTCATTGGCGTAGGTGGCATCGTGGACGGGGCGGACCATCTGCAGCGTATCGACGAGGACCAGAACAGTATCCGGGTGAGCTACGAGGAAGCCCTCCACCTGCTCCTCCAGCCCCTGGCCGATGGGAGCGCACTCCGTACAGAAATGGACGCTGTCCGGCGCGTCCTCTGTGATCTCGAAGAGGCGGTTCTGGATGCGAAGGACGGAGTCCTCCAGGCAGAGATAGAGGGTGGTGCCCTGCTTCACGCTCATTCCCCAGACCGGTTCTCCCTTGGCCACCGTCACCGCCAGCCACAGGGCCAGCCAGGACTTGCCCACCTTGGGTGAACCCGCCAGGATATGCAGACCCTGAGAGATCAGCGTGTCCACCACAAAATTGGGCGGCTCCAGCGGACGGTCCATCAGCGTCCTACCGTCCACCGTGACCAGAGGACGGTCCATTTTGTTGCTCATAGTCAGTACCTCCAATTCAAAATATCTGAATACAAAAATCTCCCACCTCGAAAGAAGTGGGAGTAGTATTCTTTTAGAGGAGCAGTGCCCACAGGACTTTTGAGCATCCCCTTGCCCCTCTGCTTGTATTGTGGTGGAAAAGATGGTATCCTGATAAAAAGCATGGACAGATTAAAAATCAAGTAGGACAAATTATTGCAGAGGAGGGGGCCAGCGGAAATGGAGGGGAGCATCATATTCTATACCTACGGCAGCACCTTGGAGCTGAACGGGCAGCAGTTTGAGGCAGGCAGGCTGACCGAAGATCTGCTGAATCTATCACCGGATGACTACCACCCTCTGCACGAACGGATGGTGCGCATCCGTACCCTTATGGACATCTACGAGTATGTCCGCAAGAGTGAACTTTGGTGGAAACTGAATGATGAGATGGAGCAGCTCTGTCAGGAACTTCGCCGATATACTGTGTTCCGCTTGCTACCGGACGATTGCTATGACGCTTTCTTTTCGGTGATACGGGAGATCACAGGACAGTTCAGCTTGTTTCCTCCCGAGGAGCACAGCCTTTCAGAGGATGATCAGACAAAACTTCTCAGCGCCTCAGCGGAAGAATTCTTCCAGAGCGATGATGGGGACAGCGATCCTGAAATCTCCTTGGGACTGCTGGATCTGTTTCGTCGCAGAGAGGGCAGCGAGGAAAAGGGCGAGTTGTTTTATTACGAGATGTTTCGCCTCCTGGGAGCGTGCGAAGATACCTGGAGTGCCTACAAGAAATACATCGACCGCTACATGATGTATCTTCACGACATCCGTGCCTTTGTTCCTACCATCCGGAATTTCATCAAGTTTATCCTCTCCACACTCACGACCAATGGGCCGGAAAGTTATGCGGCAGCGCTCTATGGTTTCTATAACGATGATCGCACCGCAGAGAAGCTGATCGTCAACCCCATCACTTACCACGGGGACTGCTACAGGAGACACGATGAATATATGCTCTCCTATGTCCCGCGGGAGCTGCCGGACGGCTCCATGGCCATCTGTCAGGAGCATGTGACGGACAGCTTACAGGCGCTGATGAAGGCAGACTATATGCTGGCCCTGAATAGCGGACACAACATCCGCCGCTGCATCATCTGCGGGAAATACTTCATGCTGAAGAGCGGCGTCCACGCTTTGTACTGCGAAGGGGCCTGTCCCCACGCTCCTGGCTACACCTGTCGGCAATTTGGCACGGTGGAAGTTCAAAAGGAACTGGCAAAGAACAACCCCAAGGTGAAGGCCAAGCTGACTGCCTTTTCCAGGATCACGAAGGATATGCAGCGGGGAGCTATCTCTCAGGAGGATGCCAGAAGAGCCAAGGATCATGTGCGAGACCGGCTCTACGATGCGCTGCGCAGCCCGGATATCTCTGTTGAGGAGTTTTCTGAACAAATATCTACTGCGCAAGTGTATGAATATTGCCGCATCACCAGAGTGAGCAAGCCCCGAGGGCGTCCACCGAAAGCAAAGGCGGGTGGGACCCATGACCAATGAGGAACTGGTCCGCCGATATTACGGCGGTGATGAGCGCGCGCTGGAGGAGTTGTACCGCAGGAATCTCGGGCTGATCCGGCGCATCGCCCGGGAGACTGCCAGAGAGTTCAACTGTCTGCATATGGACAGGGAAAGACCGGGAGAGTTGTCCGGCTATACGAAAACGATTCTGGAGGATCTTTGCGGCGAGGGTGCGTTGGAATTTCTGACACGGGTCCAGAGCAGAGAATACGATGAGAGCCGTGCTGTGCTTGCCACCTACCTGTACCCACATCTGAAAGGCCGGATGACCCGTTGGCTGGAGCAACATATCGGAAATCTTTCTCTGAGCAAGCACGAGATGGATGCTGTCCGGCAGGCACAAAGGCTATATCATTCAGGTCAGTTCAGCATCGAAGAGATCGCGGAGAAAATGGATGTCCTTCTGGAACAGGCTGTCAAGCACATCCGTTACAACACCCATTTTGTTGGTGTCAATGATCTTATCCCTGGGAGCTATGACGGTGATCCCTTTGAGCGGCTGATGCCTGGGAATCTCTCTGTTTCTGCGGAGCAGGTCGTGTATCGAAAAGTCTGCATTGAGCTGCTGCAGGAACTATTTGATGCTCTCCCGAAGAAGGACAGGGACATCCTCGGAAAATTCTACGGCGTATTCGGATTTGAAAAAACTTCGCTGAAGGAAATCGGCATGTACCACATGATGAAGGAGTCCGCCGTGGAAAAGGCAAAGGAGCGTGCTGTCACAAAGCTGAAAAAAGCCTATCCGGGTAGCAGGCTGCAGATCTGGAGGAATGTTCATCGTATGATACGCAGACCGATCCTGCCAGCGAAGGATGACAGAGCACTGCGGCGCAGCTTCACGACTTCGACCCTACGAAATCAGGAGTCTGGAAGATCGTAGTTTCGATACAGTCTGGTGAGAATTTTGCGCAGACAGGAGACCGCAACAGTCCCCTTTAGGACATGTTTAGGAAAAATCAAGAGTCATACTCGCTTTTTTATACGTTCCGTGCTATAATGCAGAAAAACACGAAAGGCCGGCAACTATGGCTACACATATTTTAGTCGTCGATGACGAGACTGCGATCGCAGATCTGGTGGAGGTCTATCTGAAAAACGAAGGCTTCACCATCCACAAATTCTATAATGCCTCCGACGCCCTGGCTTGTGTGCGGACGACACGCTTGAATCTGGCGGTGCTGGATGTGATGCTGCCGGACATGGACGGCTTTACCCTCTGCCAGCGCATCCGGGAGGACCACCTGTTCCCCATCATCATGCTCACCGCAAAGGTGGAGGATATGGACAAGATCATGGGGCTGACCTTGGGAGCGGACGACTACATCACCAAGCCCTTCAATCCTCTGGAACTGGTGGCCCGGGTCAAGACTCAGCTGCGCCGCTACACCCGGTACAACCCCAGGGAGGGGACAGTCCAGGAGGTCACCGAATACGACTTTCGAGGCCTTCAGATCTCCAAGGCCACTCACAAGTGCGTCCTGTTCGGCGAGGAACTGGCCCTGACGCCCTTGGAATTCTCCATTCTCTGGTATCTATGTGAGCACCGGGGGAATGTGGTGTCCAGCGAGGAACTGTTTGAACATGTTTGGGGCGAGGCGTTTATGGACAGCAACAACACCGTCATGAGTCACATCGCCCGGCTACGGGAAAAGATGCACGAGCCCAGCCGAAAGCCCAAATTCATCAAGACCGTTTGGGGGGTGGGGTACACCATTGAGTAAGAAAGGAAATACCCGCAGCCGCCGGAGATCTTTGCGCATCTGGGGCGGCTACCTGCTGGTCCTCATGGCTTGGGTGGTCGCAGTGATGGCCTTGGCATTCCTGGGCTTCATCATCTGCGCCAGCATCACCTGGCAGCCCTCGCCGCTCTACGACTTCCTGAATTGGGTTCGAGACTACATCGTTCTGGTCTGCATCGTCACAGTGCTGGCGGGCTGGGTGGTCATCAGCTTCTATTTTATCTCCAAGCCCATCAAGCAGCTGGACGTGGTGGCCAATGCGGCAGAGCAATTATCCCGCCCCAGTGAGGAGCCCATCCAGCTGCCGGATTCCCTGGAGGACATCTCCATCCAGCTGAATCTGGCCCGGGAGCAGGCTCTCCGGGACGCCCGGGCAGCCCGGGAGGCAGAACAGCGGAAAAACGACCTAATCGTCTATCTGGCCCACGACCTGAAAACGCCCCTGACCAGCGTCATCGGCTACCTGACCCTCCTGCGGGATGAGCCTCAGATCTCCCCGGAGATCCGGGCCAGGTACACCGGCATCGCCCTGGAGAAGGCGGAGCGGCTGGAGGACCTCATCAACGAGTTCTTCGACATCACCCGCTTCAACCTCTCTCGCCTGGAGCTGGAGCGGCAGAGCGTGGACCTGACGCGGATGCTGGAGCAGGTCGCCAGCGAATTCCGCCCCATTTTCGCAGAATCGGGGCTGTCATGCAGCCTGGATCTGCCGCCCAAGCTGCACTATTCCTGTGACCCGGATAAGCTGGCAAGGGTCTTTGATAATCTCCTGCGCAACGCGTCTTATTATAGCCTGCCGGACAGCACGGTGGAAATTGCCGGACGGATAGAGGCCGGGAAAATCGTACTCACCTTCTCCAATGCGGGAAAGAACATCCCCCAGGAGAAATTGGACCGGATCTTTGAACAGTTCTTCCGTCTGGACAGCTCCCGCGCCACCCGGACAGGTGGTGCGGGCCTTGGCTTAGCCATCGCCAAGGAGATCGTGGAGCTCCACGGCGGGACCATTCGGGCGGACAGCACCGAGGATCGGATCACCTTCACCATCTGTCTTCCGTCAGACCATTCAGAAGCGCCGTAAGAAAATCACAAGAATTTCGCAGAAAACTTGCAAGGCATCCGTTGGTAGATAGACAAGTATGAAACGCCTGGTTCTGGTACCATTTCAGTATCAGAACCAGGCGCTTTATTTTGATTAGGAGGTCTTATCCCATGAAAACCATTCTCGTTCTCTTCGGCGGATGCTCCACGGAGTACGAAGTTTCTCTCCATTCCGCCTATGCGGTGCTGTCCCACATGGACCCCGCCCGCTATACTCCTTTGGCTGTGGGCATCACACGGGAGGGGCAGTGGCTCTGCTATACCGGCGACCTCTCCCGGCTGGAGGACGGTACTTGGCAGCAGGCGGCAGACTGTATCCCCTGCACCCCGCTGGTGGAACGGGAGGCCCACGCTTTACTACTGCTGGACGGCTCCGGCCGCCGTCTCCTCTTTGACGCGGTATTCCCAGTCCTCCACGGCAAGAACGGCGAGGACGGTACGGTACAGGGACTCTTTGAACTGGCCGGGGTCCCGGTCATCGGCTGCGGGACATTGTCCAGCGCCTTGTGCATGGACAAGGACCGGGCCCACCAGCTGGCGGCCCTGGCCGGCATCCGGGTCCCCCGGAGCCACGTCTTTCATTCCAGCGATGATTTCAGCCGGATCGCCCAGGCAGCGGAGGAACTGGGATACCCGGTGTTTGTCAAGCCGGTCCGGGCCGGTTCCTCCTTCGGTATCACCAAAGTCTCCGGGCCGGAAGAGCTGCCCGCCGCCATGGAGGAGGCATTCCGCCACGACAGCGCCGTGATCCTGGAGGAGACGATCCCCGGCTTTGAGGTGGGCTGCGCGGTCATGGGCAACGAGGAACTGACCGTGGGTCTGGTGGACGAGATTGCGCTGTCGGAGGGCTTTTTCAACTATGAGGAGAAGTACACCTTAAAGACCTCCGCCATCCACTGTCCCGCCCGCATCCCGCCGGAGAAGGCGGCAGAGATCCAGGCAGCGGCAAAAACCATTTACCGTGCCCTGGACTGCCGGGTATTCGCCCGGGTGGATCTGTTCCTCACCCCGGATGGGGAGATCGTCTTCAATGAGGTCAACACCATCCCCGGCTTCACCGCCCACAGCCGCTACCCCAGCATGATGCAGGGCATCGGCATTTCCTTTGGGGAGCTGGTGACCCGCCTGATCGAGTTGGGGGTGGCGGGATGAGAACCGTGTCGATTCCCCGGGAGCAGATTTTTCAGGGGCCGCTGGTCCTGGTCAACCGGGCGCATCCCCTGCATGAAAAAGAGCGATCTGCGCTGACCTCGGTGGACCCGCACCACCCCGACATTCTTCTTGAAAGCCGGGCACGGCAGCTACTGTCTGCCTGTATCCAAAAGGCGGGGGGACAGCGGGAGATCGTGCCGGTGTCCGGCTGGCGGAGCCAGCAGGAACAGCAGCGGATCTGGGACGACTCCATGGCGGAGCATGGGGAGACATTTACCCGCCAGTATGTGGCCCTTCCAGGATGCAGTGAGCATCAGACCGGCCTCGCCATCGACCTGGGAAAGGCTGCCGGATACATCGACTTCATCCGGCCTGCCTTTCCCTATGACGGCGTCTGCGGAAGATTTAGGCGTCTGGCGGCCCGGTACGGCTTTATCGAACGCTACCAGCGGGGCAAGGAGGAAGTCACCGGGATCTCGGCTGAGCCGTGGCACTTCCGCTATGTGGGGGCGCCCCACGCCCAGCTGATGGAAACCAACGGGCTGTGTCTGGAGGAGTACCGGGACTTTTTGCGGCAGGGTCCCCGGAGCGTCGCTCTGGAAAACGGCCGCATGGCCCAGGTGTTCTATGTGCCCGCCGCCGGAGCCGTCACAGAGGTGGAAGTGCCGGAGGGCTGCTGCCAGATATCCGGCGACAATGTGGAGGGATTTATCCTGACATGGTGGGGGGATACCCATGAGAACGGCTAAGAAAACCGTCCCGACTTTGGACCTCTTTCGTCTGGCGGCAGTCCTGCTGGTGGTGATGAACCACACCTCGCCCCTGGCGGATGTGTCTGCCATGGCTGATTTCTGGCTTACCCGGGTACTGGCCCGGGTGGCAGTCCCATTCTTTCTGATGACCACTGGGTACTTTCTGAGCCGGAATCACTGGGCTGGTGTGGGGCGGCAGCTGAAAAAGCTCTGCCTGCTCTACGGCGTCTGCATCCTTTTGTATCTGCCAGTGAATCTCTATGCCGGCAGCTTCACCGGTCCGGCGGATGTTTTGCGGAAACTGCTGGTGGACGGCACCTTCTACCACCTGTGGTATTTCCCGGCGACCATTCTGGGCATCGTCATCGCCCGGTGGCTCAGCCGGCTGGGCCTGCGGGTAGCTCTGCCTGTGGCGGCGCTACTCTATCTCATCGGTCTGGGCGGGGACAGTTACTATGGACTGGTTTCCCAGATCCCGCTGCTTCGGACCCTTTACGACGGCATTTTTACACTGTGCGGCTATACCCGCAATGGCCTGTTCTTCGCGCCACTGTTCCTTCTGCTTGGGGCCGCCGGAAGGCGGTGGAACCAAAAGCTGTCTCTGGCGGGCTTCTTCCTCTCTCTGGCAGCCATGAGCGCCGAGGGGCTGTGGCTCCATCGCATGGATGTCCAGCGCCACGACAGCATGTACCTCGCCCTCCCCCTGTGCATAGTATGCCTTTTTTCTCTGCTGCTGGGCGGAAACAAGGGCGAGTCCAGGAAAGTCCGGGAATTTTCCACAGCCATGTATGTGCTCCATCCCCTCTGCATCGTACTGGTCCGGGGAGCGGCAAAGCTACTGGGACTGGGAGAAATGCTCATTGAAAACAGTGTTCTCCATTTTATTGTGGTGCTGGCGCTCAGTGCGCTGCTCTCCGCCCCTTGCCTGCTGAGGCTTCAAAAGAAGCCCAGCCCCACCGCTCGGGCCTGGCGGGAGGTGGATCTGGCGGCCCTTGGGCACAACGCCCAGGTGCTGCGGAACACATTGGCCCCGGGGACAGAGCTGATGGCGGTGGTAAAGGCGGAGGCCTACGGTCACGGCGGGGCAGTGACCGCCCGCACCTTACAGCGAGCGGGCGTCCGGGCCTTTGCCGTGGCCTGCCTGGCCGAGGGGATTGCTCTGCGAAAGGCGGGCATCCGGGGGACGATCTTGATCTTAGGTTATACCTCCCCGGAGGAAGCTCCGCTCTTGACACGATGGCATCTGACCCAGACGGTGGCGGATATTGACCACGGGCGGGCCTTGGCAGCCAGAGGGCGGCGTGTCCATGTCCATCTGGCCCTGGACACGGGGATGCACCGGCTGGGCATCCTGGCGGAAAACCGGAAGGAGATCCTGGAGGCATTCCGGCTTCCAAACCTGGTAGTGGACGGTGTCTTTTCTCATCTATACGTCTCGGACAGCCTGGAAGCCGAAGATGTTGCCTACACCCAAGAGCAGCTGACCTTGTTCTATGATACGGTGGCCTGGCTCCGAACTGCCGGATATGATCCCGGCAAAGTTCATATCCAGTCCAGCTATGGACTTTGGAACCTCCCAGCTCAGCCCTGTGACTATGTCCGGGCTGGAATCGCACTCTATGGAGTTCGAAGCGATGATGCGCCTGTTCAGCGAAGCCTTGACCTGCGGCCGGTTCTGTCTCTCCGGGCCAGAGTGGCCAGTATCCGCACTGTGCAAGCCGGAGAGAGCGCCGGGTACGGGCGGGTCTTTCAGGCAGAGCAAGAAACCAAACTGGCGGTGGTCACCATCGGCTACGCGGACGGTCTGCCCCGGGATCTGCCTCAGCGGGGCGGCCAGGTGCTGATTCAGGGCCGGCGTTGTCCTATGGTGGGGTGGATGTGCATGGACCAGTTGCTGGTGGACGTCAGCGATCTTTCGGAGGTCGCTCCTGGCGATACAGTGACTATTATCGGCCGGGATGGCGGTCAGGTGATTCGGGCAGAGGAACTGGCTGCATGCTGTGGGACGATTACCAACGAACTGCTCTCCCGGTTAGGCATGCGGTTACCCATTGTTTCTGGTTAAAGAGCGGTAGGGAATTTTACAAAGATTCCGGTTCGGATTTCAACATGAATATACCTTTAAACAGGAATAGCCACCAACCACGATGAAATGGTTGATGGCTATTCCCGTTTGGTCGACACCAAGAGATTCTCTCAATCGGTTTAATCTGGTGTTTTCAAGATGTCCTTATGAGGAGTCGCCCTTCCCTCTCCTTTTATTTTTGCGTTAAAAATTTTCTTTTCCGCTCCCCAGTCGCTTCCGCACCTTCCAGCTCGCGCATTGAGCGGCGGAACTGGCGATAGAATGACTTATTCAATGGCCATCTGGCTTGAGAGAATCTCTTAAAAGTGAAACAAGGGTAGAAAAGAGCCGCCCGGTGGGGGCGGCTTTTGAGGTTATTTGAGGGTATCGCTGTGGTTGAGGACGCCGGTGCTGTAAAGGAACAGGACGTCGCAATCGGTGAAGTCGATATAATTCCCCAGGCGGTTGGAGGCGAGATAACGGATATCCACCAGCGTGACCGTGGAGTAGCCCTCCACCAACAGGTGCGTATCCGTCA
>OQWE01000361.1_pt1 | contig 15776 bp, 19 predicted proteins | sample 1691591 | NCBI WGS metagenome assembly OQWE01 (sample SAMN03418265, study PRJEB22391) | human gut metagenome | biome: human-gut; feature: organic feature; material: feces | host: Homo sapiens | place: Tanzania | collected 2013-01
CGTTACCGCAGAACAGGAACAGCAGGATGATGGCGATGATGATCCAGCAGCAGCTGCTGCCGCCAAAGCAAGAGTTCTGATTACACATAGCGTAACCTCCTATGAAATTTCAGACCCCGTAGAGAAGTCTCATTCCATAGTATGTGAGGCGCGGCAAAGTGTGAGAGGGCGGCGGGAAAATTATTCCTGCGCGGTGCGGGAGATGCGGTAGCTGAGGGTCAGCAGGGTGTCCACAAAGTGGATATCCTCGGAATACACGTCGTCCGGCACGGAGATCTCCACGTTGGTGAAGTTCCAGAAGCCGCGGATGCCCAGGGCTACCAGACGGTCGGCCAGCGGCTGCGCCACGTTCTGGTGGCTGCGGCTGCGGCAATGACTGCGGCTGCAACAACAACTGCGGCTGCAACAACGGCTGCGGCGGCAACGACTGCGGCTGCGGCTGCTGAGAACGCACGGGGCTCTGAAAAGAGCCCTTTTCATTTTCAATCCGTCAAGACGAGCGATACCGCGATATCGGTATCCTCTGCCGGGAGCTCATCCTCGAGCAGGGCTCTTCTGCAAAGGCAGATACTGAAGCACTTATATCGTGCAAGATAACGATCATAGTACCCTGCGCCGTGCCCCAAACGATGGCCGTGCTTATCGCAGCACAGCGCAGGAACGATCATAACGTCTCCCGCTTTCGGCTTTACCGGCCGCGTCACCGGCGGTTCGGGGATGCCGAATCTTCCAGGTGTCAGCTCGGACAGGCTGCTCAAAGGGTAAAACTCCATTGCTCCGTCGTCTCCGCTTACGGGAAGCGCGACGCGTTTTCCGCTTTTGAGAAGTTTCTCTATGAGCTCCGTGGTCGATACCTCGCGGCCGACGCTGTGATACAGAAACACCGTGCCGGCATTATCAAGCTCATCAAGGTCAAGGAGCTTATTTAATATCGTCTCGTCGCTCTCATGGATATAATTCTCGGTGAGGCTTTTTGCTTGCCTGAGCTTTTGAATGCGTATTTTACGCTTTTGTTCACAGAGTGGACTTGATGATAGAGTATATCTCTTCATGCTTTTCGTCTATCTCGCGCTCAACGCCGTTTTTCGTAAACGGGATACGTGTCCAGCCGTAATAATCGGCTGCCTTGTCTGCAACTCTCAGACAGTTTTCAAGATACTTGATATCCTTCTCATGAATATCCGCCGAGGTGTGTGTTTTCTCCTGACGGTGCTTCATGCGCTTGAGTGAGGTCTCGACATCGACATCAAGATATATGACAAGGTCGGGCCTTGGAAGACCGAGCTTTACGTATTCAAAATCATACAGCCACTCAAAGAATCCGGGCAGCTCCTCATTTGAAAGCTTTGCACCCTGATGAACGGCGTTGGAGGTCGTATATCTGTCCGACAGGATAAACTCGCCGGAGTTGTATGCGCTGCCCCAATCTGTCCTGTAGGCCGCAAAACGGTCGACAGCGTAAAATGTCGAGGCAGCGTAGGCGTTTACATCGTTCGGACTTGAGCCGAAATCTCCGCCGAGGTACATTTTTATCAGTGCGCTGCTGTCATTATCATAGCGCGGAAAGACGATGTGGCGATAATCTATCCCCTCGGCCTCAAGGCGGGCGCACACGCGTCTGTAATGCGCGGACTTGCCGCTGCCGTCGATGCCCTCAAATACGATAAGCTTACCCTTTTCCATTGAATAACTTCCTTATACGTTTTATCCACGCCTTGATTATGAAAAGCGGCAGGCGCGCTATGCGCTTGAAGCGCCACGGCTCCTTTATGCAGCGATACAGCCACTCGGCGTTCATTTTCTGCCAGGCCTTCGGAGCGCGCATAACGGTTCCTGCAAAAACGTCAAGCGAACCGCCGAGTCCTGCCATGAGGCCGACATTGAGCATGGGCGCGTTTTCCGCCATCCAAAGCTCCTGCTTTGGTGCTCCGAGACAGACCATGAGAAAATCCGGCTTTACGGCATTGATTTTTTCAATGACAGGGGCGTCCTCTTTAAAATATCCGTCGTTTGTGCCGCAGACATTGAGACCCGGAAACATCTCCTGCATTTTTGCGGCGGCAGTCTCGGCAACTCCGGGCTTTGCACCAAGCAGGAAAACGCTCTTTCCGCTCCCGGCGGCGTATTCAAGTATCGCCTCGCCTATCTCTATGCCGGGCAGGCGCTCTTTAAGCGGGGTCCCGATGATCTTTGCCGCCTTCACGACTCCGATACCGTCGGGTATGACGATATCCGCCCTGCATATCGCATCGTGCAGCGCCGGATCATCCCATGCCGCCATGACTATCTCCGGATTCGGCGTGACCATATATGCGCTGCGATGCTCGTCAATAAGCATTTTGCACATATCTATCGCATTTTCCCGCGTCAGATCGTCGAATCCGACGCCCAATACATCTATTCTGCTCAAAGCTGACTGAACACCCTTCCGATCTTTTCGTTTATAACGAGATCCGCTTCATCGTCATACGGAGTCCTGCTGAGATTTACAAGAGCAAGCTTATTTCCGCGGTAATAGTTTATAAGCCCCGCCGCGGGGTAAACATTAAGGCTCGTTCCGCCGATTATCAGTACCTCAGCCTCGGATATGACGCGTACAGCCTCGGTGACGACCTTTTCGTCCAGCGGCTCCTCGTAAAGCACGATATCCGGGCGGATGACTCCGCCGCAGGTGCAGTGAGGAACTCCCTCGCCGTGGTTCATCTTATCCGCGGGATAGGGCTTTCCGCACACCGAGCAGTAGCTTCGCAGTATGCTCCCGTGAAGCTCAAGGACATTTTTGCTGCCGGCTGCCTGATGCAGTCCGTCTATATTCTGTGTGACTACCGCACGCAGCTTGCCAATTTTCTCAAGCTCCGCAAGCTTTAAATGTGCGGCGTTCGGCTTTACGCCGTCAACAACAAGCTTTTCCCTGTGAAAACGGTAGTACTCCTCGGGATAGCGGACAAAAAACGAGTGGCTCAATATCGTCTCGGGCGGATACTTCCACTTTTGATTGTACAGACCGTCAACGCTTCGGAAATCTGGTATTCCGCTCTCCGTAGAAACGCCTGCACCGCCGAAGAATACAACATTGTCGCTGTCGTCTATCCATTTTTTCAGCTGCAATATTTTCTCGTCCATAGCGTACACTCCAAGCTTGAGTCATAATCAGTTTATTATACTATAATTACTGCATCTAATCAAGCAAATATTGTTCAATTATCGCCGCGACGCCGTCGCTGTCGCAATTCGGCGCGATGACATCGGCAAGCAACTTGACCTCGTCGCTTCCGTTTGCCATGGCGACCTTGAGTCCGGCGGCTTTGAGCATCTCAACATCGTTTTGAGCATCGCCTATCGCTATGCACTCGGACATATCGATATCAAGAGCATCGCACAACGCCCGCAGTCCCCTCGCCTTGCTTACGCCGCTTGCGTTTATCTCAAGGCAATGCGGCGAATGACATGTGAAGCTCACTGGCAGGGTCTTTATCTGCTCGTATACGGCATCGGCCTCACCATCCTGCGCAAAGAACAGATTGAGCTTCTCGACTGGCCTGGGGTCTTCCATGAACATGGCAAACACATCATCGACAAGGTTCATGCCCTGCCTGTATATAGGCTCATATGCGCTCAGGCCGAAATCGGCACAGTTATCGACGCACCACGAGCTGCTGTAGGTCTTATCGTCGATAAAAAATATCGGCATGACGTATCCTGCGGCTCGGGCTGCAATGTATTTGACCGTTTCCGGATCTATCGTTTCATAGCAGAATTTCTTACCCGTGTATGTATCGATGACGGAGGCACCAGCGCCCGTTATCGCGTAGCGCATACCGCGTACCTGATCTATATACGGCTGCACAAGGCTTATGCTGCGCCCCGTTGAGAACGCAACAATTATCCCCTGCCCTATCGCCTTTTCCATTGCCGCAGCGGTTCTGGGCGTGAGCTCCTTTCTTGAATTGAGCGCCGTCGAATCCATGTCGGCGGCAAGCAGCCTGTATTTCATTTTTCCTTACCTCTGCTCCTTGCGTAATAGAAAATATACTGCTGGGCAAGACCTGCGTACCGTCCGAGCGACTCCGGAGAAAAATCCGGAGGAAAGTTTTCCTTCAGAGCACGCTTCATCCATACGTCTATCGGGAATGCCTCCGTATGCCACAGGCCGAACAGCACGACACAGTTTGCGACCTTTTCACCGACTCCGCGCACAGTGCGCAGAGCCTTTATCGCCTGTCTGTAGTCGCATTTTTTGAGAGCTTCAAGGTCTATATCGCCGTTTACGACGGCGCGTGCGGCACATATAATATATTCGGCTCTGTAGCCCGAGCGTATACATGCAAGCTCACCGGGCTCAAGCTCGGCCAGCCGCTCTGCGCTCGGAAACGAGTAATACAGCTTATCGCCGACCTTTATTTCATCACCGAAGCTCTTGCACAGGCGCTCGACGATGCCTTTTATGCGGCTTATATTGTTGCACTGGGATATGATAAAAGAGCAAAGCGCCTCCCAGCTGTCCTGCCGCAGGATGCGTATACCGCTGCCGTATCGAACGCACTCCGAGAGATATTCGCCCGTAAACGTATGGCTTATCTCGGCGTAATCCGTGGCGAGGTCGAAATACTCCGGCCACACTTCTTCGGGCGCGTCAGACATTATGTAAACTTCTCCGTCCTTTGCCGAGACCTCGGCGTAACAGCCGTCCACCACGCCGCGATATATGCCGTCATTTCCGCGGTTCCAGCGGAAGCACTGACCGCATTCAAAGGTCTTGACGATATCAAGTTCTTCTGTGCTGCATAGCTTCATATCTATCCTCTAAAAAGCGAAAATATAAAATTGATTATATACCCGTGCAGGCGTTTTTACAAGTTGCGCGGACGAGCAAAATATGCGATAATGATATAAATAAATGATATAAATAATATAATAAGGAGGTTTGTTATGGGCTTTTTAAGCGAATACAACGCAAAGCTTACAAGCGCCGACAATGCCGTCAAATGCGTTAAAAGCGGAGACTGGGTGGAGTATACCTCAAATCTGGGCTTTCCGGCTTTATGCGACGCGGCGCTGGCTAAGCGCAGGGACGAGCTCAGAGGCGTTAAGATACGCGGCGATCTTATATTCGGACCTGTGCAGGTCATAGAATGCGATCCCGATATGGAGCATTTCGTGTACAACACATGGCACTGCTCGGGCTACGAGCGCAGAATGTGCGATAAGGGCAGGGCCTTCTTTGAGCCTATGGTGTTCAGAAATCTTGCGTGGTACTATAAAAGTTTTCTCACCTCTGACGTGTGCATGGTTACTGTCTCCGGCATGGACGACGAGGGCTATTTCTATTTCGGCCCGTCGCTGGGCATGTCAAAATGCATCGCGGATAACTCAAAGATCGTCATAGTTGAGGTCAATCGCAACATACCGCGCATCAAGGGCAGCGAGGATGCGAGAATACACATTTCCGAGATCGATCACATCGTTGAGACCGGCGATCCACAGCTTTTTGAAATGCCGAACCCCGCGCCGACAGAAACCGATGTCAAAACAGCAAATCTCCTGCTGCCGTACATTGAAAACGGCTCATGCATTCAGCTCGGCATAGGCGGAATGCCCAACGCGCTCGGCGAGCTTATTGCCGGCAGCGAGCTTAAGGATCTGGGAATGCACACTGAGCTGTGCTCGGACGGATATCTTGCCATGTTCAAGGCCGGAAAGCTGACAAACTCAAAAAAGACTCTGCACAACGGAAAAGGAGTTCTCGGCCTTGCCATCGGCAGTCACGAGTTCAACGACTGGCTCAATGATAATCCCGACTATGTAGGCTATCCCCTTTCGTACGTCAACGACCCGTATGTGATAGCGCAAAACGACAACATGGTGTCCATTAACGCCTGCATCGGCGCGGATCTCTACGGTCAGATAAGCTCAGAGAGCTCCGGAACGCGCCAGATAAGCGGCACGGGCGGTCAGCTTGACTTTGTGTGCGGTGCGCTGATGTCCAACGGCGGCAAGGCGTTTATATGCATGAGCAGCACGCATACGGATAAAAACGGCGTTATGCACAGCCGCATAGTCCCGACCTTCTCGGGCGATATTATAACGACTCCGCGCTCGCTTGCCTACTATGTTGCAACGGAGTACGGCGTTGTGAACCTCGCCGGGCTCACGACATGGGAGCGTGCAGATGCGCTGATCGGTATCGCTCACCCCGATTTTCGCGATGATCTTATAAAGGCGGCCGAGGCTAACCGCATCTGGCTGCCGTCAAACAAGAGGTAATATAAATGGATATATCAACACTTTATGTTGGCAGGCCCGAAAACTGCGCAGACCGTCTGACCAAGGAGCGGCGCTGCTATGATATGCTCGATAAGCTCGGCATAGGCTACAGCCGCGTCGATCACGAGTATGCCGACACGATCGAGGCCTGCCACGATATCGAAAAAACGCTCGGCGCGGAGATCTGCAAGAACCTTTTTCTCACAAACCGTCAGCAGACGGAGTTTTATCTTCTGCTCATGCCCGGCGACAAGCCCTTTAAGACCAAGCTTCTTTCAAAGCAGATAGGCACGGCGCGGCTGTCGTTTGCCTCCCCCGGGCATATGCAGGAGCTTCTGGACATAACGCCCGGCTCCGTAAGCGTTTTGGGGCTCATGAATGACAAGGGCAGAGTGCATCTTGTCATAGACGCAGACCTGCTGAAGGACGAATACATCGGATTCCATCCGTGCATAAACACGTCTACGCTTAAAATCAAGACCTCCGACATTATCGAAAAGTTCCTCCCCGAGGTCGGACACGAATACGCCGTGGTAAGCCTGCCGTGGGAGATTGAAGAATAAGCGGCATAATGTACGCCGGAGCCTGAGCCGTACAGCTTCGTGCCCGGCGAAATATAAAAAATCACCCACCCTGCGCCTAAAACGCAAGGTGGGTTTTGTTTACTCGAGCGGCGTAAATATCATTTTGCACTTGGTGCAGACAAAGCTCTCGGCTACGCCCGGCTTCAAAACGCCTTCTGTTACCTTAACGTCTCCGTCACCGGCAAGAAAGAATCCTTCTTTCTTTTCGCTGCTCCAAATTATCTGGCGCGAGGACTGGATATAGCCTCTCTCCGCCGCGCCGCCGCAAAACGGGCATGCTGTTATTTTCATTTGTTGCCCTCCTTGGATATGGCGCTTGCGTAAAGCTCCAAATGCTCTGCAAGGCTTGCAGCGCCGGAGTAATCGACCTCGAGCACGTTCAGGCCGTGCCAAACTATAAGGTGCTGACCGTCGTTTTCCGAAAGCTTATAGCTTACGCCGTTACTGAGCGTACCCTCCTGCGATGTCGGATAGTCCCACACGTCCACAAGCAGCCGCACCACACGCTCGCTTGCGCAGCCGGAATACAGCTTTGTGCTGTAATAGTTTTCTTGGACGGCGAAGCCCTCCTGGGGTTCTGCAAAGGGCGGCACAGCCTGCTGAGTGCTGATGATCTTACCGGCAAGATCGCTTTTGTTATAAACCACATGGCCGTCGTTTTCCGCGGGATTTTTCTCTATCCACGCTTCAAGCTCCGCGCTCTCGTCAGGCGAGATATCCGCCAAAAGCGGTGCTCTCAGGTTATCTGTGTATTGGCGCATGGGCGTGAGTATCTGATTCCCGCTCACAGGCGAGTGAACTGCGTACCAAACCATACTTCCGACTATCAGAACGGCGGCAATTGCGTAGAGTGCGTATCTTCCCCATCGGTTTTGGCTTTTGCCCCAAAAGCGCCATATCTCATAAATAAGCGCAAACAGGAACAGAACGAGCAGCAGCGGGGTTGATATAGTCGCAACAAGCCCCTTATCGACAATATACGTTCCAAAGCCTACGGCATTTGCCGCGACGAGCATTATAATAAGCAGCACGAGCTCATAGGCCGACAAAGCGCACAAACCGATTATTCTTATCTTCGGCTTACGAAGCATGTGAAACCATCCTCCTTTTCTTTTATATACACAATAAATTCAATCTTCACTTTTTTAATTTCAGAACCCACATCACCGCGTGCGTTGCCCAGGCTCCGGCGAGGCCGCAGAGGATATACCAAGCCATTTCCGCCGCGGCTGTCACGAGACCGAAAGCCTCGCCGAGAGCCTCATGCTTAAAGCCAATCGCGGCAAACAACTCGCAGACGATCCACGCGGCCATCGCGCTGAGGGCTGTTTTATAAAAGCTCTCCCTATCTGCGCTGAAACAGCGGACAGCGCAGCCGAAGGCGACGGCTATAAGCATCGCAAAGGCGCTCCATGCTCCGAAATTGAGCAGTATTATTCTATCGAAGAAAAACGCGTAGCCCCGGCCGAGGCAGAGCATGGCAGTCAGGGCAACGAAGATGAGCGTTATAAGTCGCCAGCGGCGATCAAGCTCACGCTTTTGCACCTTCAGTGCGTCAAAAACGAGCTGCGTGACCTCAGGCTCTTTGATGCTCGGTGTTTGTATACGCTCGCCCTTTATAAGCTCCGCCGCGCTCACGCCGAGTGCCTCGGTAAGAGCCTCTATGAGCGAAACATCGGGAAAGCGCTTGCCTCGCTCCCAGTTTGAAACGGCCTGCTTCGACACGCCGACAGCGTCGGCAAGCTCTGCCTGCGTCATGTTCTTTTCCCTGCGCATCTGCTCGATAAGCCTCCCCGTTTTGTTCATTTCCACAGTTCTCCGCCCCCTTTACGCTTTCACTATATAGCAGGCTGTGCTAAATTGTCAATAAACGGTCTGTTGACCGGCAAAAAAAGCGCTCTGAGAACAAAAAAATTCCGCATCATTCGATGCGGAATTTTGCTGCGCTATTAATAGTAACGCTTATTCTTGTTCTTACGTGCTGCCTCGCTCTTTTTGCGGCGCTTGACGCTGGGGCTCTGGTAGTACTCCTTCTTTCTCAGGTCGGCCAGTACACCCGCCTTGGCACAGCTGCGCTTAAATCTTTTAAGAGCATTGTCCAGAGATTCGTTCTCCTTGACATAGACTTCAGACATTTATTTCACTCCCTCCATATACGTCTTTCGACGCTTTAAGGGCCAAATTCATGGCTTAACGTATGATATTATACTCACATCGGGGCACAATGTCAACCTTTACTTTATGATAAGATTGATTAGTTTATTCTTTACGACAATGGTCTTAACGAGCTGCTTGCCCTCCATCAGGCGCTTGATCTTTTCGTCGGCGCAGGCAGTATCTACGATGACGCTGTCGTCGGAATCGGACGGAACGGTGATGGTGGTCTTGAGCTTGCCGTTTACCTGCACCGCCATCTCGCGCGTGGCATCGACGGTCTTGGCCTCGTCGTACTCCGGCCAGTGCATCTGCATGGCCATCCTGCCCTCTTTTGCGGCAAAGCCCATGAGCTCCCACATTTCCTCCGCGATATGCGGTGCGAAGGGACTGAGCAGGAGGATGAGGGTCTTGACCTCGCCCTTGGTACAGCCGTTTGCGTAGAACTCGTTTACCATGGTCATGAGAGCGGCGATAGCCGTGTTCATCTTGAGCTCATAGATATCCGAGCCGACCTTCTTGATCGTCTTGTGGATGATCGCCTCGTTCACGGCGGAGTAATTATCGTCGTCCCTTGCCAGCTCCATGAGGTTCCAGCAGCGGTCGAGGAAGCGCTTTGAGCCCTTGACGGCCTCGTTCGACCATGAGACGGCCTTTTCAAAGTCGCCGATGAACATTATGTGCATGCGCAGCGTGTCAGCGCCGTACTGGTTGACGATATCGTTTGGGTTAACGACGTTGCCGCGGGATTTGCTCATCTTCTCGCCGCCCTCGCCGAGGATCATGCCGTGGCTGGTGCGCTTTGCGTACGGCTCCTTGGTCGGCACAACGCCGATATCGTACAGGAACTTGTGCCAGAAGCGGGAGTACAGCAGGTGCAGCGTTGTATGCTCCATGCCGCCGTTATACCAGTCGACAGGCCCCCAGTAATCGACCGCTTCCTTGGAAACGAGCGCCTTATCGTCGTGCGGATCCATATAGCGCAGCCAGTACCAGCTCGAGCCTGCCCAGTTGGGCATCGTATCGGTCTCGCGCTCAGCCGGTCCGCCGCACTTCGGGCAGGTGGTCTCGACCCAATCGCGCATTTTGGCAATGGGAGACTCGCCGTTATCGGTCGGCTCATAATTTTCAACATCGGGCAGGAGCAGCGGCAGCTCCTCCTCGGGAACGGGCACCCAGCCGCACTTAGGGCAGTTTACCATGGGGATAGGCTCGCCCCAGTAGCGCTGACGGGAAAATACCCAGTCGCGCAGCTTATAGTTGACCTTTTCCTTGCCTATTCCCTGCTCTACGACGTATTTTTTCATCGCGGGGATAGCTTCCTTAACGGTCATTCCGTTGAGGAAGCCGGAGTTTACCATGACGGCGCTGTCATCCTTTGCGACGAAAGCTTCCTTGGTGATATCGCCGCCGGCAACGACCTCAACTATGGGCAGGCCGAACTTGGTCGCAAACTCCCAGTCGCGCTGATCGTGACCCGGAACGCCCATGACGATGCCGGTACCGTAGCCCATGAGGACATAGTCGGAAACGAACATCGGGAGCATCTTATGAGTGACGGGGTTTTCGACCTCGATACCGTCAAGGCGAACGCCGGTCTTTTCCTTGTTGAGCTCACCGCGCTCGAAATCTGACTTTCTCGCGGCCTCCTTCCGATAGGCCTCGACCTCGTCCCAGTTGTTTATCCTGTCCTTCCACTCCTCGAGCATCGGGTGCTCCGGAGAAATGACCATGTAAGTAGTGCCGAACAGGGTATCGGCACGGGTGGTATAAACGGTTACCTCGCCGCCGATATTGGTCTTGAAGGTGACTTCGGCGCCGGTGGAGCGGCCGATCCAGTTGCGCTGCTGAATTTTTACGCGCTCGATGTAATCGACATCGTCAAGATCGTCGATCAGGCGCTGAGCGTACTTGGTTATGCGCAGCATCCACTGGCTTTTTTCCTTGCGGACGACCTCGCTGCCGCAGCGCTCGCACACGCCGTCGACTACCTCCTCATTTGCGAGAACGCACTTGCAGGAGGTGCACCAGTTGACGGGCATCGTGGTCTTGTATGCAAGACCGTGCTTATACATCTGGAGGAATATCCACTGAGTCCACTTGTAATATTTCGGATCGGTCGTGTCAATAACTCTGTCCCAATCAAAGCCGTAGCCGAGCATTTTCAGCTGCGAGGTGAAGGTCTTTATATTATCGGCCGTGACCTTTGCCGGGTGGATATGCGTCTTTATGGCATAGTTTTCCGTCGGCAGTCCGAAGGCGTCAAAGCCGATGGGATACAGGACGTTGTATCCGTCCATCCTCTTCTTGCGGCAGACTATGTCAAGCGCGGTGAAGGGTCTGGGGTGACCGACATGCAGTCCCTGACCGGAGGGGTACGGGAACTCGATAAGTCCGTAGAACTTAGGGCGCGTTGTATCTCCGGTGATCGCCGCGTAGGGCTTGGTCTCTTCCCAAATTTTCTGCCACTTCTTTTCAATTGCTGCAAAATCATATTTCATTTTAGAATCTACTCCCCTATAGTTTAGATTTTTGTCCGAACGCCCCTTATCAGGGGCCTATAAGGGATGAGAGCTCAAGCTCCTCGGCGTCTGACCACAGATGCTCAAGCTTATAGAAGTCACGCGCTTCCTCGGTGAACACATGCGCCACGACGCAGCCGAAATCGAGAAGCACCCAGCTTCCGCTGCGATAGCCCTCGCGGCGGATGGGAGGCTCGCCGGCCTCGCTCATTGCCTTGTCGATCTCGTCTGTAAGAGTTTTTATATGCGTGGAGGAGGTACCTGTGCAGATTATAAAATAATCACACAGGGATGTGAGCTTATCGGTCTTCAGGACTTTTATATCCTTGCCTTTTTTGTCATTAAGCGCCTTGGCGGCTATCTTAACGACCTCATTCGGTGTCATCATTCGCTGTCGTCCTCACTGTCTGATTTAGTCTGACTTGTATTGCTTTCGTAGACATAGACCCCGGCCGAGCCCATTGCGCTTGAGGAGCTGTAGTTAAGGAACGAGGAAACTCCTCCCGCTATCTCACCTGTCGTTGAATAGAAATTGCCGTTTTTGTAGGTCACGATATTGACGTTTTGAGTCGTCACCTGCGTCTCCCAGGGGTTGAGGCAGTCGTTGACCATCTTGAGCCATGCGTCTATATCGCAGAAAACGTAGCTTGAGCCGAACACGCTGCCGTTTGTATCGCCTGGCATAGTGTAGAACTTTATATTCTCGCTGTCAAGCTTCAAAAATTCCTTGGCGTAATAGAGCATATTCTCCGCGCTCAGGCTCGTCTTCATGTTGTCGCTTACGATGCTTATGACCTCGGTGAGATTCGGGATATTCTTCAGGCTTATCATCTGGCTTGCCACAGCCATGAGGAGCTCATGCTGCATGTCGATGCGCTGAATATCGCCGCCGGCATAGCCGCTTCTGAAGCGCATGAGCTGAACAAACTGCTCGCCGTTGAGTGTCTGCTGTCCTTCAGGTATGTGGATATGCAGATCCTGCGTCGGATCGTCGTAGTCCATTCCGGGAGGAACGTCAAATTTCACGCCGCCGATAGCGTCGACTACCTTTTCGGCAGCCTCCATATTGACGAGGATATAGCCGTCCACATCAAAGCCGAGGAATGACTTTATAAGCTCCTCGCGCATTTTTGCTATCGGGTCGCAGCCATAGTATGAGCTGCTCTCGATCCTGGAGTAGTATTCGGCATAATGATATGCCGAGTTTGCCTTTTTGACCTCGTGCTTTATGTTCGTGAGCGTATCACGCGGAATGCTCACCACATTGAGCGTGTGATTTACCGTATCGAGCCGGCCTACCATGATGGTGTCGGTGTTGTTGCTGACAACGTCAACGCCCGCGACGAGTATCGTATACACTCCGGGCTTTCTGCCGTCGACCGTATTTACGGGCGGCTCATCGCTGTTATGGATACCGTCCTTATTGCTGTCGGGCGCGTCCATGAAATACTCAATATAAACATAGGCCGCCGCGAGAAGCACAACAAGGCACAGAAGGATTATAAGGATGACCTTACCGGCCTTGCCCTTCTTTTTCTGTTTTTTGCCGCCGCTCACCGTATTCTCGGGCTGTGCGCGTCTTGCCTCGGCATAGTCATAATCGTCGTATCTTTCGGGTGCGCGGCGGCTGCTTTTACTGCCGTTGTCCGTATGTCTGCCGCTTTTTTTTCCTCCGAATAGCTGCATATTATTTATCCCTTCTCAGTGTTATTGCTGCGCGGTATGCTCAGTATACCACTTGTATGCGTCGACAGTTGCGTAATAAGGCTCCTGCCCATAGCTTTTTATATCTTCAAGACTCATTTCGAGCCCCAGCGTCATGGCTTCGTCAAGATCCTCATACGCCAGCCGTCTGAGCTCGTCCACTCCGTCAAAATCGCGGTTCGGCTCGATATAATCGGCCATGTATATAATCTTTTCAAGAAGCGTCATATCCGGCTTGCCCGTAGTGTGCCAGCGTATCGAGTCATATACCTCATCGCTTATATTGAAAAGATCTCTCGCCAGAGCCGCGCCGGTCTTTGCATGCAGGAGCTTTACATTTTCTTCTTCGACCGTGTCGTTTATGATACCATACTTCCTGCACAATATCAATTGGTCGGATAGAACAAGTTTTTTTGTAATATCGTGCAGAATTCCGGCCTCGGCCGCATTTTCCGGGTCCTCTCCCCAGCGATTGGCAAGCATCACCGCCTCAGCCTCGCAGCCGACGACGTGTGCCACACGCTTTGGCGCAAGCATTGCGTAGGCCTTTTCGCGCAGCCAGTACAGCTCCGGCCTTGCATCGTAGTCGCCGTTTTTGATGATACGCGAATAAACCGTCTCCGGCAGATACGACGCTCCGCGCCTGTCTGGAAGCATATCGCGTATATCCGACGAGGACATCGGCCTGGGCTCGTGGTTTATAAATACGCATTTTGCTCCGTACTGCCGTTTTAAATACTCGGCATGCTCCATAACCCGCGCATCCTCGCCCTCATTGCGGCAAAACACACCCAGGGTCATATTCTCGAGCAGGAAGCGGAATCTGTACCATTCTTCAAAGCTGAAGAGCATGTCGCTTCCCATTACGAAGGTAAATTCAGCCCCGGGATAAAGGCTCATAAGCTGTTCGAGAGTATCTGCCGAGTAGCTTTTGCCCTCGCGCAATATCTCCATGTCAGACACCTCGGCGTTCGGGACATCGGCAAAGGCAAGCCTTGTAAGCTCAAGGCGTTCATTTGCGTCGGGACTTCCGTCTGCAAGCTCTTTGTGAGGGGGTATGCTCGCCGGAATGATGAGCATTTTATCCGGTCTTAAGCATTCGGATACGGCAAGGGCCGCCTCAACATGGCCGATATGCGGCGGGTTGAAGCTTCCGCCGTAAATTGCAATCTTCATTACTTCTTGTCTTTTACAAGAGCTATTTTAGGCTCTTTATCGCTGCGCTTATACAGCACAAATTTGCTTCCTATCGTCTGCACGGTTTCAGCAGCACATGCCTCTGCCAAAGCATCGGCCGCCTCGCGCGCTGTCAGCAGGCTGTTTTCCAGCACTCTGCCCTTTATGAGCTCCCGCGCCTTGAGCGCGTCCTTTACCTGTGTTACCGTATTTTCCGTTATTCCGCCCTTGCCGATCTGGATTATAGTATCCTCGGTCATGGCGATGCCTCTGAGCTGGGCTCTCTGCTTACTTGTCAGTGCCATTTATTTTCCTCAGTTCCGTTTTGAATTTTTTGAGCGCTTGCGCCCTGTGTGATATTTTGTTTTTAAGCTCGGTGCCGAGCACGGCCATGCTGTCGGTATATCCGTCGGGCATGAACACGGGGTCGTAGCCGAAGCCGCCCTCTCCGTGCGGCTGCGTGAGTATCTGTCCCGGGCATTCGCCCTCTGTGCGTATCTCCGCTCCGCCGGGCAGCAGGCAGCATATGCTTGATACAAATTTTGCCTTGCGATCGGTTACACCCTCAAGCTTGGATAAAAGATACATGTACTTTTCCTCATCGCTCGCGTCGTGTCCTCCGGGGGCGTAGCGCGCCGAGTATACGCCGGGCTCGCCGTTTAAGGCGTCTACCATGAGTCCCGAATCGTCGGCAACGACAGCCTCGCCGGTAGCGTCAAAGACCGCCTTTGCCTTGAGATACGCGTTCTCGGCAAAGGTCGTTCCGGTCTCGTCAACTTCGAAATTGCAGCCGGCCTCGCGCTGCGAGAGTATCTCAACGTCCATATCGGACAGTATCGCCTTGAGCTCTCTGAGCTTTTTGACGTTATTGCTTGCAAGAATGAGCTTCATTACTTAAACAGCGCCTCCACAAAGTTCTTGGGGTCGAACGGGATAAGATCGTCTATCCCCTCGCCCACACCGACATATTTGACCGGCAGCCTGAGCTCGTTGGATATGGCGAAAACTATGCCTCCCTTGGCTGTGCCGTCAAGCTTTGTCAGAACGATACCGGTAATGCCGGCAGTCTCCAAAAACTGCTTTGCCTGGATAAGGCCGTTCTGGCCGGTGGTAGCGTCGAGCACCATGAGTGTTTCAACATCCGCATCCGGGAGCTCGCGGCGTACAACACGCGTGATCTTATTGAGCTCGTTCATGAGGTTTGCCTTATTATGAAGCCTGCCCGCGGTGTCGATTATCACAACATCCGTGCCGCGAGCCTTGGCCGCGCACAGGCCGTCATACACGACGGAAGCGGGATCGCTGCCCTCCTCGTGACGCACGATATCGGCTCCGTGGCCGATGTAGGCGGAGAGACCACGGCGCAGATAAT
>OQWE01000362.1_pt1 | contig 15768 bp, 18 predicted proteins | sample 1691591 | NCBI WGS metagenome assembly OQWE01 (sample SAMN03418265, study PRJEB22391) | human gut metagenome | biome: human-gut; feature: organic feature; material: feces | host: Homo sapiens | place: Tanzania | collected 2013-01
GCGTTGCGTTCCTGCCGGGCGCAGCGGAGGGCTATAAATCGGCGGCCTTGCTGCGCGTTGCCCACGCGCTCTCATATGCGCCCAGCGTGCCGGTGTGCGCCCGCCTGCCCACAGCAAACTCCGCAGGCAGGCCGACATAGCTGAAAATAAAAACGAACAGCAGGTATATCAGCAAAAACGCGCCGCCGCCGTTTGTACCCATCTTGTTCGGGAAGCCCCAGACATTGGCCATGCCGACGGCAGAGCCGACCGAGGCGAGTATAAAGCCCCAGCGGCTCGCAAAATTCATGGATTTCTTCATTACAGCTCTCTCCTTATGTGCACAAAAGCCCTCTATTTCGAGGGCTTTTTCATTTTAAAGCATCAAATCGAAAAAGGCAACTGACAAAAATTCGTAAGAGTATGAATTTGATTAATACCGAAAAAATTATTGACAAACGATAATTTGTAGATTATAGTCAAATTATCGAAAAACAATAATTCAGGAGGACGACAGGATGAACCGAAAGAAGCTTTATGCCATTCTTGCCGCAGAGAGCGCGTTTATAATCCTTCTCGACGTGCTGACGGTGCAGGTGCCGGATTCGTTTACGTCGATCTGGAACTTCCCCTTTGAGCAGATAGGGGCGGGGCTGCTCGCGCTGCACGGGCTTGGGAGCGTAGGCGTCGGCATAGCCTGCGCCCTGTGGGTGGGTCTGTCGCTGCTGCCTGTGATCCCGGCTGTGCGGGGACGCGGCAAAACGCCGTGGGAGCGGGTGCTGCTGGTGCTGTTTGCCGTCTGCGTCTGCGCGACGCTTCACTTCATGACGAACCCGATTAAGCTGATGACGCCGTATGACGATACCGGAAGCTATTCAAAGCTCATGTTCAGCATAACGACGTGGTCTATTCTGATCCTGTATTTTGTCGTGCGTATCGTCCGCCTGCTGCGCGAGGGCGACAGGGATAAGCTCAACGGCTATTTCGATACGGTGCTGTACGCGCTCGCGATGCTGTGCGCGGCAAATATCGTGGCCTACGGCGCGAATACACTGGCGTTCATCTCGGCTGCGGGCATGGGCGGTCTTGATGCGCTTTTTTCGCTGCTGCTTTTTGCGGTAAGCAAGCTGCCGTATGCATTGAATATCGTGATAATCGTTTATATCGGCGAGTTCACGGACACCGCGTGGAGCGGCGACGCGGCATCCCTTCCGCAGAAGGCCGAGCGCCTTATAAAGCTGTGCTGCTCGACGCTTATCGTGACGGCGGCGCTGACGGCGGGCTTCAATGTAATGCAGCTTATGTTTTCGCCATCCCTTTCGCGCATCATGACGAGCCTGCAAATACCCGTTTTCAGCATCGCGTTTACGCTGTTTGCCCTGCTGCTTACGCGCATCATCGTTGAAAACCGCAAGCTGCGCGATGATAACGAGCTTTTCATCTGAGGTGTGAAATGGCGATACGTGTGCATCTTGAGGAGGTTTTAAAGCGGCGCGGCATGACATCAAAGGAGCTGTGCGCGCTCATCGGGATAACAGAGGCAAACCTCTCCATCCTGCGCAGCGGCAAGGCAAAGGGCATAAGATTCGGAACGATCAATAAAATTTGCTACTATCTCGGCTGCGACGTGGGCGATATTCTGAAGTTTGACGGTGTATTGGAGGATGAAGATGAATAAGACAGTGAAAACGATAATAATTGCCGTCGTGATACTCGGAGCCATGGCGGCGGCTTACGCTTTCGGCGCTTCGGGGAGAGCATCAATGGTAAAGCAGGCCGACAATCTTGTCGGTATGCTCGTGACCACGCAGCCGCTGCCCGTTGCCGACGATGACAGGCTCTACGCCGAGTACATTGACGGAGAGTATGTGTTCAATGGTGTAGATGGAATGCCGTTCTTTTTCACGAATAAGGACAATACGATATCCGCGCATAAGGATAAAGCGTTTACGAACGCAAGCAGCACGCTGAAAGGGGCAAACGACGATCAGCAGAATGTGGAGCTCAAAGCAAAGCTTTATCTCAGCACGAGCTTCGATGAGATACTGTATCAAAATCCCGTTTATCAGACAGCGTCCGGCGAGGTCTATGCCGTCGCCGGCCAGGGAGCGCAATATAACGGGGAGGGAATGAAAGGAAGCTTTTCGCTCAGCGAAAGCGTCAGGCGCTATGAGGACGGTAAGATGATGAGCTACGGCACAAGCGTAAATATCGACGTCGAGGTCATCGCCGTGCCGGAGAAGATCGCTGTTTCCCAGTTTGACGCCGAAGGCAAGCTCATCTCAAGAGAGAGCTTCGCGCCCGGAGAGATGCCCGACAGCATGAACAGTTCCGCTGCGTATATAATCGTCGGAACAGTCTCGCAGAGCGGAACACGATACGAGGTGTTCCAGCCCGATGATGACAGCATATCGGCGCTGTACTGCCGTGCAGACGGCGTGTGCGTAAACCAGAGCTGCGCCGTGAGCTGGGAGGGCAAATGAAAATGACGTACACATATAATTATTCCTCGCCGGCGGGGGAGATACTGCTAGCCGCAAATGATAATGGTCTCACCGGTCTGTGGTTTTACGGCGCAAAGTATTTTGCCGCAGATCTGGAGGATGAGCGGACGGAAAAGCTCACGCCCGTGCTTAGGCAGACGCTGCGCTGGCTCGACATTTACTTCTCGGGCTCCGAGCCGGACTTCATGCCGCCGCTTGAGCTGCACGGCTCGGATTTTCGCCGCCGCGTGTGGGCGGAGCTTGCGAAAATACCCTACGGTGAGACCGTTACCTACGGCGAAATTGCGAAAAAACTCGGCGTTAAATCAGCGCAGGCCGTAGGCGGAGCGGTGGGTCATAACCCCGTTTCGATCATCGTGCCCTGTCACCGCGTTCTCGGCGCGGACGGCAGTCTCACAGGCTACGCCGGAGGAACGGACAAAAAAGCCCGGCTTTTAGAGCTTGAGCGCGGAAAGTGAAAACACCCCCGCACAATGCGTCTGCGAAAAAACAGGCCGGCTGAGATAAGAAGACCGCGTGTTTTCCCGTCTCAGCCGGCATATTGGTTTTTCTTTTTATTTTTTCGCCCAAACAAGGAACATCGGAGCATCCGCAAGATCATTTTTGCCCAGAATGCGCACACCTACGGCCTTGTCAAAGCCGCAGTCTGCGCAGCCGAGCGTCTTGAGAAGCTCTGCGTCCCACTCGACGAGGCAAGGGCTCTTGCCGCCGATCTCGGTGTGAGCGCCGGGTTTGAGGTCATGGATGCGCAGAATTTAAGCTTTTCCGATGAAAGCTTTGATGCCGTTGTTACTCGAAACCTGACCTGGACGCTTCCCGAGCCGGAGCGCGCATACTCGGAATGGCTGCGTGTACTCAGGCCCGGCGGCGTGATCTTGAACTTTGACGCAAGCTACAGCGACAATGTGCGCAATAATGAAAAAAACGGCACGCACCTTCCCGTGGGGGAGATATACGGCCACTGCGGCATCACTCCGCAGCTTGAGGCGGAGAATGCGAGATCGGCGGCAAGAGCCCTTGCCTCGTCTATCATTGCCGGGGTGAGGTCAATTCCCGTAACCTCGTGCCCCTCCGCGCCGAGCAGCACGGCAAAATACCCCGTGCCCGTGCCGGCGTCGAGTATGCGCAGGCATTTGCCCGGCAAAAGCTCGTCGAGCTCCGCGCTCCAGCGCTCGCTTATCCCGTCGTGTATCTCGTTGCGCCGCACGACTCCAAAATCGTGCGCGCGCACTGTCCAGTAATCAAGAACCTTCTGCTCGATATTTTCCATCTTATTCACCCTTCTTCAACTGCGTATGCCACCATGGGGCAGTCTTTTTCTATGCCGAGCGACGCGGTCTGATACAGCAGCACGCCGCCGCTTTCTGCAAATTCCTCGTGAAGCGGCCTCCCGAAGATGTCGCATATCCTGCCGAGACTGTCTCCGGTGCTTATTCTGTCTCCGACCCTCTTTGACGGATACCAGCAGCCGCTCATCGGAGCGTCTGTGTACACACCGCGGTCGAACACGCGGGGAGCTCTGCGCACGGCGCAAACGCCGTCGCACAATACGCCGAGATAGCGGAGAATGTTTTTTACATCCTCAATATCCTGCGCAGCCTCCCGCTCGGACCACAGCCCGCAGCAGCCGCGCTCAATGAGCACGGCAGGAACTCCGCACGTTCCGGCGTGACTGTAAAAGCCGTTTTTCGCCGTTGAACGCACGGCATAGGGAACATTGACGTGCATGGCAAGCTCCTGCGACCTCGCGCATACCTCCGGCGCGGCAGCGCCGTGAAAATACACATGCGGCGTAAGATATTCGTATCCGCCGCCGGAGTGCAGATCAATTATACAGTCGCAGCGGCGTATTATTGCTTCCTCAAGAAACGCCGCAAGCCTCTCGGCGTCCGTTCCGCAGGAGCTGCCGGGGAATACCCGGTTGAGATTCTTGCCGTCGGACGGAAAAACATCCGAGCAGCGGCATATGAGCCCGTCGTAGTTAAAGGCGTGGACAAGGTGAAGCTCGCCGCATATATCCTTCGGGTCAAGACTCCCGGCAAGCTCGATAACTGCTTGAATTCCCACATATTCACGGCAGTGAACTCCTGCCGATACGGTGACGCGCAAGCCCTCTTGCGCGCCGTATATCACGGTTTCGGGATACTGTAATTTTGTACCCGGAACGGAAACAAAGTGCTGTATTTTACTGTTCAATGTCATAGCTCCATCACCGATGCTGTCAATTCCTTTGTGTATTCGTTCTGCGGTGAGGAGATTATCCTCTCCGTTTCGCCCTCCTCGACGATCTTTCCTCCGTGCATGACGATGATCCTGTCGCACAGGGTGCTGACAACGGCAAGATCGTGCGAGACAAAGATCATAGACATGTTCTTTTCTCTTCGCAGAGAGGATAAAAGCGCGAGTATCTGTGCCTGCGAGGATACGTCCAGTGCGCTCGTTATCTCGTCGCACAGCAGAACACGCGGCGAGGAGGCAATGGCGCGTGCTATCGCAAAGCGCTGACACTGGCCGCCGCTGAGCGAGCGCGGATATCGCCGGGCAAGCTCGGGGCTTAATCCGACCTCAAGACACAGCGTGTCGAGATCGAGCGCCGCGCCCCGCCCCATAAGGCTCCAAAACGCGTCGCCTATGGAGCTCGCGACCGTCCTGCGCGGATGAAACGACGCAGCGGGATCCTGAAAAATCATCTGCATCTCGCGCCTGTCGGCGATAGAGCGCTTTCCGATAAGCTCTCTGCCGTCAAGATATATATGTCCCTCGTCGGGAGCCTCAAGTCCGCAGATAAGGCGCAGAAGAGTGCTCTTTCCGCTGCCGGAGGAGCCGACGATGCCGAGTATCTCGCCGCTGTGAAGCTCAAGGCTCACGTCACTGACGGCAAGCGCTTTTTGCACAGTGCGCTCATAGCCTTTGCTGAGACCCTTAACGCTCAATATGCTTTCCATTTGACACCTCCGTAAGGACAAAATGACCGGGAGCGCGCTCTATAAGCTGCCCGGAATACGCCTGCGTGTCCGCCGCCGCTGCCGGCAGCGCTCCGCCGAGCCGAGGAGCGGTTTTCAGCAGCGCCCTCGTGTACGGATGCAGGGGGGCGGCGGTAAGCTCCCGTGCAGGGGCGAGCTCGACTATCCTTCCGCGGTGCATGACCGCGATCCGGTCGGCAATATACGCCGCCAGCGCAAGATCGTGCGTGACGATCAGCTGTGAAAGCCCGTCCGAGCGCAGAGAGCACAGCTCATCGGCGACCGTGCGCCGCGTCGCTGCGTCCAGTGCGCTCGTCGGCTCGTCGGCCAAAAGCAGCTTCTGCTGCATGAGCATGACCAGAGCGAGGGCTATGCGCTGATTCATGCCGCCGCTCATTTCATACGGACAGGAGGCGAGGATGCGATCACACTCATCCAGCCCGAGCCGCGCAAAAACGTCCCGCACCGACGGCAAAAATGAGCCCTTATCGTATTTTCCGTGGCTTTTGAGCGTTTCTATAAACTGCTTTTTGTAGCTTCGTATGGGGTTAAAGGCGGCGCCGGGGGTCTGAAATATGAGCCCCATGCCGGAGCTTGTGAGCCTTGCGCGCCGCTTCGGGGACAGCTCCGACAGCCGCTGAGAGTCAAAAACTATGTCGCCGCCGCTTATCAAGGGCCTGTCAAACACGCCGAGCACGGCCTTTAAAAGCGTGCTCTTTCCGCAGCCCGACTGCCCGACAATGCACAGCGACTCGCCGCGCCCAAGCGAAAACGATATGTCCGATATGACGTCCCCGTCTCCGTAGCCTGCGCACAGCCCCTCGAGGGACAAAACCGTGTTGTCGTTCATTTTGTCGCCTCCACATCGAGATAGTCACGCAGACAGTCGCCGAGGCAGTTGAATACCATGACCGTTATGACAGTAGCCCCGGCGGGAGCGAGCGTTGCCCAGGGGGCAAGCTGCATGTACGCACGCGACTGGTTTATCATGCTGCCCCACTCGGCGTGAGGCTCCGTTACGCCGATGCCGAGGAAGGAAAGTCCGGCTATGCCTATCATCATGACGCCGAGCTGAGTCGCGGCGTTTACGACGAGCGAGCCCAGCATGCACGGCAGAAGATAGTGCAGCATTATCTTTGCGTCCGAGCAGCCGGAGAGCCGCGCCGCGCTTATAAACGGCTCTTTTTTCATGGCGATGACCTGAGCTCTGGCAAGCCGGGCGTACAGCGTCCAGCCCGACAGCCCCATTGCCAGCATGGCGTTTATCATGCCGCCGCCGAGTATGCCCGCCACTGCGACGGCGAGCACCATCTGCGGAAATGCCAGCATTATATCGACAACGCGCATAATGACGCTGTCTGCCGCGCCGCCGTACCAGCCGGCGATCATCCCGAGCGCCGTTCCGATGACAAATGTCACGGCAACGAGTATGACGGCGGAGAATATAGACGTTCTCGCTCCCATGATAACGCGGGAGAAAACGCATCTGCCGTATCTGTCAGTACCGAAAAGATGCTCTGCATCGGGAGAAGCATTCATATGCGCGGCATTTGTCGCATTCGGGTCGTTTGGAACGATAAGTGGAGCTGAAAGGCCGACGAGCATGAGCACCCCGGCGAGAACGAGGAAGATTATGAGTCTTTGGCGGCTCCTTCTTCTTGCAAGTGCGGTGATATCCACTCTGCACCTCACATTTCTTCGACCCTGGGGTCGAGGCGGCGGTAGCAGATATCGGCGGCTAGGTTAATGAGGACATACACGCAGCTCGTGAATATGACAAAGCCCTGAATGACGGGGTAGTCGCGCACGCTTATTGAGTCCATCACGAGCTTGCCGAGCCCCGGCCAGCGGAATATGGTCTCCACAACGACACTGCCGCCGAGTAGCGTGCCGACGGACAGCGCAATGATCGTTAGTATGGGAATCATGGCGTTGTGCAGCACGTTTTTGAAGAGGATCGTCAAGCTGTTTACTCCGCGCGCCCTTGCACCGAGGACGTAATCGCGCCCTAGCTGCTCGAGTATCTCCGCACGAAACTGGCGGATAAAGCGTGAGCACATGGGTATGGCCAGCGCAAGGCAGGGCATGATCAGCCCCTTGAGATTTTCTTCGGCAATGACGGGCAGCAGCTTTGTCCTGATGCAGAAAAAGTACATCAGCAGCACCGAAATAAGAAAATTCGGCAGCGAGTTTCCGATGAAGCTCAAAAAGCGCACGACATTATCGAGAAGCCCGTCCTTCTTCACCGCCGATATCACGGACAGCGGCAGCGCGGCTATGAGCGATACGGCGAGGCTTCCAACGCTTAAAATGAGCGTATAGCGCAGTGCATGCACGAGCTTGTCCGCGACGGGCAGTCCGTCCTTATACGAGGTGCCAAGGTCGCCCGTGAGCGCGTTTCCGAGCCACTGCGCGTAACGTACAAGAAATGGCTCGTTTAAGCCCATCTCCTCGCGTGCAGCCTCAAGAGTCTCCTCAGAAACACTTATACCCTGCGCGTTGAGCTTTTTCAGCGCAGGGTCACCGGGCGATATGTACATGAGAAGATAGGTCAGGAAGCTCAGACCTATTATTATCACTGCAAGATGCAGCAGACGTTTTAAAATTTGCTTTTTAATATCCTTCACCTCTGCCTGCACGGCAGGAGCCTCGGGGAGATGAGGCTCCTGCCGTCAGGGGTATATATTACATGTCGGTGTTCGCGTCGATGCGGTAGAAATCGAAGGGGCACTTTTCATAAACACCGCTGACGTTTTTCGAGGTAACGGTGATTTTATTGAACAATCCCACGCAGCCGATGGCATTATCGTCAATAGCAAGCTGAACGATTTTGTTTGCAAGCTCGGCACGCTTGGCCGTGTCGGTTTCGACCTGAAGCGCGGATATCAGAGCGCCGGCCTCATCGCTTTCAAAGCCCGCAGACGCCCAGTAGCCGCCCGGACGCAGCACAGTGTCGATGAAATAATAGGGGTCGCCGTTCTTGTCGGCTATCATGCAGTAAAGGGCGATGTCGTAGTCGCCGGAGAGAATGTAGGTCGCGTCCGCGTCCTCCTGAGAGGTGAGTGCCGAGTCTATGCCTATGGCCTTGAGCTGCTCCTGCATTAAAAGCGCCAGCGTATCCAGAGAGCGGGCGGGATAGTAGCAGATGTTAAGCTTGAGATCCTTGCCGTCCTTTTCGTAAATACCGTCGGAGCCGAGGGTGTAGCCAGCCTGCTCAATTGCAGCCTTTGCCGCGGCGGTATCGACCGCGGGCTTTGCCGCCTTGCCGTAGGCGGCCGCGGTTCCGAAGGGACCGACGGCGGCGGTGACTGTGCCGTTTAAGTAGGAAGCGATAGCGTCACAGTCAACGGTGAGGTTTATTGCCTTCCTGAGCCCGTCGCTCAGACGGTTTTGATTGAGCATGTAAAACTGCAGTCTCGTCGCCGGGACATCCGTCACCGTGTACTTGTCGGGCGATGCGTCGAATATTTCCTTTGCGGCGGCAGTGACCGAGGTGTAGCAGTCAATTTCGCCGTTCTGCATCGCCATGAGCTTGGACTCGTCGTCCTGCATATAGTAGAACACCGCGCCGTCGAGCTTAACGTTGCCGCCCCAGTAGTTCTCGTTGCGGGAGACCTCCACCGTGCCCTCGGATTTAAAGGATTTAACGACAAAGGGACCCGTTCCAATGGGCGCATTGTCAAAGTCCTTTGTCGCGTCGAGATCCATGACAGCCATCTCGGGCGAGGCAAGGTCATTAACGAGCGTGGGATAGACCTCCTTTGTGCTTATCGTAAATTCGGAGTCGCTGAGCACCTTGTAGTCGTAGTCCTTAAACTGCGCGAAGCGGATGTTCACTTCACCGACGCGCTTTAAGTTCCTGATGACCGTATCGGCCGTCACGGCGCTGCCGTTTGAAAAATGCACGCCGTCCTTAAGCGTTACCGTCCATGTAAGACCGTCGTCGGAGGCCACGGCGCCGGAGGCCAGGCAGGGCTGCACCGAGCTGTCGTCGCCCATTTTGAAAAGCGCCTCGGTTATGCCGTATATGGAGGTATACCAGCCGTAGTATTCCTTGTGTGCGTCGAGACTGGGGTATGCAAAGCTTTCCGCAACGCGGAGTATTTTTTCCTCGCTGCTTTTGTCACTGCTGTCGGTGCCGCAGGCGGCAAGGCTCAGCAGCATGATAAGCGCAAGTGCGAGCGCGATTATTCTCTTTTTCATTTTTTTCACTCTCTCATTTCAAATTATTTTACGGCTCTTATCAGAAAGCAGGGGGCGGATGCATAATTGAGCATCTCCTCACGGCTCCAGAGCCTGCGGCTGACGGAGGTGTCGGCGCTGACATTTTTGAAGCCGAGGTCGAGCAGGGTCACGGTGTCCCAGTGCGGGCGCGCAAGCTTTCCCATCGGCAGCGTGAGCGAGATGCTCTCCATGAGCCAGCTCTCATCATAGCTTTCGTAGTCCTCAAAGCCGGCCTGCACGGTGTTTTCCCGGTCGGCCTGCCTTTTGCACTTTTCCTCATCGTCAAAGAGATAGGCATACCAGTTCGAGTCGATGTTGAGCATCACGCCGCCGTCGCGCAGAACGCGCCGCCACTCGCCGTAGGCCTTCACGGGATCGGGCAGGTTCCATGTCAGGTTTCGCGTGACGATAACGTCAAACTCATTGTCGGAGAAATCGAGCTCCTGCGCGTCCATTTTGAAAAAGCGTATCCTTTCGGCAAGCTCGCCGGCGTTGTGCCTTGCCTGCTCAAGCATACCGTCGGAAACGTCTACGGCCGTCACGTCATAGCCGCGTGCGGCGAGGATGATCGCGTAAAAGCCCGGACCTGTGCCTATGTCCAGCACTCTGAGCGTTCTATCCTCCGCCTTCGGGAAGTTCCTTATGAGCTCGTCGGCCCATTTTCCGTCCCAGCCGTCGGCGAGGTTTTTCCTGACCACCTCGGTGTACGAGCTTGCGCGGCGCGTCCAGTACTGCTCTATCGTATTTTTGAGTGCGTTCATGGCGGTTCTCCTTGTCGATCGTAGCTTATGCTTGAAGTTTAACACGCGAAAAATCCCCCCACAAGCCGGGTGGGGGGATATAAATTTCAAAATTCTATATTTTTTTTCGCATAAAAGGGCTTTTGAGAGCGTTGAGTATAGGATTCGTGCCCGGTGCGCCGACGGGGCAGGCAGGGTAGCCGCCGTTATCCAGAACGCGGCGTATCTCCTCCTCGGAGACGATACCGGGATCGAATTTCACCGTGAGCACGCCCTTGAGATACGCAACGGAGGCATCGAGCACGCCTCGGGTCTGCAAAACGTCGCCGAGTATGAGCTCGGGGCATTGGCGGCAGTACATGCCCTTTACGCCGGTGACCATTATTTTTTCTTCCATTTTGCCGTCCTCTTTTTGCCGGGATCCTTGAGCCTGAGCGAGTGCATCAAAACGCCTATCGAGCTTGCGGACATCGCCGCGGCGCATATCGACGGATGCAGTATCCCCATTGCCGCAACGGGAATACTGATAATATTGTAAAACAGTGCCCAGCGCAGGTTCTGCCGTATCGTTTTTATGGTTGCCGCGGAAATATCAAAAGCCTCCGGCAGCTTTCTCAGATCGCCCGACGGCAGCAGCACTCCGGCGGCCTCGATGGCGATATCCGAGCCCGTGCCCATCGCGACGGCACAGTCGGCGCTCGCCAGCGCCGGGGTGTCGTTTATCCCGTCGCCGACCATACACACGGTCTTGCCCATGGCCTTGAGACGCTCGATCTGGGCGGCCTTTTCGCCGGGGCGCACCTCGAAAAGAACATTGTCTATCCCGGCCACGGCGGCAATGGACTTGGCCGTGCGCTCGTTATCGCCGGTGAGCATCCAGACCTCTTTTCCGGCGCCTTTGAGCTGCCGGACTGCCTCAGCCGCCTCGGGCTTGAGCGTATCGGCAATGCCGAGAACTCCGATGAGAACGCCATCGCGGCAGACGCAGATCTCCGCCTTCGCGTCACGGTGGACGTCGGGAAGCTCTGCCAGTGCGTCCGTGCTTATGCCCTCGCGCACTAAAGCTGTGCGGCTTGCGCATATTATTCTGCTGCCGCCGACCGTTCCGGATACACCGCTGCCGATATCGTATGAAAAGTCTTTGACCTCAAGAGCGCCTGCGTCGGGGTAATGCTCGGATGCGTATTTTATCACCGCCCGCGACAGAGGATGCTCCGAGTGCTTCTCGAGCTCAGCGCACAGCAAAACAAGCTCCTGCCCGGTTATCCCCGGCAGGGGATGAATATCGGTCAACTCGGGCTGTCCGCTCGTCAGCGTACCGGTCTTGTCGAGCACAATGCAGTCTGTTTTGTACGCATTTTCAAGCTCTGTACCGCTGCGGAACAGTATACCGCGCTCTGCGGCAGCGCCGGAGCCGACCATAAGTCCCGTAGGCGTAGCAAGCCCCAATGCGCAGGGGCATGCGACCGAAAGAACGTCGCAGCAGGTTAAAACTGCTTTTTCGAGATCTTTAGGGGCAATACGCCTGTACCAGACGGCGAAGGTCGCCGCCGCCGCGCCGATGACAGCCGGAACGAACCAGTGAGCAACGGAATCGGCAAAGCGCTGCACCGGTGCTTTCTCGCTCTGCGCACGGCGCACGATGTCTATCATCTGCTCAATTACCGTTGCCTTGCCCAGCGCCGTCACCTGTACCTCGGCAGAGCCCGCTCGGTTGAGGCTGCCGCCGATGAGCTTATCCTTCTCAGATTTATCGACGGGCAGGCTCTCGCCGGTCAGCATTGACTCGTCAACGGCACACCTGCCGCCGACTATAATGCCGTCGGCCGGTATGCGCTCACCGGGACGGATGAGGACGATATCGCCGAGACGTATCTTATCCACGCTCGTCTCCTCAAATTTATCGCCGCGCTTTACCATTGCCGTGCGAGGCTGAAGGCGCATGAGCTTGCGTATGGCCGAGCTCGCCTCCCCGGTTGCGACCTGCTCCATGTATTTGCCGAAAAGGATGAGCGACAAAAGCACGCCGCCAGAGGTGAAATAGAGCTTAAAGTTACTCTTTCGCGTCAGCGCGACATATGAGCTGTAGCCGTAAATGAGAGCAGACGAGAGCGAAACGAGAAGATCCATGCCGAAAAAGCCGCTGCGCAGCTCGCGCAGCGCCGAGCGGCAGAAGTGCCGTCCGGAGATAAATTGCAGCGCGCTTCCAATGAGAAATTGAAGCTTCGGGTGTACCTCGAGCATGAGCGGCGCGGTACACGCGGCGGAGGCGACGAGCGTTTTGAGAAGCTCCATCCGCTTTTCAAGCTCCTGATCCTCGTCGCCGCCGCGCATTTCCGTTATCTCCGCTGTGAGGCCGCAGTCTGCGCAAACCTCCGTGAGCTTTCGCGTATCCAGGCCGACGGGCCACATGAAAACGGTCATTAGGCCCTCGTGCACAGACACGTCCTTCACGCCGAAAACGTCCGCGAGTGCCTTTAAAGCATGAACAGGATTGCCCTCAAAGCGTATATCCGCCTCCTCAACAGGTACGCGAAAACAGGCTTTTTTTACGCAGGCCGCGATATCGCTGAGGCTCAGCGCATTTTCATCAAAGCTGATAAACGCCGACGACGAGGCATAGCTTGCAGCGGCCTTTTTTACTCCGGGCAGGCGCAAAAGAGCCCTGTCGAGCCGGGAAACGCAGGCCGCGCACTCCATATCGAGAATTCTGAGAGTGATATCTTTCATAGCAATAATGTCAAAATGGGAGAGCATAGCTCTCCCGTGTCGATTTTGATTACTTCCCCTCGGTCAAAAGCTTTTCCTTGACCTCTTTGCGCTTTTTAAGCGAAGCGATGCATGCGGGGATGGATACTGCCGGAAGGTCGAGCAGCAGCGCCCAGTCGATCCAGTCGATGCCCTTTATGAACTGACCCTCGTGCCATACGCCCTTTGCGAGCTTGAAGTAGTTGTTGTTCCAAACGCCCCAGATGTCGGTCGTCGGCTTCCAGAGGTGGACCTTCAGAAACGCCGCGCTCGTCACGATGCCGCTGGAAACGACGGTCATGAACGAGGAAGAGCGCTTGTTGCGGATAAGAAACTCCGAAACCGTCGGCAGGACATAGACAGCAAGGTTTATGATCCACAGCTGGAGCGGAATTTTATACTTCCACTTAACGGCCTGACGGATGTGGTCTGCGTCGTGCAGCAGAGCTGCGGCGAGAATGGCGAGATTCCACTTTTCAATAAAGGATGCGGTCTCGTCGTCGATGCGAGTGTCAAGGAATTTTGCTTCATCCTTCTGAGACTTTGTCATTTTCTTTTCCTCCCCGATTATTTAAAATGCCTGAAGTTTTAATTACCACTTGGTTAATAAAAAATTATCACATTCTCCGCTGAATGTCAATACGCTGACAAAAGATTTTTTGCTTTACACAAATGCCGAGTTGACATATAATTCAGAGAATGACATGTCCGAGGTGCAGTGATGGACGAAAAACGAAGATTAATAAGAAATAAGTGCGCGGCTATCCTGCTCAAAAGCCGTAAAATTTCCGACGGCTTTGACAGAGCATGGAGCACGCACAGCCGCATGTTCGGCGACATAATGGAGCCCGCGTTTGCGGACGATAAGGCCTCACGTTTAGAGCTTGCGAGCGCTCTTAATCTCATGAGTGCGGGGAAGCACAGCACAGGGGCAAGAAAGCTCGAAAAGCTCTTTGACGCCTGCCGCGCCGATGAGGATTTTGCCGCGCTTAACTTTTTCATGGGCGCATGCTGCGAAAAAATGGGGCTTATGGATATGGCGACGGTCTACTACGGGGAGTCGGCAAAGCGCGAGCCGGAGTTTTACATGGTGTATCTCATGCTTGCAAAATGTCTGCACTCTCAGCGGCACTACGAGGCCGCGGTCAATACATATTTAAAGACCCTCGACGCGATACTCTCGCGCCCGAAAAAGGACGAGGTACCTGCCGTGCGTGTTTCCCCGCTTTTGGGCTCTGTCCACGGCAATTTAGCAAGCTGCCTTATCATGATGCGTCGCTATGACGATGCGGAGTTTGAGCTTTATGAAGCGCAGAGGTACGACTATGCACCGCCTCAGCTGCTCGTCACCTGGGCGACGCTTTACGCCGCGACGGGGCGCAAAGCTCAGGCGGCGGAGAAAATGAGCAGGCTCAGGGAGATTTCGCCGGAGCTTGAAGCGTCCTCGGCGCTGAGCATCAGAGAGATCATGGAGCAGAAGAACTCACACTTTGCGCCGCGCATTATAGACGGCGAAAAGCTCAGCCGCTTTTGGGACTGGTTCTGCAAAAATGCCGATAAGCTCAAATCGCTTGCCTTCGGCATGCCGTCGCCCGCTTTGATGAAGGAGGTCTATGAGCAGGTCTCCGGCATATTCGACGCCGTTGTCGAAAAGCCGGGCTTTGAGCTCGGACGCGACGGGATAAAGGCGCGTATGAGCTTTTTCGATAACTACAATCTGACCTTTGAGCTCTGGCTCGGCAGGCTCGTGGATACTGCGCCGCGCTCGCTGCGCGACGACTGGAGCTTTTATTCGGTGCATTGAGGTGAAATATGATAAAGTATGTTCTGATGGATATTGACGATACGCTGCTCGACTTCGGAAAGGCCGAGGCAGCGGCGATAAAAAAGACCTTTGAGCGCATCGGCGTTCCGGCAACGCCGGAGGTCATCTCGCGTTATAGTGTGATCAACGACGAGCACTGGAAAATGCTCGAACGAGGTGAGCTCACTCGTGAGCAGGTGCTCGTGCGGCGCTTTGACGCGCTTTTTGCCGAGCTCGGCATAAAAAACGTGCCCAGTGAGCTGGCTCAGGCAAGCTATGAGTATCTCCTGGGCATAGGCCACTATTTTGTCGATGGAGCTCCCGAGCTTTTGGAGGCGCTCAAGGGCAAATATGAGCTTTACATTGTCTCAAACGGCACGGCCTCGGTGCAGGACAGCCGCCTTGAAAGCGCCGACATCGTGCCGTATTTCAAGGATATTTTCATATCCGAGCGCCTGGGCGCGGATAAGCCGTCGAGGGAGTTTTTCGAGCTTGCGTTCTCACGTATAGCGGGCTTTGAGCGCGACAAGGCCGTCATCGTCGGCGACAGGCTCTCGTCGGATATTCTCGGCGGCATTAACGCAGGGGTAAAGACCTGCTGGTTTAACCCGAAGCGTCTGCCGTGCGGAGACGCAATACGCCCCGACTGCGAGATCCACGCGCTGTCCGAGCTGCCCGAATTATTAGAAAAACTCTGAGGCATTTTGCCTCAGAGTTTTTCGCGGACTGTCAAAGAACCTATGCTGCTGAGTAAATACAACCGCGCAGCGTTCTCCGTCGTGCGCGGCGTCGAGGGATATTCCTTC
>OQWE01000369.1_pt1 | contig 15624 bp, 15 predicted proteins | sample 1691591 | NCBI WGS metagenome assembly OQWE01 (sample SAMN03418265, study PRJEB22391) | human gut metagenome | biome: human-gut; feature: organic feature; material: feces | host: Homo sapiens | place: Tanzania | collected 2013-01
TTGAAATTCCATTCCTTGCCATCCTTCAAGGCGTAAAGCGAGAGATTGCTTGAACCGATATAAGCCGTGTGGAAACCGGAGTTACGAAGGAAAATATAGGATTTGGCATGCAGACGGTCTTGCGTTCCGTCGTACGAGATCTTAATCTCCGTGTTTGGCAAGGAAGCCAATCGTACGATGGCGTCGTAATCCGTGGCACCTGTGTATGTGGTTGTAATGACGCGCAGTTTCTTGCCCTCGCTTGTGAACTTACGCAAGCTGTTCCAGAGCAGATTAAGTCCGCTTGTCTTGATAAACGACACCACCCACCATATCTCGTCGGCACAGAGAATCTCGCGGTTAAGCTCGCTCTCCATGTCGGCAGGACCTCTGCCTCCGAAGAACAAGGCGCTACGGCTGAGGGAGGTTATAGGGGTGATGGCTTTCAGGTGTTGCTCTATGTCTGGATATTCGCAGTTTGTGCGGTCTACAACAGCTGTCAGGATGCTTTTCTGAGCGTCAATAAGTTCGAGCTCCGTGTCCTCCACGTTGAATTCCTTGCCTAATGTCTTGATAACGGAATTAATAAAATCAGTATATTTGTCGGCATCCTGATCGTCGGGTGTACCAGAAAACGTCCCCTCGATAAGGTGCTGCAGATACTTGCTGAGAATATTCACAGCATCATCCTTCGAAATCAGCTTCTTGCCTATATAGAATCGCCCGGTGTCCACCTCGTTCAATTTCTGTTTGAAGAGGCGGTTGATAATCTGTTCGTAAACGCCGGTATGGATATTCGTATCTTGCATAAATGAAAAGATTGAGAGTTGTGATTTTTTCTTATTCATCCTTATGCAAAGATACAGTATTATTTGTTATGCCACAAATCGAGATGAAACAAATAATACTGACATATCTTCTTCTACAATAAGTTGGTATTTGCTATCTTCTTGTTGGGAAACATCCACTATGACGCTTGGATGACCTTGTTCTTGAAGCGAAGAAAGGTGCTCGACTACGAGTTGTTTGAGCAGCAAGCCATAAACAATAACAAGACCTATGAGTTTACCCGTTGGCGGAATTAATTTAAGTTGGTCGACATGAGCAAAAGTTGCCCATATCGCTGATTCTTAGCAAAAACGAGAATTTCTGAAAAACTGTCATATTGTCTGGTTTTTTGTCGTAATATACTGGCAATCAGACTGTTGGCTGTCAGGCAATTGTCAGCCAATTGTCTGGATGGTTTGCTGATGAAAAGAGAATTGTCAGATGAAAAGAATTATCAGATGAAAGGAATTCAGACGACAGGAATTGTATGCGTTGGCAGAATCCTTAAAAACAGGAATATGGGTATTACAGCATTATCTTATTGGGCAGACGTCTGACAGCAAATCTGCCCAACTGGGGCAAGCACGTTGCCCCAGTTGGGCAAGCATCGTGCCCAATTTAATACAAACTGACATTAGGATTAAGTGTGCACTAATCTAATTCCGCCAACGGGTATGAGTTTATCTCTTTCATGCAGGAAATCAAGTTGCAGGATTGTGAGTCAAAGTCTTTTTCCTTCCCCCAAAAAACAACGCTTTTGCCCTGTTTTTGCAAAAGTATATAGTCAGCCCATGCAATAATCCACCCTTTTGCGTATTTATGTAAATAAACAAGCTGAAAAGTATGGATTGTAAACAAAACAAAGTTAGTTGTAAAATGAAAAAAAATATCGTACACATAGGTCATGCAGCCGTTATGGCAGCCCTGGCCGCTACCACGCTTGGCTCGTGCGCCACGCAGAAGAACCATCAGAAGACGGATAACAGTATGAATGCAACCAAGATCGAGAGCAACCTCGATGAGCAATACCTCGTTCTGAGCGACGCTGAGCAGAAGGCTGTGGCCCAGACCAACGACTTTGCCTTCAACCTTTTCCGCACCCAGGAGGGTATGGACTCGAAGGTTCTCTCACCCATCAGCGTGGCCTACCTCATGGGCATGCTGGTCAATGGTGCTGAAGGCGCCACGCAGACCGAGATCATGAAGGCATTGGGGCAGGACGGCACATCGTTGCAGACGCTCAACGACGCCTATAAGTCGATTATCAATCATGCGTCGGCTCTCGACCGTCGTACCCAGATCAACATAGCCAACTGCATTGCCGTGAACAAGCAGGTGACTTTCAAGAACGAGTATGCCACCGCCATGAAGGCCCTCTTCGAGGCACAGGTGGAGAGCATGGATTTCACGTCGCCAAAGGCCCTGAGCAAAATCAACGGATGGTGTGCCAAGCAAACCGACGGCATGATTCCAAAGATTGTTGACCAGCTCGACGCCAATGCCACCGCAGTGCTGATGAACGCCATCTACTTCAACGGCACTTGGGCTTCCAAGTTCGACAAGAGCCAGACCAAGACGGAGGGGTTCCGCGGTTTCACCCGCGACATCAAGAAGGTCGACATGATGCAGCAGGAGCATAAGTTCATGTATGCCGACAATAAGGATTACGCCGCCGTGACCCTTCCTTACGGCAATGGCACCTACTCGATGACCGTTATCCTGCCCGCTGAGGGCAAGTCGACCACTGATGTGGCGCAGCAGCTCAACGCCAAGAAGTTTGCCGAGCTGCAGGCCAACATGACCGAGTGTTTGGTCGATCTGAAGCTGCCCCGCTTCTCCACCACCACCGAGACCCCGCTCAACCAGCCCATCTCAGCCCTTGGCGCCCCGTCGATCTTCCAAGCTGGTCAGGCCAATTTCAGCAATATGACCGACGTCCCCATGTATGTGTCGACCATGCTGCAAAAGGCTAAGATAGAGGTGAGTGAGAAGGGAACCAAGGCCGCCGCAGTCACCGCCGCCACCATGATGATGTCGATGTATCAGTCCGATGAGCCCCGCCACGTGGTGTTCCATGCCAACCGCCCGTTCATCTACATGATTACCGAGCGCGCTACCAACACCATCTTCTTCATCGGCCAATACACCGGCCCCACGGAGTAAGATCCCCATCTTGCCAGGCACCGCCTTCGGCAAGCCTTCGAGCCATCCTTGTGATGCGCCTTTGCCTACGTAACGTTTCAGTATCTATATATCACTTGAAAAAATATTATCTTGCGACAGGACTTACTCTTCTTCCACGATTTGCGTGATGCGTCTTATGCTTCCGTTGCGTTGGCTGATGATGAGCGGTACACGTTCTACCACCACCATAGAAGTGTCGAGTCCCAATGCCTTTGGTTCGTCGATGCCTATCTTACTGATGAGTGCATACATACTCATTAGCAGGTTCTGCTGGCGGTTGACGGAACTCTCCGGATAATATACTCGGTGGATGATGATGAATCGGAAATCGCCAGGAATACCGTTTTTGCGGAGCGACGGATAGGAGCTGGTCAGATCAACTTTTCCGTCAGCCACAAGGTCTTCCACCACTTGCCTCAAGTAGAGACTCACCCGGGGCTCTATGCGGAAACCAATGCGCATCGTAATGCTGTAGAGGGTGTCGGGTACCAGGGTATCAAATCTGTACTCCAACGTGTCTGGCGTATCGGCAAACTCCATGTTGATAAGCCAGTAGTGGTCAGCACGTTTAGGCTGCTTGTTGATGATGGAGTAGAGCAGTTTGTTGTCTACGGTGCCTTCCTTGTTGGCATGGTTTATATAGACAAGGTTGGAGGCGTACTTGGGGATACTCTTGTCTGCCTTGATGTCGGATATAATCTGATAGTAGTCATCCAAAGGTTTTGTTCTGATATAATGGTGGCGTATCTTCATGGCTCTAACCCATACATACATCATCAGAAACAGGATTCCGCCAATGAGCATCGTACACCATCCTCCTGCGAGAAACTTTGACAGGTTGGCTGCCAGAAAGATGGCTTCGATGGTGCAGTATGCGCCCATAAACAATATCGTGAGGACTCGCGACACGCCCTTGCTGTGCAGGTAGAAACCGAGCAGCAGGGTGGTCATCAGCATGGTGATGGTGATGGCGAGTCCGTAGGCTGCCTCCATGTGCGAGGAGTCGCGGAAGAGCAGGATGATGAGCACCACGCCGATGTACATGGCGAGGTTGATTACCGGGATATAGAGCTGTCCCTTTACATGGGTAGGATGCTTGATTCGCATGCGTGGCCAGAAGTGCAGGTTCATGGCTTCGCTCAATATGGAGAAGGTGCCGCTGATAAGTGCCTGACTTGCCACGATTGCCGCACCCGTTGCCATGATGATGGCGAAGATCAACATGCTCTGCGGCATTATGGAAAAGAACGGATTCACGGACAAGGCTGTTGGCACATGGTTCAGCACCCAAACGCCCTGTCCCAGATAGTTGAGAATGAGCATGGTCTTTACAAATGCCCAACTTATAGTGATGTTCTTTCTGCCACAATGTCCCAAGTCGGAGTAGAGAGCCTCGGCACCGGTAGTACAGAGAAACACGGCGCCAAGGATTAAGAACCATTCAGGCGATTGTGTTAGCAGAACAACTGCGTAATAGGGATTGAAAGCCTTCAGTATCATGGGGTAAGACGTGATGCTGACGGCTCCCACCACGCCCAGCAGCAGAAACCATAGCAGCATGAATACTCCAAACGACTTGCCTATGCTCTCTGTGCCAAACCGCTGTACGAAGAAGATGATGGTGATGATGGCAAGTGTAATTGGGATGACCGGCAGATCAGGACTGATGCTTTCGAGTCCTTCGATGGCTGTGGTAACCGTGATGGCAGGGGTGATGATTCCATCTGCCAGCAAGGTGCTGGCACCGATGATGGCCAATAAGTAAATCCATTTTCTCTTCATCTTGCGCAACAGGGCGTAGAGGGCGAGGATGCCTCCTTCGCCATTGTTGTCGGCACGCAGTGCCACACATACGTATTTGATGGTGGTCTGCAGGGTGAGTGTCCAGATGATGCAGGACAATGCACCCAGGATGGTGCTCTCGTTGATGGCTTCACCCGTGTGCAGGATGGCCTTCATCACGTAGAGTGGGGATGTACCTATATCTCCAAACACGATGCCCAGAGTGATGAGCAATCCCAGGAAGCCTACTCGATGATGGCAGGCTACTGAACTTTCCGAATTTTCTCTCATATAACTTCTCTTATTAAATTAAAATATTATCCTTCTTAAATTAAGGAATTATCCCTTAAAATTAAAGTATTATCCTTTGTATTATCCTTATTAGAACATAAAATATCCCTTTTTGATTATAAATTTGGGTGCAAAGGTATAAACATAAGTGGTAAAAGTAGATTTGTTTAACAAGATTTATCGGATTTAACATCTATTCCCGTATTCTCAAGGCCGGGGAGAAGATTTTATTTTTCCTGCTTATCAAAATAGCATAATATGAAGATGAAATGGTATAGATACATTTAACTTTTAAGGCTACCTTTGCACTCGAATTTAAAAATAAAAACATTAAGATTATTATGAAGATTCAACAGATTAGAAATGCCACCATCATTATCGAGTATGCAGGAAAGCGATTCCTCGTTGACCCCGTGCTCGGCGAGAAGGGATCGTTTGCTCCTTTCCCATTCTCAAACCATCAGGAGCTGCGCAACCCGCTCCGCGACCTGCCCGTGAAGGCAGAAGAAATTGGCTGCAACATTGACTGCGTATTGCTTACCCATCTGCAGGCTGCGAAAATGGTGCAGGAGGCTCAATGCAAGTATGTGTACAATAAAAAATACGCATATTCTCCAAAAGAGTTCTACAGCCGTGCGTCATCTTCAATTGGTTATAAATGACTATTGTCAGAACGACAGATAATACGTATCTTTGCAGCGCGAATTAAAACAATAAATAATATGACATTTAAATCATTTTTACCAATGGCTGCCTTATGCTTACTGGCATCTTGCAGCAACTCCTCTAAGCAGGAGAAAGCAGAAGGCTCTTCAGCAGACTCTGTTCAGACATCTGTAATGAGTTTTCAGGATTGTGACCTCACGCTTGGCGGTATTCACTTCACCAAGATGCTCAATGAAGCCGACAAGCAGGTGAGCGAGAAGGATGGTGTCATCACTTTCGTTGCTCCTGAGAAAACCGATTTGTTCATCGACCCCAACGATGCAAAACTGACCGCCAATACGGCAAAGGTGCTTTTTACGGAGGTTGACAACACCAAGCCGTTTACTTTCTCTGCCAAGATGAAACCAGGTTTTACTCCTGATGGACTCTATCATGCAGCCGATCTTATTGTGATGGCCAACGATACTCTCTATCAGAAATTCTGCTTCGAGCAGGATGAACGTGGCAAGCACCGTGTGGTAACCGTGCGCACCGTGGGAACGAGCGATGACAATAACCATGAGGTTGTGAATCAGGATTTTATCTATTATAAGATAAGTTCTGACACACGAACCATCGCCTCCTATTATTCGCTGGATGGCAAGGAGTGGCAGATGGTTCGCCTTTACCGCAACAGCTATCCCAAGAACCTGAAGGTGGGCATCTGTTCTCAGGCTCCTCAAAAGGGAGTTTGTGTGAGTGAATTCTCTGAGTTGCGCCTGTCAACCGAGACGGTGGGTGACTTCCGAATGGGAGAGTAGAATCTGGGTTAGAGTAATCCCATCACATCTCTGATTTAGAGTAATCCCATCACATGTGCCAGCTTGCATGCTTCGATGGCACGATCTACCTTCAGTTTCTGGAGAATGTTCTGGCGATGGCGGTTCACGGTGTTGATGCTGATGCAGAGATTGTCTGAAATCTCTTTCGATAGCAGTCCCTGGTCGATGAGTCGCAGCACTTCCAGCTCTCGCTCAGAAAGTATATTTTCGTAATCCTTATTCGTCAATATCCGCACTTCCCCGGTTCGGGTATTGGCGAATTTTGCTTTCCTGTCCTCATTAGTAGCCAGCGTATAGATGCAGGCGCAGAGCAGCAGACAGCCGTTCTTGTCGGTGGCAAGCGGAATCATCCGGTGCTTCACCCAGCGGTATTCTCCGCTGGCATCTTTTACCCTCAGGTAGTTGCAGAGTACATAATCGCGATAGTGCTGGGGAGTTGAGTGGCTGGCGATGTAGCGGAGGAAGGCAATCTCCTCTGCATGGCGCCTGCTGAGATCGTCGGGGTGGCAACGGTCGAAGATGAAGTTCTCGTAAAGCGAAGGCAGCTGGCTGACCCGTTCCTCCGGCAAAATGCCCAACACGTCAGCTATTCCGCCAAAATAGCAGTAGCTGCAGTTTTTGCGGTTATCTCCCATAGAGACAACAGCATTCTCTGCCATGGCGTATGTCCTGGCTATCATCTTGCATTCAGTAAGCATCTGTTCTTCGTCTATTTCCGTATCAAACGCTTGCGAAAGATACAGTTGCTCTATTGGTTCGAAATTCTTATCCATATTTTCTTCATACGCTATTCGTTGGATGTTTATGCGCCTATAATCCAGGAGGATAAGCCATGCTCAACCCCCATATTGTCGCATTATATCTGCAAAAATACAAAAAAAATCAGAATATAGCATTTAATACTGCAGAGATATCATCTTTAATCGCAATTATTCTCTTAGAGGAATACATGGATAGAACATCATCCTTATTGATTCTCACAAGTGATGTATTCTTCCACACGTTGACCATTTCTTCAAATGGGAAGCGGATAATGGTTGGAGTATTGAAGCCTACTCCAAGCTCTAGCAAAACAGTCTTCTTATCTCTTGACTTTTCGAGAAAATCGTAATAGCGTTTTGCTGCTGAATGCCATTCTTCATCCTCAACAAAGAATTGATCACAGCGCACGTGGACAGTCATTTTCTCGCCACAAATAGGACAGCGAGGAACTAATGACGATGGGATGCGACAATTCTTGGTTTCTGCAAACATCTTTTTTATCAAATCCTCGTTGTAGTAAAGCTTATCATGACAGCCCTTAACACATTGCAGATAGGCATAGTCGCCTTGCACCTCAAAGAGTCGGTCGGCAGAGAATCCGGCTTTTAGGAATTGTCCATCTACATTTGTAGTAATCACAAAATACTCCTTGTCTTTGACGAGCTTATGCAGTTGCTGATACAATGGTGTAGCCTCACGAAAGCGGATGAAATTGATGTGACGAGCCCAACAAGCCCAGTATTCTTCCTCTGTCTCAAAGGGATAGAAACTGGAAGAATAGAGATCTGTGATGCCATAACTCTCAATGAAATCAGTAAACTCACGCTCGAAATCCGGTCCGTCATAGCGCAAGCCAGCAGCTGTTGACAATCCTGCGCCTGCACCAATTATCACACATTCGGCAGAGGAAATCAGTTCACGCACCTCCTTCATTTGCAGCGAGTAATCGTCGGTAGATGTCGAGGTCTTGATCTTTGAAAACATTGAAGATAACATGCTTGACATTATTTGCTCCTTTCATAAATGATTTTACTTCGCGTACAGCTATCTTCGCCGCCTGCTGATTAGGGAAACGGAATACGCCCGTAGAGATGCAGCAGAAGGCGATGGATGATAGTCCCTTTTCTTCTGCCAACTGCAAGCAACTTCGATAGCATGATGCCAGTTGCTCACATTGCTCATCAGTAGGGATTGCATCAGGTATGATCGGTCCTACGGTATGAATCACATAGCGAGCAGGAAGATTGAATCCTGGAGTAATCTTAGCCTGACCGGTCTCCTCAGGATGTCCTTGCTCATTCATCAATTTATTACAAGCATCACGAAGTTGAATACCTGCAGCAGAATGTATGGCATTATCTATACAGGCATGAAGTGGCTGAAAACATCCGAGCATCTGATTGTTGGCTGCATTGACGATGACATCAATTTGTAAGCGGGTGATGTCACCTTGCCAGATATAGAGCTTAGAGTTTAGAGATGAGAGATTAGATTCTTTGACTAAACTATCAACCGAAACCTCTCCCTTCTCTTGCCGCTGCAATTGAAGTTCCTTGTCTTGCAGCTCCAAGAAATCTGGATTCATCGTAATAGGATAGCGCATATTCATCAGTCCTCGCAGGAGCAGTTGCTTACCCTTGAGGTCACCTGGAATGGCATAAGCTTCGCCAATATCCTTCATAAGCATGCGGCACATCTTATCCAGATTTCGCAAACGGCTCAGACTATTTTTCATCCAAAACATACTTTATTTCTTCGAGAATCTCTCTCCCACATAACCGTCATTAACGGTATTGTCATGGAGATTATAATGTTTAAACATAGGTGGTGTTGGCTCAAGATTATAATGATCCATTTCCTCGATTTCCACCTTGAAGTAGGCCATCTTATAAAATGATGTGTAAAGACGTGGAAGTACCGGATTGTTGTCGTAGATCCATTTCTGTGTTTCTACATCCACATCGAAATCAGCTTTTCCACTTACTTTTACAAACTCTTTACTTTCGCTTGCCATAATCTCCACGAAAGGATTGTTGTGTAACTGACGGAACACCTCTTTTACAGGAGATGTAGCGAAATAAAGCGTTGTGCCCTCCATCTTCATAATCTGGAAGATACGAATTCGTGGACGATTGCCCTCGCATGTTGCGAAAGCAATCTCCACGTGATTCTTCAGAAAGTCTAATGTTCTCTTCATATCCTTTTTAGTACCCGATGGTGAAACGCTCCTTGTGGTGAGCAGGCTTCTCCAGCTCGTTGACCATAGCATCAGCATAGTCCTGTACCGAGATGTGGCTGTTGCCCTCTGCATCAACAATCAGATCATCCTTACCCATACGATAGTTGCCCGTCTTTTTGCCTTCCTGGTCGAATACACCAGCAGGTGAGAAGAAGGTCCAATCGATGTCGTTCTCGTTCATCAACGTGTTGAGATAGAAATCGCCCAGCGGACGAACACCACCCATAATCTCTTCAGGGATAGCACCCGAATCTACAACTCTCAGACCAGGAGCGCAGAACAGAGTGCCGGCGCCGCCGACGATGAGCAGACGCTCCACGCCACTCTTCTTGGCAGCCTCGAGAATCTTTGGATAGTTCTCTGTGATGAGAGTAGCAATCTCAGGATTCAGCCAACCTGGGTTGTAAGCTGAGATGATAGCATCCTTGCCTTCAGCCAACTTAGCGATAGCCTCTACATTGGCAACATCTTCTTTAACTGCCGTAACGAGATCATTCTTAGCTATCTTCTCAACATTGCGAACTACTGCTGTCACCTTGTGACCACGCTCTACCAACTCATTCAGTACGGCTGAACCTACGAAACCGGTTGCACCGATTAATAATACATTTGCCATAATTTCTACATTTTTTAATTGTTCAAAACTTGTGTTAGTCGTAAGGAGCTTGTTTCCTTTTGACGCTGCAAAATTACGTCAAGTTTTTTATCCGCACAAGAACGCACCATCTGGTACCATACTTACCAAATAGTAGGAATTGTAGTGAATAGGCACATTAGCAAAATCAACGTTAACTATCATTAACTAAGTTTCTTTTAGTAAGTATGTATACTTTGGTAAAAAACGCCTATCTTTGCACCATTAAATACAATTCATGATATGAGAAAAGTAAGCAAAGAAGTAGATGCAAGATACATTGCCTGCCCAATCCGCCAGGTGATTAGCAAGTTTGGTGACAAGTGGTCAATGCTCGTCCTTTACACCATTGGCAAGAGCGAGAACAACGTACTGAGGTTCTCTGAACTTCACGAACACATGCTCGACTGTTCACAGAAGATGCTCTCGCAGACTCTGAAGAATCTTGAGAGCAATAAGCTTGTCAGTCGAAAGGTTTACCCAGTAGTACCTCCCAAGGTGGAATACAGTCTTACAGAAGTAGGCAAGTCTCTCATTCCTACGCTTGACAGCCTTGTGGCATGGGGCAATGAAAATATGAATGCTATTATTAAGTAATACGTCACAGAATCACACAATATGTAGAAGTGTCTTGTATCATAATCGTTTTATCTTTCACTTCGTGACACGTTTTCTTGCCATGGCAGAGTTCAAGCAAACTTGACTCTGCTCATTTGGCTTAACGAAAACCTTTAATGTCCGCAGATATTCCTTCTGCTTGGGCGTGATTCTGTAGCTCTCGATGGCCTTCTGGATGGTCTTGTTGTGCGTCCAGGGAGCAAGGCGGCGTTGCTCGATGTAGGGAATCGCCTGGTCCCATTGCTTGGCAAGGGCGGTGGCAAAGAACCAGGCAATCATCATCTTTACGTAATACTCTTCGCTCCTTACAGAGGCTGGAATTTCAAGATACTCAGCCTTGAAGTCTTTGTCCAGATAATGAGACATAAGCATTCCTATTCCAAAGCGACAAGTATAAACGTGTGACGATTTGCTCCAAGTCTTGATCTTCGCCAATAGCTCCTCCTTGTGTCTGGCAAATACCTTCGGAGACATGATGTCGCAAACAGCCCAGTTGTCCACGAATGGCAGGAAGCGGTCTGTCAGCAGGATGCATTCTTCGTAGTCCTTCACCTCGGAAACGAGGAGTCCGTGAAGCATGTTCTCATCGTAGTATTCGTGAGGAAGCTGCTGAAGGAATTCCTCGCATTCAGCCTCCTTTGTAAATTCTTTTGCAAACTTGCGAAGCACAGGCACACGAATGCCTATGAAACTCTCCACAGGCACTCCCAGTGTCAGTTTGGCCTGGAAAGCAGCATACTGCTTATCCTGCATGGCGAACAGCCGTTTTTGAAGTGATGTCATAATTTCTTGGTTTATGTGGAATTTTTATCAATCTAAGCTATGAGTATTCCACATTTTCGTAGTTTTGCTTGTTTCTCAGTCTTTGAAAGAAGATATATGCTCAAGAATTATAGGAAGTTGAACACGGGCATCTTCTATAGATTGTTTACAGGCTTTGGATGGGTTATGGTAAGGATAAGATGTCATTATTGTGTCATATACATCGTTTAAATCTGATACTTGATAAGCGTAATATCCGAATTTATAACGACTATTCGCACTTTTCAATCCAGAAAGGTAAATGGTTAATGCTATAAGTTTATCGCTTATATGGTCAAATCCGATTTTCTTATGATAATCGCCTACTTGTATCCCTGCTGATCCGTAATCACAATTTATAAAGTAAGTCCCTTTCTTAAATGCCCGTTTCATCATCAATGTATAATCTGCAAGTTCAGCTTCGCTATACTTATATTCAGGGTGTATTTGTAGAGTAACTTCCGTGAATTCTGCTTTTAATAGTATTTTGAAAAATCTTACTTGCATTTTTGTTAATTTATTACGTCTTTCCATTGCTAATATGAATTATTGAATTAATTGTTTTTATTTTTAGGAAATGCTGTATCTAATAGTTTATGGTTACGAAGGTAATGGTATACAGAACTGTTACCTTTATATAAAGCAGTTCTACCACTATATCCCTTTGCTATAAACAGAGCTTGTTCTTTAGAAAAAGAGTGGTTAACTCTTTTCATATGCCCAAGACACAGAACTTGAAAGTCCTTTCCTCGTCTACATATTGCAGCTTATTCGTTAGGACAATTAGTTTTAAAATTCTTTAATATATCATATCGTCTGCTTAACTCAATATAGAAAGTATCACTTTTTTTATTGTGGTTGGAAGGTCGTATCATATGTTTTGTTGCTTCTGCGAATATGCCTTTTCTTCGTGCAGCATTATATGCTCCTGGATCTTTTCTTCTCCATGCACTAATAGAAGAATGTAGGCTCGCACTTTTTAAAATATCGTGATTAGCTAATCGGGGTTTGCATACATATATCATGTGAGCAAAACATTTCTCCGCCCAACCATCTTTACTTATTATTATTGCATACGCTCCAGGATGAGCTTTTTTAAAATCTCCTCTTGTGTCGTAATTTGAAGCCAATTCAATATAGTCCTCTAAATTTTTTCCTCTAGGGGGATTTGGCAACAATGAATTTTTAAGTTCTTCATATATGCCCAATCTTATTGCTGCATTCATCATCGATCTGTTTTTTTTAGCAAACTCTTGCTGATACCTTAGAGTTCCAACAAACTGACGTATTTCTTGCTCTGTATAAGTTTGGTTAACATCCCGTTTGAGTTTAGAACAAAGCTCTTCGAATATTCCCATAGCTTTCGCTGCATTGCAAGCGGAAGGATATTTTTCTCGAACTTCATGTACTGTTTTGCATTCTGCAAACCTCAGTCTTATCTTTTCTTCTGACCATGTTGTTCGTTCTTTTGGCAAAATTAATTCAATTTCCTTATTCCATTTTCTCTTTAAAGCAAAAGAATATGCCTCTGGATATTTCTTACGGAACTCCGAATATGAAACACATTTATTGACACGTTCAAATACAGCTTTCTTTGTCCACTTGTATGAACAAGTTCCTAATTCTCCTCCTTTTGAACCATTGAGCAGTTTCCAATGTAAGCTATATTCCCTTATATAATAGGATTCTTTCTCCTTTGCTTCCTTCTCTGGTAAGTAATCTGTTAGTTGAGAAAAATTAGGTTGCAAATTTGAAGCAACAGCATGCTGATAAACAGGGGACTGATTTTGCTCACACTTATTCATATGACGTTGCCATCTTTCTTTAGTATTACATGTTAGACCAACATAAGCATATCCATCCTCAAAAGTGACTGCATATATACATCTTTTCTTAAGATTTCCTTTATGTCTCATATGCTTGCAAACTTCATCAATGACTCCATGTTTGCGAGCCCATAGGTAAGCCCAATTTGATTTCTTTTGAAAGTCAACTCTAAACTCATATTTTTCAGCCTCTTTCGTAACCTCTTCTAAAGTTCTTTTTGGATTTAGACTTATTATATGACTCATTGCAATATCTTGTATGTTTCTTTTGCGTATAGCAGAGTATAGCCATCTGGGAATGTCTTTGCTATGCTTATACGGCTTACAGAGTTCTATTAAATCTTCATTAGAAAACTGTTTGATGTTATGTCTCCTATTCATTTTTTTCATTAAATCTGGTTATTTATATTACTCTAACCTTGTGCTCCACAATATTGGAAGGACTTGTGTTTATGTGTTGTCAACATGTTTAATTTATAGAATAGGCTTAGTATTCATTTTATTACTTTATCAAGAAAATAGCAAATAGCTTCAGCTGCAATTTGTTTTTTGGTAATTTTTGCTCCAAATAACTCCATCGCTTTTTTCCATAATGATGCTGGTATTTCAACATTAACAGTATTCTTTCTTTCACCTCTTACTAATTCTTGATATTTTGAATGGATAGTTTGGATATTAATGGCACTTTCAGGATGAATATACTTATAAAAAGCATATAGAGCCATGTCTTTTTGATCTATTCCCGTTTCAATTTTAAACTTTTTCCTTTTCTCCAGATACATATCAGAAAATGGAGTGATTATATGTATTTTATCGTCTGTCCCCAATTGTTGCTCCAACATCATTTGGAGATTTTTTATATCTCTTTTTAACGTTCTAATAATATCCTCAGATAAAAGATGGTGTGAGTTCGCTTCTACTTTAATGTTACAATCAGTTATGTTGTCAGAGTTTGCATGTGTTACATCTTTGTCATATATATGCGAGGATTGATTATCTTTGTCAGAAATAGAAACGGAATATCTCATCAAAATATCTTCAATTAAAGGTTCCTTGCTATTACCATACTTATATTTAAGATTCTGTAAGATGAGCTTTTTTATATAATTATCAGAGTTTGCAAGTTCTTTATTCAGATATAAAATAGGTTGATAACGTTCTTTGCAAAAAGATATTATTCTTTCTTTGTTGAAGTTCTTTTTATGAAATAATTCTACAAATTTCTCTCCATTTGGATTATTAGTTGGGTTATAGTCCACTCTAAATACAGGTAAAGCTAAAGCTTTGTCAGACCTTTCATCATAGAACAATTCAATATACTCTCCAATATATATGCCAATACAAATTCTTGTTGTAGCGATATATGAATCCAATTGCTTACGATTACGTAATGACTGCTTATTATTGGGACGTTTACATTCTATTAGAAACAATTCTTCTTTTTTGTTAAAATCGTCATGAATCATAATATCACACTTTTTGTCTGCGCATCCAGAATGAACGACGTATTCTGTTTCAATACATTGTCTGTCCCAACCTAACTCGATATTAAAATATTCTACAATGCTATCTCTGAACATGTATTCTTTTGTGGATAAAAGTTCTGATTCTTTCTTTGATTTAAGCACGTATGAACAGAATCTGTACCATATTTCTTTATAATTCATTTCAACCATTATATTTTTTTTATTTTCTTAGAAAACTTATCTATCTACCATTAAGACTTAATATCATTAGTGTTCCGTTATAGGCTACTAATGTTATATGTCATCTAATGCTCGTTGATGCCTTTCTTATATATAGGTATATAATTATTCTCTATTTATTTCTATGTTAAAATGTATATTCAATGATAACCCTTATAAGGTGGATTAACCATTAGAATATCTATATTATGTAAAACTAAGGTATTTCCTGCAATTCACAAATAGCATTTAGATTTTCTATTTCTTTATTGTATAATTCACAGGAAACTTTTTCGTACTTAGATTTAACTGCAAGAAAATCGTCATTCTCTTCTTCCAGAAGCTGGTCTAATATCAATTGGGTACGTTCTATATAGTCTTGAAAACCTAACAACCTAAATCCGGGAAGACGTTTATATTTATTATGTTCATGAAACTGATATATTGCATCTTTAATAAGTAAGTGATCTAAATTATTTTTATATATATCAGTACTAATATGGTTCAT
>OQWE01000370.1_pt1 | contig 15617 bp, 15 predicted proteins | sample 1691591 | NCBI WGS metagenome assembly OQWE01 (sample SAMN03418265, study PRJEB22391) | human gut metagenome | biome: human-gut; feature: organic feature; material: feces | host: Homo sapiens | place: Tanzania | collected 2013-01
AAATTAAAACATAAGAGAGATGGATGCTATCAATGATTTTTTCACAGCCTTTAGTTCATTCCTTTGGGGATGGCCTATGATTATTTTATTGTTGGGAACTCATATTTTTCTAACTATCCGCCTGCGCTTTCCACAGCGCAAGATATTCCAGGCTATCAAATTGTCTGTCAAGAAAGACAAGAAGGCAACGGGGGATGTTTCTCAATTCGGAGCACTAGCCACTGCCTTGGCAGCCACCATCGGTACGGGTAACATCATCGGTGTAGCTACCGCCATAGCCCTGGGAGGTCCAGGTGCCGTGTTCTGGTGCTGGCTGACCGGTGTCTTCGGCATTTCAACCAAATATGCCGAGGGCTTGCTTGCCGTGAAATATCGTGTAAAGACCAAACGGGGTCAGATGATCGGCGGCCCTATGTATGCTCTTGAGAAAGGGTTGGGCTGGAAGTGGCTTGCCGTGCTCTTCGCCATCTTTGCTACCCTTGCCTCTTTCGGCATAGGCAGCACCGTTCAGGCCAACGCCATCTCCACGCTTGTAGAGAACCAATATAACGTCTCGCCCTACATCACCTTGTCGCGTTTCACAGACAACGCGATGGCCTTGAAGATTTTGCGCTGCGGAAAGCGAAGGCGGATGGTGAGAAAAATGTGGGTTCCCAAAAGGAGGACGATCATGGGCCATCCCCACAGAAACGCGCTGAACGCTGTGAAAAAACTGTTTATTGCTTCCATAGTCTCTCTCTAATAATGTGGCGGTCTTTAAAGATCGGCAGCCATGATTTGCATTATCTTTAACCTAAATTTAATCGATTTGTTATAATAACGGGTGCAAAGTTAACAAAAATATACGAAACAGCAACAAAAACAATCAAAATGATGCAGCACTATTTTTAGGAAAAAGGCAACAGACAAAAGCTTTTTGAAAAAAATATCGTGTTTTTCACCTTTTGTATCCACATATTTCTTATATTTGCATATTCGATTCGTTTGCACAGAAAGACAGTAAACGAGGAGACAAGAGACATCTATTATAAACCTAATAAAGAAATCGTTATGAACAACATTCCATCAGTATTTTGGCTTATCCCCATAGCCAGCGTCGTGGCGTTGGGAATGGCATGGTTCTTCTTCCGCTCAATGATGAAAGAAGATGAAGGCACAGACCGGATGAAAGAAATTGCAGCACATGTGAGAAAAGGTGCCATGGCTTATCTTAAGCAGCAATATAAGGTTGTGGCCATCGTGTTTGTGGTGCTCGCCGTCATCTTTGCCTTCATGGCTTATGTGCTGAAAGTGCAGAACCCGTGGGTGCCATTCGCGTTCCTTACAGGCGGCTTGTTCTCAGGCTTGGCAGGCTTCTTCGGCATGAAGACCGCCACTTACGCATCGGCCCGCACAGCCAACGGCGCACGCACGAGTCTGGACAAGGGACTGAAGATAGCCTTCCGCAGCGGTGCCGTGATGGGTCTCGTCGTTGTAGGTCTCGGCCTGCTCGATATCGCTATATGGTTTATTGTTCTCAACGCCGTCTATGAAGGAGAGGGCACCGCTCTCATCACCATAACCACGACCATGCTTACCTTCGGAATGGGTGCCTCTACCCAGGCGCTCTTTGCCCGTGTAGGCGGAGGTATCTATACCAAGGCTGCCGACGTGGGAGCCGACCTCGTGGGAAAAGTGGAAGCCAACATACCGGAGGATGACCCCCGCACTTGTCCAGTCCTGTGCGTGCTCCGTTGGCAGTGCGTGCAGAGGCGTATGTGGCGGTCTTCATGCCGAAGAATCCGGAGAGTCCGGAGAACAGTCCGCCGGTAAGGAATGCGAACGGCACCCATGGGTTCTGCACTTCGAGCACGTATGCCATGAATGAGAATATTATGGCAAGCACTATGAATACTATGCCCACCACCTTGTATTGCTGTTTGAGATATGCCATCGCACCCTTTCTCACGTGTGCTGCAATCTCCTTCATACGGTCGGTTCCCTCTTCCTCTTTCATCATGGTGCGGAAGAAATACCATGCCATTCCCAATGCCACGATGCTTGCTACGGGAATCAGCCAGAAAACTAATGGAATGTTGTTCATAAGTATTTGATATTTAAGTTTGACTGCTTAAAAAATCAAAACCCAAGCAAGCCCTGAAGACTGATTTGGGTTTATGGTTGCAAATATATGAAAATATCAAATAAGTTGAACTTCTGAATTACTTTTTTCTCTGTTTTCTCTTTGATTAATGTCACTTTTGTCTCTTTTACAATATCTTGATTGCATTTAGACGGTATTGTGATGACGTCAGACCGTTTGGAGTTTATTGATGATTGCATATAACTGAACTTCCCTTTGTGATTGCCTTGTCATGTCTGGTAATCACAAAGGGAAGTCTGTTCATGATATTTGTTCGTTTCCGTTTATTCAAAGTAGAATGTCAGGGCGATGATTTTGCTCCGGCATTCTTTCACTGAATTTGCATACATGAAGCGGTCTGCCATGCTCGGGTCTTTGAACCGTTTCGGGTGGTCGGTGTCGAGACAGTTGGTCAGTCCGTAGCAGAATTTCAGTTCAGGTCGCAGCTTGAAGAAGGGCAGGTAGAGATCGCAGCCCAGTCCCACTTCCAGAAACACGTCGTAGCGCTTCAGCTTGATATAGTCGCTGTCGCTGCCAGAGAGGTTCAGCATAGGGTTCACTCCCGCCATGAGATAAGGACGGTGGTTGTTGAAGCGTGGTGCGCTGAAGATGAGGTCCATGGCAGAAGAGATATAGATGGTCTTCAGCTCCTGGTTCTGCGTCACGTTCTTTCCTTCGCCGGTCTTGTCCGTCAGGTTCATGAATTTGATGTTCCTTGTTCCGAAATACATTGCCGGAGCGAGGCGGAAGGCGAAGTGTGTGCCAAGGCGCAGTTCGCCGAGCACACCTACTGTGAATCCGGCATCCCACTTGTCCTGGTCGGTGGTGATTATCTTCTCCACTGTGCCGTCGTCTGTCGTTATCGTCTGCGGTCCCATGCCCACGAACTCCAGATCCTGCAGGTGTGTTCCCACCATCACACCGAAGTGGAACGGTCGCAAATCGGTATACGGACGATTCTGCACCTGTGTGTCTTGCGCTTTCATAGCCGTGCAGCCCATCAGCAAGGCGAACAGAATCAGTATATGTCTTGTAATTGTCTTCATCGGTTATCGTTTTTATTTATTGATAACGTAGAATTCGGCGTCTTATTGCATTTCAGGAGGCATCAATGTTGGGTTATGACTTAAAATTACTTTATATGCCATAATCCTGTTCCTTACTGATTTTTTCATTTCCTGATTTCTCCCTTCCTCTTTTCAATACCCACAAATGATTATCTCCATGGTTTTTTATATGTTAATAATATGTGTATGATGAGTCGGGGAACGTCGAAACTGATATTTTTTACTCAAAAACAAAAAAATCCGTACCAAATATTAGGTATTTAAAATAAAATATCTAACTTTGCAACGTACGATAAAAACAGTACAAGAACATTATTAACTTTAAAATATAAATTATTATGGCTTACGTAATTGGTGACGATTGTATCGCATGCGGTACATGTATTGACGAGTGCCCAGTAGGTGCTATCTCTGAGGGCGACAAGTATTCTATCGACGCAGATGCATGCACAGAGTGCGGTACATGTGCTTCTGTTTGCCCATCTGAGGCTATCAGCCTTGGTGAGTAATACGGAGTTCCTTCAGAACTTATGGGATGACAATCTCATATATTATTAAGTTTTAGAAAATCAGAGCTTTCCTTCGGGGAGGCTCTTTTTTTTGCCTTTACTCTTCATTTCGCTTGGGGATGATATATACGTTGCGCATATCCTATATCCTTTCAGTCAAAATCACATACGCATATGAGCAGAACATCTGTCGTCTTGTCAATACTTTTTTAATCAGTGCTTTTATATATATATAGTCTGGTGTTGTAAGCGTTTCCGCGATGCTTGTGTATATGTTTTTTCTTAGGAAAAGTGTCAAAGTATCATTCTGAACCCTTATGAATGCCCTAAAATACTGTAGACCAACGACTTGATCCAATGATACTTTTCTGAATGTTTTACAGAAAAGTGTCACTGAAGTATCATAGAAGTATCATGCCTTTTTCAACGTAAAGACGCGTTGCTTATCGTGTTCAACAGGATTGATGTAATATAGAAATATCATGCCTTTTCAACCGAGAATAGTCTGTTCTGATGGCGCTTATTACCCACCTTTACTAAGGTTCTCGTTCCATTAATAATTTGGGCACTGTCTGGGCAATTGTCGTGCCCACTTGGGGCAAGCACCGTGCCCAACATGGGCAAGCACGTTGCCCCACATGGGCAAGCATCGTGCCCATTTCTTGATGGATAGATAAAGAAATTAAACCCCAAACGATATGATTTACCGTTTGGGGTTTAATGATTAGATTTTATTTATAAGAAATCCGTTTCTTAGTATGTAGCGAGAACCTGCTTTGCTGTCGGGTTCTCCGGGTCGATCTGGAGCAGCTTCTCGAAGAATGGCTTGGCAGCAGCGCTGTCGTTCTTGATCTTGTAGAAGTAGATGCCGAGATATGTGTAAGCCTCAGTGATGCGAGCCTTGTCTGAATCGTCCTTCACACCCTTCTCCTCAATCAGCTTGGCGAGCTTGTCGTAGTAAGGTTTTGCAAGCCCCTTGGCCTGAGTAGCGTCGATAAGACCAAGAGTACGTGCTGCCATGAAGTTGCAGAAGTCAGCATTGCTTGGATATTTCTCGCTCATCTGGTTGTAGATCTCTACAGCCTTCTTCACAGATGCCTCCTGGGCTGCTCCAGTCTGGCTGGCAGCCTGGTTGCGGTAGATGTTGGCAAGACCGTTGTAGTCGTTGATGCCCACATTAGGGTTCAGAGCGAGATACTGCTCATAGAGTTCCAGAGACTTTGCAAAGTCGCCCTTTGCCTTGTAAGCGTCAGAGAGGTCCTTGATCACAGCTGCCTTCTGAGCGTCCTCCTTGCATTCAGCAAGCTGCTTGTTGTAGTATTCGATGGCTGTGTCATACTGCTTCAGTGCGCTGTATGTCAGACCAGCGTATTTGTAGTCGTTTGCTGTCAGGTCAACAGAATCGCTCTTGTTGAACAAGGCGTCAACATACTTGGCAGCCTCGTCATACTGCTTCAGCTCGAATGAGTTGTAGAGAGCCAGACGGTTGTAGCCGGAGTTGCGTGGGTTCTTTGAAAGACCGTAAACGGCGAGCTCCTTTGAAACATCATTCTTCTGGTTTGCGAATGCAGCCAGTGCATACTCTGTAAGGTAGCTTGGCTCGTGGTCGTAGAGCTTGGCAGGTGTCACTTTGCTATAGTAGTCGAGCACCTTCTGCATATACTTGCCGTTCTTCTTTGCAGCCTCATAGTAGATGTGGGCTGCTTCAGCGTCAACAGGGAAGTTCGCATCGAGTGTGCGAACCTTCTCCAGCTGCTCTACAGCCATGTCTGGAGAAACACCACGCATAACGCGGGCATATTTCACGTAAGCGCTGATGTTGTTTGGCTCAGCATAGTAAGCGTTCTGATACATGGCAGCAGCAGCGCCTGGGTCATCGTTGAAGTAAGCCAAGTCGCCGAGGAGCACGAAACCGTCGCCCACCTTGCCGGTCTTTGCCTTGTTTGTCAACTCAACAGCCATCTCGCCGTATTTGCGGGTGTTAGCTGTGTCCTTTACGTCGAGATAAGCACGACCGATGGCTGCAAGAGCCTTGGCGTCTTTCTTGTTCTCCTTGACCGCTGCCTTCACGATAGATGCTACAGCAGCCTTGTCCTTGTTGGTCTTGATGGCGTTAACAGCGTCCTTGACGCTTGTCTGTGCCATAGCAGAGCCGCTGAATACTGTCATCAGCGCTCCCATGAATAGATATTTTATTGCTTTCATAATTCTCTTGTTTTTAAGATAGTGATTGATGATCGTTCTTTTCTATTAGTCTCTTTTTTTTGCGTATGCAAAGATACTTATTTTTATTTATCTAACACTTATCCGCTTGATAAATTGCATTGTAAGAGAAAATATTCTTGTTCTTTTAATCATCATTAACTTGAACGCTGCGCCATTCCAGGTCTCCGCGATAGGGGAGGAGAGCAGATTTCAGAATAATCTTCTGTCCCTGTGGCGACTGCATGAAGTTTGCCACGCCAACTGGCAGTCCATGGAACGGGTCGGCAAGAAGTGCGTAAATCGTTCTTGCGAACGGATATCTGCCATCGAGCAGGTATAGCTGGTATGGTTTCCAGCTGTTCATCTCCGTAGCCTTCTCCATCTGGCATACCGACATCACCGTGATGTTCTTCTTGAATGTCACGTTTGTAGTGTCTCGCTTGTCGTTGAGCCAGTTGCTGCCGATGATGCCTATGGCGTTAGGAGTCTTCTCAACATATTTGATGACCTCAGCACTTGTGTTCACAGCCGAGATGTTAGGACTATTGATTGGTTTTCCGCCAAGGATAGAATCTACTGCCCATCTCACGGCTGCCGACTGCTTGTTGTCGAACACCACGTCGATGGTTCCGAATTTCGAACCCTTGTTTATCTGGTCCCACTTGGTTGCCTGACCGGAGAGGATTCTCTTGATGTCCTTCACCGTTATGCAGGAGTCAACATTGTTCTTGTTTATGATGAACGCCAGTCCGTCGTAGCCCAGCGGGAAGTAACGCGGCTGTATCTTCATGCTCTTGAAATATTCGAGCTGTTTCTTAGACAGGTTCCTTGCCGTTATGATGAGATGCACGTCCTGTTTCATCAGGGCGTTGAAGGCATCAATCTCATTAGTGTATTTCGCAGTGACATGAGCGTCAGGATACATGGCATGGAATACGGCAAGCTCTTCCTCCACGATAGGGCTGAAGCTCTCATCGCACATCAATGTCATTTTGCCTGACGAGTAGGTGTCAGTTCTTGCATTCTTGGACTTTTGCCCTGAACATGCGCAGAAAACCAATAATGCAACCATCATTGTAAGAAATGTGTATGTCGTTCGCTTCATGATAATTCTTGTTTTTGACAGCCCCGTTGTTCTTGGAGCCACTTGTTTTATAAATTATTCTGTTAGGATATTACTCTGTATGTCAGAGAAAAAAAGAAGAGCAGAAGCTACCTTCTATAAGGCAATTCCTCTACTCTTCTTGTTAGATATCTCGTCTATGTGAGATTACTGAAGGCGGAATGTTACAGGTACGGTAAATCTTGAACGTACCGCCTGGCCATTCTGCTTACCAGGAATCCACTTAGGCATGCTGCTGATTACGCGCTGTGCCTCCTTGTCGAGTGATGGGTCAACACCACGAACGACCCTAACCTGTGATACAGAACCGTCTCTCTCTACGACGAACTGTACAACAACACGACCCGAAATACCATTCTCAGCAGCAACTACTGGATACTTGATATGATCAGCGAGCCATCCGTTTACAGATCCGCCAGGGAATTGAGGCTGCTGCTCTACCACCTCGAAGATCTTGTTCTGCTCCTCCTCATGCTTTGGAGGTTCTGGTTCTGCAATCTTCTCAACGGCCTTGAGCACTGTACCATCTGCATCGTCGTTACCCTTAACGTCGAAAGCACCGATAGCAGTCTTTGTTTCCTTCAACTCATCCTGAGTCTTCATTTCCTCCTCAGGCTTAACCTCAGAGTCCTTCTTGATGACAGGAGGTGTAAAGGCGATAGAAGACTTAACCTTCTCTACCTTCTGCACCTGCTCCACCTTAGGAGTCTCGGTCTTCTTCTCAACTTTGGCCTCCTTCTTTGCATCAAGGAGAGATGCCTCCATTTCAGCCTCGAACTTAGCCTTCTGAGCTTCCTGATAAGAATTATAAGCTGCAAGTCCTAAATATGCAACCGCTGCGACGGCAGCAACGAATATCATTGAAACGATATTACGCTTGCTTGTACCTCTACGCAGTTGGTAAGCACCATAGACCTTATTACGACCTTGGAAGACTAAGTCAGCCCATTCATTTGATATAAGATCAATTTTTGCCATTTTCTTTAAAATGTTTAATTTTAGAAAACTATCAACATCGTTTACTTAACGCCGGCAGCCTTCAGAAGGCGCATGTCGTCGTCGTTTACTTTGTCGATAACGTACTTACCTATTGCACAAATCTGCATTTCATCGAGAGCATCTACAAGGTTCTTATAGGATGCAGTATCCAAAGCCTTGATGATGATTGTCAGTGCAGGAACCTTACCTGTTTCCAGTTCACCCTTCTTGATCTTGTCAAGCTTGGCGTTGTAAACAGAGTCGCTCATGCTCTTGTCCTTTGCACGCTCTGAATCGAGAAGTTTCTTTGCTGCCATGATGTTCTTGACAGGAGTGTAACCCTCCTCAGTCTTGTGGTTGATCAAGACGCTGCGGATACCGTCAGCACCCCATGTAGTCTTCTTCAGACATGCAGGGTTGTCATACTGTGGAATACCGTCTACGTGATAGATCTGGTCGTTGCCTGCAAGGTACAGAGTCAGAGTCTGTGACGCCTTGGTAGCAGAACGGTCCTGCTCGTTCACGTTCTTATCATTACTTGGCATGGTGAGCTGCATTGACTGAGGCTTGCTCAGAGAAGTACAGAGCATGAAGAAGGTGATAAGAAGCATCATCATATCCACCATAGGGGTGAAGTCGACGCGGGTCTCGGCTTTTTTCTGTCTTGAACCTTTTTTCTTTGCCATATTATTCAGCCTCCTCCTTCTTTAATGTAGTGATAAGATAATAACGGTTCTCACTCATGTCCTGAAGCTCAGACATCATCTTCTTTACAACCTTGTATGGAGTTGCGGCGTCAGCCTTGATAGCAACCTTCATCTTGTCGCCAAAAGAAGAGTTGCGTGCGGCGTCTACCCAGCACTGGAATTCACTCATGCCTCCGTTGATGGAGTCAGTAGGAATACCCATTTCCTTCTGAAGATTGTTGACGTCTCCAGCTTCATGCTTGAGAACATCAGACATTTTATTCATAGGCATACCGAAGGAAGCGAGTCCAACGAAGTTCTTCTCCTGCATAGCAGAGAGAGAGAGTCCTGAGAACTTGCTCTTGAATCCTTCGAGCATCTCCTGCATATATCCTGGCTTGTCAAGTCCGATAAAGATCTTACCATCCTTGTCAACGATAATCTGCAGAACTTCTGTTTCTGGAACCTTGATCTCTGACACTGAGCCCGGCGCATTTACCTTCACTGCCTCATTCTTCACGAACGTTGACGTCAACATGAAGAAGGTAAGCAGAAGGACCATAACGTCAGACATAGGGGTCATATCTATCCAGACGTCGGCTTTCTTAATCTTTATCTTACCCATAATGAATAAAGTTTTAAAGGGTTAGTAATAAAGATTAAGCCTCTTCTGTATGGTTAGCTTCGTATGTCTTTGCGATAGTGTAACCAACCTCGTCAAGAGCGTAAGTGAGCTTATCGATCTTGTTTGAGTAGTAGTTATAAGCAACAACGGCGCACCATGAAGTCAAAATACCAGAAGCAGTGTTGACGAGGGCCTCAGAAATACCGGTAGAGAGCTCGAGAGAGTCACCACCACCACCAGCTGCAAGAGCGGCGAACGACTTGATCATACCCACAACGGTACCGAACAGAGCGGTAAGAGTACCAAGTGTTACGAGAGTTGCCAGGATTGGCATGTTCATCTGAAGAGTAGGCATCTCGAGCTGAACAGCCTCTTCGTGAGCCTGCTGGATCTTAGAAACCTTCTGCTCCTTCTTCAAACCTGGAGTCTTCTCCATCTCTGAGTAAGCCTTCAAAGAAGCTGTAACAACGTTACCTACAACACCCTGCTGCTTGTCGCAAAGCTGCTGAGCCTTAGCCATATCGCCGGCTGAAACTGCTGCCTTAACGTTAGCAACGAACTTAACGAGGCTGCTCTTGCCGTTTGCAGTGCGGAGAGCCAGACCACGCTCTACTGAAAGTGCGATCACAGTGAAGAGAAGTGTGATGATGACAGGAACGACGATACCTCCCTTGTAGATAGTACCGAGCAAGTTGCCTGGAAGTGGAGCGTTTGCGTTGTCGCCACCCTGGAAGTTACCTGGGTTACCGAGAACGAACTCGTAGAAGCATACACCTGCGATGAAGCAGAGTACGATGATCCAAAACGCTGCGCGAACGCCCTGAAAGCCCTGCTTCTTAGCCTTGGCTGGGGCTTTTGTCTGTGAATTTGCCATAATTTTGTTGAATTTGATTTTTAAGTTATTAATAAATTTAAGTTATATTCTCGATTAGCGCCTTTTGAAGGCTGATTTAAAGTTTGTCTCGAAGGTCAACATAGTGATTTAGGCACTTCTTATCCGTGCAAAGATAGTAATTTAATATTGACTTTGATAAAAAGTTAAATCATTTTAACTACCTTGATGCGATTTTTTTCCTTTCAGAGTGCTTTTCTATATGCTTCGAGTGTTTTTATCCGCAATATTTTCCATCAGCGCATCATAAAGACGCGCTGTTCGTCTGTCATGCCAGCAGCGCCAATGTGTCCTTGATGCGTTTCATCGCCTCGCGGATATTGTCGTCGCTTGTGGCATAGCTCATGCGGAAGCAGTATGGGTCGCCGAATGCGTCGCCACCCACCGTTGCCACGTGGCCCACTTCGAGCAGGAACATGGCGAGATCCGTTGAGTTTTCTATCTTCTTCCCGTTGTAGCTCTTGCCGAAGAAGCTGCTGCATTTAGGGAACAGGTAGAAGGCGCCTTCCGGTTTGTTCACTTCCAGTCCCGGTATGTCCTTGGCGAGTTCCACGATGAGGTCGCGGCGTCTTTCAAACGCTTTCCTCATTGTCTCCACGCATTCCTGCGATGTGGTATAGGCAGCCTCTGCCGCTTTCTGGCTCACTGAGCAAGGGCCGCTCGTATACTGTCCCTGTAGCTTGTTGCATCCTTTCACTATCCATTCCGGAGCTGCTATGAATCCTATTCTCCATCCTGTCATGGCGTATGCCTTAGACACTCCGTTCACGATTATCGTTCGCTCTCTCATTCCCTCTATGTGGGCGATGCTGCTGTGCTTGCCCACGTAGTTGATGTGTTCGTAGATCTCGTCGGCGAGCACATACAGTCCTTCATGTCTTTTTATCACCTCAGCAAGCCCTCTGAGTTCTTCTTCAGAGTACACGCTGCCTGTAGGGTTGCTTGGCGAGCACAGAATTAGCATCCTTGTCTTTGGCGTTATGGCAGCCTCGAGCTGCTCCGGTGTCATCTTGAAGTTCTGTTCGAATCCGGCTTCAACGATAACCGGTTCTCCTCCGGCAAGTTTCACCATCTGCGGATAGCTCACCCAGTATGGAGCAGGGATTATCACCTCTTCTCCATCATTTACGAGTGCCATCACCGTGTTGCACACACTCTGCTTGGCACCGTTAGACACGAGAATCTCGTTTGTTGAGTATTCCAGTCCGTTTTCCTTCTTCAGCTTTTCGACGATAGCCTTTCTCAGTTCGATATATCCCGGCACTGGCGAGTATCTCGAGTAGTTCTCGTCGATAGCTTTCTTGGCCGCCTCCTTGATATGGTCAGGTGTGTTGAAGTCCGGTTCTCCCACGCTCATGTTGATAACGTCGATACCTTGCGCTTTCATTTCTCCGCTTTTCTGCGACATCGCTAATGTAGCCGAAGGAGCGAGCCTGTTCAGGCGGTCTGATAATTTTGTCATATAAGATGTGTTATGTGTTTATATTTGTTGCAAAAGTATATTATTTTCTTCTCTTTAACGAATAATTCTCACTTTTATTTTGTAATATGTGTTAAGTAATAGCAACAAGGGCTGTTTCATAGAACAATATGTCTAAGAAACAGCCCTTTGCCGTGTATGTAATGTCTTGTTATTTCATTCTCCGGTCCCTATATATATATTATAGGTGAAGGTTGTGTCCCATGCGCAGCTTTTTGGTCTGGAGATATTTGTAGTCGTATTCGTTAGGTGCGATTTCGATTGGTATGTTCTCCACGATTTCCAGTCCGTAAGCCTCAAGTCCCACTCTCTTTGTAGGGTTGTTGGTGAGGAGTCTCATCTTGCTCACTCCGAGCTGTCTGAGAATCTGTGCTCCGCATCCGTAGTCTCTCTCGTCCGGCTTGAATCCCAGGTGTATGTTTGCCTCTACGGTGTCGAGACCTTTCTCCTGCAGTTTGTATGCGGCAATCTTGTTCATCAGTCCGATACCTCTACCTTCCTGCTGCATGTATACAACTACGCCCTTTCCTTCTTTTTCTATCATCTCCATCGACTTGTGGAGCTGTTCTCCGCAGTCGCACCTCTTGCTTCCGAAGATGTCGCCGGTAGAGCATGAGGAGTGAACTCTGACGAGGATCGGTTCGTTTGGCTCCCAGCTTCCCTTGATGAGTGCCATGTGTTCCATTCCGTTGCTTGTCTGGCGGAACGGCACGAGTCTGAAGTGTCCGTATGCCGTCGGCATGTCCACTTCTTCTCCTTTTTCCACGAGCACCTCATTCTTGAGTCTGTATGCTATCATGTCTTTGATGGAAATCGTCTTCAGACCGTATTCCTTGCCGAACTCCAGCAGCTGTGGCAGTCTTGCCATCGTGCCGTCTTCGTTCATAATCTCCATCAGTGCACCGGCAGGGTAGAGTCCTGCCATGCGGCAGAGGTCGATGGCGGCTTCGGTGTGACCGCTTCTTCTGAGCACTCCGTTGTCCTGTGCATAGAGCGGGTTCACGTGTCCCGGTCTGCCGAAGGTTGTCGGTTTGGAACTTGGGTCGGCGAGAGCCTTTATAGTTTCTGCTCTGTCGTGTGCGGATACTCCTGTGGAGCATCCTTCCAGCTTGTCCACCGTCACTGTGAACGGCGTGCCTAGCATAGAGGTGTTGTCAGACACCTGGTGTGGCAGGTCGAGTTCCTTGCATCTCGACATAGTGATGGGCACGCAGAGCACGCCTCTGGCATGCTTGAGCATGAAGTTCACTTTCTCGGCGTCGATCTTCTCGGCTGCGATGATGAGGTCGCCCTCGTTTTCGCGGTCCTCGTCATCCACTACGATAACGAATTTGCCTTCTTTGATGTCTTCGATGGCCTCTTCTACGGTATTGAGCTTTAAATTCTCCATTGTGATTGTTACCTTATTATATAATATATAAATTTCTTTGTATGTAAATTCTCTTGTTTGTCATCTTGCCGTCTGCTCCTCTTTCATTTCAGTGAGCCTGTCTGTCATCAATTTGTTGGTCTCGCTGATTTTCTTGAGGTCTCTCATCAGTCTCAGTCTGAATCTCCACATCCTGAAGAAGAAGAACAGACCTGCCGGCACGATTATGGCGAGGAGATAAAGCAGTATGCCACGACACACAAGCTGAAATCTCCGCCAAACTTCATCAACGTGTTCTTCAAATATCAGCCGGACCACGAGATGGAGCGCATCGGCGAACTGCTCGAAAGCACCATTGCCGACCTTTCGAACTCAAAAGACAGAAAGGCAGCTTTGCCGCCACCTTCTTGTATGCGTCGATGTTGAACACCACGGAGTCATTGTTCGCCTTATAGGTGAAGAATATGGCGAGCGGTGTCAGCACGGCTGTCGCGATGCTCTTTCCGAACCATACCGCCCACATGCCGCCGCGCGCCATTCTGTATCCGGTATTGTCGAAGATATAATATACGATGAATACGAGCACCGAGATGATTACCGGCACTCCGAGTCCGCCCTTTCTGATGATTGCTCCCAACGGGGCACCGATGAAGAAGAATATGATGCACGACAGGGCGAGCGTGAATTTGTTTATCGCCTCTATCTTGTGCTGGCGCAGCAGCTTGTCGCCGTCGCCCGTCACCATTGCCTTGAACTGCAGCTCGTTCATGTTGTTCTGCACCGTCGACATGGCGTTGTTCACAGCCCTCAGCTTGTTGTCTGCCGTTAGCGATTCGAATTTCTTCTTCACGTTGAATTTTCCGCTCTCCACTTCTTTCTTTATCCTTAAGGAGTCGCTTCTCGAAATCTTCTGGCTGCCCAGGAGCATGAATCGGGCGTCTTTGTAGAATGCCCGTCCGATGCTGTCATATTCATGACTTATCGAGTCCATATCGTGGCTTATCTGGGATATGCTCTTTGCCTTGGCGTTGTTGGAAAGCGAACTTGCGTCGGCAAGGTTGAATCCGTTGTCGAAGTCGAGTACGATTTTCTTGGAGATGAACGTCTCCCGTCTGTATGGCACGTTGGCGCTGCCCGTGACGTCAGACGACTTCATGTTTTCAAACCACTCTCCGCTATGCAGCGTCAGCACGAGGTGTTTCTTTTCTGCCGTAGACTGCAGCATGCCCGAGTCGGCGAGTATTATCGCTGCGTCCTCGAAACTGTCGGTCATGCGGTAAATCATTATGCCATAGAGCATTCCGGAGTTTAGGTCCTTCTTCTGCACATACAGGTTGCAGTTCGGTATTCCGTCGTAGAACACGCCTTCCGGTATTTCCAGTTCCGGACTTTTCTGCTTCATCGACATCAGCAACTGGGCGAACTGCATGTTGGCGCTTGGTGCCACCACATCCTGGAAGTAGAACGACACTCCGGATATTATCAGTGTTATGGCTATCAGCGACCTGAAAGCCTGCATCAGCGATATTCCGGCAGCCTTGATGGCAGTAAGCTCACTGCTCTCGCCGAGGTTTCCGAAGGTTATCAGCGACGACAGCAGGATAGCCAGCGGCAAAGCCTGCGGCACGAGAATCAGACTCATATACCAGAAGAACTGCGCCATTACCTCCACCGACAATCCCTTGCCGATGAGTTCATCGACATATCTCCATAGAAACTGCATCATCAGCACGAACTGGCAGATGAAGAATGTTCCGATGAAGAGCATCCCGAATTGTCTGGATATGAAGATGTCTAATTTCTTTATTCTAAGCATTGTCTTGTGGTATCATAGGGCGTCATTGCCCAATAACGGTGCAAAAATACTACAAAAAATCGGAAGTCAGAAAATATTTCCTTCTATTTACCAAGTTTTGAGTATTTCAACATTTCCTGATGCGTTATTTGTGTTATAATCAGTGGATATGTCATGTAGCAGCGGATATGTCATATATCAGCGGATTTCATTTCCGGTGTCAGCGGTTTTCATTGGCGTTTTGTTTTTTTCGTTGTGCCAATAATCCCCAGACTGTCAGATGGCCGATTAGAGGGATATACAGTCAGATACGAAAAACTCCCCTGAAATCCGTTGTATGGTTTCAGGGGAGTAGCTTTCCAGGTCGGATCGTTCAAGTGCCGACGTTATTTCCTTTTTCTGTTGGCTCTTTGCTGGCGGTATTTCGCTTTCTGCATGGCTGAGCCACTACCGTGGGCACCAGTTATGTATGCCTTTTTCTTGGCTTTCGTCTTCACCTTGCCGTTGGAGTCGTCGCTCTTTCTGGCCGGTCTGAAGGTCATGCCGCCTTCGATGATCTGATCTATGTCCATATTCGTGATATTAATGGTGGAAGAGTCTTACGCCGGTGAATGCCATCGTGATGCCATATTTGTCGCAGGTGTCGATGACATGGTCGTCGCGGATGCTACCGCCAGCCTGTGCGATAAACTCTACACCGCTGCGATGGGCACGCTCGATGTTGTCGCCAAATGGGAAGAAAGCATCCGATCCCAGGGTGGGTGCG
>OQWE01000372.1_pt1 | contig 15581 bp, 13 predicted proteins | sample 1691591 | NCBI WGS metagenome assembly OQWE01 (sample SAMN03418265, study PRJEB22391) | human gut metagenome | biome: human-gut; feature: organic feature; material: feces | host: Homo sapiens | place: Tanzania | collected 2013-01
CTGCCCTATTCTTCTATTTCGATGTGATGGGTGGAAATCTACTCTTTACCATTGTAGGTATCGTGATTGTAGCCATCATTGCTTTCCTCTTCACCACGGTAGCTGCTAATGCCATAGCCATTGTGGGTTCTAACCCTGTAAGTGGTATGACCCTAATGACACTCATATTATCGTCCATTATTATGGTTCTCGTAGGCCTTAAAGGCACCATGGCACGTGCTTGTGGAGCAGCCATCACGTCGGAATTGTCGGGGGTGAAGCCATAGGCCTTGTTTAAAATCATAATCACACCGCCTACGGTAGCAGCTGAAACAAGTATGCCTAGGAATTTGAAAGTCTCTTGCTTGCGGGGGGTAGCTCCTAGCCAATAACCAATCTTGAGGTCGGTAACAAAGGCACCTGCTGATGAGAGTGCTGTACAAACTACACCACCCATAATCAAAGCTGCAAGCATGCCGCCAGTACCCTTCAAGCCTACTGCCACCAATACTACCGAAGCAAGGATAAGGGTCATAAGTGTCATACCAGATACTGGGTTTGAACCAACTATGGCGATGGCATTGGCAGCCACGGTAGTGAAGAGGAATGCTATAACCGTGACGAGCAAAATGCCAACAACGGCAAACAGCAAGTTGCCATCGAGAACACCAAACCAGAAGAACAAGAAGGTGATGAGGATGGTAACTACAGAACCAATAGCGATGAGCTTGAAAGAGATGTCGAGCTGAGTGCGCTTAGGTTTCTCTACATCTGCACTCTTCCCTTTAATCTCTGTAGCTGCCAAAGAAACAGCACTCTTGATGATACCCCAACTCTTGATGATACCGATGATACCTGCCATGGCAATGCCACCGATACCGATACTGCGGGCGTATGCTCTGAAGATTTCTTCAGGACTCATAGCCCCTACGGTCTTCACGATACTTGGATCCCAGGCACTCAGCACACTGTCGTGGAAAGCAATGCTCATACCTGGTACGATCAACCACCATACGACGAGTGAACCCAAGCAGGTGTAGAAGGCATATTTCAAACCGATGATGTAACCCAGACCGAGTACGGCAGCTCCTGTATTCACCTTGAATACGAGTTTTGCCTTGTCAGCAAGGTCGCAACCCCAACCGACTACACGGGAAGTAAAGTTTTCGTTCCACCATCCTAAGCTGGCAACGATGAAGTCATAGAGACCACCTACCAGACCAGCGATAAGCAAAGGTTTTGCCTGATCGCCGCCCTTGGCACCGCTTACCAGTACCTGTGTGGTAGCAGTCGCTTCTGGGAAAGGATACTTGCCGTGCATATCGCTTACGAAATACTTGCGGAAAGGTATCAGAAACAAGATGCCGAGCACACCACCGAGAGCCGAAGCCATGAAGATCTTCATAAATGAAGTTGTCATGTCTGGATACTTAGCCTGCAGGATATAGATGGCAGGCAAGGTGAAGATAGCACCTGCTACCACTGCTCCCGAACAGGCACCGATACTCTGGATGATGACATTCTCGCCAAGAGCCTTGCTGCGCTTGGTAGCGGTGCTGACACCTACTGCGATGATAGCGATAGGGATGGCTGCCTCAAAAACCTGACCAACCTTCAGACCCAGATAGGCTGCGGCTGCAGAGAAGATGATTGCCATCACGATACCCCAAGTCACTGACCATCCGTTCACCTCAGGATAAACCTTGTCGGGCGACATCAGCGGCTTGTACTCTTCCCCGTCTTTCAGCTCTCTGAAAGCGTTTTCGGGGAGGTTCATTTCTTCTTTCATTTTTTGTAATGTTTAATGTTGAATATTAAGTTGTTGTATGTTATTTTTCGATTCTAATAATATACTCACTCATGAAACTTGCTCCTGGCTGGAGGCGGTTCATCAGATATTTGTCCTTAAATTCGCCGTCAAATTCTGCCCAGTCGCTCAATCCATACCATGGTTCGATGCAGACGAATGGAGCATGCTTGCCTGTTGGATTCCAGATACCTACGGCAGGAGTCTTGAATTCTAATGTTACGTGAGGATCACCCTGTTCGTTGAGAATGCTCACCTGCTTTACCTGGCTCTTGTCGAAGATTACCGCATCCTCTGCAAAGGTCTCCTCGTTTACTTCCCAGATACCCTTCTCAGTTTCCACGGTCTCCTTAGCCTGACGGTCGATGCAGCCGCCCACATTACCATACAGGCGAACAGGTGCTTCGTTGTCGAGTTTCAGAGTAGCCTTCATTTCCTCGCCCTTCTTGCAACCTGGAACCAGGAATGCAGGGTGACCGCCAATCTGGAACATGATTTCCTTGTCATCGGTGTTTTCTACATGCCAGATAACGTGAATCTCGTTGCCTTCCAGACGGTAAGAGATGGCAAGATTGAAATGATAAGGATAATTCTTCTGGGTCTCCTCATTATCGATGAGGGCGAAGGTGAGACGGTCAGCAGTCTTGCCAACCAACTTGAACTCTGTATCACGGGCGAAGCCATGACGTGGGAGTGTATATTCCTTGTCGTCAATGCGATAGGTGTCCTTCCACAAACCGCATACGATAGGGAAGAGGATTGGTGAGTGGCGATTCCAGTACTTCTCGTCACCATCCCAAAGATATTCATTACCATTGGCATCCTTGATACTCTGAAGTTCTGCGCCGAGAGATGAAATCTCCAATGTGAGCTGATCGTTTTTAATCTGTTCCATTTTCTTTTGTTTTTTAGTCTTTAATGTATGTTTAAACTTTATTGTTTAATTCTTTGTTGTTTATATTTTAGATTCATCTATATGAATGCATTTGCCCTTGAAAGTATCCTTATGACACTTTCAAGGGCAAAGATACTACTTTTTTTCGTAAAAGAGATAAAAAATGAATTATTTTTCATTTTATCTATCATTCTTCTTTCTATTTGCCAGTTATCTTTCTTGTTTTCTTTTATCTGGTTTTCTATTTGTCAAATCCACAGTCGGCTTGCGGAATTGCTTCATCATGGTCGTTGAGATACAGCAGAGGCTCTGGATGATAGCCCGAATTTGCTACGGAATATCTGTCTATACGGTATCGGGTGGCAATACCGCCGAGCTGTAGCATCGTGTGGAAGGCAGAACGGCTGCTTTGTATCTCCTTATGTTTATTCTGGGAGAGAGCCGCATCTACTCCTGGTTCCTGATGCTCATAACTCCTTGATGTCCAAATCAAGAAAGGTACGTCCAGTTCATAATGCGAAGCACGTGGCGCGGCATGTAGGAAGAGTTTCCTGCTGTCATCGAAGATATTCTCTCCGTGGTCGCTTGTATAGAGCATGGCACTCATGCCGCCTTTCTTCTGCAGACGTTCGATGATGCTGTGCAATACGTAGTCGGTATAGCGAATGGTATTGTCGTAAGCGTTCAATAGGTCGCGGCGGTTTTCTGCTTTGGCATCGCTCTGGCTGTCTGGCTGGAAATGCGCCATGTTTCTCGGATAGCGTTCCATATAGTTGAAGTGTGATCCGTATGTATGGAGCACGATGAAGAGTTTCTGATGTTTTCTGCTCAGTATCTGGTCGAGAATTGGCAGCAGGTCTGCATCATAGACATTGCCTTTTTCGTCCATCTTGGCCAGTTTTCCCTGCCCGTACATTTTGTCGAATGTTTGACCATACGTCTTGTCGAAAGCCTCGTTTCTGTCTCCGGTTTTGATGAAAGCCCATTCGTCAGCCTGTTCACCCAGGAAGTCGATGAAGGAATGGTTGGGGAGTTGATTGCTCAGGAAAACGGTATGGAAACCGGCTTCCCTGAAGGCTGCCAGGATTCCCTTTTCGTGGAACAGACGCTCGAAGTCGCTGGCTGAGGCTGCCGAAAGGAGCATCGGCACGCTCTTGTGGGTTGTATTCGACTGGGTTGTCACCTTGTCGAATGCCACGAGTCCTGCTGTCTTGCCGAGCAGTGGATTGGTATCACGTTGGTAACCATAGAGACTGAAATTGTGTGCTCTGGCTGTTTCGCCCACTACCATCACATATACTTCACAGGAATCGGCAGGATGGGTAGAAGTAGCATTGAATCGGAAATTCTGGGAAGCTTCCTGATAATTTACTGAGGCGTTGTTGCGCTGCACGGCTAAGCCGAGATTGTAGAATACATTGGCAGGGTAGAGCTGATCTTGTAACTTGTAATCATCTGAAAACCAGTATGTAAAGCCCAGGCAGATCAGACCTGTTATCGTTGTTGAGGCTCCCCATTTATGCATTCTTCTCTGCCAGTTGCTCGATAGTGGAGCCCACCGTTTGCTTCTGATGGATATGATTCCTAAGATGAGCAGCGGTAGATATACGATGAATACTCCGGCAACGGCTGGTACCAGATTGTCGAGCAGTTCCATAGCCTCACCAGGATTGGTGGTCACGAGGTTGAGGAACATATCCACGGCTATCACTCCTTTACCGAAGAGGTAGAGGAGTACCAGCTGGAATGCTGCAAAGAAGATCATGATGAAGCATATCCATATCATCTTGCCCGTTTTCTTGCAGAGTGACATCAGTAGCATATAGATGCCCAATGGCAGTATGATATTGGTGGCACTCGCCCAAAGTGACAGGCGCTCCGTGATACAGAGAACGATGTTGGGCAACAGTAGTGCCAGCGTCGCATAGATATAGAGTAGCTTATTGAAATTGTCTTTATTGATAAAGTTCATTATTTTTTTGATTAAAATGCCTCGTTGATACTAAACAGAAATCCAGATTGTCCTGCTTTTCCGAATCCGTAGTCAAGGCGTACATTTACATTCTTCTTGAATTCCCAGCGGTATCCCAATCCGTAGTTAGGCAGGATGTGTCGGGAACGGATGTTGCTGAACTTGCTGAATACGGTTCCGGCACCTACCCAGACGGTCAGACTGTTGCGCTTCCATATATGTTGGCGAAGTTCCACCTGCGCCTCCATCTTATGTTTGTCCCTATATCGTCCTTCGTAGTATCCGCGCATGGAGTTGCTGTTGCCCAAGAGAGCCATCATACCCCAAGACGGGTTACCGAAATTGAGCATTGTACGGAAATCCTCTGCCAGGATGGCGCCCTTCCATACTTTCTGGTAGGCATCTACTTGCAGTTCGGTGGTACTGAAAGCATAATCGTTGCCCATGAAGCGTGGTCGGAAACATTGGGTCAGGTTGATGTAGAGACCTTGATGTGGATAGGTAAGCACATCTCTTGAATCATAGACGGCAGAGAAACCGGCACCTAAATTCCAGGTATGCCTGTCCATGCCGTTGAGCAGTTCTGGTCGTTCTACGTTTTTACCTATCACATAGTCATAGCTCACCATGGGACCGATGTAGAAGTTGCTTCCCAGGTGGAAGAGAAAACTACCCTTGATGCGGGCTTGCCATCGCTTCATCTCACTCTTGTTACTGTCGTCATTTCCCATGTCGTATCCCATGCCCCAGTAGTCGCAGGGAAAGGAGTAGAAATAGACGGTATAGTCGGCACGGTATTTATCCTGTGGAAAAATGTGGGTACCCCTGATGCCTAACATGTAGAATCCTACAGTGCTCACATCACCGAAGAGTGATACGTTGGAAGGAGGCAGAATCGTATCATTGGGGTTGGTACGATAGAGTCCTGCAGCCACAAGTCCTAACCCCAGTTTGGTGTCGGTGCTGTAGTGTGGACCGCCGATGATGCTGAAGTCGAATTTCTTATGCTTCTTGTTTTTGTTGGCATCATTGAAATAGTCGAGAAATCTCGTTATGAGAGATTTCTTTTTCGCAGGAGTGTTGAGGGTATCAGACTCCTCGGCAGTCATCACATGGATGCTGTCTTCTGGAAGATAATCAGTTCGCGCTTTGGCACAAGAAAGTTCTGACAAAGCAAGCCAGATGAGGCACATGAGTAGATGCTTCATGATACTATTTTTCCTAAATAAGATATTGTTGCTTCTTATATATATAATAAGGTGTGGGACGCGATTAATAAACGAGTCCCACATTGTCTATCCAGAATGTGTTTCCTGGAGTTCCGATATATGCTCCGCCATGAGAGGAAGAGAACTGTAATACGAGATGAGTTGGAGTTTCATTGGCAGCTGCCCATCCTACTTCCTTTACAGGTACGCTCTTGCCCTTGCTGTTGCGTGCATAGTCGGTAGTACGAAGTCCCATAAGAGATGCATTATATCCTGCCATGTGGCGGATATCGCCATAATGTATCTCGTAAGTGGCATTTTCCACCCATCCACTGGTACTCTTGCCATATTTCACCACTACGGTACCTACGCGCTTGGCGGTAATATTGCCTCTGGCATCCTCATGACGTTTCTGCAGATAAAGGAGAGTTACGGCATAGTCATGCCCCGCTACGGTAGAGGCACTGCTGAACCCCGTCTGCTTGATGCGGTTAGGACTGGTGCTGAGGTGAGTCTTGTAGTCGTATCTCAAAGCCTTTGGACGGGCGGTGAAAGGAATACCCCAGTTGATAGCCTTCGGACCATCTTTGGTACCCGTGATAGGTTCACGTACATCGCCCAGGAAGAGAGAACCGGCTGCCAGTACCTTGATGTTGATGAGGCCGAGTACCTTCACCTTCTCGATATGGGTGACGAGTTTGGCACAATGGCCATGACCGGCATGGGTATCACGATATACAGAACAGTTGGTCTTGTAGATACCGGATACATGAGCCAGGACATTGGAGGTTCCCCAAGGAGAGCCGCCTTTGTTGGTATATGGGTTGTTGCCAGAGAGCGACATGTTGGGACCTACTTCATAGAGCGTCTTTTGGTTGCCACCAATAATTCCTGATTCCTTAATACTTCTTGTTACCCATTGATCCATGTTTCCATACTTAAATGGAACAAATTTACCCGCACCCTGTGCTCCCATTGTTATGGTTGAACAGAGTGCCATAGCTAAGATTAATCCTTTAATTTTCATTACTGTAACTTTTATTACTTTTGTATTTCGGCTGCAAAGTTAGAAAAATATTTTGGTATTATGAGTTTTTCTATAGAAAAAAATGCCGAAAAGAATGAATCTGTAGCCAAAAAGGTAAATTCCTGTGGATATATGTTTCCTTGATGGGAAATGATAGGAAATTATGGGAACATCGGGTAGTCGTCAAAGTTTGGTTTGCGCTTCTCTAAGAATGCCTTACCACCTTCCTGAGCTTCATCCATCGTGTAATAAAGCATGGTGGCATCTCCAGCCAGTTCCTGAATACCAGCCTGTCCGTCAAGTTCTGCATTCAGACCTGCCTTGATCATGCGGAGGGCGAGAGGAGAGCGTTCCATCATGATTTCTGCCCATTCCACACAGGTATCTTCCAGTTGGTCGAAAGGCACAACCTTGTTCACCATGCCCATTTCTTCTGCTTCCTTGGCAGTATATTGCTTGCAGAGGAACCAGATTTCGCGTGCCTTCTTCTGACCTACCATGCGGGCAAGGTATGAAGCACCGAAACCGGCATCGAAACTGCCTACTTTTGGACCAGTCTGTCCGAAGATGGCATTCTCTGATGCAATAGTCAGGTCGCACATGACATGGAGCACATGACCGCCACCGATGGCATAACCGTTTACCATGGCGATGACAGGTTTGGGCAAGCGGCGTATCTGCATCTGCACGTCGAGTACGTTGAGACGTGGTACTCCATCGGAACCCACATAGCCACCACGGCCTTTCACGTGCATATCGCCTCCCGAACAGAATGCCTTGTCGCCTGCTCCTGTCAGAATCACGACACGGATGCCCTGACACTCACGGCAATAGCTGAAGGCTTGTGACATTTCCCAGGTGGTGAGTGGGGTGAAAGCATTGCGGTAACGCTCACGGTTGATGGTAATCTTTGCGATGTGATTGTATTCTTCGAAGATGATTTCCTTGAAATCAAATCCTTCTATTTTCTTCCAATTTCTCATATTTTATGAATGTTTATTCTAATTCTCATGGATGGGATTGAATGTATCCCGTTTATAAACTTTTGAAGTAATCTTCCAGTGCCCGGTTGTCTGCATCGATGTCGGTGAATACTTCGAGAAGCATCGGACTCTCTGAGTCAGAATGGATGAGTTGGTCAATACCATACTTCATCGTTTTCATATTGTCTGCTCCCAGATAGGTGATATCGTTTGCCTGACAGATGTTGACAGCTGAAGTCTGGTGTTCTGCCATCACGAGGTTTTCTCTGGCTGCACTTTCCTTCAGTCCTTTGAACTTGCCGAAGATGGCGCCACCGCCATTATTGAGTACGATGATGCGGAGACTGCCGTTGAGGTTCTGGTTCCAGAGGGCATTCTGGTCGTAGAAGAAACTGAGATCGCCCAGGATACAGAATACCTTCTGTTGTTTTTTGGCATCTGGATGATGATATTCCGAGAGATAGATGGATAGTCCTGCTGCTGCGGAGAGTGTTCCCTCGATACCATTCACGCCTCTATTGCAGAATACGTATTGATGCGCATAGATACAACCCAGGCGTATTGCCATACTGTTGCCATAGAATACGCGGCATTCTCTGCTGTCCTTCTTGGAGTTGGCATGAAATTCCTGTTCAAAATACCTGACGGTAGCCATGCTGCTGTATTCCGGTTCATAATCGTAGGCGTGCCGTTTGGCATGTCGTAAGGCTGTCGTCCAGAGGTCCCGGTAATCATTCACCTCATCTGGATATTTCTGCTCGTAGGAGGTCATGGCATCTGCCAGCTGATGCACATTTGCCTGGAAAATCCGGTCGGTTCGCATGAAGGTGTCGATATAGTCTCCGTCCTTGCTCACTCGCCATACCTGTGCCTTTTGGGCTGCTTTTCTCAGAAACTGCTTGAGTCGCTTGCTGACGATGTTGCCGCCTGTATAGAGAATGAAGTCTGGCAGGTAGGCTTCTTCATCGAAATCCGGGTCTTCTGCTTTTTTGACTTCTATCTGATAGAGTACTTCTTCAAAGTTAGTCATCAGTTGGGATGTCGAAAATTTCCTGTCAGCAGGGTCCTTACTGTCGAGTCCCAAAGCGGTTGGTTCACAGAGTATGACTGCCCAGTTCTGAATATTCTTGATGCCATAGAGTATGGAGGCAGGATAGTCTTGTCCGATGATTATCATCGGCTTTTTGGCTTCCAGAAAGTCAAGCAGATCGCCATAGTGGAAATCTCCGCTCCACATTCCCGAACGGATGTAATCCACTTTATGGGCTTGTGGCAGTTGACGGCATGTAAACTCATAGAGGGGTTCCGGTATCGGAATATTGATGTGTACCGGTCCTATCTTGCGGTGTTTGCAGTCGATAAGGGCTTCGTTGACCAATCGCTCGCAATGCCATGCCTGTTCATCGTGCATGCTGTTGATAGCTTCGGCATTTGCAGGCAGGCATCCTTCTTCGCTATGAATGCGAGGAGTGATAATAGGCAGGTTCACGCTCTTGTTGACCATTGTTCCGAATACATCCGGTTGTGGAAGGGTCTGCCCATCTTGTTGTCCGATCCATGCGCCCGGCCGGTCTGCTGAGATAAAGACAACCGGCAGTTTCTGATAGTATGCTTCTGCTACCGCTGGATATAGGTTGAGTAATGCAGAACCAGAAGTGACGCATACCGCTACTGGGGATGGACAAGGTGAAGGGTCACCCAAGGCCATTCCTAATGCTACGAATCCTGCACTTCTCTCATCCGTTACGGGATAACAGGTGATGCCGTCTATCTCATTGAGGTTATGTACCAGTGGTGCGTTGCGACTGCCCGGACATACCACAACTCTCCTGACTCCATGTCTTTTCAGTACACTGGTCAGTATATTTACATTCTCAATATTGCTAAACACGAATCTGTTTTTTTTTAATATATGATTATTTGCTGATAACAGCTCTCATGGTTCCTAATTTTGCCTCAGTTTCTTCCCATTCTTTTTGCATTTCACTTTCTGCAAGCAGTCCTCCGCCTGCATAAAGTTGGAAGTTGCCACCCTGGTGTATATTCATGCATCTGAGTGAGACATAGAGTTGGGTTTCTCCCGAAGGCATGAGGGGACCCACGAATCCGCTGTAGTATTTGCGGTTGATACTTTCATGATCCAGGATGTATTGGCGGGTTTCTTCCTTGGGAATACCGCAGATCGCTGGGGTAGGAAAGAGTGCATCCAGTACATCGCCTAAGCAGTCGGTATCTTCCAGTCGGAAGAGGAAATCGGTACGAAGATGGTAGAGGTTGGCAGCCATTGTGGTGAAGGGACCTTCCTTGCTGTATTCATCCGTAAATTCTGAGATGACATCCTCGATATAGTCGGTTACGTACTGCTGTTCTTCCTGTTCCTTCTTCGTCCAGTCTGTTTCTTCTCCGGCATGTGTTCCAGCCAGGGCCATGGTCTTGAATTCGCATCCGTTTCCACTGAGCAGTATTTCTGGCGTAGCCATGAGCCATGTGCCCGATTGGGTCGTGGAGACGAGCGCGATAAAGAGGCGTGGGTACATCTGGCAGGCCTTCTTGAAGAGTTCTTCAGCCTTCAGTCCTTTTGCTTCAGGTGATTTCTGGTGTGAGCAGCGAGCCAATACGATTTTGTCGAATATTCCCTTGGTCAGTTGCTGATGGAAATCTTCGAAATCTTTCTGGTATGCTTCTTTCTTGCTGACAGATTCTGGAAAATGAATCTTCTTATTGTCTGTAGTTACTGCCTGGATAGGGAAGTGTTTGACCACATCGGGGCGCATCAGGAGAATAGGACATTCTTCCGAAGGCATGAAAGGGGCGATGACGAAGCCATGTTTCCCATTCAGTTCATTGACGGAATTGAGTTTTTCGGGATCATCATCATGCTGCATCACCAACGTATAGTGATCTTTATAGGGGAGTCGATAAAATGCAAATGCTGACATGCCGTTTTAGTCCTCCTGATTGGTTGATGGGTTTTCTGTTGCTTGCATAGGGGTATCATCTTCCTGTAGCGGCTTATCCTCAGCATCCTGCAGGTTTACCTTCTTTCCGCTGTCTTTTTTAGGAGTGAAGACGTAGTTGGTTACCTGTACTGTACAGATGATGTCTCCAGCTGAGTTCTTGATATCTATTTTCCATGTATGCAGGGTTCTTCCCTTATGGATGAGCTTACCGAATGCAGTAACGGTATCGCCCTCAGAAACTGCCAGAACATGGGTACCGCTCACGTTGATGCCCACGGCTATTTGGCCCGGACAAAGTGCCAACGAACCTACACCTGCCAGATTTTCTGCCAGTGCAAGTGAGGCACCCCCACTGAGGAATCCGAAAGGTTGCTTGTTTCTTTCATCCACTTTCATGGTGGCTTGGAGCGTGTCAGGCTCTGGAGTTGATATAAAATGCATTCCGAGGGTCTGGGAAAGACCATCTGTTTTTTCTATTCTATCAATAAAATGTTCTATATTCATAGTCTTAATTCCTTTTTGGTTCTGTTTAAAGGCAAAGATACAACAAATAATTGAAATAGGGAGAGAAAAAGAAGAAAAAATCATTAATAAAACAAAATATGCCATCAAAAATGAGAAAAGATATTTACATCCTTGTAAAGGACAGGACATTTATCAGAAGCGCTTCTTTTCCGAGAGTCATGACCCACTTTTATTTTTCCCTGCCCAGGGGAAAAATTCTCCTTGCCCAGCCGTAAATTTTTCCTTGCCCAGAGAATCAATTTTCATGATATCATTTTATTCATCTTTCTTTATCAGTTTTCTTTATAGTTTTTCTTCATCGGATTTATTCATTGTTTTTTTTCATCCGATAACTCCGCGTAATCCGATGAATAAAAATAATGAAGAAAAAAAGGGTGTGTCATAATTCCATGACACACCCTTATTATAATAATTGAGTCTTGTTCTTTTTGATGAAATAAGGCTCTATTTGATTTCTACTTCATGCAAATCCACAAATTCGCCGTTCTTCTTCTTTCTTTCCACGAGCATATTGAAGAGCTTGCGCTTGCGGTTGTCTGCAATAAAGCGGCGGAAGAAGACATTCGGAATGGCTACACCCAGAGCGATGCAGATGATAGCAAGCGATGCCTTGATGGCATTGTTCATACCTACCGTAACCTCACCTACCACACCGTGCATATCAATGAAAGCAAAGAGTGCACGATACATCAATACACCCGGTACCATAGGGATTACACTTGGAATCGTGATACACTGGTGAGGAGTGTGGAACCAGTGACGGGCCTTGATGACAATGATACTGATGAGGGCTGAACCTGCCAAGGAACCGATGCTCAAACCCATATCCAGACCGATATTGCCATTGCTTGGACCGAGGTTCACAAAGTTACGGAAACATACGGCGATGATACCTCCTACGGCTACTGCTGGCAACAGTCTTCTCGGAATACTGAAAATGGTAGAGAAACCCATAGCTGATACTGCTGCTGCGATGGCAAATTCCCAATATTCGTGGTGAGGAGTCATGGTGAGATCCGTCACAAAGTTGTCGATGTGACATACCTGGATGGCAAATGCAATACCGAATGCCATAGACAGAACCATCAGCAACGTGTTGAGTGCTCTTACCATACCCACCTCGATATACCCGTCGAGCATATCACTCACAAAGTTGATCAGCGGTACACCCGGTACGATAAAGAGTGCACATGCCATCAGTGGATGCCAAGGAGTAGCAGAATGCATGAAATCTGGCAGGCTGTTGGCAATGCTTGGATTGAGCGAAAGGAAAGAGGTGAGCCATGCGATAAGAGTAGCAACAAATGCTGAGATACCGATAGCCACATAGTTATTGCAACCTTTGGAAGGCAAGAACATACGAAGGCGGAAACCGAGGATGGCTGCCAATGAACAATAGAAGAATGCTGGCCAGTCACAACCGAACTGAATGCAGAATCCACCGCAGGCAAATCCACCGCCGATGGCTACCTGCCAAGGGGTGAAACTGCGAGGAGTTGCCTTTACCTCGTTGAGTGCTGCCTCATATTGGTCGAGCGAATAGTCTTCCTTGATGGCACGCCAGGTCAACTTACTGATCATTGAAATGGATGTCAGGTTGATGCCGTGCTTCTCGCAGCGCTGGAACTTAGAGAACGAGTGCTGCTCGTCACTATAGTTCACCATCAGGACGTTCCAGTTGATGTAGAGATGCAGGTATTTCTCGTCGAGTCCTAAGAAAGCAGCAGCTCGTTTCATTGTTCGCATGATGCGTGAGGTGTCGGCTGCGCTCTCCATGAGGATGCTTCCTGTACGGAGCAGAAGGTCGAGTTTTCTACGAAGTTCGGCCTCGGAAATCTCCATACACTTGCAGTTGTCTTTCTCGTTACCACACTTGCATGTCTTGTTTTCTTCTGAATTGGCTAAGATTGCCCCTAATTCATTCTCCTTTTCCATGAATGTCTTTTTTTATCCTTAATAATCTTTGTATAAAGTGGGTCCGTTTTTATCCGAACACGAAAATAATAATCTGTATAGTTACAATGCGCAGGAACATGGCAAATGGATATACATTCGCATAGCCTACGGTTGGTGAATCGGCTGAGGTCTGTTCTCTTACGTATGCCAAAGCCGATGGGTTCGTGTTGGCGCCAGCCAATACGCCAAGCAGGGTGAAGTAATTGATGTGGAACAGGTAACGGCCGATGATACCGCCCAACAGGATTGGAATCATGGTGATGCCGATGCCATAGAGAATCCAGATCATACCCTTCTCGGTAGCCACCGTCTCAATGAACTGCTCTCCTGTACCGAGTCCAACACATGCCAGGAAGATACAGATACCTATCTCTCGCAACATGAGGTTGGCGGATATCGTATTGTAAGTCACGAGGTTGTACTTCGGACCGAAATAACCTATCAGGATGGCTACTACCAATGGTCCACCGGTCAGTCCAAGACGCAGGTTCTCGTTGATGCCTGGGATGAAGAAAGGAATATTGGCAACGATACAACCGAGCATGATACCCAAGAAGATAGGAATCAGGTTAGGGTAGTTGAGTCGTTTCATCTGGTTACCCAATACTTTCTCTGTATGACTGATGGCGAGTTCTGTACCTACTACGGTAACACGGTCGCCCAATTGAAGTTTCAAATTTGGTGTGGCTATCAGATCGACGCCTGCACGGTTTACACGAGTGATGTTGGTACCTAAGTTAGAGCGAATCTGCATCTGTGAGATGGTCTTTCCGTTGATGCCTGGCTTGGTAATACGAATACGGCGGGTAATCAGCTCATTACCAAACTCCTCCCATGCCATATCTATTTTTTCACCGCAGAGTGCGATGAGAGGCTCCTGTACAATAGGGTGAGCCACTACATAGATGATGTCGCCCTCGTTGAGTACAGTCTGTCCGTTGACCATTTCCTTGTTGCTGTTGTTGTCAGGACGGTGTATCTGCGAAATCATGAAGTCACGGTCCAAGATATGGCGTACCTCTTTCACGGTTTTACCAAAAATCATTTTATTGGTAATCTTCACAGAGAATGTGTTGAGGGTCATAGCTTCCAGATGTCCGAATCCGCGCTTAGCCTGTGCTTCTTCTTCATTCTTGTCAATGCGGAGCGCAAATCGCAAGATGATGAAAGAGAGGATGACACCCAGTACACCCATCGGATAGGCGATGGCATAGCCGGCAGCGATGGATGGAGCATCGATATGGCGCAAATCGCTGAATGCCTGTTGTGCCGCACCGAGACCTGGCGTATTGGTTACAGCTCCAGAGAGGATACCTGCCATCGAAGTGATAGAGGTGTTGGAAATAGAGTAGATGCCGAGCGTGGTAATGATGCTCAGGGCAATGACGATGATGCTGAGCAAGTTGAGACTCTTGCCACCGTTCTTGAAGGAAGAGAAGAAACTTGGTCCCACTTCCAGACCGATGGAATAAACGAAGAGTATCAGACCGAACTCTTTGAGGAAGTGGAGCAGGTGCTCATCCAGATTGAGCGAGAAATGCCCAAAGATAAGACCGATGAAGAGAATCCACGCCAAGCCAAGGGAAACACCTTTCACCTTAATCTTGCCGAGACTCAAGCCCAGTGTGATGACCAATGCAAGTATCATGACAGAATGGGCTACACCGCCTCCCCAAAGGTCAGGGAAGCCGTAAAATAGATTTCTTAAGATATCCATAACTACTTGTAAAATTGAAAATTCGAGTGCAAAGGTACTAATTTTTATTTATTTATAGTTAGGTATCGCACTTTTTTTGTAATTTTGCACGCAATTAATTCATAAATAAGAAGAAATGACTGAAAAAGAAAACAAACTGTGTGGTTCTGGATGGAAAAGCACTTCTGGAAAAAGCCGGTTCGCCAAGATGCTTTAACATTATTGTACTGGGAGCGTTGGCAGCAAGCGGAAGATTGGAGATACCATCAGAAATTCTACTGGAAGAAATGGAACATCAAATCAAACCACAGTTTTTAGAATTAAATAAAAAAGCATTTCGGATTGGAGAGGAGGCAGCAGACAATGAAATTAAATGAGAAGCAGTTACAACAGGTAGATGCACAGGTAAAACGTCTTTTGAAAACAGATAGTTTTTACGGGGAGTTGTATCGAAAGGCAGGAATTACAGGAGTAAGCAGTCAGGAGGATTTTGAAAAGCTTCCTTTTTCCAGCAAGGATGATTTGCGGGATGCGTATCCGCTCGGAATTCAGGCAGTACCGGAGGAAGAGGTA
>OQWE01000376.1_pt1 | contig 15548 bp, 6 predicted proteins | sample 1691591 | NCBI WGS metagenome assembly OQWE01 (sample SAMN03418265, study PRJEB22391) | human gut metagenome | biome: human-gut; feature: organic feature; material: feces | host: Homo sapiens | place: Tanzania | collected 2013-01
ATCCTCTGGATAAGTAACGCCGAACCACTTAGATGTGGTGTCGAGCACCTCGCAAGTGGCTGTGCCGTCGTGGATGAGCTTGTCTACCATCAATGGGATGAAGAATTCGCTCTTCGGGTTCTCCATGTTCTTCGGGTCAGAAAGGAACTGCTTGAAGAACTTGTTGCTGTGCTTGAAGTAGTCGGGAGTGAAGCCCCAGAAGTTCATAGATACAGGAGTTGTGTCGGGGATAGCTACCCATGTCTCGCCATCGTCGGCAAGATACTTAACAACACCGTCGAAACGCTGGATCTTTGTGCGCTCCACTACAGATGTAAGGTGATGGTTCTCGTCGTTCTCGCATACGCCACGGCTAACAGTACCGCTGTCGGAGAGAGTGTTGCCTACGCGGAAGCCTACCATAGCATACTTGCCAGTAGAGCCTTCGGGCAGCTCGCTAAGCCACTTGCCAAGCACCTTGAAAGCGTCGCGGTCGTAGAAGTCGTCGCAGTTGAGCACGGCGAACGGCTCGTTGATAACGCTCTCACCCATCATCAATGCGTGGTTGGTACCCCAAGGCTTTGTGCGGCCTTCTGGGCATGTGAAGCCCTCTGGCAGAGCGTCGAGCGACTGGAATACAAGTTCGCATGGGATGTGACCCTCATATTTTGAAAGCACGATGCGACGGAAGTCATCCTCGAAATCCTTGCGGATAACGAATACGAGCTTGCCGAAGCCTGCGTTGATAGCATCGTAGATAGAGTAGTCCATGATGGTTTCACCGTGAGGACCGAGTTCGTCGAGCTGCTTCAAGCCACCGTAGCGGCTTCCCATACCTGCAGCGAGGAGGAAAAGTGTAGGTTTCATAATCTTTACTGTTATTATGTTAGTTATGTAAACAATTCTTGCATTGCTTCTTTTTTTGTGCTTAAATTATATCAATTACAAAAGTAACAATTTACTGTGAGATACAAAAAGTTTTGGTCTATTATTATTTGCAAAAGCATGAATTTGGACCAAAATGTCAAATGACAATTGATAATTATCAGTGGATAATCATCAATTGTCATTCGGTTTAGAACGGGTAGCCTATCGCGAAATGCAGGCTTTGCGAGTCCTTGAAGTGGTCGAAGTTGTAGAACCCACTCTTGTAGGGCACGTGTATGCCCACACCCCAGTCAAGGCGCAATACGAAGAAGTCCATGTCGTAGCGTATGCCTATGCCTGTGCCGAGAGCCGTCTCCTTGAGCAGGTTTATAGGGTTGAATTTCGAGCCTGAGCGGTAGCCGTCGTCGTGCATTGCCCATACGTTGCCGGCGTCGAGAAATAAGGCTCCGTATAGGTTGCCGAACAGGCGCGGACGGTATTCGAGGTTGGCTTGCAGCTTTATGTCGCCCGTCTGGTCCATGTATGACAAGCCCGACTGGTTGGTGTAATAGCTGCCCGGACCAATGCTTCGCACGTTGAAGGCTCGTATGCTGTTGGCACCGCCCACATAGAACTGCTCGCTGTAGGGAGAACTCTTGGCATTGCCGTATGACCATACCACTCCGGCGCTGATGTGTCCTACGAGCTGGTCGTGCTCGGCCACTTGCCACGTCTTGCGGAAGTCGGCTTCCAGTTTCAGGAACTGGGCATAGGGATTCTTGAACATTGTCTTGCCCTTCTCGCTCCATTTCTCGCCAAACGCCATATATCCGAGCGAGAGGATGTTGGCAGCCTCGCTTGCCGCCACTTGCAGATAGATGGGGTTGCGGTAGGATGATGGCGACTGGTAGGTGAAGGTGTATCGCATCTTAGGCACAAACTGGTCGGCCATGCTTATGAGCAGGTATGGGCTTTGTTGCAGAATCTCGTTGAACGCCTCGGTCTTGTTCTGCATGTACTCGTATTGCAGAATGAGTGGCGAGAATGTGTGCTGCACGTTCGCCTTAGGGTGCAATGTGTAGGTGAGTTCGCCCGACACGATGTGGCGCTTGAAGAATCCCGAACGGTTGAGCACATCGCTCGAAGCCTTGATAAGCGTGGTAGGCAGCGTGTAGGGATGTCGGCCACGCATGTATTTGCGTGGTACAAGAAACAGGCGTGGCAGTTCGAGCGACACGTCGGTACCGTATTCATACGAGTTGAATTTGGAGCTTGTGCCGTCGGCCTGGTGTCCCGTCTGCCATTCATACGAGCCTTTGAGGTTGATGGAGAGTTTCTCGCCGCCGCGGAAAGCGTTGTTCTTGGAGAATCCGAGTGTGATGCCCGGGCCCACTCTTCCAGTAGTCTTGCCCACGATGTTGGCTTCGAGCGACACGTTGTAGGGTTTGTCGAACACGCATCCTAAGGTCATGTCGAGAGTGTCGCATGTTGGTGATGAGCTGTGTGGGGCAAAGCTCAGGTCGACTCTCGAGAAGAGTCCCTTGCCCGTGAGCGTATTGATGGAGCGTGTATAATCCTCGTAGCTGTATAGCTTGCCAGGACGCAGACTCATGTCGCGTGTCACCACGCTGCTTCTGATAGGCTGTCGCCGTCCGTTATATAATATGGTGTAGCGGCGACGCACGGTAGAGTCGCGCAATACTTCGGTTGCCGACTTGCGCAGTTCGAGTCTCACTCTTCCCACATACCATTTCTGAGCCACACGGTCGGGCAGTGAGTCGGCGTATTGCAGTCGCACTTGTGCCTTGCCTGCAGTGGCTATGGTGTCGGCAAGATATGTGGCATAGCCCGGCTGATAGTAGAAGAAGCCGTTGTTGCGCAGAAGGTTGGACACTCGTGTGCGCTCGGCATCGAGGGTTGTCACGTCGAACGGGTCGCCAGGCTTTATCTTGGCCTCGGCTCTTGTAGAGTCGATGAGCTGCATGGCAGCAGGAGGAAAGTTGTTGTAGGTGAGCGTGTCGATGGTGTGCAGCTCACCAAAGTTGACGTGGTATTCCACCTTTGCCTTCTTGGAATCAGGCTTGCTGATGATGTCGTAGTTGACATATCCGCTGAAGTAGCCGCGAGCGTGCAGCAGTTCGCGTGCCACCTGGGTGTGGAGCAGAGGGTTGACGCTGCTCAGCAGCACGGGTCGTTTGCCGAAAGTCTTGCCTATCCATTTGCCAATGCCGTCGTCGGATTTGGCAAAAGCATTGTGAATCCACAGGCGAAACGGAGGCCACGGCCAGCGGTAGTAGGCGCTGCCGAAGATGGAATTGTTGGGTGCTGTGCCCAAAGCCTCCTCAAGTTCCTCCTGGACGGCATAGAAGTGGTCGTCCTTCTCCACGTTCTCGTATTTGGTGGAGCGCATGCCCGTGTAGAGCTTGTCGTCGTCGGGCACGGTGGATGTGGTGGAGCAGGCGACGAGGGCGAGACTACACATTATTATATATATAAGATGTTTCATAAACGATGTGTTGATTATGAAGCCCGGAGGAGTAACCTCCTCCTTGGCTTATTGTTTCTTACCTATAGAGTCGTTCGGTACTGTGAAGATATTGTTCTCCTTCTTTTCCTTCTTGAATCTGAACAGATCCTTGAAGTGCTGTAGTTTCTTGCGCCACATGAAACCTCCTCCAAACTGTTCGACATAGCCTTCGAGCCAGTCGTAGGAGTCGCGTTCGTAGAAGAACTTGAGATACTTGTTGGAGTTTTGCGACAGTCGGTACTCCAGTGTCACGTTGTCGAAGAACGTGTCATCCTGGTTTTCCACCTCGGCACCGCTCGACACCTTGCCTCCGATGACAATGCGCAAGCGGTTGTTCCATAATCGCTTTGAGAACTTGAACGAATAGTCGGTGTGCATCTGTCCCGAGCCAATGGTAGTGTTCTCCATACCAAACGAGAGGTCGACCGTGCGCAGCGCATTGCCCGAAATCTTGTTAATCTCCGAACTGAGGAATGTGCTCAGGATGTTGCCTGCCGACAGCGACGAGAGATTATTGTCGGTGATGTACATTCCAGTGGTGAGCATGGTCACGGCAATCTTGCCGCGGTTCTCAGCCGATTCGGTCATAAGCTCGTTGTGCATCTGCTGGTCGTCGGGCGCATCGATGATAAACTGCAGACCCATGTCTTGCAGAGTCTTCGTAATCTCCACACCACACTCAAACATGACGCTTCTGCCCGAACCTCCATCTGTAGACACAGTGGTCTTGTTTTCCTCTGTGGCCGTGATGTTGAGTCGTGGATTCATCGGATCACCCGAGAATTCGGCGTAGCTGCCATCCTTAATGGTGAACGTCTTCAGCGGAATTACTGGCAACGAGTATTTCATTTCGCCCGACGCTATAGTGTAGCGTCCGTAGAGCGACAGTCCGTCGTTGCCGGTGTAGAGCATTCGCAGGTTGCCGCCGCCAATAAGGTCGACATAGTTCGACTTGTCGGTGTTGAGGGCGCATAGAGCGTGAGCTCCGTCGTCGATGTTTACTGTGAGGTCCATGTTGAGTCCGTTGATAGGCGGACGTTCCACGCTTACCGTCTCAGGTTTGCGGAAGTTGACAAACTTCACAAGTCCGTCGAGCTGGTTGTCGGTAGATAATGGCGAGTCGCGCAGAATGTATGTGATGTCGCTTGAGCCAAGCACATCGAGTCGGCCTCGCATGCGCAGAGCGTCGAGCGGACCGTCGACGAGTCCGAGGAAGTTGACATACGCCTTGCCGTAGGCCTCGCTTCGTGCCTGCTCCTTCGAGTCGATGAGCAGATAGTTGTCGGCACGCATGCGGACGTAGGCCTTCATCTTTTCGACATCGGCAAAGTCGAAATATCCGTAGAGCGTGAGAGCGTTGTTGTTGCGTGCGAACATCTGGAAGTTCTCAAGCAGCATGCGGCTGTTCTTGATAGCCAACTGGTCGTCGCAGAGTCGCATCTTCACACCGTAGGGTTCGCTTGCCACGTAGGCAGAATCGAAATACAGTTCGCCGTTGACATCAGGATGCGAGAGAGTGCCTTTCACCTTCACGCTGCCTTCGGCATAGCCAAGGAAGTTGATGATGCGGTCGGGCACGAATCCGTCGAGCAGCAATAGTGGGGTGCGCGATAGGGTCATGTCGGCATCGAGATGGCCCTCGCCCTCGGCGTCGTACATGCCAGTGAGGGTGCAAACCTCATAGTTGTTCATCGTGAGCGTGCCGTCGACATAATGCTCCATGCCCTTGTCCTTAGGCATATATACAAATTCGCTCGCAAGATTGCCAATAGGACAACCCTCGTAGGCCATCTTGTCGACGCTGAGCGATGAGGAAACCGACATGTCGCCTTCGTCTGACACCATCCAGTGGAAGTCGCCGTTGAGCAAGCCAGCCACCTTGGGAGCATAGGGCACTATGGAGAGCACCTTCTGAAGGTCGAACTTAGCAAGGCTGACACTAAGGTCTTGATGGGCCTCGGTGCTGTCGTTGGAATATATCTGAACGCCCATACCGTCGTTGGCAAGCAGACGCATGTTGGCGGAGATGCGCTGGTTTTCGGCAAAGAAGATATAGTTGTCCTTGTTCACCTTAAACTTCTTGTAGCCCAACACAGGGTCGATGCCTCCAAGTTTCAGTCTTACACCTCCAGGCTCCATGTCGGCTTTCATGCCGAGGGCAATGCCCAGTCGTTCGCGGTTGTCGTAGATCTGAGTGCCCATGTAGAGGGATGACTGTGTGAAGGCACCGCGTATCTTGGCGTTGAACACAAATTGTGGGTTGTAGCGGTTGTTGCGCACCTGTCCCTCGAAATCCGTCTTCGTTGAGTCCGACTTAAAGGCAAGGCGAATAGTGTCGAGCTGCACACCTACAGCCACAAGCGAGTCGAGGCTCACATTGCCGTTGAGGCCATTGTGGGGTGACGCCTCAAGGTCGACAAAGGCATTATGGAAGTCGTAGCCGAAACGCTTCATCATTCGGCTGAACACATTGTTCTTGCCCGCACTCACAAAGAGCACCATTTCGGGGAAACGCTCTCTCAGTCGCAGTTGGTCGATGTAGCGTTCGGTGCGCTGCTTGGTCAGCTCCTCGCTCACTTCCGTGATGCGGTTCATTATGTGCTCTATGCTTCCTGCTCCGTCGAGGTGTAGGGCAAAGTCGCCACTTCTGAGGGCAGCGTGTGTAGAGTCGCGTCGTGTGAACATGTCGATGATGATGTTCTCCGGTCGATAGGCGTTTGCCGAGTCGCGTATCACGATATTGCCCACGGTGCCTTCCACACGATGATTGATTTTAGCATCGCTCTGTATCAGCACGTTGGCTTTAAGCGAGGTGTTGAGCGGACGCTTGGTAATGCCCATACGCATGAAGTCGGCGTTGACGAGATCGCATACCAGGCGGGCGTCAACCTTGCGGTTGCTCATGAGAGCATTGAGGTCGATGATGCCGTCGATGAGTGGTGTGTGGCTGTCGAGCGAGGCATGTCCCACACCATCTTTAACCGTAGCCGTGAGTTTAATGTACGAGAGGTCGTAGCTGTCGAAGGCAAACTCCGTCACCTCGCCGTTGGCATTGAGGCGTGTGCGTGGCGATAGGAAGTCGAATCCGGCTCCCTGTGCCGTGAATGTCCCCGTGAATGGGCGCAGCGGCATCGATGGCAGGAAGTTGCTAAGGTTGAGCTTGTGGGCTGTAAGGCGTGTGCTGTAGGCGAGTCGGCGTGAGTCGAACGACACGTTGCCGCCCACGTATCCACCGCCTTGCGAAGCTCTGAACTGTGCTACATAGCTTGGTCCGTCGGCATGCACATTGGCCTTGAGGCTCATGCCCATAGGTATGTTGAACGACTTGGCAGCTGATTTTGGCAGCAAAGTCTTCACGAAGTTGAGGTTGTAGGTATGGGCTTCGGCACGTATGTCGGCTCTTAGGCGGTTGGGGCTCATGAGGTTCTGAGCCGTACCGTTGGCCTTGAGTGTGAGCACAGTAGGATAGGTGACCGAGAAGTCGGCAATGCGCAGTGCCTGCATGTTGCCCTTGATGTCTGTACTAAGGGTGATAGGAGTGTTGGGCATGCTATGCAGCATCTGCTTGGGAAGGAAGGCGAGCAATGGCGCAAAATCGCTCTTCACCACATATCCCTTGGCATAGACCTTCATCTTGCCCGGATTGCGCTCGGCAAATGTGGAGAAGTCCATGTCGATGCGTGCTGTGAGTGCGGAGAGGGCTGTGCGCAGACTGAGGTCGGGCAACTGTATGTGGGTGGAGTCGAGACTGACATGAGTGGTGAATTGCTTCACGTTGATGCCGCTCTTCTCGCTCATGGCGCATTCCTTCAGATGCATGGCAAGGGCTTCGCCGCGGTATTGCAGCGAATCGATGTGCATGGCAATGCCCGAGAGGACTATATGGTTGAAGTCGAAACCTTGGGGTTGAGGCTTCTCATAGCGGTTGTCGTAGGCAAGCGAACCTTCGCGCCAGTCGAGCGAACCAATGTTGTAGGAGTTTTTGAAGAGGTCGAAGCGTCCGCGCTCGGCAGTCAATGCTCCTATGCCCGCCTTTATACGGAGTGTGTCGCCGGGCATGTGAAGGGTGACGGCAGACCTCTTTATGTTGAGTTTGCCGAGACTTATTTTCCAGTAGTTGGGAGTCTTTGTGGTGTCTTCGGGCACCGTGTCGCTCAGAGCCACGTCGAGTTGGGCGTTGTCAATCAATGCCTTGTCGAGCGTCACATTCTCGGTGGCGAGGTTGATGCTCCGGCTGCGCAAGGTAAGTTTGCCCACGCTGCCCTTCACTCTTGCCTCGTGAACAAATTGCGCCGTGTTCATCTTCACGTCTCTGAAGTCGAGCCGGTCGACAACAATGTTCTTTTGCAGGAGAGGCATCAGTCGGACGCTGACGCTAAGCAGGCGTGCGTCGGCTATAGTGTCGGTCACTCCGCTCAGTGAATCATTGGGTTGTGTGGCCCTGAATCTGTTGATGCTAAGGTCGAGCGGAAAGCTCAGGCGCACACGCTCAATACTCACCGACATGCCAGTAGACTCCGAGACGTATGCCGTCACGCGTCCCACCGCCCAATTTTGTATGGGTGGAATGTAGAGCAGCACCGCCAGCAGAGTGACTATTATAATAGGTGTGGCGACAATAGCCGCCAATATCTTAAGAGTTTTTTTGTGGACAGGTTTCATTCGAATGTCGCGTTTTATCTGTTTGTTTTACAAATTTAGCTAAAATAATCGAATTATGGGCCCTGTATACTTTAATTATCAATTATTAAAGTCTTTATAGTGGGGAGTTGATATTTTTTTGTGGAATAAGCTGTACACGTTGTTTAATTCCTTGCTCCTTATGGTTTGAACGCAGAAACAGCGTTTCCTGCCCCATTCCGCATTGATTGACGCAAGAAACAGCGTTACCTGCATCATTCCGCATTTATTGATGCAAGAAACAGCGTTTCCTGCCCCATTCCGCATTGATTGACGCAAGAAACAGTGTTTCCTGCCCCATTCCGCATTGATTGATGCAAGAAACAGTGTTTCCTGCCCCATTCTGTATTGATTGATGCAAGAAACAGTGTTTCCTGCATCATTCCGTATGGAGTAATCCTTCTCTCTACACAATCTTTTTACTCTCTCGGCAGGAAAAAATTGTTTCCTCGGGAGGGAACAAAAATTACCTCCCGAGGAAACGCAAAAATGGTAGTTATGTTTAGAACTTCACCTCATAGGTTTCGCCCTTCTTTGTCTTCAGAGTCTTGGTCTGGTCGCCATAGCGCAAAGAGCATGTGCCGCCAGAGCCCGACACAACGTTGGCGTGGTCGAGCTTGCCGTTCTTCCAGTAGATGTCGACGGTGAAGTTGCCACGGGCGCGGAGTCCGGTAATAGAGCCTTCCTTCCAAGCGTCGGGCAGAGCAGGCAAGAGATGGATGAATCCCATGTGGCTCTGCATAAGCATCTCGGTTACGCCGGCAGTACCTCCAAAGTTGCCGTCAATCTGGAATGGGGCGTGAGTATCCCACAAGTTGTCGAGCGTGCCGTTCTTGAGCAAGTTGCCATAGAGTTTGTAGGCATGGTTGCCGTCGTGCAGACGTGCCCACTGGTTGAGCTTCCATCCCATCGACCATCCTGTAGCACCGTCGCCTCTGTGCTCAAGCACAACACGCGAGGCCTTGGCAAGGTCAGGGGTTGTGACAGGCGAAATGGTGTGGCCCGGGTGCAAGCCAAAGAGCTGGTTGACGTGGCGGTGGTGGTCTTCAGGATCATCGATGTCGCGCGACCATTCCATGAGCTGTCCGTAGCGTCCTATCTTATAAGGAGCAAGCTTCTTAAGGGCTTCTTCCCATGAGCGACGTTCCTTGGCGTCGCGGTTGAGAGTCTTGCTTGCGTCGATAGCGTCGATGAGAATCTCGCGAATCACGGCATGAGCGAAGGTTGCACCCTCGTCGATAGGTCCGTGCTCGGGCGATGTAGACGGAGCAGCTGTGTAGACACCGTCGCTGCGATGCCACAGATAGTCGGCTGCAAAGTTGGCGCTACCCTTGATAATGTCGTAGGCCTCGTTGGCGAGCCATTTGTTGTCGCGTGTGTAGTCGTAGTAGTTCCAGAGGTGAGTGGCAAGCCACGGACCTGCGAATGGTGAGAAGTTCCACGACATGTCCTCGCTCGAGAGCGGAGTAGTGAAGCCGAACGGGTTGCCCGATACGGATGTGGTCCAGCCGCGAGTGCCGAAGTAAGCCTTGGCAGTAACCTCGCCTGGCTTGACAAGACCCTTCACGAAGTCGAACAGAGGCAGCTCACACTCAGGAAGATTGGTCTGGCAAGCCGGCCAATAGTTCATCTGCAGGTTGATGTTGTTGTGGTAGTCCACGCGCCAAGGTCCGTCGACATTGTTGTGCCATACGCCCTGGAGGTTGGCAGGAAGGTTGCCTGGGCGCGATGAGGCAATGAGCAAGTAGCGTCCGAACTGATAGTAGAGCTGTTCAAGATATAGGTCGGACTTGCCCTTGCGGTAGTCGGCGAGTCGCTTGTTGATAGGACGGTCGTCGGCAGAATTTGTATTGTCGAGCGTGAGCTTCACGCGGTTGAACAGCTTCGAATAGTCGTTGTAGTGCTCCTTGAGCAGCTGGTCGTAGCCGGTAGCTGAAGCTTGGTCGAGCCATTTGGCAGTAGTTGCCACTGGGTCAACGCCCACATAAGCCTTCGGGTCGTTGAAGTCGGGAGCGTAGTTCTCCTTGTAGTCGGTGTCGGCTGTAAGCATGATTACTACTTCGTCGGCCCCCTTCACTGTGAGTCGTCCGCCTTCGTTGCTTACTGTTCCGCCCTTGTTGATGGCCTTGATGCGGATGGCATACTGCATCTGGTTGTTGTCGAGTCGGGCGTCCCAAAGCAAGGCGTCGTTGCCGCAGGCAGTCATCTTGCCCTCGGATACTGGATTCTTGGCATAAGAGATGACGAGGTTCTGCTTTGCCTTAGCCGATGCTGTGTAGCGTATGGCAATCACGTTGGCAGGATAGCTGGCAAAGTATTCGCGGCGGTAGCTCACACCGTCCTTCTTGAATTGCACGTTGGCCACGGCAGAATCAAGCGATAGTTCGCGGCGGTAGTCGGTCATGTTTACGGCGCTGAGTCCGGTCTCCACATACAGTTCGCCTGCTGTGGTGAAGCTTCCGAAGCGTGATGGAGTCTCGTCGGCCGAGCCATATTCCACGGTACTGTTGAAATTCTTGCGTGTGAGTTCGTCGGCACGTTTCCAGTCGTCATCGGCAAAAGCCTGGCGTATGTCCTTCAGCACGTGAGCCGACTGCTTGTTGACGTCCCAATAGTATTTTGCTCCGCGCGAAGTGTTGGGGCCTCCTCGCCACAGAGTCTTCTCGTTGAGAGTGAGTCGTTCGGCTTCCACCGAGCCTAAGATGTTGATGCCGAGCGAACCGTTGCCTATAGGCAGCGACTGCGATTCCCATTCAGCGTCGGGGTTGGTGGCTGTGTCGCCAGCTGTGATTGGTTTCTTGGTTGAGTTCCATTTTTCGGGATGTCCACCAAACCATATTGCAGCGCCGTTGAGTGTAGTAGGACGGTCGAACCAATATCGCAATGGTTTGGCATTTTGAGCATTGGCACTCTGCGAGAGAGCCGCAAGTAATAGTAAAGTAGTAAGGGATTGTTTCATGTTTTGTATGATGTTGTTTTGGTTTGTTTTGGCAAAAGTACAGAAAAAAAACGTAAAAGCATACGTACAATAAAGAATTATTGTGCGTATGCCTTAAATTTTGGTTTCATAATTATATCAGTCGCTGTTGGTTAGCCATATTCTTGTGGAGTCGGTTATGTTTTTGCGTCTTCTCAAGGTTTCGGGCACTCGGCAAGCGTCGTAGTAGTCGGTCATTGCCGCAAGACGCCTTATCCACCAATCATCATTGCCCACATTGCTCTGTTCCTGCCACACGTCGCATCCGTTGGGATTGATATTGGCAGTAAGGTCTCCTGCAAGCACGATGCCATGCTGGCGTGCTGTGTCGTGGGCAGAGCGCAGTTGGCAGTGGAGCACATACTGCACATAGTAGAAGAAAGCCAATTTCTTGTAGGCCTTGGTGCGCGCGTTCTGCAGTTGTCCTCGCTCAGCTTCGGTCCATTCGTTATGTCTTGGCCATCGGCGGAAGTCGGCTATTCCGTAGGCGTCACGCAGATAACTGTACTGGGCATAAGGCACAAGCCACCGCTCGTTGGCGCTGAAGAAGCGGCGGTAGTCGGCAGAGTGCATGGTGCGGTCGCCGTCCTCGTTGAACACGCAGCGCAGATACTCCAGCTTGGTGTGCAGAGTGGCAGAGTAGTCGTAGGTGGCTGAATAGCCGAGTTGTTGGCTCAATTCAGCCATTCTCTCCTGCTCTGTGGGGTCGGCAATCGGGGGCAATTGGGCGAGGTCGCACAGCAGGGGATGCAGAGCAAACGCGCTGATGGAGGAGTAGGGGTTGGCATCGGCGTTGGTGTGGGTGGATATGGAGTCGCACACTGGCGGGATGAATATCATCTGTGCCTTGGCTGAGGCAGCCGTTTGACTGATGAGTTTGGCAAGACTTCCAAAGTCGCCTATGCCGAAACCGTCGGCTGATCCGAGCTGGGCAATCGATGTGTGCAGGCTTGTGGGCAGTGGGGTGGGGCGCTCGAAGCTTGCCTCCTCCAGCTCTATAGCCATAGTCTCGCCTTGCTTTATTTCTGTTGCCTCGAGTGTGCGGTTGGGGTTGCTCTCGTATATGGCGTTGCCGTTGCTGTCGATAGCCACATATTTATAATGTATGTCTGTGGTGATATTGGCGGCATTGATGTCGGCTTGCCACTCACAGTGGTTGTGCTCGGTCATGGGGAAAGCATGCTCATGGTTCCATTCTCCGAGAAGTGGACTGTCGCCCACAATGGCCAGACGCTCGCCGGGAAGCAGTTCAGGAGCACGCACAATAAGCCTGATGGTGCGTAGCAGAGAAGTGCGTCCGGTGGGCATTGGGGTCCTTGGTTGCAGACATTCGGTGTAGGCCGATGTGTAGAACCGAGTGTTGTCGGGCTTGTTGTGCCACACGTTGCTCACGGTGAGCAGTTCGCAGCGAGTGAGGTTCAGGTCGATGCGATGGGGCATACCTGTCCACTCGCGTTGGTGCTCGCGTCCGCCACGTGATATGGTGAAGAAGTAGTCGATATACGGCTTGTCCTTGTTTCCACACTCCACGTTTTCAAGCCAGTACATCCATGTATGTCCGTCGTTGGTGGTCATACTGAGCTGTTGCAGGCGGCGTAGCCCATTGCGGTTGTCAACAAGGTTTAGCTGTATTTCCTCGTCGTAGGTTGCCGTATAGGTTATGTTGAATAGAATAGTCATGATTTGTTGTTCGCGGTAAATGCGAAAGCAAAAGTAGCATTTATATTTGGTTTGGGCAACATTCGCTTAAAAAATATTGTTGTTCTGTGCTAAAAACAATATGTATGTCGGCGATTTTGAGTAACTTTGCAGTCAATAAACGCCCACCCCACAAACCGTAAAGAAATCCAAAAGCAAGTCATTATGACAAATTTAGCCAACTATTTCCCTATTACTGACCCCACTCTCATCTTCTTTGTGGTGCTGCTCATCATCCTCTTTGCCCCTATAATAATGGGCAAGCTGCGCATCCCGCACATAATTGGAATGGTGCTCGCAGGTGTAGCCGTGGGCAAATATGGCTTCAACATCCTCGCTCGCGACGACTCCTTTGAGCTTTTCGGCAAGGTGGGCCTGTATTATATAATGTTCCTTGCCTCGCTTGAGATGGACATGGAGGGCGTGAAGCGCAATTCGCGGCGCTTTGGTGTGTTCGGTCTGCTCACGTTTGGTGTGCCGTTCGTGCTCACGTATGTGGCGAGCGTCACCATCCTTCATTATTCCACTTTCGCCTCGCTCTTGCTTGGATGTATCATGGCTTCCAATACGCTCATAGCCTATCCTATAGTGGGCAGGTATGGATTGCAGAAGAAGCCGAGCGTGACGTTGTCGGTAGGCTCGTCGATGATATCGCTCCTTGTGTCGCTTGTGGTGCTGGCAGGTGTCGTGGCATCGTATGGCGGCGAGACGAGCGTATGGTTCTGGCTGTGGTTTGCAGGCAAGTTTGTGCTGTATTGTGTTACGTTGGTGTTGGTAATACCTCGCCTGACACGTTGCTTCCTTCGCCGTTATAGCGATGCGGTGATGCAGTTCATCTTTGTGATGTCGATGCTCTTCATGAGTGCCGTGTTCAGCGAGGCTGTAGGCTTGGAGGGAATCTTCGGCGCCTTCCTTTCGGGATTGATACTCAACCGTTTCATCCCACATGTGTCGCCCTTGATGAACCGCATTGAGTTTATAGGCAATGCTCTCTTCATTCCCTATTTCCTGATAGGTGTGGGAATGCTGATAAATGTGCGCATGCTGTTTGCCGGAGGCGATATCGTCATGGTGATGGTTCTCATTGTGCTGTTCGGCACGCTTGGCAAGGCTTTGGCTGCATATATCGCCAGTTTCTTGTTTCGCATGCCATTGTCGTCGGGTAACATGATGTTTGGTCTTACCTCTGCCCATGCAGCGGGAGCCATAGCCATGGTGATGATAGGCATGAAGATAGAGGTGGCGCCAGGACAGTCGCTTGTAACCGACGACATGCTTAATGGAGTGGTGATGATGATTCTCTTCACGTGCATCATTTCCACTATGATGACTGAGCATTCTGCACAGCAAATCATTCTGCGCGACAAAGAGATGCCTGACGAGAACGACAATAGGTCGCGCTCGGAGGAAAAGATTCTTATTCCGATGAAGTATCCCGAATATGCCCAGCGCTTGGTGAATGTGGCTATGCTGATGCGCAATCCCAAGAACACTACGGGGCTTGTGGGACTGAATGTGGTGTATGACGATGATGACATGCATCGCAATATGGAACATGGACAGCAGTTGCTCGACCGCATGGCGAGCTATGCTGCTGCTGCCGATATGTCGATGCAGACTCAGGTGCGTGTGGCTGCCAATATTGCCAACGGCATAAAGCATGCTTTCAAAGAGTTTCGTTCTACTGATATCCTCATCGGTATGCATATGCACCCGGAGGTGTCGCAGAAGTTCTGGGGAGCGTTCCATCAGAGTCTGTTCAATGGATTGAACTCGCAGATAATAATGGCTCGTCTTAATCAGCCTCTTTCCACCATACGACGCATTCAGGTGGCTGTGCCGTCGAGGGCGCAATTTGAGCCGGGTTTCTATCGTTGGCTGGAGCGTATATGCCGCATGGCAACCAACATGGAGTGCCACACCGAGTTCTACGGACGCGACGATGTGTTGCCGCTCATAGAGCAATATGTCAAGAACCGCCATCCTGAGATGCGCTATTCATGCTCGATGATGCTGCATTGGTCGGAGATGCCAAAGCTTGCTACGTCGGTTTCCAACGACCATCTGTTCATAATAGTGACAGCTCGCAAGGGTACTGTCTCATATAAGAATGCTCTTGAGCGTTTGCCCGATGAGATACAGAACTATTTCTCGGATAAGAACATAATGATAATCTTCCCCGACCAGCATGGCGACGCTATGGAGGAAATGACCTTCGCGCAGCCGCAGCATACTGAGGACCAGAGTGCTTATGAGTCGTTGAGGAAGTGGATGAAAAAGAATTTGATGAGGAAGTAGACCAGTTGCAGACTCGCCTGCTTGTGGCTCGTCAATAAAAAAAGTAAAAAATATGATAGACATTAAAGGAATAACCAAGAGTTTTGGCTCGCTTCAGGTGCTCAAGGGCATCGACCTACATATTAATAAAGGTGAGGTGGTGAGCATTGTGGGTCCGAGTGGAGCAGGTAAGACTACCTTGCTGCAGATAATGGGCACTCTCGACAAGCCCGACGGTGGTACTGTCGTGGTGGACGGTATTGACGTGGGCAGTCTGTCGGCAAAGAAACTTAGCGACTTCCGTAACCTACATATCGGTTTCGTGTTTCAGTTTCATCAGCTCCTGCCTGAGTTTACGGCTCTTGAGAATGTGATGATTCCTGCATATATAAGTGGCAAGGGCACCAAGGAGGCCAAACAGCGTGCAATGGAACTGCTCGAGTTTATGAATCTTGCCGACCGCGCCTCGCATAAGCCTGCCGAACTGTCATAGCGTTTGGGCATAAGTATCTCGCCCTCGTCGCCACCGTCAAGATAAATGCC
>OQWE01000378.1_pt1 | contig 15497 bp, 8 predicted proteins | sample 1691591 | NCBI WGS metagenome assembly OQWE01 (sample SAMN03418265, study PRJEB22391) | human gut metagenome | biome: human-gut; feature: organic feature; material: feces | host: Homo sapiens | place: Tanzania | collected 2013-01
GCGGTTGATCACACTGTTGCCATCGAGAATCACCGGGATTCCCTACAGCTCATCGACCCCCATGTGAAGGTCAAGCTGGTGATTGCCAAACCCGGTCAGACCTCCGCCACGCTGTATGACGAGGCGGTTTTCCGTGGGGAATACGGCTTTGAGCCCAAGCGCATGCAGCGCTTGCCTACGGTGCCGATCACATCGTCGGCCTCCCAGCCCTGGGCAGAATAAATGGGAATGTTCATGGCCGTCAGCACTTGCTTCATCAGCGGCATCTGCTGGGCCAGTTCCTCCGGAGCGGCCAACGCTGACCCGGAAATTGACGGCCTGGTCCAGGCCCGGACGGAGGCCAAGAAGGCCAAGAACTTTGCCGAGGCCGACCGCATCCGCGACGAGCTCAAGGCGCAGGGTGTCGAAGTGACCGACATGCCCGGCGGCGCGAAGTGGAAGCGCGTGTAAAAACCGATCAATGAGAAAAACAGGTGCGGCGAGGGGATCGCCTGCACCTGTTTTTTGTCTGTAAGCGATGAAGAGAATGCATCGATCGGTGGTTTTGATGAAAAATAGAAATGAATCATGGTAAACGGTGTCATTCAATAGTCGCAACGTGGACGGGGGAATTTAACTCGCTTTTCGGCAGCGGATATGATATGCTTTTTCCTGAGAAAACCAGAAAGGACGGGTTTCCATGATCAATATTTTCGATATGATGGGGCCGGTGATGGTCGGCCCGTCCAGTTCGCATACAGCAGGCGCGGCGCGCATCGGCAACATGGGCAGAACGCTGCTGTCATCTTTTTTCCGCTTTTCCCCGTCAGCTCCAAAAGCGCGGTGTTCGGGTTTGCATCGCGCAGCTCCACCGTGTGGAAGGAATACGCCATGCCCGCGCGGTTTGCCTCATCGTAGGCGTTCGGAATGCGCAGATCGTCCGGCTTCATGCCGAGCAGTCCCGCAAGCAGCGCGCGGTCCGTGCCGTGGCCGACACCGGGAATGTAAGCGGTGACTTCGTAACCGTTGGTCAGACGCACACGGGCGATCTTACGCAGTGCCGAGTTAGGCTTCTTGGGGGTGGAGGTACGAACTGCGGTGCAGACGCCTCTCTTCTGAGGGGAGCTCAGGTCGGTCTCACAATTCTTCAGGGTGTTGAGACCCTTCTGCATTGCGGGGGAGTTGGACTTGTAGGTCGACTTCTCTCTGCCTTTTCTCACCAGCTGGTTAAACGTAGGCAATTTTCATTTCTCCTTTCTTGAAAAATTCCTTGAAATTCAAGGTTTTTGCGTGGATTTTTCGCTTTTGGGCGCACTAAACCCACACAGACTGAAATTGTAGCATATTACACAAATTCAGTCAAGAATTTTTTACACAAAAATGAGCCATGCTTTTGAATTTTATATGTTCACTTTATTAATTATTAAATTAATTATTAATTTTTTCGACACATGTGCCACTTTTGTAATGGTTAAATTTTCGCTTTACTGATTTTCGCTTTACTGATATAATTATTACAATTATATTGAGAAAGAACTAAAAGGAGCTCACACAATGTTGAAAAGAACGTTAAGCATGCTGCTTGCGCTGATAATGCTTGTCTCTTTATTCCCTGCTGCGTATGCCGACGGCGAAATAAGTGGCACAGTGCGGTATTGCTCAGGCCATGGCAGCGAAAACACTCATGACTATGAGACCTATTTTTCGTACAGCGACAATTATTTTGGCAAGAGCGGCTATATTTACAGGCAGGACCTTGCAGAGGCATCGCTTGCGCTTGCACTCGCCGCGTTTTCGAGCAAAGACGCCCAAACGCGCAGTGATGAGGATAGAAACTTCGTATCCATGATGCAGCAATGCGGCTTTGAAAATATTTCTTCAAACGAATGGTTCGGCAAAAAGCCAGAAATGAACTCCATCGGCGTTTGCGCCGCCAGCAAAAGCGTCAAGGATAACTATAATGATTATACGCTCATAGCCGTCGGCATCCGCGGAAATTTCTACCGCAGAGAATGGGGCGGAAACGCCGTAGTCGGTTCATCGGGAGACCATGAGGGCTTCTCGCTGGCAAGCGAACAGGTTCTAGGCTATCTTAAGCAGTTCATCTCCGAGAATGGCATCAGCGGCCCCGTAAAGGTTTGGATGGCCGGCTACAGTCGTTCGGCAGCGGTAGCAAATATGGCCGCTGCACAGCTCGACCGCGGATATGACCTCGGTCCCGCGAAGCTTATGCGTCATGATCTCTACTGCTACTGCTTTGAGCCGCCAATGGGCACTACCGCAAAGGATACCGACGCGCTCTTATACGGCAACATACACAATATTGTTAACGAAAATGACCTCGTTACATACGTGGTTTTTGATCAGTGGGGCTTTTCGCGATACGGCGTTGATCACACATATCCCACCAAGGGCGATGCCGACTATGACGAGCTCAAGGCCGCAATGGTCGATGAGTTTGATACCATCCCGAATAACGGCGGCAGCTATTCTATAGACGATTTCAGGTATATCGGCATAAGAACCGCCAAGGACGGCAGCTTCAAGACCTTTTCCGGCAGCAAAATGACGCAGAAGCAGTATTATAAGCTGCTGACAGACGCAATGGTCATAGACTTTGTCTCTTCCCGCGAGGATTATTCCGAAAACGTTCAGGACAGCCTTGCCGAAGTGCTGGCAGTTATATTTGACAGAAAGCAGTTTGACTATGAGTTATTATTCAAAATATTCGGTCAAAAGCTGAAGGATAATCTTTTTAATATCATAAGCGGATATGACGCTTCCGATGTCCGGTCGAGCAGGGCATACAAAACAGTCGAGGAGCTGTTTTTTGAAAGCCTCAACGAGGCCGGTATCACTGATTTTGACGCGCAGGGTCTTCGCACGGCGTTAAGTGTCCTGCTCACAAGGCTCACAAAATTCGTGGTAAAGAACCCGGACATTGCAGCGACCCTTATAGCAAACATATCGCCGATAATTTCCGCGCACTATGCGGAAACGTGCATCGCATGGATGCACACTCTCCCCGACGATTATATGACATCCAAGGTTGAAAAGCCTGACCTTAACGGTCTTTTTGCAGATATCAATGGTGATGAATGGTACGCTGAGGCTGCTGCGTATAATGATTTAGGCGGCATTATGTGCGGTATCGGCGGCTCAGTCTTCGCGCCGAATCTGAATATGTCGCGTGCCATGTTCGCCTGTGTGCTCTATCGGCTGTCAGGAAGCCCCTCAGTTGCTGAGACTGCGTCGTTTGCCGATGTTTCTTCATCCGCCTGGTACTCAAGTGCAGTCGCATGGGCATACGACCGAGGTATCATCACCGGCTGCTCCGACGGCAGCTTTCTCCCTGACGCAAATGTCAGCCGTCAGGAGGCGGCCGCAATGCTGTATCGCTTTGCGGGCGCACCGTCCTGCGGCGGTGAGGATTTCAGCTTTGCAGATATCTACAGCGTAAGCCATTACGCAAGTTCTGCCGTTAGTTGGGCTGCATCCTCCGGGATAATATACGGATATTCCGATGGCTGTTTTAAGCCAAACAGCTCTATAACACGTGCGGAAGCTGCTGCAATGATAATGCGCTGCTGTGAAGCGTGAAGCGCGCAAAAAATCACTCCGGTCGTAAAAAATCTCGGCAACGCTTTGTGCATTGACGAGATTTTGCAGCCTGCTAAAGAAGCCGTCCACTGGACGGCTTCTTTTTTATCTATTGGCTTAGAGTGCGTTGGTCTTGCCGACGAGAGCCGAGAGATCGACATACTGCGCCGGATCGTCGGTGACGGTATCGTCGGTCTTCTCCTCGAAGTCGCGGTACATGGAAAGTCCGGTACCGGCCGGGATGAGCTTGCCGATGATGACGTTTTCCTTAAGTCCGACAAGGTGATCGACCTTGCCCTTGATGGCGGCCTCGGTAAGCACCTTTGTGGTCTCCTGGAAGGACGCTGCCGAAAGGAAGCTCTCGGTCGCAAGGGAGGCCTTGGTGATACCCATAAGAAGCTGGGTATAGGTAGCCTTGCTCAGGCCCTCCTCGCCTGCCTCGATGCGCTCCTCGATCTTGCGGTTTGCCGCCTTGAGCTCGCCGATATCGACTGTTGCGCCGGAGAGCAGGTCGGTGCTGCCGGACTCCTCTATCTTGACCTTGCGCATCATCTGGCGGACGATGATCTCGATATGCTTATCGTTGATATCAACGCCCTGCTGACGGTAGACCTTCTGAACCTCCTGGATGATATAGGTGCGGACACCGGGGCGGCCGTACTGATCGTCGTCAATGCCGCGGATACGCAGGACATCGTGCGGGCTGAGCGCGCCGCTGGTGAGCTCCTGACCCTTATCAACGTGGTCACCGTTCTTGACTAGGATTCCTGCCGAGTGAGGCACGGTGTATACTCTTGTATCGCCCTCCTCCTCACTGATGACGCTTATCGCAAACAAAGCGCCCTTCTTAGTCTCTTCAATGGAGATCGTGCCGGATATCTCCGCAAGAACAGCCATCTTCTTGGGCTTGCGGGCCTCGAACAGCTCCTCGACACGGGGAAGACCCTGGGTGATATCGTCGCCGGCTACGCCGCCGGTGTGGAAGGTACGCATGGTAAGCTGAGTACCGGGTTCGCCGATAGACTGCGCCGCGATAACGCCGACCGCTTCTCCTGCACTGACGGGCTGGCCGATGGCAAGGTTTATGCCGTAGCAGCGTGCGCACACGCCGGTGCGAGCCTCGCAGGATAGAACGCTGCGGATAAGCACACGCTCTATGCCGTGAGCTTTAAGAATCTCGGCATCTGCCGGCATGAGCATATGGTCGGTATCAAACAGCACCTCGCCTGTCTGCGGATCGCAGATGGGAACCGCCGGGAATCTTCCGTGGATGCTGGTGCCGAAGGACTGGACGAGCTGACCCTTGTCGTAGACAGCCGCTGCCCAAACGCCGTCGTGAGTTCCGCAGTCATTCTCACGGATGATAACGTCCTGGCAGACGTCAACCATTCGGCGTGTGAGGTAACCTGAGTCCGCGGTACGAAGCGCAGTATCGGCCAGGCCCTTACGAGCGCCTCGGGAGGAGATGAAGTACTCCAGAACACTCAGGCCTTCACGGAAGTTTGCCTTAATAGGGATCTCTATGGTCTTACCGGAGGTGTTGGCCATAAGGCCGCGCATACCGGCGAGCTGACGGATCTGATTCATGGAGCCGCGGGCACCGGAGTTCGCCATCATGTAAATAGGATTGTAGGTATCCAGACAGTTCTGCAGCGCACTGGTGACGTCCTTGGTGGTTTTTTCCCATTCGGAAACGACAAGGCGATAGCGCTCATCATCGGTGATAAAGCCGCGCTTGAACTGACGCTCTATTGCGAGGACCTTATCCTCGGTCTCGTTTATCAGGGTCTTTTTCGCATCGGGAACGGTCATATCGGCGATGGAAATCGTGATAGCACCCTTGGTTGAATACTTATAGCCCATCGCCTTGATGCCGTCAAGCACCTCTGCGGAAATGGTGAAATCGTGCTTTTTGATGCAGCGGTCGATGATATCTCCGAGCTGCTTTTTGCCGACCTGGAAGCCTATCTCGTGATCGAATGCAGACTCCGGATCGGTTCTGTCGACATAGCCGAGATCCTGAGGGATCTTTTCGTTGAAGATGATCCGGCCGACAGTGCTCTCGATGAGCTTTGATCTTTCCACGCCTCCAAAGGTCTTGGTCACGCGAACGAGGATAGGCGCATGCAGGCCGACCTCTCCCTGGCTGTATGCCATAACAGCCTCGCTGGAATCACGGTATATGAGCAGGGGCTTGTAGGACGGAGCCTTGCCGCCCTCGGTTGCTGCCCGAGCCTCCGCCTCGACAAATTCATCGCCGTCGACGATCTCGTTTGCGGGGAGCTCCGTATCGCCGGGGTCGGTCACAAAGACATGCTCCGCGCCCTTTTCGGCCTTGCCGATGCGCTTCATGGTCAAATAGTAGGAGCCGAGGATCATATCCTGCGTGGGAACGGTTACAGGGTGGCCATCCTGCGGTCGCAGAAGGTTATTTGCCGAGAGCATGAGGATTCGAGCCTCAGCCTGTGCCTCCGCTGACAGCGGGACGTGGATGGCCATCTGGTCGCCGTCGAAGTCGGCGTTATACGCTGTACACACCAGCGGATGCAGCTTGAGCGCACGTCCCTCGACAAGAATGGGCTCAAACGCCTGAATGCCGAGACGGTGCAGCGTAGGCGCGCGGTTGAGGAGCACGGGGTGCTCTTTAATGACTACCTCAAGCGCGTCCCAAACTTCTGTGCGCTGCTTATCGACCATTTTCTTTGCGGATTTAATGTTGTTGGCAACGCCGTCCTCGACGAGCTTCTTCATCACGAAGGGGCGGAACAGCTCGATAGCCATTTCCTTGGGAACGCCGCACTGATAGATCTTAAGGTCGGGTCCGACAACGATAACACTTCGGCCGGAGTAGTCTACACGCTTACCGAGCAGGTTCTGACGGAAGCGTCCCTGCTTACCCTTGAGCATATCCGACAAGGACTTGAGGGCACGTGAGTTTGCGCCGGTGACGGCTCTGCCGCGGCGGCCGTTGTCGATAAGTGCATCGACGGCTTCCTGAAGCATGCGCTTTTCGTTGCGCACGATGATGTCGGGCGCGTTGAGCTGGATAAGTCTCTTCAGGCGGTTATTGCGGTTAATTACACGGCGGTACAGATCGTTAAGGTCGCTTGTGGCAAAGCGGCCGCCGTCAAGCTGTACCATGGGGCGGATCTCGGGCGGGATGACCGGCAGAATATCGATTATCATCCACTCGGGCTTGTTGCCGCTCTGTCGGAAGGCCTCAACGACCTCAAGGCGCTTGACGAGCTTTGCCTTCTTCTGACCGGAGGCGTTCGCCAGCTCCTCTCTGAGCTGAGCGGAAAGCTGCTCGCAGTCGATCTGCTGCAGTAGCTTTTTTATAGCCTCGGCGCCCATACCGGCATCGAAATCATCCTCGTACTTCTCGCGCATGTCGCGGTACTCTTTTTCGGTGAGTATCTGGCACTTTTCCAACGGAGTGAAGCCGGGATCGGTAACTATATAATTTGCAAAGTACAGAACCTTCTCGAGCACTCTCGGAGTGAGGTCGAGCAGCAGTCCCATGCGGCTGGGGATGCCCTTGAAGTACCAGATATGCGAAACGGGGGCTGCCAGCTCTATATGACCCATGCGCTCGCGGCGGACCTTGCTCTTTGTGACCTCAACGCCGCAGCGGTCGCAGATCTTGCCCTTGTAGCTGATCTTCTTGTATTTGCCGCAGTGGCACTCCCAGTCCTTGGTCGGTCCGAATATGCGCTCGCAGAAAAGACCGTCGCGCTCGGGCTTGAGGGTGCGGTAGTTGATGGTCTCGGGCTTGGTGACCTCGCCGGAGGACCATGAAAGTATCATTTCAGGGGAGGCAATGCCTATTTTGATGGCGTCAAACGGTGTAAAACTCATTATTATTCATCCTCCTCACTGTAATCATCATCGGACATGAAGCCGAAATCGTCATCATCGGACTCGGGAATGTCCTCGATCGTGTAGCCCTCGGCCTCGATATCCTCGTCATCGGACATAGTGTCATACATCTCGTCCTTCATCTTGGGAATGAACTCATCCTCATCATCGTCCTTTAGCTCGATCTCCTGACCGTCCTTATCCAGCACGCGGATATCAAGACACAGGGACTGAAGCTCCTTAACGAGTACCTTGAATGATTCGGGAACACCGGGCTGAGGAATATTGTTGCCCTTAACAATACTCTCGTAGGTACGCACACGTCCGGTGACATCGTCGGACTTAACGGTGAGTATCTCCTGCAGAGTATATGCCGCGCCGTAAGCCTCGAGAGCCCAAACCTCCATTTCGCCGAAGCGCTGGCCGCCGAACTGGGCCTTGCCGCCGAGAGGCTGCTGCGTAACAAGGCTGTAGGGGCCGGTGCTGCGGGCGTGAATCTTATCATCGACCAGGTGGTGCAGCTTAAGGAAGTATACCCAGCCGACGGTAACGTCGTTATCGAATTTTTCGCCCGTGCGGCCGTCGTACAGGACGCTCTTGCCGTCCTCTCGCAGACCTGCCTGACGCAGAGTATCGCGGATGGTTGACTCGTTTGCACCGTTGAAGATAGGCGTTGCTACCTTCCAGCCGAGCGCCTGAGCGGCGTAGCCGAGATGGACCTCAAGGACCTGACCGATATTCATACGTGACGGAACGCCCAGGGGATTGAGGACTATATCAAGCGGAGTACCGTCTGGCAGGTACGGCATATCCTCACGCGGGAGAATACGGGAAACAACGCCCTTGTTGCCGTGGCGGCCTGCCATCTTATCGCCGACGGAGATCTTACGCTTCTGAGCAATGTATACTCGAACGACCTGATTTACGCCTGGGCTCATCTCGTCGCCGTTTTCGCGGGTGAAGACCTTGACATCGACTATTATGCCGCTCTCGCCGTGCGGAACTTTAAGCGAGGTATCGCGCACTTCTCTCGCTTTTTCGCCGAATATCGCACGAAGCAGTCGCTCCTCAGCCGTCAGATCGGTCTCGCCCTTCGGTGTGACCTTGCCGACGAGGATATCACCGGCACGAACCTCCGCGCCGACGGTAATTATGCCGCGCTCGTCGAGATATTTGAGCGCATCGTCGCCGACACCGGGGATGTCGCGGGTGATCTCCTCGGGTCCGAGCTTGGTATCGCGTGCGTCGCACTCGTACTCCTCGACGTGGATGGACGTGAACACGTCCTCCATGACAAGGCGCTCGTTAAGCAGGATAGCATCCTCGTAGTTGTAGCCCTCCCAGGTCATGAAGCCGACGAGGATGTTCTTGCCGAGGGATATCTCGCCGTCCTTGGTGCTCGGGCCGTCTGCGATGACGTCGCCCTCATGCACGCGCTCTCCGAGAGAGACGACAGGCCTCTGGTTTACGCAGGTGCCCTGGTTGGAACGGGCAAATTTGATGAGCTTGTAGTTTGTGATCTCACCGTCATCGTACTTGATGGTGATGTTCTGAGCGTCGGAGCGAACGACCTCGCCGTCGCCCTCTGCAAGGACTACAACACCTGAGTCGACTGCGCACTTGTGCTCGATACCCGTAGCGACGATAGGCGCCTGAGTTACCATGAGAGGAACCGCCTGACGCTGCATGTTCGCGCCCATAAGCGCACGGTTTGCGTCGTCGTTTTCAAGGAACGGGATCATTGCGGTCGCAATGGATACCATCATGCGGGGGCTGATGTCGATATAATCGACTCTTTCGCGGTCGACCTCGACGATCTCATCGCGGTGACGGCAGGTTATACGCTTATTGATAAGGCAGCCGTTTTCGTCACGCGGCTCGGTCGCGGGAGCGACGATGTAGTTGTCCTCCATGTCTGCGGTCAGGTAATCCACCTGATCGGTGACGCGGCAGGTTCCCTTTTCGACCTTCTGGAACGGTGCGACGAGGAAGCCGTACTCATTTGCTCTAGCGTAGGATGCAAGATATGATATAAGGCCGATATTGGGACCTTCGGGGGTCTCGATCGGGCACAGACGGCCGTAGTGGCTGTAGTGAACGTCGCGGACGTCGAAGGATGCTCTCTCACGGCTCAGGCCGCCGGGGCCGAGAGCCGACATTCGGCGCTTATGAGTGAGCTCGGACAGGGGGTTTGTCTGATCCATGAACTGCGACAGGGGGCTGGAGCCGAAAAACTCCTTTATCGCCGCCGTCACGGGGCGGATATTTATAAGGCTCTGAGGCGTTACGATATCAAGATCCTGAAGGGTCATGCGCTCGCGGATAACGCGCTCCATGCGGGAAAAGCCGATGCGGAACTGATTTTGCAGCAGCTCGCCGACGCAGCGTACGCGGCGGTTGCCGAGGTGGTCGATATCATCCTTCTCGCCGATGCCGTAGGCAAGGCAGTTGAGGTAGTTTACCGAGGCGAACATATCGTCAACAACGATATGCTTTGGAATAAGCACGTCGATATTCTCGAGGATAGCTTCCTTGAGAGCGTCGCCGGAGTACTGCTGCATAAGGCTCTTGAGGACTATGCCGCGAACCTTTTCCTTGATGCCGAGCTCTGCGGGGTCGATATCCACCATGCTCTGCAGGGGAACCATGCCGTTGGAGAATACCTTGACGGTCTTGCCGTCAACATCGAGATAGACCTCGATAACGCCGGCAGCGTCGATCTTTTCGACCACGTCGTGCGACACGACCTCTCCCGCGTCGGCGATGATCTCGCCCGTGGAGGGGTCGGCTACCGGCATTGCCAGGGTAAAGCCGTTTATTCTGCCGCGCAGAGCGAGCTTTTTGTTGAACTTATATCGGCCGACATTTGAAATGTCGTAGCGGCGGCGGTCAAAGAACAGTCCGTCGAGCAGGGACTCGGCGCTTTCGACCGTGGGGGGATCGCCGGGGCGCAGCTTGCGGTAGATCTCCATAAGGCACTCGTCACGGCTGGTGGTGGTGTCCTTATCTATAGTGACGGTGATGCGCTCATCCTCGCCGAAGATCTCCTTCAGGCGCTCGTTGGTGGTCGCGCCTATGATCGGGTCGGGTGTGCAGGAAAGCCAGGTTTCCGGCCTTGACTCGTCATACTTGCCCATGGCCTTGAGGAACCATGTGATGGGAAGCTTGCGGTTTTTATCTATGCGGACATAGAACGTGTCGTTTGCGTCGGTCTCGTACTCGAGCCATGCGCCGTGATACGGTATGACCGTTGCGGCGTAGATGCTCGTCATGCTGCGGTCGGTGGTCTTGTCATAGTACACGCCGGGGCTGCGGACGATCTGGGAGACGATAACGCGCTCGGCGCCGTTTATGATAAACGTACCGCCGGCCGTCATGAGCGGAAAATCGCCCATGAAGATCTCCTGCTCCTTGATCTCCTCAGTTTCGAGATTGCGCAGACGCACGCTGACCTTCAGAGGCGCGGCATACGTCGCATCGCGTGCCTTGCACTCCTCCTCCGTGTACTTAGGCTTCTCGTCCATGGAATAATCCACAAAGCTCAGCTCAAGATTTCCGGAATAGTCGGTCACCGCGTCGGTGTCCCTGAACACCTCGCGCAGGCCGGTATCGAGAAACCATTTGTAGCTCTTCTTCTGGATCTCCAGCAGATTGGGCATGTCCTGAATCTCTTCATACCGTGCGAAGCTCTTTCTGAGGGTTTTGCCGTAGAGAACGTCTTTTGGCATTCGTACACACTCCTTAATCGTAATTAAGAACGCCCGGGTGAGTTGTTTATTTTGCTCACATAGGTGTTGTATTTACGTTTGGTTGATGGTATATTGTGAATGTAAACACTGGGGTGCCAGTCGTTTCACCACAAGATAACATAGCAAGCTATTCTATCATTATATATATAGCTATGTCAAGAAATATTTTGTGAAAAATGAATTTTTCGGCGGCTGTCATAATCGATGGCCGCCTTTTTTGTACGAAACGGAGGTAAAATGAGCTTTTTCACCGTTATATCGCTCATAGTCATTTTTGCTCTGGCAATGCTCCTTTTACGGCGCGGGGGCATTTTGAGCGACAGGCCGCTGCTTATCTGTGCGCTCGTTCTCTGCGCCGCGGCGATGGTCATCCGCGCAGTTTATTTTAATATTGAAAGCGACGACTACACTACCTTCCTCGCGCCGTGGACGCAGTTTTTCCGCGATAACGGCGGCTTTAAGGCGCTGGCCTTCTTCCCGGGAAATTATAATCCGCCGTACATGTACTTTCTCGCGGCGTTTTCGTACTTCGATATACCGGAGCTGTATATGATAAAGGCGCTGTCGGTGCTGTTTGACGTGCTTCTGGCGTGGAGCTGCATGAAGCTCCTGTCGCTGTACACGGCTTCAAGGGCGCGGCTGCTCGGCGTATTTCTCGCCGTGCTGTACCTCCCCACGGTCGTCGCAAACGGCGCGTACTGGGGGCAGTGCGACAGCATTTACGCCTTCTTCGGCATTTACGCTCTGTACCTCGGCATGAGCGGCAGGCCCTGCCATGAGAACATGCTCGTAAACGACGGCGCGTTATAGTTCATCGCGTCGCCCACCGTGCCCGCCTGCGAAAAGTACAGCGTCAGCGTATCCCACAGCGGCGCGCCCGCAATGACCGCCGGCAGCATGAAAACAACATACGCGGCAGGGAATACGAGAAGCTGCCGCCACTTTATTTTTTTCGCAAGCAGCAGAATGAAAAACACGGGTATCACGAAAACCGCCTGCAATTTGAACGCAAGGCAGGCCGCGGCGGTGCTACTGCGCAGAAGGCTCAGCGACCGCGTTATCCTCGGCTTCGCGCTGATCCTCGCCATGGGCATCCCCTATCTGCTTCCGCACATGCACGACCGCTATTTCTTCATCCCCGGAGTGCTGGCGCTGGTGCTGGCCGCGTCGGACCTGAGCTTTGCGCCGGCGCCGGTCTTTGCCGAGCTTGCGTCGCTGCACTGCTACTACGCGTACTTCATGCGCTATTATCTCGTGCAGCCGCGGTATGGCGGCGAGCTCATGCTCGCCTCCCTGCTGCTGTGCATAGCTTATACGGCCGTGTATGCAGGAAAGGCGAGCAAATTTGAAATTAATCCTTGACATTCTCAGTTTCTCTGCTATAATAACTCTTGCCCTTGAAAAAGAGCAATTCGCGAGAGTGCTGGAACAGGTAGACAGGCACGTTTGAGGGGCGTGTGTCAACCGACGTGGGAGTTCAAGTCTCCTCTCTCGCACCAAAATAGAAAACAGCTTATCCGTCAGGATGGGCTGTTTCTTTTTTTATCAAAAAGGAGACTTGAACTCCCGAGGGCTCTTGGAAACGTGCCGGCGGCACATTTCAACCCGAGGCGGCCCCGCGCCGCAGCGTGGGTTCAAGTCTCCTCTCTCGCACCAAGAAATGACCTATCCGTCAGGATGGGTCATTTCTTTTTTATTCCTTAGACTGAGAGTACAGTATTAGACTTCAATTCTATATCTGCTAAAAATTTGTGTCATATTATATGACTTTTTGCGCGGCATTTCAAGGGTAAATCCTGCGATTTCGGGCGCTGAGCGCAACTTTTTCAGCAATTTCAACGCTTTTACAGGTCAGTACATTTTGTCATAATAAAGTATTGAAAAATGACAAAATTTTAATTGATTTTTTGTAAACGATTTGTTATTATGTTGTCGGTTAGCTGAACATTGTAATAAGTTTTTATGCAATTCGGCTATAAAAATTTATAAAATCTTTATATGGAGGCATAGCATGAAGAAATACAATCTGAAGCGTTTTCTCGCTTCGCTGCTTGCTGTTCTGATGCTTGCATCGGTCACGGGCGTGTCCCCAGCCGTGTTTGCGGAGGATACTCCCACCCCTGATTTGGTAGAAACAAGCAGTGCTAATCCTGTTGAAGTGCTCATCAAAGGCACTTATACCGATGATGAGGTTCGCAGCGCTCTCGCAAATACGCTTCTCACGAACGCAGATCAGGTCAATGCTAATGATCTGAGCTGGACTTATACCTGCGCTGTAAAGGGCACATATAATGTAGGCTTAGTTCCAAAAACAACTGACAATACAAGGGCAGCAACTGTTTCTGTTCTCAAAGGCGATACGCAGACAGTAAAGGATGACCCGAACACCATTTGGCCGCATAAGTACGATGCCACATACATCTACCCTGCTCTCAAGGCCAACGCCGACGGCGCATACACGCTCTACCTCAACGGTCAGGCTGTGTACATTAATAAGGTCGCAAAGCTGAAAAGCGTGATCAATGTAGTCGATACTGTCGAGACTGTTCCCGAAATTGCTATTCCCTACAACGCGGACGGCAGCGTCAACACCGACACGCTCTACAAGAGCATTTTCGATGCCGTTGTCACCAGCACTACTCCCGAAGGTCTTACCTATGATCAGCTCAGCTACCCCGACAACCTCTCCGAGGGTGAGCAGACCTTCACCATCTCCTACGCAGGCGACGAGGATCACTATGGCACTTCCGCAAACGTAACAGTCAACTTTACCGACGGTCGCATCGTGGCTTTCTCATCGAAGGATAAGCCTTCAACTATCGGCGTTGGCTTCAACGCAAAGCAGGAATACGATGTTGCTCAGACGCTGACCAACATCCGCGAGGCACTTGTAAACGAGCTTGCTGATGTTTCTCTTGATGAGGTAACTGTCAAGTGCAGATCCTCTCTCAATGTTCTTGGCGACTATGAAGATCTTAGCCTCACCGGCCTCAAGGCTCTTATGACTACCAACACCGCCCTTGATATTAAGCTCTCTTATGCCGGTGATGCAAACCACAAGCCTTACAATCCTGATGTATTTAAAGGAATAAAGCTTGAGGACAAACGCCCGCAAGCCACGATTTTTCTCAAGGACGGCGCATCCATTACTTATAACATGGAAGTGGATGTCATGAAGCAAGCCATCTTTGATAACGCCATTGACTGGGAAGCCAGCGACCTTCCTGCAAAGGAAACTCTCAGCATTAATGATTTCAAGTTTGAGTGGAAGACTCTTCCCGAGTTCGTCGACAGTCTCCCTCTCGACAAGGACAAGCTCGAGAAATATAAAGCTTTTGCTCCCATAGAGGGCGGCTATGGCAGTGAAGTAATTAATGCAACTTTCAACTGCCCCAAGATGGGCGCAGGCGAGCAGGTCATTCGTGTCAAGTATGTTGGCGGCAGTGATTATAAGCCGAGTGATTACGTTGAGGGCAACCTCACTGTAAAGAAGGCCGACGTCAAGGTCAGCATTCCCCTCATAGCCAAGATTTACGCGGGCGAACCTCTTGAGACTAAGGAAAACCCGTACGCAACTCTCGATCCTAACGATCCTGCAATTGATATTTACAAATTCTTCGTCGGCAAGAACTCGAATTTGCAGTCTGTCGCATATATCGATCTCCCCGCCAGCAAGACTCAGCTCATTGATGCCATCAGCGATGCGCAGTTAAAATATCTGGGCTACGCTGAAAAGGATACTATCAGGGGCAAGCTCCAGGAAGGTGTTACTATCGGAGAGCTCAAAGCAGCAATGACCGAGATCGTCGACTATGCAACCAAGGATCCCCTTACGAAGTTCATAGTCAACGCAATGCTCAAGAAGTACGGCATCACCGTTGATAACCTCAAGGATCTTGTCGATACGCTTAACACCATCACTAAGATTGCAGATAACTTCAAAATCGCAATCGGCACTCCCGATCACGCCGGTGCTTATTTTGCCTTCGTGATCGCCGTAAACGATAACTACAATCCTGCTTATGCAGCAGGCTCCCTTATCGTTCTCAAGAACTGGAAAGGTCTAAAGCTTGAGAAGAATCCCGAAATTTTCAGCGATGGCAAGATCACCGTATCCGAGGCCGAGGCAATTGCTAAAGGCGAGGCTAGCCTCTGCATTCTCACCAAGGGCGGCGAACCCCTTAACAGCGCTTCCGCAGGTTCTATCCATTACTGGTTCACCGGCGTGGGTAAAATCTACGCAAAGAGCACCATGCCCACCGCTCCCGGTAAGTACATCGTGACGGCTTCCGTCCGCGGCGGCGACTTCTT
>OQWE01000379.1_pt1 | contig 15494 bp, 12 predicted proteins | sample 1691591 | NCBI WGS metagenome assembly OQWE01 (sample SAMN03418265, study PRJEB22391) | human gut metagenome | biome: human-gut; feature: organic feature; material: feces | host: Homo sapiens | place: Tanzania | collected 2013-01
ATATTCCTGTCAAGGTGGGTAACTCCGTGATTCTTGCCAACACCTTCAATGACGGAACCACCATCGCCAGTGTGGCAAACATGAACGACCTCATCTTCCGTGGCAACATTGATGAGACCGAGGTCGGCAATCTGGTAGTGGGAATGCCGATGAAGATTACCATCGGAGCGATGCAGGACCTGAAGTTTGATGCCGACCTGGAGTACATTTCTCCAAAGGCAGTAGAAAACAATGGTGCCAACCAGTTTGAGGTAAAGGCAGCCGTCCGCTCAGTAAAGGGCGGCAAGATCCGTTCCGGCTACAGTGCCAATGCCGAGATAGTATTGGCAAAGGCTAACCACGTGATTACCGTGCCCGAGAGTGCCATCGAGTTCAGCGGCGACAGCACCTTTGTCTATATCGTAAAGGGCAGCGGCGAGAAGAAGACTTACGAGCGCAAGCAAGTAACCACCGGATTAAGCGATGGTGTGAACATAGAAATCAAGAAAGGTCTGAGCCTGAAGGACAAGGTAAGAGGTCCGCAGGTTGTAGCAGACAACAAGGATGATGAAGAATAATCTTAGCAGTATAGAATAAGTAGTAAAAGCCAAAGGGGGCATTTTGTGTTCATGCCCCCTTTGGCTTTTACTACTTATTGATAACGTTCAAAATATCCTGACGTATCTTCTCATTGGTACCATTCACCATATAACGTATCAAGCCATCCTCACCTAGGACGATGAAGAGAGGGAAACCGCCTGAGCCAACAAATTTCACGAAATAATTATCACCATAAAGATGAGTCCAATTGAAGCCACGTGCCTCCGTTATCTTCCTTACCTTATCAGCTTTCTCGAAGTTTACAGAGAGAAATATCACATTAGGATACTTATTCTTCCACTCCGAAAGGATAGGCATTTCTCGCAAACAAGGTCCACAGCCTGAATACCATGCGTTGATTACTACCTTATGTCCCTTGAGCGACTGTTTTGTCCAAAGTTTTCCGTTCAAATCGTGCAAAGTAAAGGAACCTGGCAACAGCTTGCCACACAATGCGTCAGTATTCTCGTTATGCCTCGTCAAAGACAACATCTGCTGATTGGTCTCTATTTGGTCTTCTATCTCTGATAGAGATTTCACTCTACTGCGAGGTATCTCATATTTTTCCCATTCCTTAGGTATAGTAAAGTTGGGATACATCGTAAAAATCATCAAGTTGCCATTTTCTCCATACTTGATGGCTGACATAGACTTTACCTTCGATACATCCAAAGGCAAATCCTTGACATAGAAATGTCGATTCACCATTATACTAGGAGACAGCAAACTATCTGCTTGTTCCTGTACGACAGGAGTTTCCTGTGCGCTTGCAGCAAAAGGCATCATCGCCAAAAGCAACGCCATCATCATTTGTTTCATCATTTTCTTTTCCATTGCATATCTCTTTTATATGTTTCCTACATACTTATTCTTATTAGAAAATACGCAACTCTTACCATTGAGTAAACTAAAGAAACGCACTTTTAACTTTTATTCGTATTGGTAACTTGCCCTTTCATCCCTCTTTTTTTTTGCAAAAGTACGAAAAAATAAAGAAACTACAACAGAATGTCTCTATAAAATTAGAAAAAAGCAGAACTTTCATCTGAACAAAGTCAAGTAGCGCTGCGCATTGCCTGTAGTCCTTTCTGAATCACAATGCAAAGATACAACCCTGAGAATCCGGCATTCACGGTTTCTCACGGTTATTCACGGTTTCTCACGGATTTTCTTTCTTTTTCTGATGATTAGCTCAGAAAGATGATTAATTCAAATGGTAAAAGAGACTTGCTTATGACGGCTAAGTAACTTACTTAGGATAGCTAAGTGACTTGGTTACGATAGCTAAGTAACTTACTTACGATGATTAAGTAACTTGCTTGAGAGAGTTAAGTAACTTACTTAGGAATGACGGATGACACAGGTGACAGGGTTTTCTTAAAATCTCTCTCACGTAGGCGGGCGGGAAGCTTTTCTGAAAAATTTTTCCTGCCCGCCCGCGTGAAGAAAGTTTTAGAAAACAAGTGTCATAAGTGTCACTGGTGTCACAAATATCATTTGAAATAGTCAAACAGAAATATCGGGAAAGCATTGAGTACTGCTACTTTGCAATCTTCGGTATTCACATACTGCTCTAATTGTGATTTGAATATTTTGTCTTGAAGTATGTCTTCTTTAGATGCAGGCATCGAATTCTTCCCTTTACATAGATAGTTCGCTTTTCCCACATTCATTTCCTTTAAATATTCCCAATTCTGCTTGACTTCCAGCATCTCTTCTTCTGTTGGTTCTCGATGGTCTTTCAGTAGGATAAAATCGAAACTGTCATACGCAGAAAAATCGGCAGATACACCTTTGAACTTACTACACTCTGAGCGTGTTACAGAATACGTCCAATAGTTTGCATCGGGCAACTGCTTAGTATAACGTATAGATTCAACCATCGGATAGTCAATATAAAGCCTACCAAACTCCGTTTCGTTGTTGAATGTTTCAAGCATTTCCTTTACCTGCCTGTTGATTTCTTCGAGAGATAAATTCCGGTTATGAAAGTCATAGTCGAAGAACAGATAGATTTCAGAAATGTCAGCAGATGCATCAATATCCCTGAGCGGATTGTCAGCTTGACCAGCAAATTTCTCCATAAGCAAAGACACAATATCTCCATCGCCATCATACTCCTGCAAATCTTTGTATAGTTGATAGATGTTGTTGTTATACGAACATACTATCTGCTCATCTCTATTTGCAAAGTATAATCGCTGGATGGTGCGGAACAAATCCGGCTCACGTTTTACTCCTTCAAAAACGAATAGTATCATACTTCGAATGCGTTACCTCTAAACATTTTTTCTATATTATGCCCGAATCTCAGCTCTTTTTGGGTGCAGTCGCTTAACGGCTTGATTTTGTTGTCTTGCAAGATGAAATTGCAGTCTGGACGAAGCAAGTCGTTGGTCATCAGGTAGGTATTGTGTGATGACGTAAAAGCCTGACATGGAAGGGCAAAGAGAGTCTTGCAAACCTCATAAGAGAGCCTGAAATGATAGAATGCATCAAATTCATCAATGAAAACGAACGATGCATTTGTCATCTGTTTCAGCCAGTAATAAAGTAGCATCAGAGATTGGGTACCCGTTGATGCTATCTTACCGAATGGAATGCGACCTAATCCAAATACGCAATACAACTCTTTATCATCATCCTTTGGCTCCTGAAACTCAAAACTTTGTCCGCTTACCCGATGGATAAAGTCCTCAAAGTCCCGAGTCAGCTGATTCTTGATGATATACTCATCGAGATTAGCCGGAGCAGTAGCCAACCCCATAAACTCATTTTTTTCAACACTTCTAAACCATAACATTGAGTTTACGAATTGCTGCAGTTTCAGAAGGTAATGCTCCTTGGCAAGAGGATAGGAAGTAAGCAGAAAGTTTACGATGGATACATTGTTGGCGTTATTGGCAAGGTTTGCCTTCACCGCAGAATCCATCGGGAACTCAAAATCATCCAATGTCAAGACAGAATTCTTGTTGCAGAAAATAAGTTTGTTATTCACAACAAGTTCTTCTTCCTCCAGCTTTCCATCAGGCGATTTGCTATATGTATATTGTAACGTATCATCTCTAAACTTGAAGGCATATTCAAATTTTACGGGGAAGTTCAACTTTCCCGTATATGTAAAGTTATCATAATAGTTCACCTTCTTCCACTTCTGTGAAAGATGATTGGTGATGTCGAAGATGGCCATTGCAAAGTTCGACTTGCCAGAACCGTTAGGTCCATATACGATGCCATTCTTGATGATACCATCTTTAATGGCAAAAGTATTGAACGAATAGTTACTTGGTTTCGACAAATCCCATTCTATGCGATCGGCAAATCCTCTATAGTTCGTTACGGCAAATTTTACTAACATGGTTCTATATACTTTATTTTTAATTGATAACGAAATTGTTGATGCAAAGCAAACACACCCCTAAACGACGAAAACCATCATTCAATTATTATAATGTCAAGTGCTGCTAAGCATTTGCAAAGATATATAAAAAAACAATGCACCGTAATTATTTTACGGATATTTAAGATAATAATCAAGTATCAACAATCATTGAAAGATATAGGAGAAGTGATCGAAAGATATAGGAGAAGTGATCGAAAGATATAGGAGTAACAGCAGGAAAATATAATAGAAGTAATCGGAAGATATAGGAGTAGTTGCCAGAAGATATAATACCTGTCTTCAGGATTGTTAATACCTTGAACCGCACAACAGCTGTTGTGCGCTTGCATATCAGCTGTTGTGCAGATGCACATCAAGTGTTGTGCGGATGGAATCCTGCTGCTGTGCGGTAATGCTCAACGGAAGAACCTTTTCTGCCTTTTAGCAATACTCTTCCTTAAACCACAGACGATAGATCGGATCAACAAATACGAAATCGGCCTTCTGCTTCTCAATGATATCCTTGTTCTGAAGAACCTTCTTGTTCTTTACTATCGTATTGGGATTACCCAGGTTATACACCTGCTTCACAGCTTGTGACGAGAAATGCTGCTCGCCATCAGCTATCGCCTTGAGCAACTCTATCTGGGTAGAACTGAGATTTTCCGTATCGTTCTGAAACATCGGGGTGTTGATATTCAATACCTGCTTGAGACCGAGAGAAAACACTTCTTCCGTCACCTCAGAAACCGTAAAGCTCCAAATAAAATAGCACAACTGCTGCAGATACCAGGAATGACACTCCACCACATCGCAAATCCTGCTGGCAAAAGATTCTGAAATTCGCTTGCCGGTCTTCTCAAAAGATGATAAGATAAAAGGAACCCAATGCTCCTTGGCTATCTTCTGCATGAAGATGACCTGTCCGAAACGATAGAACGGACTGTTGGAATTGTTGAAGATATTGAGCATCATATTGCGCTTACTGCCATAAAGGCAATAAGAGGTCAACTGCTGCTGTTGCCATACTGAGCGCATCTTGCCCTCCATATCCTTATATTCCGGCAGATTAGCCAACTGCTGAAATTCATCAATGCACACGATAATCCTGATTCCCTTTTCCTTCGCCAGCAACTCCGGCAATTGGAGAATTGCCATCTTATCTCTTTCTTGCGGCACAAACTTGGAAGAAGCACAGGCTATGACCTGACTGGCAAAAGTGCGATAGAATTCTGCTTCCGAGCCGATACTGAAAGCATCTATATAGCAGATTCTCACCTCCTTATCTTCTTCACTCAGTTCCGTCATCGCCTTCTTGACAAGCGACGATTTTCCCCATCGACGTGGAGAAATGAGCATCACGTTGATATGGGAAGCCAGGAGTTGCTTGAGCAAAGCCCTGTCTTCCGTTCGGTCGATAAAATTCTCTTCGGTAGCCAAAGTACCAAACTGAAAAGGAGATTGAAATACTGCCATATTCTTCTTATTAAATTCGTTTTATCTGTTTTACAACATTCGTATCACCTGCAAATATACAAAAAGTTACCCAAAGGTAACTTACCTTAGGGTAACTTTTAGTAATTATTAGCCAATCTGAGCTGATATCAATATCCCATAAAATTACTATCACCCTATAAAATAAGAAAAAGAATACCTAAACTAGAATTTGCGAATACCTTTTCTTGATAGTTTCAATAAAAAAGAAATAAGATGGCGATTCTCCAATTACCAGAATTGCTGGTGAAGGAAAAAGGTATCAGAAATAAGTAACAACACTCAGCAGAAATGTACGACCACGAAGCGAAAACTTACGATAAGAACTACTCAAGTCTGTATATGATGTATTATTATAATATTTCTGATTAAAGACATTAGTCAGACTTCCAACGAAATCTACCTTATGGTATTTATAGACACATCTTATATCACTAAATATCGTCTGCTTAGACGGGAGCGAACTAAAATAGTTAGCATAATGCTCTGCCATTACAGTCAAGGTCAAATCCTCAATGGGGAGAAAACTGATGTTCAGCGCTTGAGTAAGCAGCTTTGTTGATGTCTTAGCCTTCGAAAAGCTTAACGAATTGATGTTATATCCCAACTGATAGTCAATCTCCAACCAATCATGCACATTAGAATTAAGCCCTACGGAGGTTTGCCACATATTCGTTTTATAATCAACAGATTCACCATTCTGCAAGATAGTTGCCCGATTGAGAAAGCCTAGACATTTGGCATTGACCATTCCCTTTATCCCCTCTATTCTCTTGCTAAGACTCCCCAACACCATGGTTCCTCTGGAAGAATTATTCTCCTTCATCTTAGAATAGAACACCAAATCACGGTCAACCCATTTGGTCGTACCAACCTCATCCTTTCCCCAATCAAATCCTATACTTGCATTGCCAAAGAACATATGGGCATAGTCAGTATAATTAAATACAAAAGCACAACTTTTCGTATTTTGCCAAAGGCATATGACAGGAGAAGAGCGAAAAGTCTTGCTATCAGTCATAATAGGAACCTCATAGCTGTTATTGACAGAAGAAGGGGTATCTCCCAACGAGACATTCGTCCTCAACTTCCAACGGCTATTCACTTGCCAACTCAATGTCCATTTTGGGAAAAAGAACATCCTATCAGAAGTCTCCAATCCCCAATAATGGTATATGGCTAGCGGCACTTCAAGTTCCGAGCGAACACTCTTGAACTTGTAAGTCAGGGTAGGTCGAGCTATCGTAGCTAGATAATTGATACAAGACCTTTCATTGAAGGTCGTATCTATATAATCTGAGACGAAATGACTATTTATGCTGGCAAGAGACACCATCTCCTCAGCCTTCAGAGACAAAGCCCAACGTTTCAGACTCCATGTATAATCAAATTTGGTCATAGAGAAAAAACGGCTTCTCCTAACATTCTGCAAGCTCTGGCCATCAGCCTGAATTCTCAGTTTCTCTGGCAAAGACTGATACTTATTCATAGACTCAATAGTCAAATAATGCCTACCCATAGGCAGAATCCATCTCAACTTATTGCTCAGGCTATGCACATCAGAATGTATGGTTGCCAGATTGGAGTAATCGCCCGAAATCCTCATTTGATTCCTTTGCCACAACGAAGAGTACTTCAATTCATCAGAAAAGAAACTTGTCTTTCTATCATTTTTGAACAGAAGAGATGCAGCCAATTCCTTGGCTCCCAATATACTATATTCTTTGGTATTCTTGGTTAATGTGCTGTCAGCAAGAAAATATGAGACTCCTTTTTCTATATCAGAAATATTTCTATCGTCGGTATAGTATATCTTGGAATGCAAGATAGCCGTATCAGATACTTTTTGCACATTGCTGATATTAACCAGATGCGTCCTAGCATTGCGGGTGCGCTTATCATCCAATGAAGCTGGCTTTTCTTGCGAAATTTCCATGATGTTCTTAGGCTCATCCATTGCCTCTTGACTGAGCAAGTCGTCCAATGTCAGAGTTTTGTTCTCACTCAATATATCTTTTCCGCTATTGTTCGTCTTCAGAGTAATAGCAGTTTGATTAGTAGAAGAAAGCTTAGCGGCAAAGAGCTCTTCTTCCCAGAGGTTGGGCACTCCTCCACCTATCTTGGCGTTACCACTCCAACGGCCTTTTGCCTTGTCTTTCAAGTTTAGGTTCAAGACCGTTCCCCCCTCACTCTTGCTATCCTTCATTACCTTTGCCGACTGATAATTCTCTATGATATCAACTTTCGATATTAAATCATGCGAAATGTTACGAGTAGCAATATTGTATTGTCCGTCAAAGAGATCCACGCCTTCTACCAAGAACTCATTGATGGCCTTTCCATTATATGACACACTGCCATTTTTGGCCACCTCTATTCCTGGCATTTTCCTTAACACATCACCGATAGTTCGGTCTTTTGCTGAAGAAAAACCAGAAACGAGATAACTAGTGGTATCATTATGGTGAGAAATCTTTTCTGCTTTTACATAAACATCCTTCAATGCAAAAGCCTTTGGCTCGAGCTCTATTTGAAAGTTTTTTTGATTCCCTATGGCACAAGAAGCAGGTTTATATCCCATGCAAGATACCTTTATGGTGTATAAAGACAAATCTTCACCTTTCGTCAATAATTGGATTTTTCCTTCCTTTGAAGTAATACCGCTATACAGAATATTGCTCTTTTGATTGCATATAGTGACTATCGCTTTATTCACAGGATTCCCAGTTCCTTGCTCGTAAACATAGCCATCCACTGCCACCTTTTGGGCAAAAGAAGGCATAAATATGATAAGCATAAAAAATATCAAACAATATAATCTTCTCATTCTGCAAGCAATTACGTTACTTTTTCTTAACACTCTCTACAAGTTCCATAGTCTTATAAAAGTGTCGTTTCGGTACTTTATCTCCTTTGATTCCCATCGTTACTGCAATACCTGCAAGAAATGCATTTGGGTCATCTATTGATAGCTGTTTTGTTTTCAGAAAATCATACTTCGTAGTCTTTACATAATCATCTATTGGTATAGCTACTTCTCCAGCACACTCACGCATTCCAAGAAACGTAAATTCATAATGATGCTGAATGTCGTATGCCTCCAAGATAAGACCAGGCAAACCATAGAATTTCCATGGACCATCACTTATCGGAATATCAGGAGCAAACCAGACCTCATAACTTCTACCACCAAAGTTACAAGTTGCCTTTTGGCATTCATGTTCTCCTATCATTTTTCTTTCATCTGTGTATTTCCAATCAAAGACAGACAATGGCTCTGTATATTTGTAGGTTTGCATAGCATTGTCTACAAAATCTATTTGATTCTTATCAAAATTCTTCAACACATAAAAGGTTGCAGTAATTCTACCATATTTTGAACGAATAGAATCTTTGATAGCACGCAATTCACTTATACTGCTAGCATTTTGAGACAGAGAGTCACTTTCAAATTTTGCCTGAGGATAAAACAATGACTGTGAATCACCGATTCTTAGTGCCATCAAGGCATCTACATTGCGTTTATTGACAGTATCTGTTTGATAAGTAAGGCGATATACACATTCGAGTTTTGCCTTATTACCTGATGCCATACTTAACAAGGTATAAGCTGTAAAAAGAAATATACTTAATATTTTTTTCATACGAATTTTATTTTAAAAGTTCCATTGGCTGATGCCTACATCTGTTTCTAATTTTTTCTATCCAATCATCGCTGGAATTACCAAAACGTACTTTGATTAAAGCATTATTTTCTTGATAATAGATAGGATCTTTAAGATAAAGTGATAACTCCGTTAAAAACTTATCCTTTGTTGTTTTAAAATGCCGACTTGGAAACAATGCTATTTTTCCAAAACATGGTTGCATATCTACCATCTTAAAAGAATATAAATGTTTGGAGTCATATACTTCCACAATTAGTCCTGGCAGCCCATAAAATTTCCAAGGACAAGCCTTTACAGGTAAATTCGTAGCATACCACGCTTCATATTTTCTCCCCATATATCTTCCAACGGCTTTTTGGCATTTTGTTCCATTTATATCCTTGTATTCTGGAAGAATTTGCCAATCAAAAGAAGGAAGGCTATCAGAATAACGATATGTACCTCCAGCAATTCTATCTTGATAGATATATGTCCCCTGCACATAATCTGTAAGCACATAGTAATCTGCTTCCCCCATATTTTTAGGACTTGAAGTTGTCAATATTTTACTCATCATATCACTCCACTTAGCAATATCATTGTACCTCAAAGAATCTTTCATAAAAGTACTAGATTCATAAAATAAAGACTTTTCTTCATTAAATCGAAGGCAGAAAGTGTCCTCCAACACTATGTTTTTAACAGTGTCAGTTACATAGCTCACTAAATATTTTATTTCCATCTTTGCCGATGCTGTATCCTGAGCATCAGCCCTAAGACACAAGAAAGATGATATTAAGAGCACCAATAAGAACTTACCCATAATTCAAATACTAAATTTGTCTTCCAACATAAAAGTTGGAAGACAAAAATAAGCTAATAGTTATTTTTTAACCACAATATACCCAATCTATATACATAGTGAATTCTTCGAGCTGCTTAGGAGTTACATTATCACCAATTTCGCTGACATGATGTGATGCGCCACAAGAAGTGTTTATGTCAAAGTCTACAGCTTTTGCGCTTGCAGACATACCACCCAACAACAGCATCAAAGCTGCACTCATCAAAAATTTCTTCTTCATTGCTTAAACCTTTCTTTTTAAAATTAATAATGTTAATATTATATTGACGTCAATTATATCTTTATAATTCTATTGTACCACAATACATACTATTCCCATCAGAAATAGTAATCTTATACTCACCACTCAGTTCTTCTGGAATTTGGAAAGTCTCATCTATTATATAATAGGTATAGACTTTACCCTCCTCGCTTTCGAGCGTAAGTGTATTACCAATCACTTGGCTAGGCAAGGTCAATGTGTGACCCACCAAATCAACAACTAAAGGACGCTTAATACTTCTGCTTCCTTTTGAGCGTACTTGATCTGGATGAACCAAGCTATATGATAACGTATAAGGCTCGGCTCTAGTATGGATAGGACATAAAAGTAATGCCCCCCCCACAAATAATAATAAATAGTAAATGTTTCATGTCTCTGCACTTTAATTATTGTTTGTTTTAAAATTCGCCACAAAAGTACCATTTTAAAGCAAAACAGACAAGAAAATCTCCTATTTAAAATTTACCTATTTTTTACTATTTGCCCGCAACTACCTCTATTTTAATTCCTTATAGAATAATTTACTATTATTTTACCTCGTCGAATATTATTGGATTTGTAAAACATACTCATCAAATTCTTTTGGTTTACCATCTTTTCCACAGAGCTTTTTCAACATAGTTTTCCTACTTTTTGAGATTGCCGCATCCGATACCTCCAACAGCCTTGCTATCAAAGATGTGGAGAATCCTAACCTAATCAATAGACAAATTTGATAATCTTTATTACGGAGCTTATTTTTTAATCTCGGAATGAAATTTGGTATTGCACTCTCTATCGTATCTGCCAAATCTTTCCAATCCTCCTCACTCATGTCCTTTTTAGGATGCACCTCTATAAACTTAATTTTCTTATAAATAGACGAATCCATCAATGTTAACTCCGCATCAGACATTGAAGATAATGAGTATTTTTCTTGTATATCGCTGATTTCAGATTTTAATTTATTGATTGTATTTTCCTTTTCCGTAATAACTTGAGCTAGTTGTTTGTCGTTTTCTGCGACAAGTTTGTTTTTTTCGTCTTGTAGTCTTTTAAGTTTTAGCAAACTGTCTTCATACATTAGTTTTGAGACTGCTATTTTCTTTTTCTTGAAAGCTAGTTGCTTCCTATATATATAAGAAAGTAACAAGAACAATATGATACAAGATAAAACGATTATATAGTTTATTTGCATACTTCGCTTTGCTTTCTGCTCAGCTATTCTTGCTATTTCTCGATTTCTGCCATAATCATACATTGCTTGCACTTGCTGTAATTGACTCTTTCTTGCTTCTATCAAATCCGAGTCATTATATTCAGAACTTAGCAAAGCATACTTCATAGCCAAGGATGGTTGGTTAATTTTTGCATAATAATGAGCCATAGCTTTTGTTGTTACAGCTTTATTGCTAAATGACTTACAAAACTTAAGACTCTGCTGTAAAACATAACAAGCAGAATCTAACTGACCTGTAAACATATAGTATGTTCCTTTTTGGCATAGTACATAAGCCTTAGCATCTTCATATTCCAAATTTCCCTCATACCTTGTAGAAAAGTATGCTTCAAAAGATTTCTTGGCATTTACCGTATCCTGCTTTTCTATATAATAGTTATAGTTGCATCCCAAAGCGATAGCTGCATTATTGTTGTCACCAATCTGTTTAAACATATTTGAAGCACGCAAATTTATCGCAATAACAGAATCTTTATTTCCCAAATAATAATATGCACTTTCTCTGTTTTGATAATTAATAATCGCATTCAATGTATCCTTTGCCAAATAAGCGTACTTCTCCGCCTTACCAAAAGCATCCAGCAATTGGTAAGGTAAGTATTGCTTACTAAAGAGAAATCCCATCTGGCTATACACCCTATAAAGTGTACCATAATTACAATCTGCGGCTGTGGTATCGGCTTGCTCAGTTGCTTTATTATAATATTCCAATGCCAGTGGTGCCTCATTCATATCCCTATAAACGCAGCCCAACACATAGTTGGCAAGCATCCGATCGTTAGCTGAGCCATGATTATCATAATAATCCACGACCTCCTTCATCACGCTATCAGATGTAAACGTGATGCAAGCCTTGTTCATCGCCTTATGACGCAACAACTCATAACGCATTTTTTGCGCTTGGGAAAACTCTGGCAGCTGGGATTTGACCCCATCAAGCATCCGGATGGCAACCTTCGCTGAGTCGTCATTAACATTCATGATGCTATCTGCCCGCTGCATCAAATCATCATACTTTCTGTTTCCTGCACAAGATGCAAGAAGCATGATGATTAACAATAAAAATATGACCTTTTCTTTCATTCCTCTCTTTTTTTACAAAAGTACGAAAAAATAAAGAAACTACAAAATAATGTCTCTATAAAGTGAGAAGAAGAAGGTAAGAGGTCCGCAAATCGTAGCCGATAACAATAAGGATGATGACGAATAAGTCACCATCCTTATTGGATTATTAGAAATTATATTTTACGCTGAAAGTGCATCCGATAGGACGCAACTGATAAATGTATCGATAATTGCTCTCCTTTATCTGCTTATTGACCACATAAACCCTTTGATTTGTCAAGTTTTGGGCTAGCAACTCCAACTCTATGCTCTTCTTTTTATATCGGATGCCAGCATTGGCATCGCTCTCATGCTCCTGATGGTCTGCATCCTTGAGCCAGTTCATGCTGACATCGCCAAAGAGTTCCAAGTCTTCTACCAAGAAGAAAGAAAGCCCAAAGCTACCTTGGTGCTCTCGCATCGTAGTCCCCAAGTCCTTCACTCTATTTTGCATTTGGTAATAAGAGTACTCCAAAGACAGGTTCAGCTTGTCGCTCCAAAACGCCTGTTCCAGTCGGGTAGTTACCAGATAACGATCATTTACGAGTTTAAGCACATTGTCTTTCGACAGAATATTAGTATGGTAATTTCCCAAACTTGCCATCAGCGAGATAGACGTATCCGTGCTACGGAAATTCTTGCTGGCATTGAGAGTGAGCGACTTGTCGAGCATGGTATTTTTCTTCTTGGACACCTTGTTGTAGATATCCCCATCCGATACGCTCGTTTGGCTCATCGAGTTGGTTTGCGAGCGAGTTATCAAGCCCATAAGCGAAGCAAAGACGCCATCCATTGTATTGTGGAAGTCGAGATGGCCGCTTGCAAAGAGAGAGTTTCGATTGGTCAAGCTACCGGTGCCCTTGGTCGTCGCATCCTTGTAAGTGTAGAATATCGGTGAAGTAACAAAGTTGGATATGTCACCGAAATTGCATCGGGAACCTCCTCTCAACCTAAACTTCAGTCCCTTAGTCACTTTCCATGCGAGGGTGGTGTTGACATTGGCATAGGTGTCATCATGACGAAAATCCTTGTCCTCTCCCACATTCTCGAAATGCATGTTGAGCAGAGACAACGGAACTCTCACCTCCCAGGTCAGCCGGTTCCAAGCCATCTGGAAGTAAGGCTCCACGCTTGTATTGAGCATATAGCCCTGAAAAGTGTTGGCTAGCTTCTCCTCGGAACGAAGTCGGGAGAGACGAATCTTATTGTAATAAGACTCGAAGTTTACCTTGACGCCCATTTGTACGAGTCTGCCGAGTTGCCATCCGAAAGAGGTATGCTCGTCGGTCTGGAAGACAGTCTCGTTGAGGCTTTGCCACATCTCCCAACTCTTGTCGGTAGGAACCGCTTGGAGACGATTGACAGGAGTGTTGGAGAACTTGATATTGCTTTGCAACTGAAACACTTTCTTGCCAATATGGTAAATGGAGCTAAACTGGTTGGTTAGCTGATAATTGGCTGATTTTTGCTTTTGTGCGCCATCAAAGTTGTCCTCAAGCCCAAAATGCTTGTGATAGAACTTGGAGTTGAAGGTAAAGTCATCCAGGAAATATACTTTCTCCGTATTGTTCTCCAGTTTTATCTTTCCCATCAAAGAATTAGAATATACTGCCGCCTGCACCTTCTCAGAGAAGTCTTGATACTGGTTGTCATCCACAAAGATACTGGATTTTTTCTGGTTTTGGTAGTGCAGGTCATCACCGGCATATACGAGCATATTTTTCATGTGGATCTGCATTCCTACAGAGAAGTACTATGCTATCTGATATCCTCCACTATGAGAAAAACGGAGGACAACCGAAGCTTTCTCGTACATGTCTCCAAAGAAGATTATCCGTATGTCAGCATGCAGAAAAAGCAGATTATGACAGGAGCCACTTCTCCTAACAGTACCGTGGAAATCGTAGAAGATATTACGCTGGGCAAGGGAGAATGTCTCATTGAGACCGAAAGCGGTATTTTCGACTGTGGACTGGGAACTCAGTTGTCAGAACTGCGTCAGAAATTAAAATTATTATCCTATGAAGGCTGATAAATGGTCATTAAGAACATTGATTTTGAAAAATATAATAAACTGACAGAGAAGAGCTTTTACCGGAAATTGGGAAAAGTGGTCAATGTGGTAGGTCTGACCATAGAGTCTGCCGGACCGGATTCCAAGCTGGGGGATCTATGCCGGATCCTGCCGGAGGCGGAAGGGGCGAAGCCTATCATGGCTGAGGTCGTGGGCTTTCGTGACAAGAAGACCCTGCTCATGCCTTATGATTCCGTGGATGGCATCGGACTTGGCTGCGTGGTGGAAAATACCGGAGATCCTCTGAAAGTTACAGTAAGTGAAAAACTGCTGGGCAAGACGCTGAACGGTCTGGGTGTGCCTATTGATGGCGAAATGATCAGTGGAGCGGCCTACCCGGTAGAGGCAGCACCTCCGGATCCCATGTCCAGAACCATTATCGATCAGGTGCTGCCATTGGGAGTCAAGGCGGTAGATGGCATGATCACGGTAGGAAAAGGGCAGAGAATCGGTATCTTTGCCGGTTCCGGTGTGGGAAAATCCACCCTGATGGGTATGTTCGCCCGCAATACCAAAGCAGATATCAATGTCATTGCGCTGATTGGCGAGCGTGGTAGAGAGGTTCGGGAATTTATTGAGAGAGATCTGGGCGAAGAAGGTATGCGCAGATCTGTTGTGGTAGTGGCGACCTCTGACCGGCCGGCTCTGGAGCGTAACAAGGCGGCCAAGACGGCTACCGCAATTGCGGAATATTTCAGGGATCAGGGCAAGGATGTTCTACTGATGATGGATTCCCTGACCCGTTTTTCCATGGCACAGAGGGAAATCGGTCTTGCCAGCGGCGAACCGCCCGTGACGAGGGGATATCCGCCCAGCGTGTATTCGGAAATGCCGAAGCTCACATCCTGACACAGGAACTTGTTTACCG
>OQWE01000380.1_pt1 | contig 15489 bp, 11 predicted proteins | sample 1691591 | NCBI WGS metagenome assembly OQWE01 (sample SAMN03418265, study PRJEB22391) | human gut metagenome | biome: human-gut; feature: organic feature; material: feces | host: Homo sapiens | place: Tanzania | collected 2013-01
TTAAATCTAATACCATGAAAAACACGATGCAAAAGTACGGCATATTTTTGATATGACCAAATATTTTGTGAGAAAAATATGTTTTACAGCATGTTTTCGCATTTTTTGGCAACTTAACTTGTCATTTTTTTTGTTTTCAACTGAAAAATATACCCCTGTTTGTCGGTTTCGAGTTTTTGTTGTACTTTTGTAGCGTCTAAAAACGGGGCTTTGGCAGATAAAGCCTTTTGCGAATTGGCACAGAGTTTGCAGACAGGTAGACGAATAGAATGTAAATCAATATATTAAAACTATAACTATTATGAAAAATCTTGATCTTACACAGTACGGTATCATGGGTACTACCGAGATCGTACACAACCCTTCCTACGAGCAGTTATTCGAGGAGGAGACCAAAGCTGGTTTGGTTGGTTATGAGAAGGGACAAGTTACCGAGTTGGGTGCTGTAAACGTAATGACTGGTGTGTTCACCGGTCGTTCGCCTAAGGACAAATACATCGTTGATGACGCACAGAGCCACGACAATGTTTGGTGGACCAGCGAGGCTTACAAGAACGACAACCACCCGATGTCGGAGAAAGTTTGGGGCGAGGTAAAGGCTTTGGCACAGAAAGAGTTGAGCAACAAACGCCTGTTTGTTGTTGATGCGTTCTGCGGCGCTAACAAAGAGACCCGTTTGGCTGTCCGTTTCATCGTAGAGGTAGCATGGCAGGCACACTTCGTTACCAATATGTTCATCCGTCCCACCGCTGAGGAGCTGGAGAACTTCGAGCCTGATTTCGTTGTTTACAACGCTTCCAAGGCTAAGGTCGAGAACTACAAGGAGCTGGGCCTGAACTCCGAGACTGCTGTGCTGTTCAACATCACCAGCAAGGAGCAGGTCATCGTCAACACCTGGTACGGCGGCGAGATGAAGAAGGGCATGTTCTCCATGATGAACTACTACCTGCCCCTGAAGGGCATCGCCTCCATGCACTGCTCCGCCAACACCGACATGAACGGCGAGAACACCGCCATCTTCTTCGGCCTGTCCGGCACCGGCAAGACCACCCTGTCCACCGACCCCAAGCGTCTGCTGATCGGCGACGACGAGCACGGCTGGGACGACAACGGCGTGTTCAACTTCGAGGGCGGCTGCTACGCTAAGGTCATCAACCTGGATAAGGAGTCCGAGCCCGATATCTACAACGCCATCAAGCGCAACGCTCTGCTGGAGAACGTCACTCTGGATGCCGAGGGCCACATCGACTTCGCTGACAAGTCTGTCACCGAGAACACCCGTGTGTCCTACCCCATCAACCACATCCAGAACATCGTCCGCCCCATCTCTTCTGCACCTGCTGCAAAGAATGTCATCTTCCTGTCTGCTGACGCATTCGGCGTTCTGCCCCCGGTCTCCATCCTGACCCCGGAGCAGACCCAGTACTACTTCCTGTCCGGCTTCACCGCCAAGCTGGCCGGCACCGAGCGCGGCATCACCGAGCCCACCCCCACCTTCTCCGCCTGCTTCGGCCAGGCCTTCCTGGAGCTGCATCCCACCAAGTACGGTGAAGAGCTGGTCAAGAAGATGGAACTCACGGCGGACAGGAAGATCACGTTCTTGGCAGCGGGAGCTGCGGAAATGGGGCGAACGATGTTCTTGATGTGGGTGATGGGGTAGGAAACACGGGTGTTCTCGGTAACGGACTTGTCGGCAAAGTCGATCTTGCCGTCTGCGCCGACTGTCACGTTTTCGAGAAGAGCGTTGCGCTTTATTGCATTATAGATATCGGGCTCGGACTCCTTGTCGAGATTTATGACCTTTGCGTAGCAGCCGCCCTCAAAGTTAAATACTCCGTTATCGTCCCAGCCGTGCTCGTCGTCGCCGATGAGAAGGCGCTTGGGATCGGTGGAAAGCGTGGTCTTGCCGGTGCCGGACAGACCGAAGAAAATGGCGGTGTTCTCGCCGTTTAGGTCGGTGTTTGCAGAGCAGTGCATCGAGGCTATGCCCTTGAGCGGCAGATAGTAGTTCATCATGCTGAACATGCCCTTCTTCATCTCGCCGCCGTACCAGGTGTTTATGATGACCTGCTCACGGCTGGTGATGTTGAAGACAACTGCCGTCTCGGAGTTGAGACCCAGCTCCTTATAGTTTTCGACCTTGGCCTTGGAGGCGTTGTAGACAACGAAATCGGGCTCGAAGTCCCTGAGCTCCTCCTCGGTCGGACGGATGAACATGTTCGTTACGAAGTGCGCCTGCCATGCGACCTCCATGATGAAGCGGATGGCCATGCGGGTGTCCTTGTTTGCGCCGCAGAAGGCGTCGACGACATACAGCTTCTTGCCGCACAGCTCCTTGACGGCGATCTCCTTAACGGCCTTCCAGGCCTCCTGAGTGGCGGGGTGGTTGTCGTTTTTATATTCGTCGCTGGTCCACCATACGGTGTCCTTGCTGTTGTCGTCTACAACGATGAACTTATCCTTGGGGGAGCGGCCGGTGTAGATGCCGGTCATGACGTTCACGGCGTCAAGTTCGGTGAGTACGCCCTTGTCAAAGCCCTCAAGGCCGGGCTGCATTTCGTCTTCAAAAAGCTTCTCGTAAGAGGGGTTGCGGATGATCTCCGTAGCGCCGGTGATACCGTATCTGCTCAGATCAATACTCATTTCAATAACCTCGCTTATAAAAAATTTACTGCGAAATACACAGGGGATCTCGCGTATTATTATGCTGATATTATATATTTGCCGTTGTTAAAGGTCAACCATTATATTAACACAAAAGCACAAAATGATACCTTGTATAAAATGCCCGGCAGCGCACAAGGCGCCGCCGGGTATTGTCATTTTGTCAGATATTTATACAGATCGTCGGCATCCTCGGCGACGTAGACAGCGCCCTCGGCCTCAAGCTCGCCGGGCTCCGCGTAGCCGAAGCGAACGCCGATGCAGGAAACGCCGCATTTTTTTGCGCCGATAACGTCATACTTCCTGTCGCCGACCATGATCGCCTCGCTTGGCGCTATGCCGAACTGCGAAAGCGCATATTCGATGACCTCCCACTTCTGCCCGCGTGTACCGTCCAGCTCCGAACCGCAGACGAGGTCGAAATCCCTCTGCATATCGTACTTTTCAAGTATCCTCTGCGCAAAATGCCGGGGCTTGCTCGTCGCAACGGCGAGCCTTATGCCCTTTTCGTGCAGCCTGCCCATAAGCTCATGCATACCGGGGAAGGGTCTGCATTCTGCCCAGCCGACGGGCGCATAGCGCTCACGGTAAAGCTCGACCGCTCTGTGCGCCTGCTCGGCGCTCATCCCGTAGCGCAGAGAGAACATCTCGTCCAGCGGAGGACCGGCAAAGCACATCAGGTCACGCCTGTCGGCCTCGATGCCCATTTTTCCGAGCGCGTACTGCACGCTTTTCGTTATGCCCTCGGCAGAGTCGAAGACCGTGCCGTCAAAGTCGAATAGAACGTAATTCTTCATTTTTTACACCTCTCAGACGGCTTAGTCTAACATTAATGCAGACCCAATGTCAATTAGTCTTGATAAAACGCTGAGATTTTGTTATTATAATCTATTATAAAAAATATTAAATTGAAGCAGTGTTTGCGAATGAATTACAGTAATTGGAAAATTAAAGAATGTCCGACAGATAAGCTGAAAATGTTCACAGATGCCGGCTATCCCGCGCTGCTTGCCGCGCTTCTCTCGGTGAGGGGGCTTGGCAGCGTGCAGGAGGCGAAGAGCTTTCTCGACGGAGGCGCGGAGCTTTTATGCGATCCGCTTTTGATGAAGGACATGGACAGGGCCTCGGCACGGATAAGACGCGCTCTGAGCATGCGCGAGACGGTAGCCGTTTACGGCGACTACGACGTTGACGGCATAACCTCGACCTGTCTTTTGACCGATTGGCTGCGCAGCCGGGGGCTTGAGTGCTATCCGTATATACCCGACCGCATCGGCGAGGGCTACGGACTCAACAGCGCGGCGATTGACACACTGCACGGCAAGGGCGTCAGCCTCATCATAAGCGTTGACTGCGGCATAACCGCAGCCGAGGAGGCCAAGCACGCCAAGGAAGTGGGCGTCGACCTCATCATAACCGATCATCACGAGTGCCGCGAGCAGACTATACCCGAAGCGATAGCCGTTATTGACCCCAAGCAGGACGACTGCATGTATCCGAATAAGGATCTTGCGGGAGTCGGCGTTGCTCTGAAGCTCGTGTGTGCCGTTGAGGGCAAAAGCGAGGAGATAGTCGAGCGCTATGCCGACCTTGCGGCTATAGGTACGGTTGCCGACGTCGTTCCGCTCACGGGCGAGAACAGGTACATCGTCCGCCGCGGACTTGAAAGACTTAGAAATCCGACACGACCCGGCCTTGCGGCGCTCCTGCGCGAGTCGGGCGCGTCGGAAAAAAAGATATCCTCCTCGACGATCGGTTTTTTGCTTGCACCGCGCCTTAACGCGGCAGGCCGCCTCGGCGAGGTGTCCGTTGCCGGAAAGCTTCTTATGACGCACAATCTGAAGGAGGCAAACGACCTTGCCGGTGAGCTGTGCGAATTAAACCGCCGCCGCCAGCATCTCGAAACGGAGATATGGGACGACGCCTCCGGCATGATCGACGGGAGGACTTCATCCGCGCCGATTGTTCTGGCAAGCGAAAAGTGGCATCAGGGCGTTATCGGCATTGCGGCCTCAAAGCTTGCCGAGCAGTATTCAAGGCCGACCATCATGATCTGCCTTGACGGCGACAAGGGCAAGGGCTCGTGCCGAAGCTACGGCGGCTTTAACCTGTTTGATGCGCTGTCTGCCTGCGCGGAATATCTCGAGGGCTTCGGCGGACATGCGCTCGCGGCCGGACTTAATATAAGGCGCGATAAGCTCAGACAGTTCTGCCGGGCGTTCAGCGAATATTATGAGCACAATAAGCCCACAGAGCGCCCGACGCTGTGCTGCGATATTCAGATAACCGACCCCAGGATTTTGGATATGCAGGGAGTCGGCTCACTCTCGCGGCTTGAGCCCTACGGCAGCGGCAATCCCAAGCCCACGCTGTGCATCCTCGGCGCACGCCTTGAGAAAATAACGCCGATCGGCGGCGGAAAGCATCTGCGCCTGGGCATAAGCTACAAGGGCGCGGAGTTTGAGTGTGTGTTCTTTTCACACTGCGAGTCCGAGCTCGGACTGAGAGCCGGAGACAGGATCGACATCGCCTTCACTCCGCAGATAAACGAGTTCAGACTGCGCCGCAGTGTGCAGCTTCAGATAACGGAGGTGAGAAAGCACGATCCCAGGCCGCTTTGCGGCATGATCCTCGACGATGAGCTGCCCGTGAGGGAGGCCTCGGCCTATTGCCCGGACCGCGGAGCGTTTGTGAAGGTCTGGCGCAGACTGCAGGCCGTCGGAGGCTCGGTCGCGGGCGATATTGACGGCATAATAAGCCAGTGCCCTAACGGGATAGAGCCTGAGAGATTCTGCATATGCCTGCGCGTTCTGTGCGAGATGGGGCTGCTGCGCACCGTAAGCCCCGGCTCGGTGTTCGGAGCGAGGATAGTCTCCGGCAGCGCAAAGGTCAATCTTGAAAGCTCGGAGCTCATAAAACGCCTGAAAGCGAGACTGTCATAATGTCAGACATTGAAAACAGAAAACTTGATCCCGACGAGATGTTTGCCGCGCTGAGCAAAAAAATCAGCGACAGCGGCATGGATATGGACATGGGCAGGATAGAGGCTGCCTACCATATGGCAAAGCTTGCCCACACCGGTCAGCTGCGCAAGGACGGCTCGCCCTATGTCACGCACTGTGTCGCCGCGGCTGACATCGCCGCCGATATGGGGCTTGACGAGGACTCGATAGTTGCGGCGCTGCTGCACGACGTTATAGAGGACACCGATCTTACCCACAGCGATATTGCAAAGCAGTTCGGCGAGCCTGTCGCAAATATCGTCGAGGGAGTTACAAAGCTCACGCGGGTGCAGTACACCAGCAAGGAAGACGAGCAGATGGAGAACCTGCGCAAGATGCTCATGGCGATGGCCAAGGACATCCGCGTCATCCTCATAAAGATCGCCGACCGCCTGCATAATATGCGTACCATGGCCTATCAGACCGAGGAAAAGCAGCGCCAGAAATCGCTGGAGACGATGGAGATATATGCCCCCATCGCGCACCGTCTCGGTATGCAGAGAGCCAAATGGGAGCTTGAGGATCTCGCACTGATGTACCTTGACCCGACGGGCTACAAGGAGATAACCGATACACTCAACGACCGCATGGATACGCTCAAAAGCTTCATGTCCGCGGTCGAAACGAAAATAAAAAAGCGCCTCGAGGAGGAGGGGCTTCAGGTCACGGTATACAGCCGAATAAAGCATATCTACAGTATCTACCGCAAAATGTATGCGCAGAAGCTCGATATAAACGGTATATTCGACCTGTGTGCTTTTCGTGTCATCGTTGACACGATACCCGACTGCTATAATGTGCTGGGCATTATCCATGATATGTTCAAGCCCGTGCCCGGCAGATTCAAGGACTATATATCCACCCCGAAGCCGAACATGTATCAGAGCGTGCATACCACGGTCATCGGCTCCGAGGGCATACCCTTCGAGGTGCAGATACGCACATGGGAAATGCACCGCACCGCCGAATACGGCATTGCCGCGCACTGGAAGTATAAGATAGGCTCTGCGGCGGAAACGATCGTCAAGGACGGCGACGAGGAGAAATTCGCCTGGGTAAGGCGGCTGCTGGAAAGCCAGCAGGAATCCGACGCGACGGACTTTTTCCACAATCTAAAGATCGACATGTTTGCCGACGAGGTCTTCGTCTTTTCTCCAAAGGGCGACGTCATAAATCTCCCGGCGGGGGCAACGCCCATCGACTTTGCATACAGCATACACTCCGCCGTCGGCAACAGTATGATCGGAGCGTCCGTAAACGGCAGGATAGTTAACTTCGACTACGTTCTGCAAAACGGCGATATCGTCGAGGTCAGAACGTCAAAAAGCGCCACCGGACCGAGCCGTGACTGGCTCAATATCGCAAAAAGCGGCTCTGCGCGCACGAAGATAAAGCAGTGGTTCAAGAAGGAGCGCCGCGAGGAGAATATCGAGCGCGGCCGTGCCATGTTCGAATCCGAGCTTAAAAACAGGGGCCTGCGCATGGAGGATATCTGCGACGAGGAGGTCCTGCCGCAGCTTCTGAAAAAGGTCTCATACGCGAGCCTTGACGAGATGTACGCCGCCATCGGCTACGGCGGCATGGCAGCGACGAGGGCGGTCAACCGCATGAAGGATGAGCTTGCGCGTCTGCACCATGCTTCCGGCAAGAAGACCGTCCTTGAAAAGGTCACCGAGGCTGCCGAGCGCCGTGAGCAGCAGGCGAGCAGAAAGGTAAAGCCCGTCCACGGCGTGCTGGTTGAGGGACTGGATAACTGCCTTATAAAATTCTCACGCTGCTGCACACCGATACCCGGCGACGATATCGTCGGATATATAACCCGCGGACAGGGCGTATCCATCCATCGCACCGACTGCGCAAACTATGCCCGCCGTGAGTTCAAGCCCGAGGATATCGGCCGATGGATAAATGTCAGCTGGGCCGACGAGATAAAGGAGAGCTACGCGACGGCGATAACCGTAGTCTCGCGTGAGCGCAACGGACTTATCATGGATATCGCAGCGATATTCAACACCCTCAACACCAAGGTGCGCACGATAAACGCACGTGATACGGGCGATAAGTCAATAGTTAATATAACGCTTGAGACATCGGGCATCGACGAGCTGCGCACGGTCGTAAACCGCATAAGCGCACTGCCCGGTGTCGTTGAGGTGAACAGAAACGGAGGTAAAAAATGAGAGCTGTTTTAACGAGAGTCGACAGTGCCTCGGTAGCAATAGACGGCAAGATAAAAAGCCGCATCGGAAAGGGCTTTCTCGTCCTGCTCGGCGTGCATGAGGACGACGGGGAAAAGGAGGCCGTAAGGATCGCCGATAAGATCTGCGGACTGAGGATATTCGAGGACGAGGCAGGGAAGATGAACGTAAATCCCGCCGATGCGGGAGCGCAGCTGCTCATTATAAGCCAGTTCACGCTTTTTGCCGACTGCAAGTCGCGCCGCCCCGGCTTCTCAAAGGCCGCACGTCCCGAAAAGGCAATACCGCTTTACGAAAAGGTCATAGCCGAGTGCCGAACCCGGGGCTTTGAGGTCGGAACCGGCGAGTTCGGAGCGGAAATGAAGGTCGAATCCGTAAACGACGGACCTGTAACCATAATTCTTGACACGAAGGAGCTTTGAAAATGAACATAAAAACTTTGCCGGTCGGCCAGCTTGAAACAAACTGCTATATTGTCGTAAATGAAGAAACTCTCGAGTGCGTCGTGATCGACCCGGGCGATGAGAGCAACACCATAATGGACTACATCGAGTCGAATAAATTAAAATGCAGGGCGATAATGCTCACGCACGGCCATTTTGATCACGTGGGCGCGGTCAACGCCGTCGCCGGGCAGACCGGCTGCACGGTGTATATAAATCCCCGCGACGAGGGCTATAAAATCGGCATGAGCGGCATGATGTTCAAGCTCCCCGAGGGAGGAAGGTATTACGACGACGGCGACGAGATATGTGAGGCGGGGCTGAGCTTCAAGGTCATCGCAACTCCGGGACACACCCCCGGCGGCGTCAGCCTTATCTGCGAAGATGCACTGTTTACCGGCGATACGCTGTTTCGCGGCAGCTGCGGCAGAACCGATCTTCCCGGCGGCGACACCGAGACGGAGCTGCGCTCAATAAAAAAGCTCTGCGAGCTTCCCGGCGATTATGAGGTCTACCCCGGACATATGGACAGCTCGACGCTTGAGCGTGAGCGACGCTTTAACCACTATTGCCGCGAGGCAATGCTGAATTTCTGAGCCAACGATCGGAGAGCCAATGCTTCCAGACATACTAAAAACCCTGGTCACGGCCATGCTGCCGATACTTGAGATACGCGGCGCTATCCCCGTCGGAGTTGCCGCCGGAATGGATCCGTGGACGGCCTTCGCCATAGGTCTTGTAGGTAATATGCTGCCCGTGCCGTTTCTCATCCTGCTCACGCGTAAGGTGATAGAGTGTATGAAAAAGCACCACATCCTCGACAAGCTTACGACCTTTGTCGAGCGCAAGGGACATGAAAAGGCAAAGAGCGTTCAGACCTACAGCTTTTGGGGACTTTTCATCCTCGTCGCCATACCTCTGCCCGGTACGGGAGCGTGGACGGGGGCGCTCGTCGCCTCGCTTCTGGATATGCGCCTGAAAAGGGCGCTGCCTGCCATAGGCATGGGTGTTGCCGTTGCGGGGCTCATAGTTCTGGCGCTGACCTACGGCGTCATCCATGTCGGCACACTGTTCTGATAATTATTCACTTACGTATAAAAATAAATCAAGAATAAGTATGCATAAACTCCTGCAAAATTCACACGTTTTGCAGGGGTTTATGCATATTTAGAGCCGATTGTTGCATTTATACAAGCTCAAGCCTGTGCGGAATGATTATTTGTTGAAAATAACGAGCAAATATTTATTCAAAACTATTGCATAATCGTGAATAAAAATGTATAATAGCCATCGTCAATGAATAAAAACCCTTAAGCATAAGGGGAACATCGGAACCCCGTTTTTAAGCGGATCTGAGCGCCGCAGGCTTCGTTTTGCTCAATCACAAGGCGTCAGCCTTCCTCAATCGCAAAGCCTTGCCTGCAACGCACATCTCTCGCTTAAAAATCGAAAACCTCAGCCATTGAGTTTTTGCCCTTTATCAAGGCAGAGGACGCAGGAATACTGACGTATTTCAAGGACGATAACGCAGAGAAAGGGCAAAAAAACATGGCTGAGGCGGAGTTCGGATGCTCCCCTTATGCTTAAGAAAGGCGACAAGGTGAAAAACATGCATAAGGCGAAAACAAACAACAATTTCACTAAACTCATTTCCATGCTGCTTGTTGTGCTGATGCTCATATCGATAGTTCCGATCACGGCCTCGGCAGATCCGGCAAGCGCAAGCTTTGAAAATGTGTCCGGCGAAGGTAAAGATATAATATCTCTCGCGGAAGGACGTGAATACAAAGCGACTATTCCGATCAGCGCAGACGTTGACCCGTCCGCGGTAACGTGGACGATGGTCAAGGACAGCTCCAAGAGCTATGTGAGCAAAGAGCTGTTCCCCAATCAGACCGAGGGCGGCTCGCTTGACAGCTGGATCTGCGACGACGGCAAGACCAAGTTCTTCGGCGAAGTCAAGACCAGCGTCAAGGACGAAAACGGTCAGAAGGTACTCGTTGCCGAGTTTGGCACCAACGACTTCTTCTTCGGCTACGACTGGTACACAGGCGAAATGTACCCCGACAACAGCGCTCCTCATGATGAGGGCGGCGCGTACCTTGATTCCTGCGGCTACTTCAAGCTCACGGCGACCGATAAGGACGGCAAGGTCCTCGGCTCGGTTCCCGTAAAGATCGCTCCCTATGACAGCTTCCACACGATGGACGAGATATACACCGAGCTCGACGATATGGTGGCGGCAGCGAAGGATTCCGGCATCTTTGTAAAGAAGTATTCAATGGGCAAGTCCTCGGGCGATATATATGAAGCACTCGATATGCCCTACCTTATCGTTGCAAAGGATCAGAGTGCCGTGACCAAGTGGCTTGAGTTCACCGAGAAGGCGGAGACTCAGCCCGATCAGGTCATCGCCGATATAAAGGCCGGCAAATATGACGATATAAAGGTTCCCGTGATGTACTCGAACATCCACGCCAACGAGGTCGCGGCGGCCGACGGCATCATGGAGTTTGCATGGATGCTCGTAAATGCAGCCACCGGCGACGGCAAGCTCAGCTACAACAACCTCACCGGCTTCACCGCCGAGGGCAAGACCGAGTTTGAAAGCGAGAAGGCCGCAAGCAAAATGGCCGTTCCCGATCTGGTAAAGGACAGCGCGACCTATCTCGGTTGGCTGACCGGCGATAACAGCAGCTCCGGCGTTGTCGATCTCGACAAGTACTATGAGCAGGAGACCGTAAACACCACGCTCGACGAGCTGCTCGACAATGTATTCTTCATCCTCGTTCCCGAGGAGAACGTCGAAGGACGTACCTACATAACCCGCGAGGCCTCCAACGGCTATGACCTCAACCGCGATAACTCCTTCCAGACCACCGAGGAAACTCAGAACATGCAGAAGCTTATCGCGACCTTCAACCCCGTATCCCTCACCGAGTTCCACGGCCGCGTCTCCGCATTCCAGTGCGAGCCCTGCGATCCCCCTCACGAGCCGAACTTCGAGTACGACCTGCTGGCAGAGCACCTGATAGCCGGCGGCGAGGCTATCGGCATCGCGGCTGTTGCCAATAACGATACCTATAACAGCTATGTCATCCCCCAGCGCGACTACCTTACCGATAACGGCGACGGCACCACCTACTGGAGTGACCCCTGGGACGATATGTCCACCTCCTACACTCCGCAGTTTGCGATGCTTCAGGGCACCGTGGCCTACACCGTTGAGCTCCCCGGCTACAACGATGCCGGCGCTCAGCTCGTCAAGTACGGCTGCCTCGGCCAGGCAAACTACATAGCCGGCGAAAAGCTCGGCTATATCGAATCCCAGACCGAGATCTTCAGCCGCGGCGTCGGCAACAAGAACTCCGACGCATATGAGCTCGTCGGTCAGTGGCTGTGCGACCAGAACGACGTTGAAGGCGCAGAGTCCGACCTCTTCCGTCCCGAGTTTGACGGCGAGAACGAAAACGGCAACTTCTACCCCGAATGCTACATCATCCCCCTCGACGGCGTAAATCAGACCAACCTCCAGGCGGCCGGCGATATGATGGAGTGGCTCTCCCGCAACGACGTCAAGGTGCTTGTCACCGATAAGGAATTCACCTACGAGGGCGTAAGCTATCCCGCGGGAACGATGATCGTTTCCATGTATCAGGCAAAGCGCTCCGTTGCAAACGGCGTTCTGTACGACGGTACGCTCATTTCCAACTGGACTGTTCTCTACTCCGAGGGCATAACCACCTTTAACGAGACCCGCGGCTTCGATATGGTAACCGTAACAGAGCCTGCGGCATACAAGACCATCAAGGCAGTATGCAGCGAATGGATGGATTACGATGATTGCCTCAGCTACATTGCAAGTAAGCTCGGCTCCTTCTTCACCGGCAAGGCCGACGGATATGTTATCATCTCCAACGCCTCCGAGGACTCCACCGCGGCAGTAAACGCACTGCTCAAGGCCGGCAAGTCGGTCGGCATGGTCACCGACAGCGAAAGCGACTTCTACGGAGACTTCGTTTGCAGCTATGCAGACTGGCAGTCTGTCTCCGCAAAGTACGTCCTGAGCGGCACCGGCCTTGCCGAGGCCGACGTCCCGGCGGCAAAGCTCATCACCAAGGCTCCCACCGTTTACATCACCGGCGAGGTAGGCCCCGACGACGCAGGCTTTAAGTGGACAAGCCGCGTCAACTGGAGCCACGGCAACTGGAACTACGACCGCGCAGCTCTTGAGCTCATGGGCTTTGAGACCACCTCCGACCCGGCAAAGGCAGACCTCATTATGGGCGCAAGCGCACTTAACGACGCTGCAAAGGCTGAGGTCCTTGCCGGTACTCCGTATATCGGCTACGGTTCCTCCGCAGCGCGCAAGAATATCTTCGGCGACGCTCTTACCCGCAGCTCGGCAGACGGCATGGACTGCCTCGGCTACGTCACCTACCCGACCACCACTCTCGTAAACGCCTCCTATGTCATGGATGAGGACGACGTGCTCTACGGCTACGGCGTAGGCTACTTCTCCAAGGTTCCCGACGGCGCACAGGTGCTCGTCAAGATGGACGGCAGCAAGACCCCGACCGAGGGCTTTATCAAGATGATCGACGCAGATCAGAAGGCGAGCGCAAAGGCATACCTTGACGGCTCTGTTCAGGCTATCTCCTATCAGGGCAAGCTCAGCGCCGATGCGAAGAACGATGTAAACGTCGTATACTTTGCAAACAGCCTCACCCACAAGGTACACCAGCGCGATGAATACGCCTTCATCAGCAACTTTGCGTTCTCCAGCCTCCTCGGCGGCGACTTCCTCTCCTCCGGCGAAGAAACCGGCCTTCCGTTCAAGGATGTTGCCTCCACCGACTGGTTTGCCGGCAGCGTAAAGTATGTCTATGAGAATAAGCTCATGCTCGGCGTTTCCGATACCGAGTTTGCTCCCAAGGAAACCATGACCCGCGCAATGTTTGCCACCGTCCTCTACCGTATGGCAGGAAGCCCCTCCGTTGACGGGCTGAGCGTAAGCTTCAAGGACGTCAAGGAAAGCAGCTGGGCCTATAATGCAATAGTCTGGGCATACAGCGAGGGCGTTACCAAGGGCGTCGGCAGCGATATGTTCGCTCCCGAGCAGAGCATCACCCGTGAGGAGCTCGTAACGATGCTCCACCGCTATGCGGATACTCCCGAGATCAGCGGCGAGCTGAGCTTCACCGACTCAGCCTCCGTATCGGATTGGGCACAGGCGGCAGTCCTCTGGGCAAGCCAGAGCAAGATAGTCAATGGCTATGAGACTGGTGCATTCGGCCCGTCCGACACAGCCTCCCGTGCTGAAATGGCAGCAGTGATCCAGCGCTTCTGCGCTATGCAATAAAACAAAACCCTCTCAAAAAACAAAAAGCAAGGCTTACGGCCTTGCTTTTTGCTTCAGCGTTTCAAAAAGCCCGTGGCTTTTTGAAACGCCGACGCAGCTTACAGCGGAAGCTGCGTAGTTTTATTTGTCATTTATGAGATGGACGTTTAAGTGGTCGTAGCACATCTCGACCTTGTGCTTATCAAAGCAGGTGCGCAGGTTTTCGTTCAATGCAAAGTATACATCCCAGTAATCCTCGGTTCTGCACCAGACTCTCACGGTGTATTCTATCGAGCTGCTGCCGTAGCTCGATATGGCGACGAACGGTGGAGGCTCGGAAAACGCCTTGTCGATCATCGAGATCGCATCGAGGCAGGCCGCACGAACATCCTCTGTCGCACTGTCATAGGAAGCTGTGACGCATATGATGACTCTGCGCGTATTTTCGGCGGAATAGTTTATTATCTGCCCTGAGGTGATGCTGCCGTTTGGCGCATAGATCATGTGATTGTCCGCCGTCGCAAGGCCGGTATAGAACAAGCCTATGCTCTTTACCGTGCCGCTCTGACCGCCGATCTCGACATAGTCACCGACCTTGAACGGATGCGTAGTCAGGAGCGTTATGCCGGAAAAGAGGTTCGACAAAAGCCCTTGGAGTGCAAGCGACAGCGCAACGCCCGCGACCGACAGCACCGCAACGAGGCTCGTCACCGGAATGCCGAGCGTGCCGGCAATGATGATGACGGCGATCGTCCACAGCACGGCCTTTATCGCACTGCGGAAAAACGATTTGAGGCTTGCGTCGATGTGACGGCTCGAATCAAGTATCCTTTCAAACGCCCTGCACAGTATCTTTATTGCGATATAGCATATGATGTATACAATAAGCGCTGACAGTATCGAGCTTATCGAAACGTCGCCGAGCTTTATAGAGGAAAGCGAATCGAAAATACCCATAGCTTAACCCAGCTTCAGCTCACGGCACGAGCCGTCGCCGAAGGCTGCCTCCATCTCTGATTTGTACTTCGGGAAGTAGTCCATAGGCATGAGCGCCTGCACGCAGCCGGCAAAGCCGCCGCCGTGGACGCGCCACGCGCCGATGCCCTCGAGCAGCTTGCGGCTGAGGTACAGTCCCGTTTCAAGCTTGCGGTCGTCGGTGGCGCTCGTTACGATGTTGTTTAAAAGCTCCTCCGACGAGCGGCCCGACTCATTCATAAGACGCATATATTCCTTCGCATTGCCCGCAGTAAGCGCGTCGCGCATCTTCGGAACGCGGGCGTTTTCATCGAAAAAGTGCTTTGCGCGGCGAACCGGCCGGTCGGCCGTGTTCCACTTTTTGGCGTAAAACTCTGTGGGATCGACCTCCCCCAAAAGCTCCTTTCCGAAGAAGCTCGCTATATAGCGCATATCCGCCGGTATGCGCGCATAGCTTGTGTCGAGCCCCGCGTGACTTCCGCCGGTGTCGGTAAGACACAGGGTCAGACCCATGCGCGAAAAATCCGCATTCACGGGGGTGATCTCACCGGTCAGAAAGTCGATATACACGGCCTTGCCCAGTGCGCAGGCGAGCTGATCCATAAGTCCGCAGGGCTTGCCGAAGTGCAGATTCTCCGCCTGCCGAGCAATGCGGGCGATCGCCTGCGGCTCAAGCTCGGAGTTGTTGTACAGGCCGTTGAATATCCTGCACATGAGCACCGCAAACGCCGCCGAGGAGCTCAGCCCCGAGCCTGCGGAAAGCTCGCTTTCAAGCGTCGCGTCAAAGCCGCCGAAGCTTGCGCCGATATCGTACATGGCGGCTGCAACGCCGCGCACGGCGTATAAGATCGGCCGGCTTCCCGGAT
>OQWE01000388.1_pt1 | contig 15353 bp, 14 predicted proteins | sample 1691591 | NCBI WGS metagenome assembly OQWE01 (sample SAMN03418265, study PRJEB22391) | human gut metagenome | biome: human-gut; feature: organic feature; material: feces | host: Homo sapiens | place: Tanzania | collected 2013-01
GCTTGGCGAGTTTGGACAATACTCTAAAACCTATGTTGTGACGGGTGCGGGCATATTCATCACCAATATTACCCAAACCTACTATCAAATAATTCACTGTGTTAGGAGTTAATAACGAGCCACTATGCTGCGCAGCACCTCGAAAACCCAAAGTCCTCAGTACACGCCACATCTTAGTCCACATAGTTCTTGTCGTGTTTTTATACCTATAATATATAAGGAGTAGTACCTTAAGAAGCCCCCCTTACATCTCAATAAACAAATTAAGGGTTAAGCGCCAAAACCCACACCCCCGAAGGAGCATTATGAGCTTTGCTTCACGCTCAACCCTTAACCATGAGTCTGCAAAGATTATTTAGCAGCAGAGGAAATCAACAAGCTTATCTACACTCCTCACATCTACATCATCCGTCTTAACATCGAAGGCGAAGAGCACACAGCAGTTATGCGTGAGCAGCAGTTCCACCCAGTATCAGACGCTCTTCTTCACGTAGACTTCTACGAGATCAACGAGTCTAAGCCTGTAACTGTTGGTATTCCTGTTAAGCTCGTAGGTTTGGCACAGGGTGTACGTGATGGTGGTCGTATGAACCTCTCTATCCGTAAGATCAACGTTACAGCTCCTTACCAGGTTATTCCTGAGCACCTCGATATCGACGTTACAGAGTTGAAGATTGGTAAGAGCATCAAGGTAGGTGACCTCTCATTCGAGGGTCTCGAGTTGGCTACAAGCAAGGCTGTTGTAGTTTGCTCTATCAAGATGACACGTAACGCTCAGCTCGCTGCACAGGCTGCTGCTGAGGAGGAGGCTTAATCGATAGTCATCAAAGATTTTACGAACCTGAGTAAAGCATTATCAAACATTGGATAAATATTTGATTTGTGGGCTTGGTAATCCTGGCGACGAATACGCTGATACCAGGCACAACACAGGATTTATGGTATTGGACGCTTTTGCTAAAGCGTCCAATATTCATTTTGAGGATAAGCGATATGGATACATCGCCCAGACTACGCTCAAGGGAAGAAAGATTATCCTGCTGAAGCCTACCACCTTCATGAACCTGAGTGGTAATGCCGTGAGATATTGGCTGAATCAGGAAAAGATTGACCAGAGCCGCCTCCTGGTGATCAGCGATGAACTCGCCCTGCCTCTCGGCGCTTTCCGCCTGAAAGCTAACGGAAGCAATGGTGGTCACAACGGATTGGGACATATCCAGCAGCTTATCGGTCAGAACTATGCCCGACTCCGTATGGGTATCGGCAACGATTATCCTCGTGGCGGACAGATAGACTGGGTACTTGGCAAATATACCGAGGAAGATATGAAGCAGCTTCAGCCTGCCATCGACCTGGGTGTAGAGATCATCAAGAGCTTCGTATTGGCTGGTATCGATATCACCATGAACCAGTTTAACAAGCTAGGAAAGAAATAATCATGAAAGAATCTGCAAGAATAGACAAGTGGCTTTGGGCAGCCCGCATTTACAAGACTCGCAGCATTGCTGCCGATGCCTGCAAGAACGGCAGAGTAACTGTAGGCGGCGTAACCCGTAAACCCTCCTTCATCATCAAGCGTGGCGATGTGGTGAGCGTGAAGAAAGCCCCTATCACCTACTCTTTTGAGGTACTCGACTGCATAGAGCAGCGTGTAGGAGCCAAAATGCTCTTCGGAGTCTATAAGAACGTGACCGATCCTAAGCAGTATGAACTGCTGGAGATGAGTCGCATCAGCGGATTCGTAGATAGAGCAAGAGGCACTGGTCGCCCAACCAAGAAAGAACGCCGTGCCCTGGATGCCTTCGTTGATCCAGCCATGTTTGGATTTGATGAAGAAGACTGGGACGAAGAAGAAGAATAAACAAAAACTCCCCCTACACTCTTTTTGATGTGTAGGGGGAGTTTTCGTTACTCCCACTGAGCACTTTTCTTCTGCTGATTCTTTTCATAAATCATCAATCCTACAGCAAAAAGACATATCAAAACCAGTGCTCCACAAATAATCGCAAAATTAATCTCTTGTGTAGTCATAATTATCTTCCTTTCTTTTTATTATTATCATCAGGACTATGCAAAGATACAACTTTTTATGATACAATGCAAGAAAAAGGGGAGATTTTTTTTCTAAAAACATACGATATGGGAACAAGTATGCTACATTTTGTAATATGATGGAAAATAAAGCTTAAAAAGTTTGGAGCGAATAGAGAAAACCTATATCTTTGCAACCAGTTATTTATGGTATCAGAGTATAAGCTGATTACCAACTTACTCAATCGTGAGTATTAACATACTATTAATTTTATAATTTAGAGATTATGAAAAAATTATTTGTAATGGCAGCTATGGTGCTGTCTTCAGTAGGTGCTTTCGCACAGCAGGCTGCAGGTACAACAACTCTCCAGCCTAAGGTAGGTTTGAACGTTGCTACAATCGGTGATAACGACTGGAAGGCTGGTTTCGCAGCTGGTGCTGAGTTGCAGTATCAGGCTGCAGACAACTTCGGTATCGCTGTAGGTGCACTCTATTCTGTACAGGGCTTCAAGGGAAAGGATGTAGATATTGACACTCCTATCGGAAGCGGAACTATCAAGAATGACTTTAAGTGGAATCCAGGCTACATCAATGTGCCTATCACTTTAAACTACTACCCAGTAGCTGGCCTTGCTCTCAAGGCAGGTTTGCAGCCAGGCTTCTTGGTAAATAAGGATGATATGGACGATGCAAAGACCGTAGATCTCTCTATCCCAGTAGGTCTCTCTTACGAGTACCAGGGTATCGTTTTCGATGCTCGTTACAACATCGGTGTAACTAAACTTGCAGATAACTACGATCACTACAACAACGTAATCCAGATTACTGTAGGTTACAAGTTCACTCTCTAATCAGGGAAATGAAGATAGCGATTCCCCCTCGCTATTTAACATAGAAAAGAACAATCCCCGCTCCTCATCATGAAGAGCGGGGATTTCTTTTTGTCATACCTATTTAAATTTCACTTAGAACATTCTACCCGGATGACCACCATTGAATGGACGACCACGGAAATCAGGACGACCGCCAGGACCACCAGGACCACCAGGACCGCCAGGACCACCCTGACGTGCCTGCTTGCCTCCAAAGAGATTCAAGCGATATATCACATGCAGCATCGCATAGCTGTTGATGGCATTATACTCGGTATCCGTACGGGATGTAGCCGAGATGGCACGAGAGAAGGTGCTCTGCTGACGAAGGATATCGTAGAACTGAAGCATCACGGTCAGCGGCTTGCCCTTCAGGAAACCCTGAGAGAGCTGGGCATTCCATACAAACTCATCCGTATTCATACTGCTGTCGTTATATCCACGGCGACTGCTGATAGAGAGACTTGAGTTCAAGCTGGTTCCCCAAGGAGCTGTAAGCGTCATGCTTGGTCCATAAGAGAACTGCCAGGTATCGAGGTTGCTGTTTGGCTGCAACTTGTTCTTGGCATGGTTATAATTCAATGTTCCGTCGAGCGAGAGCTCCAACCAGTCGTTGCGATAGCTGAAAGAGAGGCGTTCTCTCCAAGTGGTACTGCGGGTGGTATTCTTCTGGGAATCTGACTGCTTGTCAAGACTCAGATAGCTCACGTAGTTGTTGTAACCCAAATTGGTATCGGTATTCAGGTTCCAGACTCCGGCACTGTCGATAGAGCAGTTGAACATGAAGGCTCCCATAACATTCCAGTTACCATTGATATTCTCCGGACGGGTGATTCTTCCACCAGTCTTCTCATCGTATGTCACCTTGTTGCTGATGCTATTGTTGGTGGTAGAGAAGTTGATGAAAGTCATGATACCCTTGTTGTGGTTCTGCACGAAGTTGTTGTAGAACAATCGGAAGTTCTGGGTGAACGATGGCTTCAAGCCAGGGTTACCCTTCGAGATGTTCAGCGGGTCGCTGTTATCTGTGATGTCAAGCAACTGAGAGATGCTTGGCTGCGAGGTAGTACCACGATAGTTCACACGCAGATTGCTCATCTTTGAGAAGCGATAGCGGAAATCGAGGGTTGGACTCACATTCACCACATTGCGAACGGTATCTACATGCACGCCCTGATAATCCTGGATATACTTAGATTGCTGTGGCTGAACCATCACACCGAAGTTCAGGTTGTACTTCTGACGGATGAATCGCATCATCACCTGGATATCATGATTGTAGTTGCGATACTCTGAGAAACGGCTCAGCTCATCATCCTTGTAATCATTGAGCTGACCAGCAAACGGATTCAAGTAGCTATCCCAACCACGGTACTTCTGATCGCCACTCATCGCATACTTGCTGAAATCGTAGGTGCTGCGGTCGCTCTTGGAGTAGCTGTAAGTAAACTTATAGCTGAACTGCAGGAAGGTTGCCTTCCAGAGTGGCTCACTATAGGTCAACTGTCCCGCATAACTGTAATTCTTCGAAGGAGTCAGGTTGTAGCGGTTGGTCTGATACGTAGAATCCTTACCCTCTGCCGTCTGTACGAGATAGAGCTTGGCATTGTTGAGCGAGATGCTCTTGCTGTCTTTATCAGTATATTTGGCATCTACACGGAAGGTGATGTTACGTCCCTTGTTGCCCAACTTGCGGTTGATCTGCAACATACCGTTGATATTGTTATTATCAGAATAGGTGATGCCGTTGGTCAACTGGCTGTTCACCATAGCCTCAGCCTTGTCCAACTCCTCAATACCTTCCTCAGAAAGAGGGTCTTTGGAGGTAATGGTATAAGGATCCTTGTTATAGGAAGCCGACTGGCTGCCACTCAATCCATCGCTGGTACTCCATGAGATGGAAGGACGGAAGAGGATATTGGTCATGGTATCAGGCATCCACTCCATTCGGATGTTGCCATTCCAGCTGTTGCTGCGGGAGAAACTCTGGCTCAAGCTATTGCTGAAAGAGCTGCTGCTACCCATGAAGTTCTCGCTGGAACGACTGCTCCATACATCGCCATCGCTATGGTTCCAGCGAAGAGAGGTATTGAACTTGAACTTGTTCTTCAACTCATAGTTGTAGTTGGCAGCTATCATCTTGCTGGCATTCAAGCCATTGGCACCGCCGAATCCTCTACCGGGTCCACCGCCACCGAATCCACGGTCGCTGGTATTATTGGCATTGGCAAAGAGCATGAATCGGTTGTTGTCATTGAAATAACCACCCATACCACGCATATTGTAGCGGCTCTTGTTACCTACACCCAGGTCGATGTTGGAAATCAAGCCCTTGTTCATACCCTTCTTCACACCGAAGTCGAGCACGGTCTGTTCCTCGCCATCATCGATGCCGGTTACCTTAGAGAGATCACTCTTCTCATCGTACGCCTTGATTTTGTCGATGATGCTGGTAGGCAGGTTTTTCAGGGCAGTCTTGGTATCGCCCGTCATAAACTCCTTGCCATCCACGAGAATCTTCTTCACTTCCTTACCATTAATCTTGATGGTACCATCGTCGCTGACCTCTGCACCCGGCAGACGCTTGACGAGTTCCTCAACCACCGAACCTTCCGGTGTGCGGTAAGCAGCCGAATTATAGACGAAGGTATCCTCCTTCAGGTTCACCTTCTGAGCCATGGCAGTAACCACGGCACCTTTCAGCATAATCGCCTCGGCACCCATCACCACCTTGCCCATCGCCAGATTCTTGTCATCAGAAATCTCAATGCGCTTTACGGTAGTCTTGTAACCTACACTCGACATTTTAAGTAAATACTTGCCATTGGCAGGAGCCTTGATATGAAAGAGGCCCTGCTCATTGCTGAGAGCACCCGACACATAAGTACTGTCGGATTTGAGTAACTGAATCGTTACCTGTTCTACAGGATCCTTGGTATCGCGGTCGGTAATCGCACCGGTAATCAAGCGATCCTGAGCAAAGGATGCCATGGTAACAAACACCAGAAGCATCATCAGAATAGATCTTTTCATTAATTATAGACGTTATTATTATTCCTTACTTATATATTTTTGACTTACTTACATGATTAGACCCGATAAAAGCACAATTGTAAAAAACAGCTGCTCTTTTTGGGGCATTCTGCTTCTTTTGACGCATAAAATATATCAAGGTTTAAACTTTTATAGATAAAAAAGTGCTTTTTATTTTGTTTTGTCTCTGATTTAACGTACCTTTGCAAGCGAATTTACAATGAGTTGCCTACAAAAGGTGACTCAGAAAGTCAGTTTCTTTTAAAAGTATATATGTTATGAATCAGAGAGTAATCATATCAACCCATCTGGAGAACGAACTGGTAAGCGCTCTCTCAGAATGCGAGCACGACAAGCTGTTTGTGCTTACAGATACTACCACACAGGAATTGTGCCTTCCGGTTTTGCAGAAATTCTACTGCATGAAGGAAGCTAAGGTGATAACGATTCCGGCTAGCGACAGTCATAAGGACATCGAAAGCCTGATGATGGTATGGAAGGGACTGCAGGAAGGTGGCGCTTCACGTCACTCTTGCATGATCAACCTCGGAGGCGGTATGGTAACCGACCTCGGCGGTTTTGCTGCCAGCACCTTCAAGCGCGGCATCAACTTCATCAATATCCCTACTACCCTGCTGGCGATGGTAGATGCATCTGTGGGTGGAAAGACCGGCATCAACTTCGGAGGTTTGAAGAATGAGGTGGGTGTTTTCAATGATTCTAAGTTCGTAATTCTCGACACCGAGTTCCTGAAGACCCTGGATGCCGAGAACATCTGTTCGGGTTATGCCGAGATGCTGAAGCACGGCTTAATTTCTACCGAGGCGATGTGGGAAGAGCTGGTAAGCTTCGACCTTGCCAACCCAGACCTGAAGCAGTTGCAGCGCATGGTGGGTGACAGCGTGAAGGTGAAGGAGCGCATCGTGGAACAGGATCCTCATGAGAAGGGCATCCGCAAGGCTTTGAATCTGGGACATACCTTCGGTCATGCCTTCGAGAGCTGGGCGCTGAAGCGCAAGCCAATCCTTCATGGTTATGCCGTGGCATTCGGTCTCATCCCTGAGCTTTATCTCAGTGTGGCAAAGACAGGATTCCCAACAGAGAAGATGCGCCAGACCGTGACCTTCATCAAGGAGAACTACGGTACGCTGAATATCACCTGCGATGACTACGACGAGCTGATTGAGCTGATGCATCACGACAAGAAAAACCAGAATGGTATCATCAACTTCACCATGATGGGAGCCATCGGAGATATCCGCATCAACCAGACCGCTACAACAGAAGAAATCAAGGAAGCACTCGACTTCTTCAGAGAAGGATAATATAATATGGCGGGCTATCAACCCGCCATTATTGTATCTTTATGCCAAACAGCAGCGCTTCGGCTTTCCGGTTTCGGTAAGCGGAAGATGATCTACATGAAGGTATTCCCTTGGAATCCAGTATTTATGACTTTTAGATTCAGATGATTTATTTGAATCATCTGATTTACCAGATAAGAGGCGGCGGATAGTCGCCTCTACTTTTTTGAGATCCTCATCCTCAGTCAGGAGAACGGCAATTTCTCCAAACTTCTCATCTTTTTTCTTGGCAAGCATGAAGGGTTTTTCAAGATGAGGCTTCAAGAGAGCCTCCACTTCTTCTATCTGAATCTTGATACCACCGCTGCAGATTACATTATCCTTTCTGCCCTTGATTCGGAAACGAAGTTTTTCCATCACTTCATTTTTTTCCACCTTATTATATATATAGGGTTCTATTTCCACAATATCATTCGTTACCAGGGTTTCGGCACAAACAAGAGGGGCATCGATGACGAGACAGCCTTCATCGGTCTGACTGATTTTCACGCTATCGAAAGGCTGATACCATTCGCTAGCCTCAGCGCCATTGATTCGTCTCAGGGCGATATGAGATAAGGTTTCGGTCATGCCGTAGGTGCTCCAGATAGCGATATTGCCAGGAAGAGCCTGGAGTTCCTTTTCCAAGGATGCATCGATGGCTCCACCTCCGATAATCAGATGGCGGATATGAGTAAGTCGCTCCCGCTCCTCAGGAACCTGCAGGGTGTTATACACCTGCATCGGAACCATGGCGGCAAAAGTGATTTCCCCATTTACATCTTTTCCATTTACATCTTTCAAATCTATATTCTTCAGCGGATGACCACTAGGAGAAACAGAAATAAGATGGAGATGGCGCTCAATACTGCGCACCACCACCATCTTACCTGCGATATAATCAAGCGACATACAGAGCAAAGCGCTATCACCAGGCTTCAATCCCAGGAAATCACAAGTAATGCGGGCGGAGTTGAGCATTCGCTTCTTCTCCACCATCATCGGCTTGGGCTTTCCCGTGGAGCCACTGGTATGCACCAGCACCCGGTCGCTACCGTTATTCCATTCAGAAAGGAAATCTTCTAAAGTCATAATTTAAATTATACCCTGCTTAGCGGATTACAAATCCGCAATAGTTACCCAATGATGCGGCGGATTGCAAATCCGCCGAAACAAATAGGGGTAAAATACTATATTATATTATTTTACAACAAAGAGTTTATCCCCCCGGATTTCCAACGGCATTGGGATGTTATCAGTAAAGAGCTGACCGGTGCCTAAGCCCTGAGGCATCTCTACATTCGGACCATATACCTTGGCTGCATAATGTGCGATGGCATTCAGCCCGATGTTACTCTCCAATGCCGAGGTAATCCAACTGCCAATACCACGCTGGCTGGCCAACTGGATCCACTCATTGCAACCATAGATACCACCATGGAGCGAAGGCTTCAGGATGATATACTGTGGACGAATGGTATCGAGCAATGCCTCCTTCATACTTCTGACATTCACACCAATCAACTCCTCATCCAGGGCGATAGGAAGCGGAGTTTCCCTACAGAGCTGCGCCATCTTAGGCCACTGATGCTGCTTGATAGGCTGCTCGATGGAATGGATATCATACTTAGCCAGAGCCTCCAACTGGCTCATGGCATTCTCCGGCAGAAAGCCACCATTGGCATCCACTCTCAGTTCTACCTGTTCCTGGGTATAGACATCACGAATGCGCTTGATGAGGTCGAGTTCCTTGAAGAAATCAATGGCACCAATCTTCAGTTTCACACAATGGAAACCCGCCTGGAGCTTCTCCTCCAGTCGTGCCAGCATCTCCTCGTAAGTACCCATCCATACCAGTCCGTTGATGGTGATACCCTCTTCTCCTTTTCCGAAAGGAGAGTCGAAGAGATCTACCAGGTTCTCCATTCCTGCTGGAACAGAGACACTTAAGTTCTGCTTCTTTGCTGCATCGAAGAACGAGGCAAAGGCGGTTTCCAATCCGAAGGTGATGCTAGGATAGGCACGAATCATATCGTATGGGATGCGTCCCATCTGCTCCACCATCTGACATACCTGTCGAAGGGTGACAGCATATTCCGGTTTGGCATCACAACTGAGATCAGGGAGCGTAGCACACTCACCCACTCCCTCTACTCCCGACAATTCATCCGATGTAAGGGTGAGATAATAACTGTGTCTCGTGGTATATACGCCACGAGACGTGCCTGCCGGCTGCTTGAAGTGGAGCGTGCGCTCCGAGATGTCTATCTTATACATGATTTATTCAAATTCTGAATATTGGGGAATTATCTGAAGTTAACTTACTTCTTCTGTTTCAAATCGTAGAGATCTTTGCGACGGTCACGAAGATTTCGAACGGCACCGTAGGTATGAAGCTCATTCAGGAGATTCAAGTCAACATCTGATACGAGAATCATCTCGGTATTCGGTGTTGCCTCCGAACGCTTGCCATCGTTAGGGAAGGCGAAGTCGCAAGGAGTGAATACGGCACTCTGGGCATACTGGATATCCATGTTGTGAACACGTGGCAGGTTACCCACACTACCTGCAATGGCTACATAGCATTCGTTCTCAATGGCACGCGCCTGGGCACAGACTCTCACTCTAGAGTAGGCATTCTGCGTATCGGTCATGAATGGAACGAAGAGGATCTGCATACCATCCTCTGCCATCAGACGGGAAAGTTCAGGGAACTCCACATCATAGCAGATCACGATACCAATCTTACCACAATCAGTATCAAAGGTCTGGATATGACTACCACCACTCAATCCCCAGCACTTCTGCTCATCTGGCGTTACGTGAATCTTCTCGTACATATCCACGCTACCATCTCTACGACAAAGGAAACCGACATTGTAGAGGGAATCATCCTTGAGATAAGGCATACTACCCGTGATGATGTTGATGTTGTAACTGATGGCAAGTTCACGGAATCGGTCACGGATTTCATCGGTATATTGAGCCATCATGCGGATGCTCTGTGCCTCACCCAAATCGTTGAATCTCGCCATCAATGGCGCATTGAAATACTCTGGGAAAAGGATGAAATCGCTCTTATAGTCGCTCACGGAATCCACGAAGAACTCCACCTGCTCAAAGAGGTCGTCCACCGAAGCGTATGGACGCATCTGCCACTGTACCAGACCGATTCGCACGGTTGGCTTTCTATCTACATAAGAATCCGTAGGTGGCTGATAGTAGATATTATCCCACTGCAGCAGGGTGGCGCAGTGTTCGCTTTCCTCATCACTAGGAAGATAGTTGCGGATGACACGGCGAACGTGGAAGTCGTTTGAAAGCTGGAAGGTAAGAACCGGGTCGTAAATCTCACGGTTTCTTACGTGCTCGATGTACTCCTTAGGGCGCATTTTGTCGGCATACTTATGATAGTTTGGAATACGACCACCAAACATGATCGCCTTCAGGTTGAGCTTCTCGCAGAGTTCCTTGCGATACTCATACATACGGCGAGCCAATCGCAAGCCACGATAGTCTGGGTGGATAAACACCTCGATGCCGTAAAGGATGTTTCCATTAGGATCGTGGGTATTGAAGGTTTCATTACCTGTCACCTGAGCATAGGTATGGTCGCCTTTCACCATATTATAGTTGACAATGATAGAGAGCGCACAGCCCACAATCTTATCATCCACGATGATAACCACCTGTCCCTCAGGGAAGATAGTAATGAGTTTCTTAATCTGTTCTTTTGTCCAGAATACATCTGAGTCTGCGTAAATACGCTTAAACGACTTGGCGAGCTGGTCATAATCCTCCATGTGGAGGTTGCGCATGCTCACCTTTTCGATTTTTCGAGTTGGTTCCATAACAACTGTATTTTTATTATTATCTAAATCCGGGTGCAAAGATACAGCAAATTATAGATACGACAAAGAGTTTTCGCAAATAATTGATATTTACGAAAACTCTTTTCATGTATTTTGCTGTAAGAAAGCCTTTTGGCTTAGAATTTAACTCAAAAACTTGGCATCTTCCTGCGGTATTGCCTCGTCATGATCATCGAGATAGAGCAACTTTACCGGATGATATTTATCACTTGCCACCGAGTATTCATCCTGACGATAATGGGTCTGAATGCCACCGATGCCCAACATGGTATGAAAAGCCGAAAGACTACTCTGTACCTGTTTTGACCGATTTTCTCCCAATGCCTTCAATATATCCGGATATTGTTTACTGAATCCTTCAGAAGTCCAGATGATGAAAGGCACATGCAGTTCGTAATCCGAAGCCTTCGGGGCAGCATGAAGGAAGAGGCAGCGCTCATCATCGAAAATATTCTCTCCATGATCGCTGGTATAGAGCATCGCTGAGATAGGCTGACCATATACCCCATCCGTCTTAGTCTGTATCGCCTCCCATTTCTGCAGACGTTCAATGATACCATGCAGGATATAATCGGTATATCGGATGGTATTATCATAGGCATTCAGGAGGTCACGCCGATTCTCCGACTTTGCCTCACTTCTGCTATCAGGCTTGAAGTAAGCGAAACTACGGGGATAACGCTCCTGATAATTGAAGTGAGAACCATAGGTATGAAGAACGACGAAGAGCTTGCGATAACGGTAATGGGCAGAGGAGGAAGCATCAGCCTTGGGCAAGATTCTATCAAGTTTTTTCAATAAATCCTCATCGTAATGATTTTCTTTAGAAGATGATTCTGTCTTCAGGAAATAATGCTCATCAGCCTGTTCTCCCAGAAAATCGATAAACGAATGGTTGGGCAACTGGTTGCTGATAAACACGGTATGGAATCCGGCTTCCCTGAAGGCTGCCAGAATGCCTTTCTCATGAAAGAGCCGTGGGAAATTCTCTGCCGAAGCAGCCGACAGAAGCATCGGTACACTCTTGTGGGTGGTGTTGCTTTGCGTAGTTGCATCAGGGAAAGCCATAATACCCTGCGTTTTGGAAAGCAAAGGATTGGTATTCCGAGGATAGCCATAGAGACTGAAGTTATGGGCACGAGCCGTCTCTCCTACCACCATTACATACACCTCAGGAGTTTCCACATCGTGCTCGCTCCGGGCATCAAACCGGAAGTTACGGCTTGCCTCCTTGTAATTCTCCGATGCCGCATTGCGCTCGAAAGCCAGATAGAGATTGTAGCAGACGTTGACAGGATAGAGCTGATTGCGCATCCGGTAATCATCCACCACCACATAGCATGCCAGCAGACAGAAGAGGCCGATAGCCCCCACCTCCACCAGCCATTTGCGAACGTGATGCTGAAAAGAGACTGATAACTGACGCTTCTTCCTGATATGGATGACAGCCAGAATGAGCAAGGGAAGATAAATCACAAAAACACCTACCACGGCAGGTACCAGATTGTCCAGCAGTTCCATCACCTCTCCTGGATTGGTAGTCACGAGATTCAGGAACATATCCACCGCTATCACTCCTGTACCGAAGAGATAGAGCAACACCAGCTGGAAGGCTGCGAAAAAGACAAAGAGAAATGCCCACCATACCATCTTGCCCGGACATCTGGCTACAGAAAAGAACCACATATACAGAGCCAGAGGCAACAGCACATTGGCTGCGCCCGCCCAGAAAGACAATCTTTCGGTAAAGCACAGGGCGATGTTGGGCAGCAGCAATACCACCACCGCATACCAGTAAAGGAAGGTACCCGAAGACACCTTATTATATATTGTATTACATATAGAATGATTCATAGACTACACCTTATTATATATATAGAGCATATCGTGAAAAGAATTCATGAGCATATCGTGAAAGCATCATGAATGCATCATGAAAAAGTCTCATCAAAATGCCTCGTTGATATTGAACAGGAAGCCAGACTGTCCCGACTTTCCAAATCCATAATCCAATCGTACATTCACATTCTTCTTGAACTCCCAGCGATAGCCTACTCCCGCATTCGGCAGAATCTGTCTGCTTCGCAACGCAGAGAACTTAGGGAAAACTGTACCTGCTCCAGCCCAGACCACAATACCATTTCGCTTCCAGACATGCTGGCGCAACTCCACGGTAGCCTCCAGGGAATGCTTGTTGCGATAGCGGCCCTCGTAATAGCCACGCATCGAACTGGTACCTCCCAGTTCCGCCATCATACCCCATGAAGGATTGCCGAAATTGAGATTGGCTCCGAAATCCTCGGCAAGAATCGTTCCCTTGCCCAGTCGCTGATAGGCATCAAAACGGAAATGAGTCGTACTAAAGGCATAATCATTACCCATAAATTCTGGCCGGAACATCTGCTTCAGATTCAGATAGATACCCCGGTGCGGATTGGTAAGATTATCTCGGTTGTCATAAACCAAAGATACACCCACTCCTACATTCCAGGTATGCTTATCCATCCCCTGCAGCAATTCCGGGCGCTCTATCTGCTTGCCTATCACATAGTCGTAAGCTGCCATCGGTCCCACATAGAAGTTATCGGCTACCCTGAACAGAAAACTGGCTTCTGCCTGAGCCTGCCAACGCTTCATATCACTCTTGTTGTCATCGTTATCGCCCATCTCGTAACCGATTCCCCAGAAATCGGAAGGGAAGGAATAGAAATAGAGATGATAATCAATGCGGTAACGACCGGCAGGAGCTATATGATTGCCCCGAACACCCAACATATAGAAGCCCACCGAACTGACATCACCGAAAAGCGATACATTGGAAGGCGGCAAAATGCTATCGTTAGGATCGGTGCGGTAAAGTCCTGCAGCCACCATTCCCAGACCAAACTTGGTATCAGAAGCATAGTGAGGACCTCCGATTACGCTGAAGTCGAACCGCTTATGCTGCTTGTTCTTGTTGGCATCATTGAAGTAGTCTAGGAATCGCGTCATCCACGATTTCTTGACCTGCTGGGCTGTATCCACCTTCTCTGAAGAGAGAGTATCTGAAGAAATTGGCTCCGAGGCATAGCTGCTCAATGCCATCATCGCAAAAAGTATGATTAGAATATGCTTCATAAAGTCAATATTTTCCTGTTGATTCTATTTTCGTCATTTACTAATAAACCAGTGATACATCATTAATATACCAGTGACACATTATCTATCCACAAGGTGTTGCCTGGTGTTCCGATATAGGCACCGCCATCCGAAGAAGAGAACTGGAGAATGAGATGAGTAGGCGTTTCATCGGCAGCAGCCCATCCCACTTCTCTTACGGGCACACTCTTACCCTTGCTGTTGCGGGCATAATCGGTAGAACGGAGTCCCATCGTTGCGGCATGGTAGCCAGCCATGTGACGGATATCACCATAGTGGATGGTATAGGTTGCATCTTCCACCCATCCATTCGTACTCTTGCCGTATCGTACCACCATCGTACCCACTCGCTTGGCTGTGATATTACCCTTGGCATCCTCGTGACGCTTCTGAAGATAGAGCACCACGATGGCATGGTCTCTTCCAGCCACAGTAGAGGCACCACTGAATCCATTCTGTATAAGCTACGGTTAACTCTACCTTGGTGGGCAGTTCGGCAAAGAGAATGGTGTCGGTCGAAGCGTCAGAAACTACGTCGCATACAAAGCCCTCTTTCAAGAAATCAACACCAGTAATCAGGTCGTGTGCGATAGGCACTTGTTCATAGGTCTCTTGGTTCATAAAGATATAGTCATCTCCCTCTTGGTAGAGATATTGATACGGACGACGTTCTACACGTACATCTTCGAGCGCTTCACCAATGTTGAAACGACGCTCCAACACACGGCCGGAAACAACGTCCTTCAAAGTTGTACGCATGATGGTGTTACCCTTACCGGGCTTTACGTGCTGAAATTCTACGACGGAATAACGCTTGAAACCGGAGCGGAGATCAAGGTTCCGATGTTCATAAACGACGGAGAAATGATAAGAATAGACACCCGTACCGGCGAATACATGGAGCGCGTATAAGCTATCCTGTATCAAATAAAAATTATAAAATAACTACAAGGAGGTCACTATGGGTTACAATAAGGAAAAGGTCGCATATCTGCGCGGCGTAGTAGACGGCATGGATCTTGCCGACGACAAGTATGGCAAGCTTTTCAAGCTGATAGTTG
>OQWE01000390.1_pt1 | contig 15350 bp, 17 predicted proteins | sample 1691591 | NCBI WGS metagenome assembly OQWE01 (sample SAMN03418265, study PRJEB22391) | human gut metagenome | biome: human-gut; feature: organic feature; material: feces | host: Homo sapiens | place: Tanzania | collected 2013-01
AGATCGGTTTTGCGACATCGCCTGCTCCCGATGAGGTGAGCGCCATGAGGTCAACGCCGTACTCCGTCGGCTCGTGCTCGCCGGTAAACTCGCCGTAGCAGTTATCGACCATGACATTTATGCCCGGGTCAACTTCCTTTACGGCACGGGCTATCTCACCGATCTGCTCGGCGGAAAATGCGGGTCTATCGCCGTAGCCACGGGAGCGTTGGATAAGCACGGCTGTGACGCTTTTGTCGGCAGACGCTTTTTTTATTGCCTCTATATCGGGGCTGCCGTCGGCTCTAAGATTGACCTGTGCATAGTTAATGCCGTAAAACCTAAGCGAACCGTGGCAGTCACCCTCAATGCCGATGGCATTTCTGAGCGTATCATAAGGAAGACCCGTTGCAGAAAGCAGCGTGTCACCGGGCTTAAGCATGGCGAAAAGCGCCGTTGAAAGCGCATGAGTGCCGTTAACGAAGCCGATGCGCACAAGTGCCGCTTCCGTGCAGAAAATTTGCGCATAGACCTTGTCGAGCACTTCCCTGCCGACATCGTCGTAGCCATAGCCGGTCGTTCCGGCAAAGCAGGAGTCGGATACCTTGTTATCTTGAAACGCCTGCATGACCTTGAGCGTGTTTTGCTGCGCAATTCGGTCAATGCGCTCGAACTGCGGCCTTATCTCATTTTCCGCTTCCTGCGCAAGTGCGAACACCTGCGGCTTCATATCACTGAATTTCATATCAAAGCTCCATTATTATCTGCTTAAAGTATTTGCCGCGCTCCATGAAGTTTTTGAATTTATCGAATGCGGCACATGCCGGTGACAGTAGGACGATATCACCCTCCTGCGCATAGTCGGCAGCGGCCAAAACAGCCTGCTTAAAGTCGTCGATGGTGACCATCTTAAAGTCCTCGGTGTAGTATTTCGAGGCTTTCACGGCCCGTTCTATCTTCTCTGAGGTTGCTCCCGTGAGGAACAGTGCCTTTGTGTGCAGGCAAATTTCATCGCCGAGGGCGTCAAAGGGTATGTGCTTATCGTATCCGCCCGCAATGAGGATGGGCTTCGTTTTTAAGGCGTGAAGACCTGCGGCCGTGCGGCTCGGGCTCGTGCCGATAGAGTCATTTATATAGGTAACGCCGTCTTTTATACGCACCTGCTCCAAGCGATGCTCAACGCCGGAAAACTCCTTTGCGACCTTGATGCAGGTCTCATCGGAGACGAGCCCATCGGTCGCAGCAAAGGCTGCCATGTAGTTTTCAAGATTATGCGTACCGGGAAGCTTAATGTCATCGGCGTGCATGAGCTGTGCTCTCACTCCGTCATGGGCACGGTAGACTATGCCGTCCTCGCAGTAAACGCCGTTTTCGGGCGACTTTGCTCTGCTGAAGTATGAAATACTCGACTTTGCCATACCTGCATAGTAAGGCGAATACTCGTTTTCACTGTTTAAAACCAGCCTGTCGGAGCTGTCCTGACGGGTAAAGATCGAGCTTTTTGCATCGATATAATCCTGATAATCCTTGTGCTTATCAAGGTGATTGGGCGAAATGTTCGTAATGACAGCAACATTGGGCTTGCAGACCATGCTGTGCAGCTGGAACGAGCTGAGCTCGAGCACCGCAAAGTCGTCTTTCTTTATGCTGTCGATCTCGCAGAGCAAGGGGTGACCGATGTTACCGCCGAGGTGGACTGTGCAACCCTGCGCTTTTAAAAGCTCGGAAATTATCGTCGTTGTCGTGGTCTTGCCGTCACTGCCGGTGACCGCAATTATCCTACACGGGCAAAGCTTAAAGAAGACCTCCATTTCCGAGGTGACGACTGCGCCGTTTGCGGCAGCTTTGGTCAGGTGCTCGTCAAACGGCATCAAGCCCGGGGTGCGAAAAATAATATCATAGTTTAAGTTTTCAAGATAGGTGTCGCCAAGCGAAAACTTTGCTCCAATCGAGAGAAGCTCCGAATAGTCCTCACCGAGCTGCTCGGCACTGCGCTTATCGCAGGCGGTCACATCGCAGCCCGCTTTGAGAAGCTTTTCAAGAAGCGGCTTATTACTCACGCCGATGCCGATAACGCAGATGCGCTTATCCTTAATTGAATTTATATATTCATTCAAAGTCATGTCATGACCCTCCAAATCTTTATTATTATAAGGCCAACGCCGTATAAAAACAAGAAATTTCTATTGACTTGTGCCACATTCATGTTTAAAATATCCACTTGAGTGGGCCGAACGACCGCGGGCACATTTTGAAAAGAAGTGCGTGAGGAAAGTCCGGGCTCCATAGGGCAAGGATAACGGGTAACGCCCGCCAGGGGTGACCCTCGGACAAGTGCAACAGAAATATACCGCCGAGCTTGCTCGGTAAGGGTGGAAAAGTGAGGTAAGAGCTCACTCGCCGGTCGGAGACGATGCGGTGCTGTAAACTCTATCCGGAGCAACACCGTGGGAGGACATATGATCTGCCCGATCGTCCTCAGGAGGTGGCTAAAGCCTGTCGGCAACGGCAGGATTAGATAGATGGTCGTTTAAGACAGAACCCGGCTTATAGACCCACTCATCAAAAGAAAAACCGCCATGGGCGGTTTTTTCTTTTTACAGGCTTTGCAGAAGCTTCAAAAGGAACTCCCACACACGCTGCGTTGAAGCTACATCGAGCTTTTCGTTTGTCGTATGGATATCCGGGATATTGGGGCCGAAGGATATGCAGTCGAGATCCTTTATCTTGTCTGCAAAAAGGCCGCACTCAAGTCCGGCATGGATAACGCTGAGCTCCGGCTTTTCGCCGTACAAGCTCTCATATGCCGCAACTGCCTTTTCACGGAGAACGGAGTTCCTTTTATACTCCCATGCGGGATACTCGCCGCCAATGGTCACCGTTCCGCCGTTTGCCGTGATAATGTCTGTGAGCTTGCCTTTCATTTTTTCCATTTCGGCGGCCGCCGAGCTTCTGAGGCAGAAGCTTAGTGACAGCAAGCCGTCCTCGGTCGTTGCAACACCGAGGTTGAGTGACGACTCAACAAGTCCTTCGATATCAGGGCTCATTGTCTGAACGCCGTCAGGCACGGCAGACAATGCAGTAATGATTTTGCCGCTTATATCTGCATCAGCAGCGCTGACGCAGTCTTTGCCGAGCTCGGTAACGGTTATCTCGATATTGGGGTCGGTGCCGCTGTACTTTTCATATGCATGCTTGGAAAAATACATGACGGTCTCAAGCACAGCGTTGCGGTCGGCCTCATTAAATGCGACAGTACAGGTGCTTGCATTTGCAATCGCATTATCCTTTTCGCCTCCGTCTATCGAAACGAGTCTGAGCGTGTTCTTGGCGTTAATCTCACCAAGTAGCCTGCCCATCAGGATGTTGGAATTTGCTCGGTTTTTATGTATCTCATTACCCGAGTGACCGCCGGTAAGACCGTTTATGCTCAGCTCGGCGCAGTACAGCTCCTCGGTTTTTATATTCAGCGGGAACTGTGCAAGCACATGCGCACCGCCGGCGCAGCCGCAGGTGATAACGCCCTCAAGCTCGGAGTCGATGTTGAGCATGGTTTTGCCACGGAGTTTGGATGCATCAAGAAACTGAGCGCCGTCCATGCCGGTCTCCTCGTTGATGGTGAAAATAGCTTCAATAGGCGGATGCGGGATGGTGTCCGAGTCGAGAACGGCAAGCGCCATTGCAACGGCAATACCGTCGTCTGCGCCAAGGCTCGTTCCCTCTGCCCAAAGGTACTCGCCGTCGGTCTTGAGGTCAAGTCCATCCTTTTCAAGGTCTTTTGTGCAGTCTGCGGTCTTGACCGTCACCATGTCGAGGTGACCTTGAAGTATCACAGTCTCGTGTCCTTCATAGCCGCACGAGGCGTTTTTATATATAATGACATTGCCGAGCTCGTCACAGTAATATTCCAGACCTCTCTGCCTTGCAAATTCGCAGCAAAGCTCGGTTATCTGCGCTGTGTTATCCGAGCCGTGCGGAACTGAGGCAATGAGCTCGAAGAAATCAAATACTTTCTTAGGTTCAATATTCAGTGCTGACATTTTCTACTCCCATTTTGACCATACATCGGGCATGTAGCCCACCGTCGCCTGCTTGCCGTTTCTGACAATAGGCGTTTTTATGAGCCACGGACATTCAAAAAGCTTATCAAGCTTAGCATCATTAGACGCAAGATATTGTATAATCGGGTAGTCAACATCAGCCGTGTTTATCATGGCATCAAGGCCGACGGCGTTTTTGACAGAGTTAAGCTCTCCCCTACTCATGCCGTATCGGTTGATGTCAACGAACTGGTACTTAATGTGTCGTTCTTTGAAATATCGCTCGGCTTTCTTTGTGTCAAAGCATTTGCTTTTGCCGAATATTTGAATATTCACAGCATCTTCTCCATTATATCGTAAAGATTATCCCAAAACAGCGCCCTGACGAGTGCTTCGGGGTAGTTTCGATTTAACAGCTCGTTATAAAGCTTATCAAGCTTATGCACGCCGTCAAGTCCCGTCGGTGTGCTGTCTATGCCGTCAAAATCGCAGCCGAGAAAGACAGAACGCTCACCGCCGAGGGACAAAAAGTGCTCAATGTGAGCGATAACGGCATTGATATCTTTGCCCAAACCGAGAAATTCGGGGTACAGGTTTATTCCTGCTCCGCCGCCGATTAAGACAAGCGCATTAAACTGCTCATCGGTGAGATTTCTCGGGACATTGCATAATGCCTTGGCGTTGGAATGCCCTGCAATCACTGGCTTTTCGCACGCTTCGAGTGTATCCCAAAAGCCACGCTCTGAGATATGTGACATATCCAAGGCAAAGCCCATGTGCTGCGCCTTTTTGACAAAAGCTCTGCCTTTTTCGGTCAAGCCCTTTCCACTTCCCATGGCAGCGCCGCAAAGCTCGTTGTCAAGATTCCATGTCGGATGCAGCACTCTGACCCCGTTTTGATAGGCACTTTCGAGTGAGCTTATCTGCTCGCAGCCCTCTATGGATATAACAGCCGCAATTTTACCTAGCCCGGCAGCCTTTTTGATATCATGAAAATTCAGACATAGCATCACTATGTCCGAATTTTCCTCTATCTCTTGGCTTAAACGCCTAAGCATTGCATCGGCTTTCTCGACAGGCCGGTCGAGCGTTTCCGCACAAACGGCAAAAACTTGAGCACATGGGGTAAATTTATGAAGTCTTTCAAGATCTGTATGAAACCCGTTTTTACGCAGGCTTCCACCATCGGTCATGACCCTTGATATAGTATCGCAATGGCAGTCAAAAAGCGGTATCATACCTCAGAAATAAGCGGCAGTATCATCGGGCTGCGCTTTGTGGTCTTGTAAAGATAGCTTGAGACATTGCTCTTAATGCGACTTTTTATCGATGCCCAATCCTTAACGCCGTTTTCCTCGCAAGTCATAACGGTCTCTTTGGTGACACGCTTGAGCTCCTCAATCATGGACTCGGCCTCTTTTACATACACAAAGCCCCTTGTGAGTATCTCGGGCTCTGCCAGCATAGCATTGTCCCAAGAGGACATGGTCACCACAATGACCACCATGCCGTCCTCTGCAAGTCTGTGTCTATCGCGCATTACGACACTGCCGACATCGCCGACACCCATACCGTCGACCATGACAGCACCTGACTGTACGGCACCGTTGAGCTTGATGCTTTTTTTTGATATCTCTATGACCTTGCCGTTTTCGCCGATGACAACATTTTTAGCCGGTACGCCCATGAATTTACCAAGCTCTGCGTGCTTAACGAGCATGCGGTATTCACCGTGGACAGGGATGAAATACTTGGGCTTTACGAGCGCAAGCATCATCTTCTGCTCCTCCTGTGAGGCGTGGCCGGAAACATGAAGCTCGGTATTACGGTCATAAATGACCTCTGCGCCCTTGTGGAAAAGCTCGTCGATGACCTTGCTTATCATGTTTTCGTTGCCGGGGATGGCCGATGCCGATATGATGACACGGTCGCCGGCTTCAATGTTTATCTGACGGTGCTCGGAAAACGCCATACGGTACAGAGCGGACATGGTCTCGCCCTGACTGCCGGTCGAGATAATGACGACCTTGTTTTTCGGCAGCTTATTAATATGGTTTATATCGACCATCGTATCCTCGGGAATGTTGAGATAGCCGAGGACGCTTGCAACACGGAGGATATTTTCCATGCTTCGGCCGGTGATACCGACCTTGCGCTTATACTTCGCCGCAACATCGATTATCTGCTGCAATCTGTGGACATTAGACGCAAAGGTCGTGATAATAATACGCTGGTCGCAGTTTTTAAACAGCATGTCAAAGGTCTCGCCGACCTTGCGCTCTGATGCGGAATGGCCGGGCTTTTCGACATTCGTCGAGTCGCTCAAAAGCGCAAGCACACCCTCATTGCCGAGCTGGCCGAGGCGGGGCAGGTCGATTATTTTGCCCTGAACGGGCGTTACATCGATCTTGCTATCCCGTATGTTATGACCGAACTTGATGTACCCATCTACGCAACGCCGCTCACAGCTGCGCTTGTCGAGCTCAAGCTTGAGGAGCATGATCTGCTTTACAATACGCAGATCTTTACCAAGAAAGCAGGGGATGTGTTCAGGCTGGGGTGCTTTAGCATTGAGTTCATCAATGTTAACCACAGCATTGCCGACGCTGTTGCGCTTGCGATAAAGACTCCGCTTGGCACTATCATCCACAGTCTACAACGATAATATCTGTGCCGCACTCAAAGGCGGTCATGTTTTTTCCGATCTCTCCGAGACCGCCAAGCGGGATAATTTTGATTTTAGGTGTCATATATGCCTCCATTCGTTATTATTGGCTTCCGAAAATGCAAAGCAAAGGGGACCTCGCTCAAAACTGCCCTGTTTCGCAGCTTAGAGCGTGGCATTCCCCCCACACATATTCGGTATGTAAAATTATTCTCTTCTTCGGTTAGATTATTGCCCGAAAATTATAATTCAATTCTGCCTTCGATCGCTCTGAGCAGAGTTGCATCATCCGCAAATTCAAGATTTGAGCCGACGGGTATACCGTAGGCAAGTCTCGTGACCTTGACATCAAAGGGCTTTAAGAGCCTTGAAATGTACATAGCGGTCGCATCACCCTCGGTATCGGGGTTCGTTGCCATTATTATCTCGCTTATCTCGCTGTCATCGGCGGCAACACGCTTGACAAGCTCGCTTATTCTGATATCATCGGGTCCGACATGGCTGATGGGCGACAAAACGCCGTGCAGAACATGGTACACACCATTATATTCATGGCTGCGTTCGATAGACAGCACATCACGGGGCTCGGAAACAACGCACACGGTGCTTTTATCACGCCTGTTGCTCTGACAAACGGGGCAAATGTCGCCCTCGGTCAGGTTCTGGCATATTTTGCAGCAGCTCACATGAGCCTTGGCATCCATGATAGCCGAGGCAAAGCTCTCCGCCTCTCCATCGGGCAGAGAAAGGACATGGAACGCAAGGCGCTGTGCGCTTTTTCTGCCGATGCCGGGCAGAGACGCAAATTTATCTATGAGGTTTTCGAGTGATGCAGGGAAAAATGCCATAGGTGTGTATCTCCAATTATGCGTTTCTGATAGATTCTATCTGTGCGGCTCTGTCGGGCTTTCCGAACACCGCACTGCCGGCAACAAGGACATTTGCTCCGGCTTCCTTTACGAGCTTTGCCGTCACTGGGTCAACGCCGCCGTCGACCTCAAGCTCGCAATCAATACCTCTGCGGTCTATCTCCTTGCGGAACTGCTTTATCTTCGGTAGCTGGTCATGCATGAAGCTCTGACCGCCGAAGCCGGGCTCAACCGTCATAACAAGGACCATATCAAGTCTTTCAAGATACGGGTACAGTGCCTCAGCAGGGGTTTTGGGCTTAACGGAAAGACCGACCTTTTTGCCGCAGCGCTTTACGATATCGATAGCCTCGCTTATCTTCTCAGGTGTGTCGGCCTCAACATGGAACATGACAAGATCGGCACCCGTTTTGCAGAAAACCTCGGCGTATCTGGCCGGACGGTCTATCATGAGGTGAACATCAAGGAACATGTCGGTCGTCTTGCGGACGGATTTTAACACCGGAATGCCTATCGAAATGTTTGGAACGAATTCGCCATCCATCACATCAAAATGGACATAATCGGCTCCGCCCTGCTTTATATCTTCAATTTCCGTCCCCAGCTTTGAAAAATCGGCAGAGAGGATTGAAGGAGCTATCTTTATCATGACATTAACCTCAACTTAGAGTGTAGCATAAAATGAGTCAGCGGTCAGGTGCGCACCGCTGCTTTTATATATCCGGGGAATACCTCTTGCGGGTATTCCCCGAGTCTGCACAAACTTCTACATCTACATTATACTACACAATATATAGATTAGCAAGCATTTAAGACCGATTATATATTGTGAAAAAAGCAGAAAAGCTGATGCTTTTCTGCTTTCATTGTTTACATCTGCGGCTCCGGGAGCTTGCAGACATCTATCCATTCAATTGCGTTTGAGTATTTAAACAGTTCATCCAAGTTGAGCTCTATCGCACTGTTTTCGCTGCCGACAGCGGGGAAAACAGTGGTAAAGCGCTTAAGGCTCTCGTCGAGATATACATCGATGCCGTCGTTTATACCGAACGGGCATACGCCGCCGACGGGGTGGCCGACAAGCTCGAGTACCTCATCGGGTGAGGGCATTTTGGCCTTCATGTGGAACTTGTCCTTAAACTTCCTGTTGTCTATTCTGGCGTCGCCTGCTGCGAGGATGAGGATGCAGCTGTCGTCTTTCTTAAACGAAAGCGTCTTTGCTATCCTTGCACCCTCAACGCCCAGCGCAAGTGCGGCAAGCTCGACGGTGGCGCTGGACACGGGAAACTCCTGCACTCTGTCCTCCATGCCGAACTGCCTGAAATATGCTCTTCCTATTTCTATTGACATTATAATTCACCGTTATTTCAAAATAAGCTTGTTGAAGTTTTTCTTGCCTCTCTTAATGACAATGCCGTTTTTGAGGGCATCGGCATCGAATGCGGCAGAGATATCTGTGACCTTTTCGTCGTTCACGGAAACACCGCCCTGCTGGATATTGCGCCTTGCCTCGGACTTTGACGCACAAAGGCCGGTCTTTACAAGTGCGGTCATGATATCGATAACGCCGTCGGAAAGGTCATTTATCGTTATCTCGGTCATGGGCATGTTTTCATCATCGCCCCTGCCGCCGAAAAGCGCCTTTGAGGATGCCTCGGCTGCCTTAGCTTCCTCCTCGCCGTGGACAAGTGCAGTAAGCTCGTATGCAAGTATTTCCTTGGCTCGGTTGAGCTGTGAGCCCTCCCATTTGTCCATTTCCTCTATCTGCTCAAGAGGCAGAAAGGTCAGCATGCGGATGCACTTGAGAACATCGGCATCGCCTACATTGCGCCAGTACTGGTAGAACTCAAAGGGCGAGGTCTTGTTCGGGTCAAGCCAAACTGCACCTGAAGCGGTCTTGCCCATCTTCTTGCCTTCGGAGTTGAGCAGCAGTGTTATGGTCATTGCGTGAGCGTCCTTACCGAGCTTGCGGCGGATGAGCTCCGTGCCGCCGAGCATGTTGCTCCACTGGTCGTTGCCGCCGAACTGCATATTACAGCCGTAATGCTGGAACATGTAGTAGAAGTCGTAGCTCTGCATGATCATGTAGTTAAACTCCAGAAAGCTCAGACCCTTTTCCATGCGCTGCTTGTAGCACTCGGCTCTTAGCATGTTGTTTACCGAGAAGCATGCGCCGACCTCACGAAGCAGCTCAATGTAGTTAAGGGGCTTGAGCCATGCAGAGTTGCGCAGCATAATCGCCTTGCCGTCGGAAAAGTCAATAAACTTCTCCATCTGTCTTTTGAAGCACTCGGCATTGTGTGCAATGGTCTCCTCGGTCAGCATCTGACGCATATCGGTACGACCGGAGGGGTCGCCTATAAGTGTCGTGCCGTCTCCGATGAGGGCGATAGGCTTGTTGCCCGCCATCTGCAGGCGCTTCATAAGGCACAGCGCCATGAAATGGCCGACATGCAGGGAGTCTGCGGTGCAGTCAAAGCCGATGTAGAAGGTGGCTTTGCCATTATTTATCATTTCCTTAATTTCTTCTTCGTTTGTTACCTGAGCGATAAGTCCTCTGGCAACGAGTTCTTCGTAAATGTTCATTTATTCTCTCCTTATTATTTATTCTCTTTGATAATTTTTTCGGCAGTCTCGGCCATAAATCCGATTATCTCGGGGCAGCTCACGCCGCTTCTCTTGAGGTCAATGCAGCGGACACAGCCGTATTTGTCACGGACGATGTTGACGCTTTTGCTTGCAATGGCAGCTATCTTCTTTTTTGCCTCGGTATCCTGTGCGTCATTAAACGGACAGGCAAGACCGGCCGCCATGACAGCACCGGATATTGCTCCGCATATCTCGCCGCTGCGGACACCGCCGCCGAAGCCTGCGGAAATGGCAAGCGCCGTCTTTTCATCGATATCATAATAATCACGGCACGCAGCCAAAACCGACTGTGCACAGTTATAGCCGTTCAGATGATACTCCAAAGCTTTATCTTTTACGCTCATTTTTCTAGCCTCCAAAAAAATAAAGCCCTCTGTCCAAAAGACAGAGGGCGAATTAACGCGGTACCACCTCTATGCACCGGCTCCTCACAGAACCGGCCTCGGTGAGTTTGAAACTCAAGCGCAGTATCGGGCGCATCCCGTCACAGCCTACTACGATTTCGGTGTGCCGCTCCAAGCCGTATTCAGTCTGACCTGCTCTCCCCTTTTCAGCAAACAGGGTCTCTCTGTGCAGCATGATCAAACCTACTTGTGCTCTTCCTTGCGTTTACCTGCACGATTATACAAAATTAATTATTCCTTGTCAACCTATATTTATCCGCTGCGAGCAGCTGCTCCTCGGCGCTTGCAAGCGTAAGCTCCGAGATATTGTCGCCGCCGTGCATCCTCGCAAGCTCAAGCGCCCTGCCCTTTCGGTCAAGCTCCCGCACTTCGGTGTATGTTCTGCCGTTGCGCTCGGTTTTCTCGATTAGGTCGTGATTATCGGCGATTGCCGCAATCTGCGGAAGATGGGTAATACACAAAACCTGCTTGCCGCGCGAGAGGTCGGACATTTTCTCGCCGACACGCTGTGCGGCTATACCGGAAACACCGGTGTCAATTTCGTCAAAGACCATGGTCTCAATTGGGTCGTTTTTGGAAAACACCGTTTTCATGGCAAGCATTATCCTGCTCAGCTCACCGCCGGAGGCTATCTTCGATATCCTGCCGAGCGCTTCACCGGCGTTTGCAGAGATGAGGAATTTCACATTGTCTGCGCCGGTTGCGTCAAAGCCCGTGTCGCTTTCCATCGGCTCAACGGATACCGAGAAGCGGACAGACGGCATGCTCAGATCCTTAAGCTCGCCCACGATGCGTTTTTCAAGGCTTTCAGCAGCCGCACGACGCTTTTCGGTAAGCTCTGCGGCGATTTTCTTGCAATTTGCAATATGCTTTTCAAGCTGCTTATTGAGCTTAATGAGCATATCGCCCGCATACTCAAGCTCAGAAAGCCTCATGCGGCAGTTATCGAGGTGGGCAAGCATAGCTTCCTCGTCCATATTATACTTACGGCGCAGCTTTTTGAGCAGTGACAGTCGGCTTTCGATATTATCGTATTCCTCTGGTGAAAATTCAAGACTGTCTCTGAAGTCCCTTATGCGTTCGGATGCGTCAAACAGCATTGAGGACGCATTTTCGATTATGTCGGCAGTCTCCCTCAAATCGTCGGCTATGACCGCTGCCCTACCGAATCACCTTGCGTATCTCGACGGCTACGGCGATTACGCCGAGACTATCGAGCGTTTTAAGGCAGCCTACGCCGATTACAGAGCGTGCAAAAGGGAGATACAGCGCCTTTCAATGGATGAGATTGAGAAGGAACGCATGGCCGACAGTCTCCAATATCAGATAGACGAGCTTGAAAAAGCGCAGCTCAAGGTCGGCGAGGAGGACGAACTCACGGCAAAGCGTGATCTTCTGAGAAATTCAGAGAAGCTGACGGAAGCACTCAACGGTGCGTACAACGCCTTGTATGCCGCCGACCAGAACGCCCAGTCGCTCACTGTTTTTGCCCTCTGCGCTTATCCTGCGCTGTATGATTATCTCGTCCTCGAGGTCAATGTCATTATCCGCAAGCCATTTGTCGGCGTTGTGCGACTCAAACACCGCCGTAACAATGCCCTTATCTGCACCCGTTCGCACGAGCTCACGGCTCGTTCTTGCGCCGAGTACGGCACCGAGTGAGTCGACGATTATCGACTTGCCTGCGCCGGTCTCGCCGGTGAGCACCGTCAGCCCCTTACGAAACTCAATATCCGCTTTTTCAATAACCGCTATGTTTTCTATATGCAGCTGTGTAAGCATTTCGGTTCCTCTTTTAGATCATATCGTCAATCTCGTGGCAGAAGTCCTCGGCCGCCTTGTTACTGACCATCGCCAAAAATGCGGTATCATCACCGGCAAGTGTTCCGGCGAGGGTCTCAATGTGCATATTGTCAAGCGTTGCGCAGGCTGCGTTTGCAAGACCTGGCAGCGTTTTTATAACGATGATATTCTGGGCAACGGCATAGGAGGTCACGCTTTCACGGAATATCTTGCGCAGTCTCTGCTCATGGTCGTTATTCTTGGATTTGCCGCTTACGGCATAATGATGCCTGCCGTTCGTGCCAAGCTCCTTAACAAGGTGCAACTCCTTGATATCCCTCGACAGCGTCGCCTGTGTACTGGATATGCCGTGCTCGGCAAGCGCCTCGATAAGCTGCGCCTGCGTTTCTATCTCCTGCTCGGTTATTATCTGCAAAATTACATTTTGTCTGGTATTTTTCATGTCGTCTCCCTTATCGATTTTTGTAAAGCAGCTTGTCGAATGTGGAATCGTAAAAGCTGCTTAGACCCATGTGGACAAGATTTGCGACCTTTTTTGATTGGCGCACAGTCACAATATCGTCGTTAGCAAGGTCAACGCCCTTTGCGCCGTCGACCGCAACATAAGCCCTGCGGTCGTGTATCTTCTCAGCTTTGACAGTGACCTTCCTGTCAGGGCCAAGCACGAAAGTCTTTGCACCCATGACATGAGCGCATATAGGCGAAACAATAAAGTTCTTTGCCTCCGGCTCAACAATAGGCCCACCTGCGGACATGGAGTAGCCGGTAGAGCCCGTCGGCGTCGCAACAATGATACCGTCACCGGAAAATGACACCATCATATCGCCGTCGCACCATGCTGTGAGCTTGATGCAGTCGCCCATACCATGGATGACAACATCGTTTAGGCCGACATCACTGTATATGACCTTGCCGTTTCGCTTAAGCTCGACATCGATCATCATGCGGCGGCTTGAGACATAGTCTCCGGCGGCGGCATCGACTATAAGATCTAGCTTTTCCGGCTCGAGCGGAGCCATAAAGCCCTTTGTACCGAGGTTTAAACCGAGCATGGGCGTGTCGGTATGGTTAAGATACCTTGCCGCATGGAGCATCGTGCCGTCACCGCCTATAATGATAAAGAGCTTTGCCTCATTAGATACCGATGCCCACTCACTTATCCTCACATCTGCCGGTATCGCCTTGGGGTCATCGGCTCCAAAAACCGGGCAAATCTCGGTTCTGTAACCGTTGGTTTCAAGCAAAGCTTTAGCTTTCAGCGTCAGCTCAAGTCCCGTATCTCTGAACGGATTAGGGCACAAAACAATCAAATCGGACATAATCTGCTCCTTAAAGGCTCTCGTGCGAGGCTTCAACAACTGCTGTTGCATTGATAGTGCCCGCCTCGTGTACGCCTTTTTTCATATAACACAGGTACTCTCGGTTGCCCTCGGGTCCCTTTATGGGTGAAAAATCAAGTCCCATGACCGTCATGCCGACAGTCGGTGCAAAGCTTAGCACACTTTCAATAACCGAAAGGTGCACTGCCTTATCACGGACAACTCCTTTTTTGCCGACATCTTCCCTGCCCGCTTCAAACTGCGGTTTTATGAGGCACACAAGCTGCGCATCATCCTTTAAAAGTGCGCAGACGGCGGGCAAAACAAGCTTTACAGATATAAAGGACAGATCCATGACACAGATATCGAGAGGCTCGGGTATCTGCTCGGAGCTTATATAACGAATGTTCGTGCGCTCCATATTGACAACTCGCTCGTCGTTGCGCAGACTCCATGCAAGCTGTCCGTAGCCGACATCGACGGAGTATACCATGGCAGCGCCGTTTTTTAGAAGTACATCGGTAAAACCTCCGGTCGATGCGCCGCAATCTATGCACACCTTGCCGGTAACATCTATCGGGAACACCTTTAGCGCCTTTTCAAGCTTCAGGCCGCCGCGGCTCACATACGGTAAAGCAGTTCCCTTGACCTCAACATTAACATCCGGCGAAACCTGCATACCGGGCTTATCCGCACGCTGGCCGTTGACAAACACAAGTCCGCTCATGACGGTGGTTTTAGCTCTCTCTCTGCTTTCGGCAAGGCCGAGGTCAAAAACCAGCTGATCCAATCTAATTTTCTTCACTTTGCACCTCTTACAAGCGTGACAGCTTTTTTATAAAGGGCCTCGGTGTCAAGACCGCAATCTTTATATAGCTCCGTGACCGTTCCGTGCGTGACGATGCCGTCACCGAGCGTGCAAATGCTTGCTCCGTCAAGGCAAATTCCGGCTTCCTCCGCTGCGCTAAGCAGCGCTTCACCGATGCAGCCGTGCTCGCACACATCCTCGGCAGTCAGTAGCTTCTTGGTCTTTCCGAGCGACGCAACGATCTCATCCGTGCACAGTGGCTTTATTTGCGATATCTTGATCACTTCGGCCGAGATACCGTCATTTTCAATCATTTCGGACAGCTCAAGCATTTGATTTATCATCGTACCGTACGCCGCAAGCGTGATATCGCTGCCATGCCTGAGCACCTCGGTGCCGCCGGTGCTTATCGCTTTATATGCGCCCTCGCTGCCGCGGGGATATCTGATGGCAACCGGGCCATCCATTTCGTTTATTGCTGTGTCAAGCATCTGCTCAAGCTCGGCAAAGCTTGACGGGCACAGCACCTGCATACCGGGCACGGAGCACAGGTAGTCGACATCGAAAACGCCGTGGTGCGTCTCACCGTCGCTACCGACAAGTCCAGCCCTGTCAACGCAGAACACCACATGCAGATTTAAAAGCGAAACATCGTGGATGAGCATGTCATACGCACGCTGCAAAAAGCTTGAGTATATTGCAACTACCGGCACAAGGCCCTGCTTTGCCATGCCCGCTGCCATTGATACCGCATGCTGCTCGGCGATGCCGACATCGAAGAAGCGGTCATGGTACGCATCGGCAAACTCATTTA
>OQWE01000391.1_pt1 | contig 15307 bp, 13 predicted proteins | sample 1691591 | NCBI WGS metagenome assembly OQWE01 (sample SAMN03418265, study PRJEB22391) | human gut metagenome | biome: human-gut; feature: organic feature; material: feces | host: Homo sapiens | place: Tanzania | collected 2013-01
TCACGTATAAGAAAAATAGAATGATAGTTTCTTTACGAAAATTGCCCAGAGTTCCGCTACCATTGCCCCAAGTCGTGGAAGTCTAATAACATCGGTTTTGCTCCTGTAGCAAGAATAGTTGCTAATGGTTCATCTAAGGACATTGAAGACCTCATTACAAAAGGTGTTTGGAGCACACTCCAACAAAAGTATATAAAACTTTGGGATAGTGCTGTTTCTCGCCTTATGTACGATAATATCCACTTTGGACTTTATTCTATAAAAACTCATAAAAAGGTATATGAAAGAGTTTTATCTCCTTTTGGTTTTAAGTGGCTTTGGTTTCACTTTAAGCAGCGTGTTGAACGTGTTACACAAAAGATTTACGAACGTATGCTATTAGTTTCGCAGAATAAGTTAAAAACCAAATCCGATACATTCGGCTTGCCCTCCTTGTTTATTCGCTCTCAATTTAAAAATAATGCTCTGTGGCATTGTCTTTTAAAGCAATTTACAGATACACAACTTAAGGCTTTTTATTTAAAATTTGGTGATAATGAAGAAAACTTTTGGAATATTGATAACTGGGAAAGTATCTACTATTTAAGGCATGATAATATTGCCCTTTCGGATATTCTTTTAGAGTCCTCTATGTTCCCCGATGCACCTCCTTTATCCGATAATTTAAGCTTTGAAACCCTCAACCAATACAAGAAATTTGAAGACAACTATACTAAACTTTGCATTGCTCTTGAACAAGACAACTTAGAGCATTACAAAAAAAATGGTGAATCTATACAGAAAGCCAAACACGCTCAGGGCGTCTATGGCTATCCTGAAAATTTATGTTAAACTTTTATTTTTCTATTTATGGCTTTTAGAAACATTCATTTCTCTCCCCCATTTGAGAAACCTCATGAGGTTCTCGAAGATGTTTTGCAGACTGATATTGTAGACGGTGTTGCAGTTCACACTCGTATTACCGTTAAATCTTCTGATCTTGCTTCATCCTTGCCAAAGACTGACGAATATAAATTATCCGCTCTCTTGGCTGCTGGCGTTCCTCTTACTCCTGTCAACCCAGTAATTTTCGATAACCCTGCTACTGATGCGTCAAGCGTCGTTGCTAATCTTCCAATCGAAGAACCTAAAGAGTAATTTATTCATTTTTAAACTTTTACATTATGTCGTTTAAATCAATTCTTTTGGGCACCTCTGCACATAAGAGTTATACGCATGATATGAGTTTTGATAATAATACTACTATGGACTTCGGTGTATTGCAGCCTCTTTTGTCACAGTACATGGAACCTAATAGTAAAATTAGTGTCAACACTCGCCAACTTGTGCGTTTGGCTCCTATGCCTACCCCATCATTTGCCCGTATGTACTTGCAGAATTACGCCCGTTTTGTTCTTATGACGGATGTTGTTCCCTATTTTGAGTGTCTTCTTAGTGGTATACCTTTTTCTGGTATTACCAAGAACTTTACACCTACTGAAATGCCTTATACAGATAATAAGGTTTTGCAGATGCATCTTTGTCTTCGCTCTGATATTGCCGTTTATTCACGTCCTAACAATACATCAGAGTTTACTCTTATGAACTTAACTGATAGTATTTCTTATAATGCTGTCTATTTATCTTTTGTTAAGTATTTTGGTGTTTCTTCTTTGTCTGACCTTGCCGATGCTGCTTCTTATTCTGACCCGTTCGCTTCTATGCGTTTTAATAATGATGTAGTAACGCCCGAATCATCTGATTATATTGTACGTACTAAGCCGTCCATTAGTTCTTCTACTGAATACCTTTTTTGTATTCGTTATTCTAATCGTGCTCGCCGTATTCGTAAGCAACTTGTTGGTTTAGGTTATTCCCTTATCGCTTCTGATACTTCTCACCTTTCTATTGCTCCGCTTTTAGCGTATTATAAGGCATATTTTAACTACTTTGGTCTTACCCGTGATATTCAATTTGAAACTACTAATTGTTTTAAGTTGATTATGGAGATTTGGGACTATACTATTGATTTTTCAAGTAGTATGTTTAGTAGTAATGATACTATTGACAATCTTTTTTTTGGTTTACTTGATGATTTAAGTGAACTTTATTATACTGATAGTAATAGTTATATTGCTGCCCACCGTACTAAAATCACTAACAACGCTTCGCTTCCTGCTGTTTCTCCTGGTTATCTTGCTAATACCAACTCTAATTTAACTCAGCAGACTAATGGACTTCCTCAGCTTCATGGTAACAATTTTACTCAGTTATCTCTCGATGTACTGAAACGTCTTTCTACTTATGTCGCTAAGGATAGTGTCATTGGTCGTCGTTTGTCTGATTGGGTTAAGGTTCATTATGGTGCTGATGTATCTTTCAGCCTTTTCAAAGATTCTTTCAACGTATCAGAATGGCGTACGCCTATTGATATTGATGACGTTTTTAGTACCTCCGAAACTGCTGATATAGGTAATAGTGGTAAAGGTGATTTTCTTGGTTCTTATGCCGGTAAAGGTGTTGGTTTTGGTAAAGAGAACTTCACTTTTGAAGCTCCTAAACATGGTTTTCTTTTTGTTATGTCTTGTATTGTGCCGCAAGTTAACATATTTCAAGGTAACGACCCTACTCTTTATGCTGTAGATAACGATTCTATTCCGCATCCCGAATTTGATGCGCTTGGCTATGAGCTTACGCCCTACTATGCTATTTTACCCGATAACTTCGTTTCAGATGGTTTAGATTCAAAAGACTATTCTACCGAAAGTTTCGGTTATGTTCCTCGTTACACAGGTTTCAAGACTAAGAAGAATATTGTTAACGGTGACATGTGTTGCGGTTACTTTAAGCGCGATTTGTTGCCCTACTTTAATGACCGCTATATTGTTAATAATGCTTTAACAATCATTCCAAATAAAACGGATACTAAAAAGTTTAATCTTTCTCTCCGTTCTCATCTCGCTCCACGTTCTTCTACCTCTTGGCAGCAGGTTTGTAAGTATGGTTTTTTGTCTAACTTCAACCGTTTGTTTTATAACTCGGGTAACTTTTACCCCTCTACCGATGATGTCGTATTAGACAATTTTATTTGTCAGACTATTTTCGATGTTAAGTTAACGAACTGGATGAAACCCGTTCAGAACTCTTACGATACCATCGGTGACGGTGATAATAGTACAATCAATCTTGATAGTAACTAATTAATGGGGGAATTTTCCCCCATTTTAAATTATTTCATTATGGGACTTTTATCTACTTTCGCAGGCGCTGCAGCTGGTTCTTTAGGTTCTGCTATCGGTTCTCTGATTGGTGGCAATCAAGATTATCGAAACCAAAAGAAACTCATGAATCGGCAGGACGCTTTCAATAAAGAAAATGCTACTATTGCATATAACCGACAACGCGAGTTAACACAAGACCAAGCAACTTTACAAAAGCGTGGTATGGAACAAGCAGGCTATAATACTGCCTTTGGTGCCAATGGCAATGTTACAAGCTCTGCCAATGTAGACCAAGCAAGCCCCGTTTCTGTTCCTTCTCCGCAAGGTTATGGGCAACAACTTTCAACCGCTTTCGGTTCTTTCCTGCAAAATAGTTTGGTTAACGCTCAACGTCGCAATGTTGATGCAGATACTAATGCCAAAAACATTGATAATGCTACTCGTGCAATCAAAAACGCCTTAGAGATTGGCAAGCAAAAGCAAGATATTGGCGTTAGTATGCTTAACTATGCTAAAGATGCATTTAAATTTGCCGTTGACCAACAATACTATCAGCGTCAGCAGGCTGCACAAACAGAGCAGCAAGAAGCAGACGCTAAGCGTGCCGAATCCTTCAAAGCTATTGAGGAAGTTAATGCAATGTTTCAGTATTCACGTAATGAAGCCGAACTGCAAAAGGCTTATCAAGAATTTGAGAACCTTAAAAAGGTTTACGACCTTACGGACGCTCAAATTGTTACCGAGAAAGGTAAGCCACGTGTACAACTTAGTGAAGTTCACAAAAATGAAGCTTCTGCAGCTGAAAGTTATTCTGCTGCATCTCTCAATAAGGCTAAAGAGGAACATGAAAACGAGTTAACCCGTGGACAACATTTGCAGAATGAACTTGACTTTTGGACACAACCCGATAAGTTGCAGGAAGCTTTTAACCGTGTTACTTTACAGCAGTTGGAAATGAAGCGTAAACAAATTTTGAATGTACCCCACACCCTTGCAGAACGTTGGAGCCGTGATGCCGAACAAGCTTATAACCGTATTAAGAGCGGTCACGCCTCTTGGCGAGATTACAAAGATTATTATTTAGAAATTTCTCGTGAAAATCTTTCTGCCTTTAATGATGAGGTTAAAGACTATGCTAAAATACTTCTCGGTATACTTCCAGGTTCTTCGTCGGGTAATGCTAATACAAAAAAAGAGAATAATGTTGTTACTTATTCCCCACAAAATTATTAACTTTGTGGTATGGAAATACTTTATTACATTTTTACTTTTTTGTTGTGGACTGTCTTTACTTTGTTTATGTTCGCATTTGTTTATGTAGCTTTTAAGTTCTTACGTGTTTATTATGGCATCTTATCTGCTTTGTTAGCACGTTTAAAAAAATGAATTCGCGTGCGGGTGTTCTTTCGCCTGCGCGCGTTTTTTGTGTTTGCTAAATCTGCGTAGCGAGCTCGCGAGCGGTGCAGCCAAAAAAGTGCAACGCACGTCCTCTACGCCTTGCGCTATTGCGCTCGGACGGTAGTCCGAATCGTGAGCGTTAGCGAGGTCGACCAAGCGGAGCGCGATGATTATTCCAACCCCTTAGTCGGAGCATCTCGCATAGAGATGCGGTACTAAGGCATCCATTTGAGTCACCCAAACAACGCCATTTAGCTTGATGGCGTCAGCCCACTGGCCTTGATATTGTCAATCGGGACACGCTTTTTTTGCGTGGCTTCCGACCTCTGCATTTGAAGAGGTGCGCAACGTATAAAATTCTAATTCCTTTTCGTTTGCGCATTGTGTTTACTTGATATAAATCAAGAATATTAAGCATAATATAAAAAAGTTTGTTTTTCATATTGTCCGTTATAGAGAGTTATTCTTTAAGATTATAAATTTATACATGGAAGATACTATATTATTCAATAATATTTTGTACATTTGATGTGATTTGCACAGGTTTATGATAAATAGGTCTTGCAAAGTAAATTATTGGCATAACTTGAATAATGATTAACTTCATAACTATAAATGATGCAACACTATCGTAAGATAATACATATAGACATGGATTGCTTCTATGCTGCTGTGGAACGACTTGATAACAATAATCTTGCAGGGAAAGCAATTGTTGTTGGACACGATTCTGACCGCGGTGTTGTTTCTACTGCGAGTTATGAGGCGCGTCGTTATGGTGTACATTCTGCGCAATCCATTAGAATGGCAAAAAGACTTTGTCCTAATTTGTTGATAATAGAACCTCGATTTGAGCGGTATAAAGAAATTTCCAATAAAATTCATAATATATTTCAAAGATATACCGACTTAATAGAACCGATATCACTTGACGAAGCGTTCTTGGATGTTACACAAAATAAAAAAGGTATTGAATTAGCTGCAGATATTGCAAAAGAAATAAAGGCTGCAATTCATGATGAACTTGGCTTAACTGCTTCGGCCGGTGTATCTTATTGTAAATTGCTTGCCAAGATAGCATCCGATTATAATAAGCCCGACGGCTTATGTATCATTCATCCTGATAATGCTATCGCGTTTTTAGACAAGTTAAAGGTAGAGGACTTGTGGCTTGTGGGGCATAAAACTGCACTCGAATTGCATTCGTTGGGTATATTTAAAGTTCGGCAGTTGCGAAATCAATCGCTGTCTACCCTATCACGTTTGTTTGGAAAACGTGGGCAATTGTTCTATGACTATGCACGTGGTATTGATGATAGTCCAGTAGAAGCACGAAATGATAGAAAATCGGTTAGTTGCGAAAGTACATTCGCTCAGGACCTTTCATTGAAATCGAATGTTATAATCGAGCTATACCACATAACATTGGAACTGGTAAACCGCCTTGATAAGAGCGGTTTTTCTGGTCACACACTTACATTAAAAGTGAAATACGCAGACTTTACGCAAGTTACAAGAAGCCTGACCTGCGCTACCCCACTAACATCTAAAGATACGATTCTACCTTTAGCAAAAGGGTTACTACAAAAGGTAGAGATTAACGCCTCTCATCCGATAAGGTTAATGGGACTTGGTGTAAGTTTGGGCGACGATAAACCCCAAAATAAATTATTATCAAAATCTAAACAAGAGGAACCACAACTACCTTTTGCAGAATATTGATAGTATTCATGAAAATTTCATTCTAAGAGAATGACACGCCGTATGCAGGCTTTAGTCATCGTTCGCGTTCGTTGTCTATGCAGATTCCGTACGCCACCCAATCAGATTCCGTACGCGACCCGATCAGATTCCGTACGCCGCCCGATCAGATTCCGTACGCGAACGGCGAGAATACATATAGACACAATAAAAGGGCAATTCAATATCGCTATTGAATTGCCCTTACACATATTATTATAGAGCTAATCTAGGAAACTGTTATAGAGCTAATTTAGCAAACCTTGTGTGAACCTTCGCTGATAACAACGTCGATTACTTTCGGCTCCTTGCCATATTTTGCAGAGTATTTAGCCTTGGCGTCAGCGATGAACTGATCATAAAGCTCGTCCTTTACGAGATTGATTGTGCAGCCACCGAAACCGCCACCCATGATACGGCTACCAGTAACGCCATTCTCCTTGGCGATGTCATTGAGGAAGTCGAGTTCTTCACAAGAAACCTCATACTCCTTGCTGAGACCTTCATGAGTTTCGTACATCTTCTTGCCAACAGTCTCGTAGTCGCCTGCATTAAGAGCATCACAAACAGCAAGAACACGGTCTTTTTCGCCGAGCACGAAGTGAGCGCGCTTGTAGTCTTCCTCACCTACTTCAGCCTTAACCTCCTCAAGCTGTTCCCATGTGCAGTCGCGCAGAGTCTCAAAGTGAGCCTCCGGATGCTTAGCAGCGATATGCTTAACAACATTCTCGCAAGAGTTGCGACGATCGTTGTATGGAGAGCCTGCAAGTTCATGCTTTACGCAAGAGTTCAGAAGAACGAGCTTGTAACCAACCGGACGGAACGGGAAGTATTCGAACTCACGGCTGTTGCAGTCGAGACGCATGAGGCAACCCTCCTTACCGAATACACTTGCAAACTGGTCCATGATACCGCAGTTTACACCGCAGTAGTTGTGCTCTGTAGCCTGACCAGCAAGAACCATATCCCACTTGCTTACCTTGTTATCGCCGAAGAGGTCGTTGATAGCAAAAGCGAAGCAGCTCTCAAGAGCAGCTGAAGAAGACATACCAGCACCGAGAGGCACGTCACCTGCAAACGCTGTATTGAAGCCCTTCACGTCAACGCCGAGCTTACGCATCTCCTGAACAACGCCATAGATGTAGCGTGCCCAGCTTGCGCGCGGTCCCTGAGGATCGTCAACCTTGAACTCTACACGGTCCTTAAGGTCAATTGAGTAGCACATAACAGTATTTGTGCCATTCGGACGAAGTTCAGCCATGATGCCCTTATCCACTGCACCTGGGAAAACGAAACCTCCGTTATAGTCGGTATGCTCACCAATGAGGTTAATACGACCTGGTGACTGATAAATATTGCCTGTCTTACCGTCGAAGTGCTTAATGAAGCGGCTTCTTACAAATTCGATATCCATAATTAATAAGGTTTTAGTTATAAATGTTTTATTTGTGAAAAAAGGCTTGCCCGCAAGAGCAAGCCTTTATATATTCAATTATTCTACAGGAATGTCTGTGTTGACGTTCTTTGAACCCCAAAGAGCGTAGTAGAAGATGTATGCTGCAGCAAGGAGTACAACGATGAAACTTGCCATATAGTTATGTGTGAGGTCGATGACAAGGCCCTGAATACCAATCATCACAGCGAAACCTGCAACCATCATCATGAAAGCACCAGAAGCCTTTGCTGTATACTTGCCAAGACCCTCTGTAGCAAGATTGAAGATACCACCCCACATTACAGATGCACAGAAACCTACAAGCATGATAGCAAAGATACCAACAGGAATCTCTCCCCACTTCAAGCTGAGAGTTGTGTAGTCGATGCCAGGGAAGCTAATGGTCTGCTCAACAGGAAGCATAATACCTAATGCAACGAGAACCATTGCAACAAAGCTAACAGTAGCGATCATGGCCTTTGCAGAAACCTTACCACCAATCATACCACCTACGAAACGGCCAATAAGCATGAAGATGAAGTATACAGCACTAAGAGTACCAACATAGCCTGCATCCATAGCAAGACCCGGATTTGCGGCATCCTTGGCAGAAGTAAGGTAAGCGAGAATATAAGTAGGAGGACAAACCTCTACTGCTCCATAGATTGCAATAGCAAGCATACCAAGCTTGAAATGACGGAAAGAGAAGCAGCTATACTTGTCGTTAGCCAAAGCGTCAACCTTAGGCTGCTCAGGCTCCTGAATCTTGGTGAAGAAAATCACAACAAGTGCGAAAACAAAGATTGCAAGAGCGATCATCAATGCCGGAGTAGCAGCAGAAACCTTAGCTGTGCTTGCGTCGCCGATGAGTGCGCCCATGAGAATGTAAACACAAACTGCAGCAGCAGAGTTGAACACACCACCAATCTGAACCAACTGGTTGCCAGTGTTACCACCACCACCGAGGAGGTTAAGCATCGGGTTTACAACTGTGTTGAGCATACACATGCAAAGACCAGAGATGAAAGCACCAATAAGGTAAACAACGAAGCCCATAGAACCGCTGAGCCACTGGATAAGAAGACCGATAATACCTACGATCAAGGCGAGAAGAGCTGTTTTCTTATAACCAAACTTCTGGATAAGAAGACCAGCAGGGATACCCATAAGGAAGTAAGCGCCAAAGTTGCCGTAGTTACCTACCTGTGCAAGGGTATCAGAAACGCTGAAGTTGTTTTTCAAAATGACAGCCATTGGTGAGCAAAGGTTTGTCACAAAGGCAATCATAGCAAAGAGGAAAATCATTGCAAGAATAGCAACGAAATTACCTTTTTTTGTTGTGGAATTTCCCATTGTTTTGTTTGTTGTTTTAGTTATTTTTTTTATTGATTAGTACATTCAAAAAAGTAGCGGAAGGGTTAGCTTCCGCATTGGTTTTATGCATAATAGCGGGGGCCGCATGCCCCCGCTATAAAGTCTGTTTACTTTTCTACTCCAAACTTATACACTGTCTTCTGTGTGTACTGCTCACCGGGATTAAGAACCACCGATGGGAAGTAAGGATGGTTAGGAGAATCGGGGAAGTGCTGTGCCTCAAAGCAGATAGCACTGCGACGTGGGAATGTTGCGCCGTTCTGTCCCTTATAACCATCAGCCCAGTTGTCGCTGTAAACCTGAACTCCAGGTTCAGTTGTGTAAACCTCCATTGTACGTCCACTTACCGGCTCCTTGATACGTGCTGCAAAGCTGAGTTCGCCCTCTTCCTTCTTGTTGAGTACGAAGCAATGGTCATAGCCTGCACCGTTCTTGATCTGTTCATGGTCGGCATCAATATCCTGACCTACAGTCTTCGGTGTGCGGAAGTCGAATGGTGTACCCTTTACGAAACGTACTTCTCCAGTAGGAATTGATGTCTCGTCAATCGGCAGATAGTAGTCAGCATTGATTTCGCACTCAAGATTCTCGATAGAAGGAGTCGGGTTAGCAATGCCTGCGAGTGAGAAGAAGCCATGGCTTGTGAGATTCACAACGGTCTTCTTGTTTGTAGTAGCCATGTATTCGATAACAAGCTCGTTGTCGTCTGTGAACGAATATTCAACAGTTACTTTCATCTCGCCAGAGAAGCCCTCTTCGCCATAAGGACTTACATACTTGAGTACGAGAGTGTGTTCGTTCATCTGGAGAGCCTCCCAAACCTTTGCGTTGAAGCCCTTCAAGCCGCCATGCAGACAATTCGGACCGTTGTTGATAGGCAACTGATACTCCTTGCCATGAAGTTGGAAACGTCCCTTGCAGATACGGTTGCCGTAGCGTCCTACGAGTGTAGACAAATAAGGTTCGGGTGAGTTTATAACGTCTTGAATGTTATCATGGCCCTGAATCACGTTAGCTCTATTGCCATTCTTATCTGGAACCATGATAGCAACGAGTGCGCCACCATAATTGGTTATAGCGACTTCATTGCCCTGATTGTTTTTCAAGATAAAAAGGTCGGTTTCTTTACCGCCTACTGTAGCCTGAAAATCGCTTCTTTTCAGACCGCAGATATTTTCTATTTCGGTTGTGTTTATCATAAATTAAGTTTTTTAGTTACTTATATTGTATGCAAAGTAACCAAAAAAAAATGTAACAGACAAAAGAAAGCACCAAAATTACTTGGTGCTTTCCGTTAAAAACAATTAATTGTTATTTTCTAAATATGTAAGAAGGTCTGCAACTACATAACTACTGCCTCCTATGAAAATAAAATCTTCAATCGTAGCGTCCTTGCAAGCGTCATTATACGCTGCTTCAACACTACTATAGCATGTGCCGTGAAGACCACACTCCTCTCCTATCTTCTGTATTTTATCTTCAGTTATGGCTCGATGAGTAGTTGCTTTACAGAAATAGTAGACTGCATCTTTGGGCAACATCGCCATAACATGGCGTACGTCTTTGTCGTCCACCATTCCGAAAACAATACGCTTTGTCTTACAATTTTGTCTTGCAATCTGTTGGCTGAGGTATTCCCAACCAGCTACGTTATGTCCCGTATCACAAATGGTGAGCGGAGCTTTACACAATGTCTGCCAGCGACCAAGAAGTCCTGTTGCCTCACACACATTAGCAAAACCAGTAGTAACGCAATCAACATCATTAATGAGTCCAAGCTCACGCAACTGGTTGACAGCGTTGAGTACTGTATTGGTATTCTTTTGCTGATAATCGCCACAAAGCTCGCCTTTAATAACGCCGTATGTCTTTGTTTTATAATGCATAACGTTATTTTCTTCAAGCGAACATCCGAGTACTTCCGTGTTGTCTTCTGCGAAAATGATGGGAGCGTTTGCTGTTTTTGCCTTAGCTTCAAACACCTCACGCGTCTCGTCACAACACTCTCCTATTACAACTGGCACACCCGGTTTTATGATGCCAGCTTTCTCAGCAGCTATCTTTGCCAAGGTGTCGCCAAGGAACTGTGTATGGTCGTAACTTATGTTAGTGATAACAGAGAGCAACGGCGTGATAATGTTTGTACAATCGAGTCTGCCTCCCAAACCGACCTCAATAACCGCAATGTCCACCTCCTTTTCGGCGAAATATTTGAAGGCAAGAGCCGTTGTGAGTTCAAAGAACGAGGGATGTAAAGGCTCAAAAAAGTTGCGCTCTTGCTCAACAAAGTTGATAACGTACTGCTCGTCTATGCACTCGCCATTGATGCGGATGCGCTCACGAAAATCTACAAGGTGCGGAGAAGTATAAAGTCCGACCTTGTAACCTGCCGACTGAAGAATTGCTGCCAAGGTATGAGAGCACGAACCTTTTCCGTTGGTGCCTGCTACATGAATAGTCTTGAACTTGCGATGAGGATGGCCGAAATGGCGGTCAAGCTCCTCCGTATTGAACAAGCCCTCCTTATAAGCAGAAGCCCCCACCTTTTCAAAGACGGGGGTCGAATTGAACAGATATTCTATCGTTTCCTGATAATTCATTTTTGTAAGATCAACTCGTCTGCTATTAGTTGAAATAATTCTTGAAGCGCTCGAAGATTGACTTTTTGGTCTCCTTGTCGCCCTTGAAGTTGTCGCTTCCAGCGAACGACTCAACAGCCTTCTTCTCATCCTTAGACAGAGTCTTCGGGATGTAGACGCTGATATTCACAACGAGGTCGCCAGTACCAGTGCCGTAGCCTTGAACGGAAGGTAGACCTTTGCCGCGCAAACGGAGTGTCTTGCCGGGCTGTGTACCCGGTTCAATCTTTATCTTAACCTTTGAGCCGTCTATTGTAGGTATCTCTACGCTTCCTCCAAGTACAGCTGTAGGGAAATCGAGCAAGAGATTGTAAATCACATCGTTGCCATCGCGCACGAAAGTATCGTTAGGCTCTTCTGAGATGTACACCTGAATATCTCCATTAATGCCATTATGTTGTCCTGCACTACCCTTGCCCGGAACGTTTACAACCATTCCTTCGGCTACGCCAGCCGGAATCTTGATCTCGACTACCTCTTCGCCTTTAACGACGCCGGTGCCTCCACATTCCTTACACTTATTCTTGATAACAGTACCTTCGCCGTGACATGTAGGGCACTCCGACTGTGTCTGCATCATGCCAAGCATAGTGCGAACTGTGCGAGTAACAACACCGCTACCATGACATGTAGGACAAGTCTCGCTGGCGCTACCCTTTTCTGCGCCCGAACCGTTACAATGAGTACATGTAACGTCCTTCTTCACCTTGAACTTCTTTGTGGTTCCGGTTGCAATCTCCTGGAGCGAAAGCGTTACCTTTATGCGCAAATCGGCACCGCGGTACTGCGGTTTCTGACGCTGACCTCCACCGCCGAATCCTCCGAAGCCACCGAAACCTCCACCATGTCCGCCAAACACATCGCCGAACATAGAGAAGATATCGTCCATAGAGAAACCACCGGCGCCACCGAATCCGCCACCGCCGAATCCGCCGCCAGGAGCATCAAAGCCAAACTGGTCATATTGCTGGCGTTTCTGAGGATCGTGAAGCACATCGTAAGCCTCTGCTGCTTCCTTGAACTTCTCCTCAGCCTCTTTATTGCCAGGGTTACGGTCGGGGTGATATTTGATAGCTATCTTTCGATACGCCTTCTTTATTTCGTCGTCTGTGGCGGTCTTGCTGACGCCAAGCACTTCATAATAGTCTCTCTTTGCCATTATATATTAATGAATAAGTGGTTTTAATTACTGTCCTACTGCCACTTTCGCGTGACGAATAACCTTGTCATTGAGCTGATAGCCTGTCTGAACGCAGTCGATAACCTTACCTTTCTTATCGTCGCCCATACCCGGAACCATTGCAACTGCTTCATGAAAGTCGACGTCGAAGTCTTTCCCTTCTGTTTCGATTTTCTTCACGCCGAGCGATTCGAGAGTCTTGTTGAACTTGTTGAAGATAATCTGCATTCCTTCTTTGATGGCGTTAACGTCCTCTGTCTTATCGGCGATAGCACGCTCGAAATCGTCGAGGATGGGCAGGAAAGCGCAAACAGCCTTTTCGCTACCGTTGAGCAAAAGCTCTGCTTTCTCCTTAAGGGTGCGCTTGCGATAGTTGTCAAATTCTGCAACAGCACGCAGATACTTGTCCTTGTACTGCTCAACCTCTTTCTTGGCAGCCTCGAGTTGCTCCTCAATGGTAGGCTCGGCTGTCATTTCGTCTGCCGAATTGTCAGCCTTTGCAGATGCGTTTTCTGTATTTTCTTCAGAAACGACATTCTTGTCAACGTTTTCGCCGTTGATTTCGATGTTTTTCTCTATGTCTTCTTTATTTCCCATTTTTATATTAAGCTTTAGTATTTATATGTTATTAGGCAAATACCTTGCCAAAACTGCGTTTCACGAAAAATAGAGACAACATAGACAAAAAATGTATATGTTATCTCTATTGTCGTGTAATCTACGACGTATATTGTCGTGTCAAATTAGTCTTTGGCGTACATCTTCGCCTTGAGTTCCTTGATTTCCTCGTTGTAGATGTAGTCGTCGTAATCCATGAGCTTGTCGATAGTTCCCTTCGGTGTGAGCTCAATGATTCGGTTGGCTACGGTCTGGATAAACTCGTGGTCGTGGCTCGAGAAGAGTATATTGCCCTTGAAGCCAACGAGGTTGTTGTTGAATGCCTGAATACTCTCGAGGTCGAGGTGGTTGGTCGGGGTATCGAGAATCAGACAGTTGGCGTTCTTAAGCTGCATACGCGCAATCATACAACGCATGCGCTCGCCACCAGAGAGTACGTTCACTTTCTTCAGTACATCCTCACCAGAGAAAAGCATACGTCCGAGGAATCCCTTCATTACAACCTCATTGCCCGGACCGTACTGTGAGAGCCAGTCGACAAGGTTTTTGTCGCTCTGGAAGAACTCCGTATTGTCGAGCGGCAGATAAGCGGTTGTGATAGTCACGCCCCACTTGAATGTACCTGCTGAAGCCTCGCGGTTGCCGTTGATAATCTCGAAGAGAGCTGTCATCGCCTTCGGATTATGGCTAAGGAACACTACTTTCTCGCCCTTTTCGATGTTGAAGTTTACGTTGTCGAAGAGTACTGTACCATCATCGTCAACAGCCTTCAAGCCCTCAACCTCAAGAATCTGGTTGCCCGGCTCGCGCTCCATCTGGAAGATGATACCCGGATACTTGCGGCTTGACGGACGAATCTCCTCAACATTAAGCTTCTCAAGCATTTTCTTGCGTGAAGTAGTCTGCTTGCTCTTTGCAACGTTAGCAGAGAATCGACGGATGAACTCCTCAAGCTCCTTACGTTTCTCTTCAGCCTTCTGGCGCTGGTTCTGAGCCTGACGCAGAGCGAGCTGTGACGACTCGTACCAGAACGAGTAATTGCCGGCGAACACCGTAACCTTTCCGAAGTCGATATCCACGGTCTGTGTGCTGACAGCATCGAGGAAGTGACGGTCGTGAGAAACCACCAATACGGTTTGCTCCACGTTGCTCAGATATTCCTCCAACCATTCCACGGTGTCGAGGTCGAGGTCATTGGTAGGCTCATCGAGCAACAGGTTGTCTGGGTTTCCGAAGAGGGCTTTTGCCAGCATGACACGTACCTTCTCTGTATTTGAAAGCTCGCCTACGAGCTTGTTGTGCTTGTCTTCCTGTACACCAAGGTTCTGAAGCAGCTGGGCAGCATTGCTCTCAGCCTCCCATCCGTTCATCTCGGCAAACTTCAACTCCAAGATAAACTTTTAAGTTAATGATAACTGTAACCAATTTAGCGATACAATTTGGAAAGAGAGTCCTCTATAAGGACGTAAACCTCAAGTTCACTCACGGTAACATTTATGGTATTATTGGTGCCAACGGTGCCGGTAAATCTACCTTCCTTCGCGCCATCAGCGGAGATCTGGAGCCCAACAAGGGAAGCGTGGAATTAGGACCAGGCGAGCGCCTCTCGGTATTGGAGCAGGACCACTTCAAATATGATGAGTTCCGCGTCATGGACACCGTTCTGATGGGTCACCAGCCTCTTTGGGAAAACATGAAGGAGCGCGAGCGCCTCTACTCTAAG
>OQWE01000394.1_pt1 | contig 15257 bp, 11 predicted proteins | sample 1691591 | NCBI WGS metagenome assembly OQWE01 (sample SAMN03418265, study PRJEB22391) | human gut metagenome | biome: human-gut; feature: organic feature; material: feces | host: Homo sapiens | place: Tanzania | collected 2013-01
TCAGTCATTTTTGTTCAATATAATCAATGCCCCAATGACGCCGGGTACCCAACCGAGACATGTAAGAATAAGGACTATGATAAAACTACCACACCCCTTATCCACCACCGCAAGGGGCGGAAATATGACGGCTAATATAACCCGAAGACAGGACATAGACAGAGCCTATTGGCGTTTACCCTACTTGTACACCGTTTTTCACAGGTGCCGAAACAGTGGTTACCACCAGTTTGCCATCGGCATCCACTGCCGACAGAATCATGCCCTGCGACTCGATGCCCATCATCTTACGCGGCGGGAAATTGGCAATAAAAAGCACCTGTTTGCCAATCAGCACCGATGGGTCGGGATACGATTGTGCGATACCGCTGAGTATGGTTCGTCCGCCCATGCCATCGTCGAGACGGAATTGCAAGAGACGTTCGCTCTTCTTAACCGGCTGACAATCAAGCACTGTAGCCACACGGATGTCCGCCTTGTCGAAATCATCTATCGTAGTATGCGCCTTGATGTCGGTCGGACGCCAATTCTTGAGTGCTTCTGCCTGTGCGGCAGCCTCGTTCTCTTGTTTGATACGTGCCAAACGGTCAAGTTGAGCCTGAATAGGTGCATCCTCTATTTTCTCAAAGAGCAGCGACACCTCGCCCAAGTTGTGTCCGGCGGGCAGCAGGTCCACCGACCCGAGTTGTGCCCATTCAGCATGCTCTATATTGAGCATTTTGCGAAGTTTCTCCGACGAGAAAGGCAGGAATGGTTCGAACGCAATGCTCAGATTAGCAGCGATTTGCAAAGCCAAGTTCAGTATGGTGGCTGTGCGTCCCATATCGGTCTTGGCTAATTTCCAAGGCTCCATATCCGCCAAATACTTGTTACCGATACGCGCCAGGTTCATCGCCTCTTTTTGTGCGTCGCGGAAACGGAAATTGTTGAGCAGGTCCTCCAACTGCGCTTTGATATTGCAGAAATCGGCTATCGTTTGTCGGTCATACTCAGTAAGCGCACCCGCAGCAGGCACTTTGCCGCCGAAATACTTGTTGGTCAGCACCAAAGCACGGTTCACAAAGTTACCGTAGATAGCCACCAACTCATTGTTGTTGCGTGCCTGGAAGTCAGCCCACGTGAAATCATTATCTTTGGTCTCGGGCGCGTTGGCAGTCAGCACATAGCGCAACACATCTTGTTTTCCGGGGAAGTCCACCAGATACTCATTGAGCCAAACCGCCCAATTGCGCGAGGTTGAAATCTTGTCGCCTTCCAAGTTGAGAAACTCATTGGCAGGCACATTATCCGGCAGTATATATGAGCCGTCGGCTTTCAACATCGTCGGGAAAACAATACAATGGAACACGATATTATCTTTTCCGATAAAGTGAATCATACGGGTGGAGTCATCTTTCCACCAAGTCTCCCACTTGCCGTATTTCTCCGGTTGCGCATCACAGAGTTCTTTTGTGTTGGAGATATAGCCGATAGGCGCGTCGAACCATACATAGAGCACCTTGCCTTCAGCTCCCTCAACGGGTACAGGAATACCCCAGTCGAGGTCGCGGGTCATTGCGCGTGGCTGCAAATCCATGTCGAGCCACGACTTGCACTGGCCGTAGACGTTTGAGCGCCACTCCTTGTGGTCCTCAAGAATCCACTGCTTGAGCCAGTCCTGATATTTGTTGAGCGGCAAATACCAGTTTTTGGTAGCCTTCTTCACGAGTCCGTGGCCCGGGTTGTTCTTGTTTGTAGGGTTGATAAGCTCCTCTGGTGAGAGAGTTGCACCGCACTTCTCGCACTGGTCGCCATAGGCTCCCTCGGCACCGCAGCGCGGACATGTGCCCACGATATTACGGTCGGTGAGGAATTCGCCAGTAACCTCGTCGCAGAACTGCTCCTCGGTCTTCTCCACAAGCTCGTGCTTGTCGTAGAGTGTGCGGAAGAAGTCGGATGCGAATTTATGGTGAATCTTTGATGTCGTGCGGCTGTATATGTCGAACGAAATGCCGAAGTCCTCAAACGACTTCTTGATAAGATTGTGATAGCGGTCGACCACCTCCTGAGTGGTAATGCCCTCCTTGCGGGCGCGGATTGTAACGGGCACGCCGTGCTCGTCGCTTCCGCCGATGAACATCACTTCCTGCTTCTTAAGGCGCAGGTAGCGTACGTAGATGTCGGCAGGAACATACACACCAGCCAAGTGGCCGATGTGCACTCCACCGTTGGCATACGGCAGGGCCGCAGTGACGGTGGTGCGTTTAAAATTCTTTTCTTCCATTTATTAATGTAATTTTTATTTGTTTTCTGACTGCAAAGTTAGTGCAAAAATCTGATATATTGCCCTTTGTGGTGGCATAATATCATTATTGCGGTATTGTTGCCAAGTGTCAGGCATCTCTTGAATAAGGAGTGACAGAGTTGGATTTTAGCTGTTTTAGTGGGCTTCCAACCAATTCTCTCCCCATCCTGAGTCGGCCACGAGCGGCACTTGCAATGGGTAGGCATTCTGCATTTCCTCAAGCACTATCTTTTCCACACGTTCCTTTTCCTCTGGCAGAACAGAGAAGTTGAGTTCGTCGTGCACCTGCAGAATCATCTTTGAACGGACACCCTCGCGGCGGAAGCGCTCGTAGATGCGCACCATCGCTATCTTTATGATGTCGGCGGCAGAGCCTTGTATCGGTGCGTTGATGGCGTTGCGCTCGGCGAAGTTGCGCACGGTGGCGTTGTGCGAAGTGATGTCGGGCAGGTAGCGGCGGCGGTGGAAGAACGTCTCGGCGTAGCCATGGTCGCGCGCCAACTGCTTCGCCTTCTCCATGTACTCGTGTACGCCGGGGAAGGTGCTGAAGTAGCCGTCGATGAGCTGCTTCGCCTCGTCGCGCGAGATGTCGAGACGCTCGGCAAGTCCGAAGACGGTGATGCCGTAGATGATGCCGAAGTTGGCGCGCTTAGCCTTGGTGCGCTGGTCGCGCGACACAGCTTCTATATCCTCTTTATATATGCGCGCTGCGGTGGCGGCGTGTATGTCGTATCCCTCGCGGAACGCCTCAATCATGTTCTTGTCGCCGGAGAGGTGAGCCATGACGCGAAGCTCTATCTGCGAGTAGTCGGCAGAGAAGAAGAGCTGGCCCGGTTCGGGGATGAAGCACTTGCGAATCTCCTTGCCGTCCTCGCCGCGCACGGGGATGTTCTGCAGGTTGGGGTCGGAAGAGGAGAGGCGGCCCGTTGCCGTGACAGCCTGATTGAACGAGGTGTGGATATGTCCGGTGCGTGGGTTGATGAGCTTGGGCAGCGCGTCGACATACGTGCCGAGCAGCTTCTTCAGTCCGCGATGCTCGAGGATATGGTCGACGATGGGCGCCTTGGAGCGCAACTGCTGCAGCACCTCCTCGGATGTTACGTACTGACCGGTCTTGGTCTTCTTCGGCTTCTCCACTATCTTCATCTCGCCGAACAGCACTTCGCCTACCTGCTTCGGCGAGGCGATGTTGAACTCGTGACCGGCAAGCTCGTAGATGCTCTGCTCTATCTGCTGCATGCGCTCGGTGAGCACCTTCGATGTCTCGGCGAGCGCACCGGTGTCGAGACGCACGCCGTTCATCTCCATCTCGGCGAGAACCGGCACAAGCGGCATCTCGATGTTGTAGAACAACTCCTCGACGTCGGCTTCCTTGAGGCGCGGCTTCAGCACGTTGTACAGACGCAGCGTCACGTCGGCATCCTCAGCAGCATAGTCGCAGACAGCGCTCGGCGGAAGGTCGCGCATGTTGCGCTGCGACTTTCCCTTCGGACCAATCAGTTCGTCGATATGAATCGTCTGATAGTGGAGTAGGGTCTCGGCGAGCGTGTCCATGTTGTGCTTCTGCTCGGGCTGCAGCACATAGTGAGCAATCATCGTGTCGAACATCGGAGCGGCAAGACGCACGCCGTAGTTCATCAGTACCTCCATGTCGTACTTGATGTTCTGACCTATCTTCAGAATTTCTGTGCTTTCATACAGCGGTTTGAAGATATTTACAATTCTTTCCGCTTTTTCACGTTCGTTAGGAATTGCAACATAAAACGCCTTTCCTTCTTCTATTGAGAAGCTCAAACCCACCAATTCTGCGTCAATTGCATTGGTTGAAGTGGTCTCCGTGTCTAGAACGAGAATTTTCGATGAAGTAAATTTTTCGCAAATTCTGCGCGCATCTTCCTCAGTTTCAATTAGTTGATAGTCGTGAGGGGTCGTTTTTAAGCTCTCATAGCTCGAAAATTCTGAGCCAACTGCATCATCGGTCGGATTTTCGGCAAATAAATCGAGTTGTAAATTAACAGATTTTTGAGGTTGTTGAGGCTTCTTTACAAACTTGTCCAAAAGACTCTTGAACTCGAGTTCGGTGAAGATTTCGGCGAGTCGCGCCGTGTCGGGCTCCTGAAGCTTCAAAGCGTCGAGGTCGAGGTCGATAGGAACATCGGTTCGGATGGTGGCGAGGAACTTCGACATGCGTATATCGTCGACAGCGCCCTCAACCTTCTCGCGCAACTTGCCTTTTATCTTTGCGGAGTTCTCGAGGATGGAGTCGATGCTGCCGAACTCGGCGATGAGCTTGGTGGCTGTCTTCGGACCTACGCCAGGACAACCTGGGAAGTTGTCGGCTGAGTCGCCCATCAGCGCCAGCAGGTCGATGACTTGGGTGGGAGAGTGGAGCTCGTACTTCTCGCAGACTTCCTTCGGACCCATTGTCTCGTAGCCTCCGCCGTGGCGCGGTCGGAAGATGAACACGTTGTCGCGCACCAGCTGACCGTAGTCCTTGTCGGGCGTGAGCATGTATGTCTGTACACCGGCTTCGCCTGCTTTCGTGGCGAGTGTGCCGATGACGTCGTCGGCCTCGAAGCCGTCTACCTGCAGCACGGGGATGTGCATCGCCGTGATGATGTCCTTAATAATAGGTACAGAGGCGCGTATGTCCTCGGGCGTGGCTTCGCGCTGCGCCTTGTACGCAGGGAACGCCTCGTCGCGGAAGGTCTTGCCGTGGTCGAACGCCACGCCGATGTGCGTGGGCTGCTCTTTGGTGAGTATCTCGTTGAGCGTGTTCACGAAGCCCATGACGGCTGACGTGTTCATGCCCTTAGAGTTGATGCGCGGATTCTTTATGAATGCGTAGTAGGCACGATAGATGAGTGCGTAGGCATCAAGAAGAAAAAGTTTGTCCATGTTGTGAGATGGTGTTATGTTGTGATGGTGAGGTGTCTCCTCATCAACTTATTAATATTTATTAGGTGTAAAATTACAAAAAAAATGTCACTAATAACGGCAAATTCCGTAACTTTGTACGAAATATTATAACACAATGGATTATCTGTCAATTATAAAGCACCCGATTGAGGCGGAAATCGCCGATTTCATCACACTTTTCAATCAGTCGCTCTCGCACGAGGACGGACTGCTCGGCTCTGCGCTCGAGCATATCCGCAAGCGTGCAGGCAAGCGTATGCGTCCAATGCTCATTCTGCTCATGGCGAAGAACTTCGGACAGATAAACCATTCTACGCAGAATGCTGCCGTGGGTCTGGAACTGCTGCATACGGCTTCGCTCGTGCACGACGACGTGGTGGACGAGAGCGAGGAGCGTCGCGGTCAGGCGTCGGTGAACGCTACTTACGACAATAAGGTGGCTGTGCTTGTGGGCGATTATATCCTCTCTACGGCGCTGCTTTGCGTGGCTCGCACCCACTCGGAGCAGATCGTTACCTATCTTGCCGAACTCGGACGCACGCTCTCCGACGGCGAGATTCTGCAACTCTCGAACATCGGACGCAAGGACATCTCGGAGGATGTCTACTACGACGTGATAAAGCAGAAGACGGCGGCTCTCTTCGAGGCTTGTGCCGGCATCGGTGCGCTCTCTTCAGGCGCTTCTGAGGAGGATGTAGAGGCTGCGAAACTGTTCGGTCAGAATCTCGGCATCACTTTCCAGATTCGTGACGACATCTTCGACTATTACGACTCGTCCGAAATTGGCAAGCCTACGGGCAACGATATGGCTGAAGGAAAGCTGACGCTCCCCGTCATCTACGCTGTGAACAATGGTGGTGATGAGGCGATGCGCGAACTTGCGCTGAAGGTGAAGGCACGCACGGTAAGTGGCGATGAAATCGCGAAATTGGTGGCTTATACCATGGAAAAAGGCGGTATAGAGTATGCTGAGCGCCGCATGTGGGAGTTCCACGCCGAGGCTCAGCGCTTCATCGACGAGCACGTGAAGCAGCCGGAAGTGAAGGAAGCCCTGCAGGCTTACCTCGACTTTGTGATAAAGAGAACAAAGTAATTAGAGCACCATTTCTTAGAGGCTAAGCCTCTTTGAGCCTTCTTAGTAGCTAAGCCTTTCTAAGTATCTCTAAATAATAAGCCTCACTAAGCCTCTTTGAGCCTCTCTACGCCCTTGGCATAGGAAGGCATAAGAAGGCTTAGTGAGGCTTAGCTTCTTAGTGAGGCTTAGCTTCTTAGAAAGGCATAGTTTCTTAGCCAGGCTTAGCTTCTCAAAGAGGCTTGTTATTAGATGGCTTACTACCCAAGCAAGCCTAATAACCTCTATAATCCTTTCTGGCTTTAGTCATTTGTTCCCTCATTCCACCATTTTCCACAAACTTTATCTCCAGCTTCTCAATCAGCTTATTCAGCAGCCAATCGGTCTGATGAATAAGCGTTATGGCGATGTTGGCTATTGTTTCTGCGGATCTTTCAGGCATCGCCTTTCTATAAAACTCGCTATCATTATGCGTTGCGCATGCCCGTTTGGCTTGCGCCAATCGTTCATCGTCAGCCTTCCATTGTTCCAGTCCTCTTACACGAAGAAAATCTTCATAGTCTATAAGCAGTTCTTGTAGACTCGCCTTTGCCACATTCGTTAGCTTTATCTCTGTCTCCTTAGATGTGTTGCCTGCGGCAGCCCCTTCAGCAATATTTTGCTTGCCCGAACGTGCAGCCTGCACCATTTGATCTATTGTGCGGTCGCCCTTTTCAAGGTAGTTGTGAGCAAAATAGAAGGTGACATCATACACACATTCCGCTTTTTGATAGGCAATGAGGTTTTTGTAGGAGCCGCCATGCGGAAGAAAAGATTGTGGAGTAGGCATAGGGTTAGGAGTTTTAAGGGATTATGGAATTAGGATAAGTAGTTGTAAAGAGCTAAGCCTTTCTAAGCCTCTTTGAGCCTTCTTAGTGGCTAAGTCTTTCTAAGCCTCTTTGAGCCTTCTTAGAGCTAAGCCTTTCTAAGCCTCTTTGAGCCTTCTTAGTGACTAAGCCTTTCTAGGCCTCTTTGAGCCTCTCTACGCCCTTGGCATAGGAAGGCCTAAGAAGGCTTAGTGAGGCTTAGTTTCTTAGTGAGGCTTAGTTTCTTAGTGAGGCTTAGCTTCTTAGTGAGGCTTAGCTCTCAAGGCACGCTTTAGAAGAACTTGATCTGCTCGCCCTTCAGCTCGCTGAGGAGCATGTTTGCGAGGCGTGATGTGCCGAGGCGGAACCACTTGTTGGTGAGCCACTTTTCGCCCAGAACCTCCTTAACGATGGTGTAGTAGGTGATGGCATCCATAACGGTATTGATGCCGCCAGCGGGCTTGAAACCTATCTGTATGCCCGTTTCATCGTAGTATTCCTTGATAGCCTGGCACATGACGTATGCAGCCTCCGGAGTAGCGGCAGGCTCCAACTTGCCGGTAGAAGTCTTGATGTAGTCGGCACCGGCGTACATGGCGAGGATAGACGCCTTCTTGATGTTTGAAGCGGTCTTGATAGCGCCAGTCTCGAGGATAACCTTCATGGCTACGTCCTCGCCGCAAGCTGCCTTCTGCTCCGAAATCTCGTCGCAAACACCCTCATAGTCGCCCGAGAGGAACTTGCCTACCGGCATAACGATGTCGATTTCTGTAGCGCCGTCAGCCACAGCGAGCGATGCTTCTGCCACCTTCACCTCGATACGAGCCTGAGACGAAGGGAACGAGCCGCTAACGCAGGCAATCTCTACGCCGTCTACCTCCAAAGACTCTGCAACGGTCTTTGCAAAGCACGGATAAACGCAGATGGTAGCCACGTGGGGCAGTTCGGGATACTCGCTGTCGAAGTCGTTCACGCGCTCTGTAAAGGCGAGTACGCTCGTCTCTGAGTCGGTGGTCTTGAGGGTAGTGAGCTCGATGCTGCCGAAGAGGAACTTCTTCACTTCCTCTGTGTCGTTCTGCGGCACCTTCTCAGCGATAATCTTGCGTACAGCCTCGCGAACAGCGTTGTCGTCGAGGTCGGTGTTGTACTTTGCGAGAGCCTCGTCGTACTTGCTCGGCTCCTGCTTATTTGCCTCCTGGTCGTGGAGGATAACGTCTTTAATGATTCCCATTGTTGTTAATATGTTTTGGTTTGTTGTTTTTTTCTAAGAACTAAGCCTTTCTAAGCCTTTCTAGGCCTCTTTAAGCCTTCCTAATTACTAAGCCTTTGAAGGCGGAAGGGTAGGCTCCTTTTAAGCCTTAAGCTTCGGGTTGTTCTTGTGGCGATTCTTGTCGCGCATGGTCTTTTTCTCGAAGCTCTTCTGCAGCGCATCTGTGAGGTCTACGCCAGTCTGATTAGCCAGACAGATAAGAACCCACAGAATATCCGCCATTTCTTCGGACGGATCGTGCGATTCGCCCTCCTTGAAGCTCTGGTCGCCGTAGCGACGAGCCATGATGCGAGCCAGTTCGCCCACCTCTTCGATCTGCATGGACACGAAGAACCCGAAGCTTAAGGCTTAAAAGGAGCCTCTTCGGTGAGGCAAGCCATGTTGGTCAGTTCGGAGAAATAGCGCACGCCGTACTCCTTTATCCAACGGTCTACAGCCTCTTGTGCTTCCTTTATTGTCATATCGTTATATGTGATGTTATATCTCCAACGACTGTCCCATAAGCTTCATATATAGTGAATATACAAGCAAAATGGCTAATGTCGCGATGAAACAAATTCCTTATTTTTGGGGTGCTTATTCCTTGTTCTTCGTGTCCATGCAGATGGTCACGGGTCCGTCGTTGAGTAGCTCTACCTTCATGTCTGCTCCAAATTCGCCCGTTCCAACCTGCTTGCCGATTGCATCGCTCAGTTTGCGGCAGAATTCCTCGTAGAGCGGCACGGATATCTCGTGACGAGCCGCGCGGAACCATGATGGTCGATTGCCCTTTTTGTATGAAGCGTAGAGCGTAAACTGGCTAACCACCAACGCCTCGCCCTCAACATCCACGAGCGAACGGTTCATTACGCCGTTCTCGTCGTCGAAGATGCGTAGTGCTGCCACCTTCTTCACGAGCCAGTCTACGTCCTCAGACGTGTCGGCTTCCTCCACGCCGAGTAGTAGAAGGAGTCCGTTGCCTATAGATGATTTGATGTTGCCGTCAATGGTTACTGATGCGTGCTGCACGCGCTGTATTACTGTTCTCATTTCTTGTCTCTGATAGGGTAGTATTGTTATCGTTCGCAGGGCGTTTTTGGCTCTGCAAAACTATGAAATTATCTTCTACAAAGTTAATACAAATACTTGAAATCTGCAATTATTTATCGAAATGCTCTGCTATAAGCTTTGCTTTTGCTGCGCCAATCACTTCTGTAAGCTCCTCCACGCTTGCCTCACGTATGCGTTTCAGGCTCTTGAACGCCTTCAGAAGAGCGTCGCGCGTTGTCGGGCCTATACCCTTGATATCGTCCAGTTCGCTGTGCAGGGCGTGCTTCGATCGCTTGTCGCGGTGGAACTGTATGGCATAGCGGTGCACCTCGTCTTGTATCTGCGTCAGAACATGGAACAGCTCGGAGTTGGTCTTCAGCGCGATGGTCTGCGGCGGATTGCCGTAGAGCAGTTCGTTGGTGCGGTGGCGATTGTCCTTTGCGAGTCCGGCGATAGGTATATTAAGCCCTAATTCGCCCTCCACAACCACTCTTACGACACTCATCTGTCCCAATCCACCGTCGGTAATAATCAGGTCGGGCAGGGCAGCGCCCTCCTCAATCATACGCGAATAGCGGCGTCTAACCACTTCCTGCATCGAAGCATAGTCGTCAGGTCCCACTACGGTCTTGATATTATACTTGCGATAGTCCTTTTTCGACGGTTTCATGCCCTTGAACACCACGCAGCCAGCCACCGCATCCGTACCCGATATGTTCGAGTTGTCGAAGCATTCTATATGATAAGGCAGTTTTTTGAGCTGCAGTTTCTGCTGCAATTCCTTCATCAGGCGCGTCTGCTTCTGTTCGGGATTGAGTTTTTCGTTCTGCTTCAAACGATCGAACTTATACTGCTTGCAGTTCATCTCGCCCAGCTCCAGCAGATGCTTCTTGTCGCCGCGCTGCGGCACGAAGAACTGCGCATCGTTCAGCGTCCACTCCATCTCGAACGGCACGATAATCTCCTTCGCCTTACTCTTGAACCTCTCCCTTATCTCCGGAATCGCAGTAAGCAGCAACTCCTGGTCGGTTTCATCGAGCTTGCGCTTATATTCGAACGTGAAACTCTGGTTTACGGCACCATTCTTCACGTGAATATAGTTGATGAACGCCGTGCGGTTAGCGTCGTCGTCCACAATAGTGAACACATCCACGTCGGCGATGGTATGGCTCACAACCTCACTTTTGGCGCAGAAACTCTCTATAAGCAGGTACTTCTGTTTCAGTTCTTCCGCCTCTTCAAACTTCAGTTCGGCGGCTTTCTGCTGCATTTGCTCGAAAACATGCTTAGAAAGTTCGCGCGTGTTTCCTTTCAGAATCTCGCGAGCTTGAGCGATAGACGCCTGATAGTCCTCCAACGACTGCTTTCCGCAGCACGGCGCCTTGCAGTTGTGAATGTGATATTCCAGGCACGGCTTGTACTTGCCCTGTTCGATGCCCTCCTTCGTTATTATCTGGCGGCACGTGCGCGGTTTGTAGAGTTTATGAATCAGTTCGAGCACGGCGAACATGCTGCCTGTGTGAGAGTAGGGACCGAAGAACGTGCCGAACCGCTTGTTCACCTGTCGCGTCTTGAACACACGCGGCAGATACTCGTTCGTGATGCAGATGCTCGGATACGTCTTGCCGTCCTTCAGCAGCACGTTGTAGCGCGGGTTGTACTTCTTTATAAGACTGTTTTCGAGGAGCAGGGCGTCCTCCTCCGTGTTCACCACCGTATAGCTTATGTCCTCAATCTTCGACACAAGCACCTTGGTCTTGAACCTGTCCACCTCTTTATGAAAATAGCTCGACACACGCTGTTTCAAGCGTTTCGCCTTGCCTACATATATGATAGTGTGTTCGGCATCGTAGAACTGGTAGCTGCCAGGCATATCCGGCATGTTAAGCACGATGTTCTTCAACCGTTCGATGCGCTTTTCGTTTTCTTCCTTTGTCATATAACTTGCTTGAAACTAAGTGTTTTGCTTTGTTTTGTTTCACGTGGAACTTAAAAGGCTATGGCGCACGCCATAGCCTTTAGTTGTGTATTCTTGTATTGTTGGTGCAGCTCTCAGGGGGTGCACTTGTCTCAAGTGCACCAACCAAGTAGGAGTGCGCCAATCAAGTAGGGGTTCACATATTGCTTTGTTGGTGCAGCTGGGACAGCTGCACCCCCTTTAGAGTGCTTTGCTTGTTGGTGCAGCTCTCAGGGGGTGCACTTGTCTCAAGTGCACCAACCAAGTAGAAAGTGCACCAATCAATGGAGGTTTCTAATAGTTTGGTTGGTGCAGCTGAGACAGCTGCACCCCCTTTAGAGTGCATCCTCTGGGTTTAAATCTTGATAAGCGAAGTTATCTCGATGTCTTCGTCGAAACCTTCGCGACCGTTGAGTCCTTCGTTAACGAGTTCGATGATGAAGTTGGCGTAAACCTTCTTCGGGTGGAACTTCTTAACGAGGTTGCATGCAGCCTTCATGGTTCCGCCTGTAGCGAGGAGGTCGTCGTGCAGCAAAATAACGTCGTCTTCACCGATAGCATCCTTGTGAATCTCGATGGTGTCCTTGCCATACTCCTTAGCGTAGCTTTCCTGTACTGTGTCGCATGGCAGCTTGCCCGGCTTGCGGCAGAGCACAACGCCAGCGCCGAGACGCAAGGCGAGGGCAGACGACATAACGAAGCCGCGTGACTCGATACCTACAATCTTTGTGATGCCCTTGTCCTTGTACAGATCGTACATCTCGTCGCAGATTTCCTGCAGACACTCGTTGTTCTTGAATAGAGTAGTGACGTCGCGGAAGTTAACTCCCTTCTTTGGCCAATCTGGTATGCAACGCAGATTGTCAAGCAATAGTTTGTTGTTCATTTTCAAATATTTAATTGTTGTTTGTTTATTCAATAGTTTCACGTGAAACGAATCGACTCTTATCGTTTCATCAGCACCAAGAGCACGTTGATGTCGCTGGGCGAGACGCCGGGGATGCGCGATGCCTGTCCGAGAGTTTCGGGATTGATGCGAGTTAGCTTCTGTCTGCCTTCGGTAGAAATCTCGTGAAGCTCTGCGTAGTTGAAGTGACCCTTGATGTGTATGTCCTCCAGTCGGTGCATCTTCTCTGCCACGAGTCGCTCGCGTTCGATGTAACCCTTGTACTTTATCAGAATCTCCGCCGCCTCTACTATCTCCGCCTGTCGTGCGTCGTTGGTCAGCAGCGTCTCCTGTAGGGTAGGGATAGCCGAGGCAAGCTGCTCTAAGCTCAGTTGCGGTCGTGCTACCAGACTCGCTATAGTAGTGCCGAACTGCATCGGTGTTGTTCCGAAACGTTCGAGTGCATCGTTGATGTCGCGCGGTTTCACGTTCGTCTGGTCGCAGTAGCGCACGATGCGCTCTATCTCCGTCTTCTTCTTCAGCCAGTGGTCGTAGCGTTCGCGTGTAGCAATGCCCAATTCGTACGCTTTCTCCGTAAGACGAGCGTCGGCGTTGTCCTGGCGCAGCAGAATGCGGTACTCGGCGCGCGAGGTGAACATACGATACGGTTCGTCAACGCCCTTAGTGGTGAGATCGTCGATGAGAACGCCGATATACGCCTCGTCGCGTTTCAGGACGAACGGGGCAGAGCCGCCGCAGTAGAGCGCTGCGTTCACGCCAGCCATCAGTCCTTGTCCGCCTGCCTCCTCGTAGCCTGTCGTTCCGTTCACCTGTCCGGCGAAGAACAATCCGCTGACGAGCTTCGATTCCAGCGACGGCTTCAGCTGCGTCGGGTCGAAGTAGTCGTACTCTATGGCGTAGCCCGGTCGGTAGACGCGTATGTCGCGGAACGCCGGTATCTTCTTCAGCGCCTCGAGCTGCACCTCCATCGGCATCGACGACGAGAAACCATTAAGGTACATCTCGTTCGTGTCCTCGCCCTCCGGCTCCAGGAACAGCGGATGCTGGTTCTTGTCGGGGAAGGTCATGAGCTTCGTCTCGATTGACGGGCAGTAGCGCGGTCCGGTCGACTTTATCTGTCCGTTGTAGAGTGGGGAGTCGGCGATGGCTGCGCGCAGCGTGTCGTGCACCTCCTTGTTGGTGTATGTCGTCCAGCAGGGCAACTGTTCGAGATGCCTTGGCGCCGTCATATAAGAGAATCCGTGATAGTCGGTCTCGCCCGGCTGTTCCTCCATATCCTCGAAGTGAACCGAGCGGCGGTCGATGCGCACCGGTGTGCCGGTCTTCATTCGCGCTGCGGTTATGCCGTGTCGGGTGATGCTCTCGGTGAAATGGAGCACCGCAGGCTCGGCGCATCTGCCTCCTGGCACCTTACGCTTGCCCACGTGCATGAGTCCGTTGAGGAATGTTCCGGCTGTGATGACCACCGCCTTTGCTCTGAGCGTGACGCCCCACACCGTCTCTACGCCCACTGCTTCGCCGTTCTCTACGAGCAGCTCGCAGGCTTCATCCTGCCAGATGTCGAGGTTGTCGGTGCGGTCGAGTTGCGTGCGCCATTCCCAGATGAACTTGCCGCGGTCGCATTGCGCTCTCGGGCTCCATACTGCCGGTCCCTTGCCGCGGTTGAGCATGCGGAACTGTATTGATGTGGCGTCGGTGACGAGTCCCATCTTGCCGCCGAGTGCGTCAATCTCGCGCACTATCTGTCCTTTTGCTATTCCGCCGACGGCGGGGTTGCAGCTCATCTGCGCCAGTTTGTTCATGTCCATCGTCACGAGGCATGTCTTTGCGCTCATGCGTGCTGCGGCTGCTGCCGCCTCGCATCCGGCGTGTCCGCCTCCGATGACGATTACGTCGTATTTCAAAATCATATATTGTTGCGTTGTTTGCTTTGCTGTTCTTTGCTGTTGTTTTTGTTGGGATGTTTCTGCTGTGGATGTTCTCCCACGGATTTCTTGCTGTGAAGAATCTCCCACGGATTTCACAGATTTACACAGATGTTGGTGTCTCTCAGGGGGTGCACTTGTCTCAAGTGCACCAACCGAACAATAAGTGCACCAACCGAACAATAAGTGCACCAACCGAGTAAGAAGTGCATCAACCGAGCGAATGTGCCTGTCTGCTTTGTTGGTGCAGCTGAGACAGCTGCACCCCCTGCCAGTTGCTCTCACGGAACTCACTCTTGCTTAGGATGTAGTCCCACTGATTTCACAGATCTACACAGATGTTGGTGCCTCTTAGGGGGTGCACTTGTCTCAAGTGCACCAACCGAACAATAAGCGCACCAACCGAGTAAGAAGTGCACCAACCGAGCGAATGTGCCTGTCTGCTCGGTTGGTGCAGCTGAGACAGCTGCACCCCCTATAGCAGCTCCCACGGAACTCACTCTTGCTTAGGATGTAGTCCCACGGAATTCACGGAATTCACAGAATCTCTTGCTTGGGATGTGGTCCCACAGAATCGAATCTACACAGAATGTTAGAGCGTGTTTCTCCCCGAATTCAGAATTCGCAGAAGCTTTGTGTGCGCTTAGTCAGTAGCGGAGGTCTCCGGCCTCCGCCGCAGCAAGAGTGGGTTCTGTGAGCAGTTTCGCACCCTGCCTTTCTGTGAGCTCTGCGCGTTCTGTGGGAGATGTTTTTCGTAGGCATAGCAAGCTGTCGTGATCAACTGTATGTCATGTTGCTATGGCTACGGCAGGAATGCCGTAGCCTCCTACGATTAGCACTGCCCGTGTTTGTCGTTTGCTCGGTTGTTGGCGTGGGTATGACAGGGATGCCATACCTTCCTAATCTGTGCGCATCTGTGCCTATCTGTGGGCGGCACATCTCCGCCAGACGGTTCTGTGTGTTCCGCGTATTCTGTGGGAATACTCTCTCCGCTTGCTCGGTTGGTGCAGCTGAGACAGCTGCACCCCCTATAGCAGCTCCCACGGAAC
>OQWE01000395.1_pt1 | contig 15245 bp, 22 predicted proteins | sample 1691591 | NCBI WGS metagenome assembly OQWE01 (sample SAMN03418265, study PRJEB22391) | human gut metagenome | biome: human-gut; feature: organic feature; material: feces | host: Homo sapiens | place: Tanzania | collected 2013-01
GCTGAATAATTTGAGCATTTCCAACGCTTTACGGCTCCTTGCGGTTCCTGCCGATGAGCGTGAAGAGTTTGCCGAGACGAACGATGTTGAACACATGTCCAGTCGAGAGCTGGACAAGCTGCTGAAGGAGAAGCAGGAAGCCGAGAAGCGAGCCGAGACTGCGGAGAATGCCTTGGAAGAGGCGACAGAGGGCTCGGCGCTTGCAATGGCTGAGCTAGAAGAAAAGCTTGCTGCTGCCCGTGAAAAGGCATCTGACGCAAAGGAGCGAGGAGACGAGCTCAAAAAACGGCTCGACGCTGCAAAGGCAGAACTTGAAGAGCTGAAAAGTAGACCTGTCGAGGTCGCTGTTGAAGTCGATACGGAGGCTGTCGAAAAGGCCAAGGCCGAAACTGCCGCCGAGTATGCGAAGAAGATCGAAAAGCTTGAAGCGAGTCTTGCGGCAGCAAAGGAAAAGAGCAAAAAACTTGCCGATAAAGCGGACAAAGCTGCCGCTGAGTTAGCTGCGTCCGAAAAGAAAGCGCAGCTCGCTAACCCCGAGACGGCAGTTTTTAAGGAGCTGTTTGAACAAGCACAGACCAGTTTCAATCGCTTGAGTGGATGCCTTATTAAGATTAAGGCATCAGATCCGGCTGTGGCCGAAAAGCTGTCGGCGGCGGTGAATGCGCTTGTGACCAAGATGCAGGAGGCAGTTAATGCATAGCTGCGACGGCTGCGTGTATTTGGAGATCGAAAAGTGGACAAAAGGCCGCTTCGCTCCACGCTGCTATGCTCCGTATCCTTTTGCAAACGGAATGGGCAGGGTGGTTGATGTCCCCTTGTCGTTCATTGATACATCGAGAATAGTTGCTCCCAAGTGGTGTTTGGGAAAGATTTTGAAAAAGGAGAAAAACAAATGACATTCAAAGAACACCTTATTATTGCACTTGGCGGCTATATTGCCCCTTCGCAGGAAGAAAAAGAACACCTGCAGCTTATCACGGCGCAGGCTCGTTCGACCGAACTTGACTGCATGCAGAAATTCCTCGGCGGGAACATCCTCAATTGGCGTGATTTGCTTTTAAAATGCCGTCTCGGCGGCCAGCTGCTGAAGGAGGCGGCAATTACAGATGTCGACGGCGTTATTACTGCCAGCGTGACGGTCGTAATTAAGGGAGGACACGGGTGATGTGTGCAAAGAAATCTGCCAAGAGGCAGAGAGATAAGCGGCAGGAGATCATAGATGAAACTTACGAGTACATATGCGAACACTGTCGCTTGCCGGATATTCTTGACGAGAATGCACTTCCTGCCGCTTGCGACCGGTGCGAGGTAAGGGAGAGACTGGAGAAGATGGAGTGAGATTTACATCGTTTATCTCATTTAGGTGCATCGACTCCTGCAAGCCCGACTGCCCGCAGCGCACGCCGGTATGCCATTCTACCTGCGAAGCATATCGCCGAGCGCAGGAAAAAGCCGATGAAGCGGACAAAAAAGCTAAAGCAAAACAGTTCATCGACACTACTGCCGCTGAGCTGAAGAAGAAAAATTTAAACAGGTACGGCGAATAAGCCGACCGGCCGAGGCGTGGGCATGACATAGGTCGTGCCCATGTCTGAGCCTGCCGCTTGACACTACCCGGGCTTATCTCCTTGATAGTCTCTCTACAAAGATACATTACCTTTCTATTTTATCGCTTCCATAACATCCTCTCATCCTATATTGTATGTTAAATGAATACAAAGGTCAAGCGGGTGCGGCGGCGGATTGGGTCCCCGTCGCCGCACGGTAGGCAATTTTGCGCTTTGGATCAAGCGCCCGGAGCGGGCGTTTAATCGAAAACGCAAAAAAGAACTGAATCTACACTATATAAATACATGCGTGCGTGCGCGCGTTTCTATTTAGACCTTTTACAGGCTAACATTACGACAGGAGCTAAAATGATAAAAATGGAGTATCACATAATCTCCGGCCGAACGGTCGAGACACGCCGCTGCTGGATGCCGTCAAGGCAACGGGCGGTGGCCAGGGCGAGACGAGCAAAGCGCATTGCCGGATCAACATCACAGAAAAAGATAGACGCAAACGAGAGAGAAGCTGTTCGCCGCCTTGCAAGAATTATAAACTGCAACTTCGGTGTCGGCGATTTATGGCTGACACTGAAATATTCAGATGAGCGCTTGCCGGAGTCATATGATGCTGCTAAAGCCGAGCTTTCAAAGTTCCTTCGCAAGGTTCGGGCAGAATATAAAAAACGGGCCGGAAGACCCCTCCGCTATATCGTTACTACATCAAACAGAAACCCGAGGACAGGAGAAGAGGCTCGGATTCATCATCATGTCGTTATGGATCGTCTAGCATACGAATGCATTATTAAGTTTTGGCCTGCAGCAGAGATAAGCTATTCGATCATGGATAACCGAGGCGATCACACGGCTATGGCAAAATATATGGTTGATAATTCGCCGAAGGAAGCAGGAAAAAAGAAATGGTCAACTTCTCGTGGCTTGGACAAGCCTATTTACACCGAGCCTGAGCCGATTGCAGAAATTGATAAGATAACAGCTCCGAGCGGGGCTGATGTGAAGGAAAATGTATTTATCCAGGACGAAGAGACCGGCATTGAGACAGCATACATGCGATGCGTTATGCCCGATGCTCCTCAAACGAGGGGAAGGAAAATCAAGCTCGAATTATCCGACCCGAACAAGGCGTGCGTGCGCACGGAAACATATAAAGGCGGCTGAAAATGTCATTCAAAAAGCTGCGGGGCGTTCGTTTGCCCGAGAAAAAGCAGATGCTCGTTCGGTCGATCTGCCTAAATTACCGTGATCGGCCGCAATATGAGCAAGAAAAAATAAAGCGTCTCTGCGAAAAATGCGGAGGCGCACATAGCGCTGCTCTTTTTGAGATAATGACAACGGAGCACAGCGTTCGTTCCGTTGCATTAAAATACTACATTTCCGAATCTGTGCTATATGATATTCGGAAAAGATTCTACGAAAGTTGGTGCGAAAATGACAGAAACAAATCAAGTTAAGTTAACGCTCGAAGAGAAAGAGAAGCTTGCCGACCACTGGGTGAAAAGACTTCAACTGGGTGATTGGGATATCAAATTCGATCTCAATGCATCCAGAAACCAGATGGGGGAGGGCTCTCTCGGAGAAGCTCGGCTTAATGAGGTGACCAAGCAGGCGGCGATACTCGTCCTCAAAAATGAAGACTTCGACGGCGGGGAATATGCGTTTACATTCGACTTCGAGCGAACACTGGTGCATGAGCTCCTTCACCTCAAGCTCTGCCTGCTCGAGAGCGACTCAGACAATGAGCTGCGTAACCGTGTAGTTCATCAGTTGCTTGAAGACCTGGCAAAAGCGTTTGTGAATAGATGATTTTGTGGGAGGACGAAAATGCGACTGATTGATGCTGACAAGATCGGCATTGGCAAAGCCAATCCCGATGTGTTTGAGAACAAGGCATACGCTGACGGTTGGAACAGCGCAATTGAAATTATCAATGCTGCCCCTACAGTTGACGCTGTGGCTGTCATAAGGTGCAAGGACTGCATCCACTACATAGCCGGTTACTGCTGCCGAGATGTGAAAAGCCGCACAAATATGGTGAAGTACGAGCCGGACGATTTTTGCAGCTACGCAGTCAGGAGGGGGATAGACGGATGAAGACGGTTTTAGGATTTGTCATCGTACTTGCGTACTTCTGCGTAGGCTGGATGATAGAAGGCGCTTTAGAAGAAGTATTCCTCCTTGAAGAAACGAGATCCCTGCGCATAATATTTTGGCCGCTAGTCGTGCTGTTGTTTATTACTTTTAGTTTGTTTTATCTGTTCGTAGAAGCTGGCAGAAAAATCGGCAATTGGATAAAAAGGAGGTAATCAAATGAAAAATTCAAACAACCCTTACAGCAGAGCATTTCGAGAAAACATATCAGCTAATACTGATAATCCTTCAGCTGGGTTTTGGGGCAGCGCTCCCCGTTTTCTCCGTGAAATGGCACTTAAGGCCGCCAACTACATGGATGATACCACACTCATGGCAGACAAGCTCACGCTCTGTCACATGGTCTATGACCTCAGCGAAGAACAGCTTAGACGATGGCTTCAGCTGTTAAATCTTTCGGAGAAGCAGCCACTGCTAGAGCAGAAGCGCAGCGAAGCCATTTGCCGCCGAGCGCTGAAAACCTACGGTGCAGATGCACAGATAACAATGGTTTTTGAGGAGATGGCAGAGCTCCAGAAAGAGCTCTGCAAGCATGCACGAGGCTCAGACAACAAAGCACATATTGCCGAGGAAATTGCCGATTGCCTTATAATGCTTGAACAGATGCAGATCCTGTTTGATATTCGTGACGATGTCAACAAGTTTACAATGGTCAAGCTTGAACGATTGAAGGAGAGAATTGATGAGCGTGATAGTTGACGGGTACGACACGAAAAAGTGTAAAGGCTGCATTTACTGGAGGCGCTTTGCCGCAGAGCAGGATCTAAATGCGTGCCACTACATGATCGATACAGAAAAACGAGCCGAGCGCCGAGACGGCAAATGCTTTTCCCGCAAAATCAAAAAACAGTGATAACGAGCTGCCCCCTTGGGTTATTGTGACTTTAATCAATTAAACCCAAGGGGGAATTTTTGTGCCAAAGAACAAAACCGTGGGTGCGCCGAGGAAATATGCTACACCTGCACGGCTTCAAAATGCCGTAAATAGATATTTTGCATCGATATCACGGACTGTACAGGCTACGGAGCGGGTCGATACAGGTAAAGTTGACCGCAAGGGTCAGCCGATATTCCAAAGCGTAATTGTCACAAACGATCTCGGCGAGGATATTTATACACGCCAGTACATCACAAAGCCGACGATTGCAGGCTTGTGCGTTTTTCTGGGCATCTCAAAGGATACCTGGGCCGAGTATTCACATCGAGAGGGATATGAGCATATCTGCGCCGCTGCAAAGCTGGAAATGGAGCGGGACCGCAGCGAGAGGCTCGGCAATGGTCCCGGTGACCGTGGTATAGAATTTGACCTCAAGTGCAACTTCGGTTGGAAGGATGAGATAACCATAGAGGCGGGAGAAAAGATGCAGAAGGCGATGACCGCATCGCAAATGTCGCTGGATGAGAAGCTTGAGCTACTTGAGGAAATGGGGCTGAAGCTGCCGGAGGCAGGCGATGAATAATACAGTCGAGCGGGCGTTTGCGGCGGCGCTTTGGTATAAGCAGCTTCGTGAACGCAATAACAGCACTTTTCTTCCGCTTTTCTTCGATAAGCACCGTTACCTTGTCCTGATGGGCGGCGGTGGCTCGGGCAAAAGTATCTTTGCCGGCAACAAGATAATCGAGCGCTGCTCAACCGAAGCCGGGCACAGATGGCTTGTTTGCCGTAAGGTTGCCAAAACGCTTAGAGAGAGCTGCTTTAACCAACTGGTCGGCCAGCTGAATATGCAAATGCCCGAGCGGGTAGACAAAATCAACAGGGGAGATATGCGCATTGTCTTCCGAAACGGCAGTGAAATAATATTTGCCGGACTGGACGATGTTGAGAAGCTCAAATCGATTTACGATATCACGGGCATTTGGATCGAGGAGGCCAGCGAGATAACCGAGGCCGATTTCAACCAGCTGGACATACGACTCAGAGGCAAAACGATTTGCTATCAGCAGATCATTATCACCTTTAACCCGATCTCTATATTGCACTGGCTTAAGAGACGGTTTTTCGACTGCGAAAACCTCCCGGCAAAAGAAAAAGCGAAGATACGCACTCACCGAAGTACATACAATGACAACCGCTTTTTGCCGCAGGAAAACATCGATGTTCTCGAAGCGTTCAAATATACTGACCCATACTACTATTCCGTATACTGCCTCGGCGAATGGGGCGTGCTCGGCAAGAGCGTATTCGACAAAGAAAAGGTGTCTGCACGCCTTGCGTACCTGCGCTCGTCACCTAGGGAACAGGACAAAGGATATTTCATGTACGAAGATACCGGCCTCGGTATTGCAAAGGTGGACTGGGTGTCAGACAAGGTCGACGGCTTTATCACCATCTACACCCCCGTCAAACCTCGCAGGCACTATGTTATCGGCGGCGATACGGCCGGAGACGGCTCTGACTACAACATCGGGCAGGTACTCGACAATAAGACCGGTGAGCAGGTGTGCGTGCTGCGCAAGCAGTATGATGAGGATCTATACGCAAAGCAAATGTACTGCATGGGCATTTACTACAACAATGCGCTTATCGGCATTGAAACCAATTACTCAACATACCCGACGATGGAGCTCGAACGCCTTGGCTACGAAAATCTTTATATTCGAGAGACTTTCGATAATTACACGCATAAGACAAAGCAAAGCTTTGGCTTCGTGACGACAGAGAAAACCCGACCTGTTATTATCTCTAACCTAATCAAGTGGGTGAGGGAGGACACGCAGTGCCTCAATGATCCGACAACGCTTGAGGAAATGCTCACCTTCGTGCGCAATGAGCACTTTCGTCCAGAGGCGGAGAATGGAGCGCACGATGACTGCGTTATGGCGCTGGCTATAGCCTTGTTCATTCGTGAGCAGCAGCAATTTGAGGATGAGCTCACTCCCGAGGAACTAACCAGGTGGACGGAGGACATGTGGGAGGACTTCGAGCGGGCGGACGAAAAAACGCAGGAGATGCTTCTGCGCCGCTGGGGAACACCAGTAAATAGATAGGTGAATTAATACTTACAGCGTCCTGAAAAGGGCGCTGTTTTTTAAAAAAGTCCGTGATAACTGACAGTGCGCACTCTTCATAATTGAACCATAGGCTGATGCCTAAATTCTGAAAAAGGAGGAAAACGGTCATGGCAAAAACGAGCACGAGCGTGTATACATCCGGCAAAAACACCGGAGTAAAGGTCGTTGAGCCCCCCAAAAAGAGCAAGCCGACTAAGAAGCCCTCTGCTGTGCGTGGCAAGGACCTCCGCAGCAAGTAAGCCAGACCAATTTCAACATGGACAACGAAGCATTATCCGTCGAGGGTACGGAAGAGGTTACAGCACCCGAGAGCGAAAAAGAGCAGGAAGTCGCCGAACCTGCAGCCGAAACCGAGGCAGGCGCAAACGAGCAGGAGGTCGCCGAACCTGCGGAACCATCTGAGGACAGAATAAGCACCCAGTCTCCCGAGGAACGCCATGCGCAGGCCGAGCAGCGCCGCCGCAGAGAAAACGATGAGCGGGAGCAGGCACTCCGCCGGGAGTACGAAAGCAAGTTCCAGAAGCAGAAGGATGCATTCTACGCCGGACTGAAAAAAGTCGATCCTTACACCAACAAACCGATCACCACAGAGGCTGAATACCTCGCCTACGAAGCAGAGTCACGCCGCCGAGAGCGGGAGCAGGAGTTCAAGAAAGCGGGCATAAATCCCGAGACCATCGAGCAGATGATCAATGAGCACCCCGATGTCCGTGCGGCAAAAGCCGCTGCCGAGGATGCGAGAGCCTCCAAAGAAAGATACGACAGGCTTGCCCAGCAGCAGGTTATCAAAGACGAGCTCAGAAAAATATCTAAGTTTGACCCAAACATCCGCACACCGCAGGACTTAATGAACCATCCCCGGTATGGCGAGATAAAGCAGCTTGTCGCAGAGCACAATCATTCGATTGCAGAAGCTTTCGAGCTGGCAACGCAGAAAGACAGAGATGCGGAAAATCAGATACACAGCCGTGCAAACGCAGCAGCTGTCAGCAACAGCAAGAACCACATGGTGGCCAGCAACACGAGCGGAAATGAGACCGAGGAGTACACTGTGCCGCCCGAGACGCTTAGATCCTACCGAAAGGCTTACCCCGGTCTTCCCGATGCCGAGCTTCGGAAGAAATTCGCAAAAGTACAAAAATTGAAGAAAGGAAACAGATAACCATGTTTACACCCGTAAACTACGGCGGCCATAACCCTCCCGCAGTGGAATACCTCCCGGCAGGGGCTATCACTCCCAAGTTCGGTATGGCCGTCGCACTTAACCCCTCTACCGGCTATCTTGCCGCCAGCGCAAAACCGACGCACATAAGCGTTATGGAAGCGTCCGCCGCTCTCACAGCCGGCACGATTATTCCCGTCATAAGAATTTCAGACAACATTGTCTTCGAGTCCACTCTCGATGGCACAACGACCCTCAAGGCGGGCGCACTCGCCGATGTTGACTCGACCGGCATGCTCATTGACGGCGATGGCAGTACCAATAAGGTGTTCCTTATTGAGGTGCTTGAGGGCACCGCACAGGGCAGCAAGGTCCGTGGCCGTTTCGTAAGATCGGACGGACAGGACAATGTAGACGCTACATCAACCTAACAAGGAGGAAACACAATGCCTAATTTCACACTTATGGAGGCAAGCGGAACTGTTGACCCGTTTATCGGCAAGTTCCAGGCACCCATTGTCTCATGCATAACCGAAACAGCCGAAGCGTTCGAGGAAACAGAGATCTGTACTCAGATCTTCAGAGAGGTTTCTTCTGACCATTTCGCAGAAGGCTACACGAATTTGACTGCGGCCGACGACTGGCAGCCCACGGGCGAGAACGGCCCTGCACCTCAGAACGGCGCCGAAGCGGGCTACAGTAAGACGATCGAAAACGAGACTTGGCAGTCCAGTTTCTCGATAAGCAGAGAACTCGTCGATGATGACCAGATAGGCGCAGCCCAGAAGTCAGCGAGGAATTTCACCAAGGGTTACTATCGTGGCCGTGAGCGCTTCTTTGCTCGCATGATCGGCGAAGCGCTTCAGGGCAATACCGAGATGAAAATCGGGAACAGAGTATTTGACCTAAAGAGCGCAGACGGCAGTGCAATGTTCTCGAAGACACATACGCCGAAAATCTCCGGTAAGAAGCAGACAAACCTTTACTCCGATGCTTTCAGCGCAACCGCACTGCTTGCCGGTGCGACCGCTATGCAGAACCTCAAGGGCGACAACAACGAGATACTGAACATGTGCCCGGACACGATCATCATCCCCAACAATGCAGCCCTTAAGCAGGCCGTGCTTACCGCACTTGCATCCATCCAGCTTCCCGGCACAAATAACAATGACATTAACCCCAATCAGGGGGTTTACAAGCTCATTGTTTACCCTTATCTCAACGACTTTCTCGGCAGCCTGACAGCACCCTGGATCCTCATGGACAGCAATTTCATGAAGGACGCCGACTGTGCAATTTTCCAGAACAGGGTTCCGATGGAGGTCTCTGACCGTCGTGAAATCAACAAGTATTTCTGGGACGGCTATGCTCGCTTCTCCGGCGGCTTCGTAGACTTCCGTGGACTTATGGCCTTCGGCATAACCGGTGGCTCAACTCTCTAAGCAAATACATAACGCCCATCCGAGCGGGTGGGCGTTATTCTACAAGGAGCGAAAAATGTCAAAGAATACAGAACAGCAGATTGAAAAGCTCCGTGTGTGGCAGGACAGAGTTGAAAGAGGCGATGCTGCATTTGAGTCGGAGCGAGTTAAGATGAACCATCGAGACGAACTGTATCATGGTAAGGCGGCACTCAAGCAGATAGTCGAGGGCGACAAAGTCTTGGAGAGCTCGGTAGTTTGGAACATCGTTTATGAGCTGATGGAGGCGCAGGTCGACTCACAGATCCCCAGCCCGAAGGTCACCCCGCTGCACAAAGAAGACGAGGGACTTGCCGTGCTAATAGAAGACTTCCTACGCAACAAGCTCGACGAGCAGCCGGCCGAAGTCATAAACGACCAAATGGAGCGAGCCGTGCCTTGCCAGGGAGGTGGCTTGTTTCACCTTGAATGGGATCCAAAGCAGATAAGGTCGCAAAGAGAAGGACTGAGTGTACTTTCGTTCATTCATCCAAAACAGCTCACTCCTCAGCCGGGCATAACAAGCGATATCGAAGATATGGACTGGTGCTGCGTCTCGCTTGGTGTTACCAAAAGCAAAATCAAGCGTTTATTCGGCATCGACCTTCAGGACGAGCAGGAGGAGAAAAGCAGCCTCCGAGGTCCGTCAGATGTAACGCAGAGCGAAGATATGCTCACATGGAGAATTATATACTTCCGCAACGAGAAGGGCGGAATAGGTAAGTTCAGCTATGTAAACGATACTGTGATCGAAGATCATGAAGATTTTCTCGCTCGAAAAGGCAAGAAATGCTCAAAGTGTGGAAATCTTAAACCTGCCGATATCGATGAAGTGCACAGTATGTCGTTACCTACGCTCGACGGCCGCTATCCAGGCGGCGGGCAGTGGGAAGAAAAAGACGGCGTATGGATATCCGACGATGCAGAAGAGGTGCCGGATAGACGGAGCAATGATGTCTGCCCTTGGTGCGGAGGGAAGTTCGTTGATTCCGACCTCGACTATGAGGAAGTCTGGAACAGGACTGAAATCAAGGATATGGACGGCAATGTCATACTGACTATCCCGGGCGCAGATTATCCGCCGGAGGCATATTCCGAGGAAGTTGGGGAAGGCGAAAGAAAGACATACGAGCGAGTCCCCACAAGAATTCCATTCTACAAGCCGGATATCTACCCACTTATTCTCATGAAAAATGTCTCCTCATGGGGTCATCTACTGGGCGAAAGTGATATCGATAAGATCGAGCCGCAGCAAAATGCGATAAATCGCCTTAACCATAAGGTCGCAGCAGCTCTCCTCAGCGGCGGCAGCTATTTGACTTTGCCGAATAACCCGGCGATCAAGACAGGCCCGGAAGAGATCAAAGTAATCCGAGTGAAATCACCGAAGGATATGCAGTATATCAATGTGCACAATATTCAGCCGAGTGTCTCGCAAAGCATAGAGTATATGTCTTATTTGTATCAGCAGGCGAGGGACACCATCGGTATAACTGACTCTTTCCAAGGAAAACAGGACACAACGGCACAGTCCGGCCGTGCCAAAGAGGTCTCCGTCCTTCAGGCCGCTGGCAGGTTCCAAAGCAAGCGAGTAATGAAGAAGTTCTTTTGGTCTCGTCTGTGCGAAGCTCTGTTTAAGTTTGAGCTTGCCTTCGCAGACGATGAGCGCCCGGTCGTCGGGCTGGACGACAATGGCCTGCACAGGGACGAGACATGGAATAAGTGGCTGTTTCTTCGATACGACGAGGCTAAGGGCGAGTATTACTGGAATACCGACTTCAATTTCTCCATTGATACCGAATCGGCTCTTGCGCTGGACCGCCCCACTATGTGGCGTGAAATCCGTTCGTACTATGAGGGTGGTGCGCTGGGCAATCCGCAGGAAACGGATACGCAGATACGCTTCTGGCACATGATGGAGAAGCTTCATTACCCGAATGCTGCGGATATCAAAAAGCAGCTTATTGAGAAGAAGAGCAGCGAGTCGGAACTTCAGGCGCAGAATGCAATAATGCAGCTTGAAGCGCTTCGGAAAGCCGATAAGCAGGCAGACAGTATCGATGCAGGAGGTATAACGCCGTGACCATAAAAGAAGTGCTCGACTATGTCGACCGCATAAAGAAAAATGAATTTACTACTGCCGAGAAAATACGGTGGATAAACGAAATTGAGGGATATGTGCAGATCCAGATAATGCTGCTTGCACAGCCGGAATGTGTTTCGTACTATCCCACAAGCGAAAGTGATGTGAGCGGGATTTGCTTTCCGGCATCAAATCAAATGCGGCTGCCCGGCAAAATCAAAGCTCATGTCGGTGGCCTCTTATCCATTAAAGGCCTCGTCTCATATCCGAACAACAATCGTCCTAACTTGGAGATACTCTCAATCAGTGAGGGCGGAAAGCTAATCGGATTTGCCGAAGGCACATTCGCCGACACCGGTACCACGCCAGAAAGCGCAATTGCACAACTGACATTCGATGGGCAAGAAACTGAGCTTTTGGTTCCTGCCCCGTTTGAACGGCTTTATTACGAATATGTCCTTTGCAAGATCTCCGAAAACCTTGAGGAAAGCTCGGCGCAGAATAACAGAATTGCGACCTTTGAGGAGACATGGGAAAACTTCGCCGAATGGTATGCAAATAATTATAACCCCGCCGACGGAAATGCAGAGTTCAAAGGCTACTACATAACCGGCAAGCAGGGACCTCCGGGGCCGACAGGCCCACGGGGCGAGAATATTTACATCGTAACCGTTACAGAAAACGGCAGTGTAATTACAGCTGACAAGACCTATGCTGATATTTGCTCAAAGGTTGAAGCCGGTAAGAGTGTAACACTTGTCGTTGGCGGCTCTGTTTATGCTGTCAACGCAACGAAGCAAGACGGCCTTCTGGTTCTTAGCACGGCCGTGAAATCCGGCGACAAGCCATACATAACAGGGTATACCGTGTCCAGCAACAATGTATGGACTGCCATCAAGGACGATCTTGCATTAAAAAGTGTGTTTTCCTCGTACCGTACCGCTGCTGCTCAAGACGCAATCGACGCTACAAAGCAGGGCAAATTGACTGCCGGAGATAATATCACCATTTCAGCCGATGGCACGATATCGGCAACTGGTGGCGATGGCGGTCTCAGCGTATTTGAGGTCACGCTCACGAGCGCCGACGGCGTTCTCGCCGCCGACAAGACCTTTGAGCAGGTCAAGGCTGCGGTTGCGGACGGAAAGCCGGTTTTGAAGGTGCATTCCGACGGCGATGTGCTGTGGTTTTTCCTGCTGGACAAAAGCCCGGCGGAGATAGATTTTGTCGGCTTTGCCGACGAGCAGATACTTGCATATCTCACCGCAAAGCAGGACGGCTCTTGGGAGACGACCGTGACCGCACGGGTGACGGCCGAAATGTTCAGCGCCCTGTCCGAAAAGCTCGGCAATCTTAACAACCTGACCACCACGGCAAAAACCAGCCTCGTTGCGGCGATAAACGAGCTCAAATCCGGCACCGCCGTGACCGAGGCCACCGTCTCCGGCTGGGGGTTTACCAAGAATACGGGCACATACTCAAAGCCTGCTGGCGGCATCCCGAAAACAGATCTTGCGACCGCCGTGCAGACGAGCTTGGGCAAGGCAGACTCTGCGTTGCAAACCGTCCCGAGCACCTACCGCACGGCGAGTGCGCAGGACACGATAGACAGCGGCAAGGTCGATAAGGTCACGGGCAAGGGGCTTTCGACAAACGACTACACCGCCGCCGCCAAGGCGAAGGTCGATGCGATACCCGCAAGCCCCAAGTACACCGACACCGTGTACGACGATACGGCGGTAAAAAGCAGGCTCGCTGCCGTCGAGGGCATGGAGAATGTGGAGCTCACGGTGGCATCGGGCAGACTCACGAATGTGTCGTACACCGCACGGTACTCCTCGCTTCTCGGCATGGTGTTCGTGCGCATCTACGGCACGGTCAACGCCGACATGAACACCGGCTACGACTACGACATCATGAACATCGGCGCACGGCTGCCCAACTCCCACGCCGCCCTGGCGGTCAAAAGCAGCAAAGCGGCGCAGGCGTTTGCGAAAAGCAGCGGAGTTGTCTCCCTGCGTCCGCTCGAAAGCGGCATCAAAAACTATGATATCTACATCACCGGCTTTTGGTTTGCATAGGAGGTTCGCTGAATGAAAGTATTAAGCGTAAACGGAAAGATACCGCTCGTCGGCGGTAAGGCCATAAAAGCGCAGGACGCCGGCACAACAATCACCGACGGCATCGTCATTAAAGCACGAGATGCAGACGGTTACCCTACAGAAGTAGACATCTACTGTTCTTCCGGCGTTTTTGACAATGTTGTTTGTGGTCGTGCCCCTGAAGGAAACAGAGATACACGGTTCATAAAGCTCAAGCAAATCAATTTCAAAAACAGTATTACGCAGTTTAAAGATCAAGCGTTTTGTGGGTTGTCCAGTTTAAATACTGTCACGGGCGTAAAATCAAATCCGTTTGAGGATGTAGTCAGCTTGGGAAACTGGAACACTTTCAATGATTGTGCATTGCCCGGGGAGCTTAATTTTCCAAACCTTACGGCAGCCGGCGTATATTCGTTCTACTGTATGCCGAATATCACGAAACTTTCTTGCCCAAAACTCACATATGCACACCAATATTTTGCGTACAACTGTGCGAGTTTGAAAGAGATTTATTTGCCGTCGTGTACAGCAGTGAACGGTGACGGTCGGTATGCTCTTGGCAACAACACGGCACTTGAAAAACTTGAGGTCGGCAGTGTTGGACATGGCGTTGTAGGGTTCAAAGACATTGCTCTGCATGGCTGCACGCAGAGTTTCCTAACAGTCACCATATATACGACTGGTAGCAACGCTGATACTATGCTGGCGAACATTCGCAACAGCGCAACAAATGCCACAATCATCATCAAGGCCGCAGAGACAACCACCTACAACGGCACAGAGTTTGCCGCTGGCGACACAATTGTAACCAGTACGGTAGAAACGGGGGGAACAACATGACAATCGGAAAAGTAACGAACACGATAAACGGCGTAGCGCATGAGCGCATCCTGCTGACAGCCGCCGAGGGCAAAGCCCTAACCAACGATGGCGGCGTGATCGTTTGGAACTGCATCGCAGTCGATAGCACAGACGGCTGGACGGAGATTGACGCACCTGCCGACGGCGAGGACGAAGCCGAGGATATTGACACGCTGAAAGCACAGCTCGCAGCAATCAAGGAGGTATATGCAGATGAAATTTGAAGAACTACTGTCCAATATCAAATCTGACCATTCAACCGCAAAAAGCATTGATGCACTCGGTGGCATGACTACGGAAATCGTGCAGTCGGACAAGATCGGATTTGACTGGGAAAACATCTATGTCGGTAAGGTGCTTGTACGGCAGGATTATGTTCAGCAGGACAATCCCACAGGCACAGAGGACAATCCCATTGTTTATACAGACGGCACACCTCTTGTCAATAATGCCTACTACCTTAAGGACGGCAAGGTCTATGTGTGGATGGGCGAATGGGTAGAATTGAACAGTTAAGCATAAAAACAAGGGCTTTGTGGCTAAAAACACCCCTAAATTAGCCTTTTGATTTAGTTTGTTAAAGTAATTTTTGCATGACATCAATTGCCCCTAAAAAAGAATAGCCATCCTAGAAAATTTACAACCGCCATTAAATAGGGCGAGCAAATCAACAGGTTGCTGGTTAATTGATCCCAGTGTTCCTTTAAAAGAACGCTCGTTTTATTTTGGAGGGCTAAGTTTTATTAATTCTAAAAACGAGGAGAATTTTAATGATTAAGAAAGCAATGTTATCTCAGCCGATGGCTGGAAAAACCGACGAGGAAATTGTCGCTGCCAGAGAAAAAGCCATTG
>OQWE01000398.1_pt1 | contig 15082 bp, 12 predicted proteins | sample 1691591 | NCBI WGS metagenome assembly OQWE01 (sample SAMN03418265, study PRJEB22391) | human gut metagenome | biome: human-gut; feature: organic feature; material: feces | host: Homo sapiens | place: Tanzania | collected 2013-01
CCTTGAACGCGCTATGGTATTGCCCTGCGAAAACCGTGTTGGCGTTCTCGGCAATCCACAACAACGACAAGGTAGGGGTGATTTTGTTTTCCGACAAGGTGGAGAAATATATCCCTCCCAAGAAAGGAGTATCCCACATACTGACCATAATCCGTGAGTTGCTTTCATTCAATCGTACAAACGGCGGTACCGACTTTTCTTGTCCGATGATATTTTTGAATAACGTGGTCAAGAAGCGTTCGACATGCTTTTTGATAAGCGATGGCTTCGGAACATTCGGCGACAGTCTGCATATACTTGCCCGCAAGCATGATTTGTCATGTATATTTGTCAATGACAGCAGAGAATTTGAGCTTCCGGATATAGGGTTGGTACAATTCAAAGATACTGAAAACGATAAAATTCGTTGGGTGGACACTTCTGACAGACAGACAAGGGCGAATTTTGCCTCTTATCGCAGACATCAACAAACGCTATGCACTAACGAAATGAAGAAATACGGCATAGATAATATCAGAATAACATGCGGAGAGGATTATATAAAGCAGTTGGTGAAACTTTTTGCCGCCGAAGGAAGGAGATAGACAGATGAAAAAACAGATAATCTTATTTCTTTTGTACAGTATGCTTTTATGTTGTGCGGGCTTATCGGCTCAGGATATAAGAAGCGAGAGCGATAAGAAGCAATACAACATAGGAGACGTCATAGAATTGAAATTCCGTGTCCCTTTTGTGCAGGGTGAGCATCAAAAGCTGATTAACGAATTTCCAAATACAGATAGTTTGGAATTACAAGCCACTTTGACTGATACTTTGAAGCAAACCGGAAAAATGTATCTGCAATACAGACAGAGATATATGAGTTTTATTCCCGGGCTTCGCAATGTGGGCGACAGTCTCTCGGTGATATGTGAGAGTAAAAACGGAGAAAAACAGTACAAAATATTGCCATCGCAAATAGAAATATTGCAGTATTCCATAGATACGACGAAAACAGAAATCAAAGATATAAAAAGCCGGCTTGAAGAACCTTTCAGCATAAAGGAAGTATTGCCTTTGATTTATCTGTTTTTGATTATACTTGCTTTGACAGGCATAATGTATTTCGTGATAAGGTATCTGAGAAACCGTCCCATCGAGACAGTCGAACAGAAAAAGCCGGAGATATATGTGGCACCGCATATAATAGCATTGCAAAACCTCGAAGATTTACGCTTGAAACGTTTGAGCGAGCAGGGATTGAAGAAACAATATTACAGCGAACTGTGCGAAATCATGTGGACTTACTTGGAAGGACGCTTTACCATATCCGCACATGAGATGACGACGCAACAGATTGACGAACAAATGAAACATTGCAGCGAAATTGACAATGAAAACTTTGCAAAGGCACATAACCTCTTTGCAACAGCCGATTTGGTCAAGTTTGCCAAATATCAACCTGATCAAATCACAGATCAAAACATGTGGAACTTGGCAATAGGCTTTGTAAACAATACAAAGCAAGTTGAAAACCCTCAAAATCCGCAATGATGAACCAGATAAGTTTTCAATATCCCTATTTGCTGTTTCTTCTTTTGGCGATACCTTTGCTGATATTGTTCAGGTATCGTTTCGATAAACGCATACATGCCGATTTTCTTTACTCCGACCTCTCGCAATTCTCTTCTGCAAGAAAAACATGGCGGCTAAGATTGAGAAGATTGCCTGATTATTTGCGTTATGCAGCACTTGCTTTACTGATAGTGGCGATAGCACGTCCTCAAACGCACTTTTCAAGAGATGAAAAAAGCATAGAAGGCATAGATATAGTCTTTGCATTGGACGTTTCCACCTCAATGCTTGCGGAGGACTTCAAACCGAACAGGCTGGAAGCAGCAAAGGAGGTAACGCAGCAGTTCATAGAAGCACGCAAAAGCGATAATATGGGAATAGTCGTGTTTGCCGGTGAAGCCTATACCAAATGCCCATCGACCATCGACCATAACATTCTTTTGGAACTTCTTTCCTCCATAAGCAGCGGCGAAATCGATGACGGCACGGCAATAGGAGACGGATTGGCAACGGCAATCAACAGAGTCAAGGACGCAAAAACTAAGAGCAAAGTAATAATTCTCGTTACCGATGGAGTAAACAATATGGGTGCAATAGATCCTCTGACCGCTGCAAGCATTGCAAAGGAATACGGGATAAGGGTTTATACCATAGGCATAGGAAAAATGGGTTATGCTCCTTATCCTTATCAAACTCCTTTCGGCAAACAATATCAGAATATAGAGGTTAAAATCGATGAAGCCTTGTTGCAAGATATAGCAAAGACCACAGGAGGAAAGTATTACCGCAGTACGAAAGGCTCTTCCTTGAAAACAATATTCGATGAGATAGACAAAATGGAGAAATCCAAGATAGACGTAGCTTACTATAAGGAATCGACCGATGTAGGTCAAAAACTGATACCTTTTGTTTTGCTTCTGCTTTGCTTGGAAGTCCTTTTGAGAAAAACCATATTTAGAACCAATCCATAAGAATAGAGATATGTTGCGTTTGGAAAGTCCGCAGTTATTGTATCTTTTGATATTGATACCATTGTTCTATGTTCTGTATTTCTTTTACGTACGTTCAAAGAAGCGAAAGTTGAAAGATTTGGCATCGGCAAGGGTTCAGGAAATAATAATGCCTGATTTGTCCGTTGGAAAGCAGAATTTGAAGTTCGCATTGCTTAATATTGCTTTCTTCTTTCTTGTAATTGCCATGGCAAATCCGCAAAGCGGCACCTCGGTAGGCAAGAAAGAAAGACAGGGAACGGATTTGATAATCTGCCTTGACATTTCCAACAGCATGCTTGCCCAAGACTTGAAACCAAATCGAATAACGAGAGCAAAGCAATCCATAAACAGTTTGATAAATCAGCTTCGCGGCGATCGTATAGGATTGGTCGTTTTTGCAGGAACTTCATTTGTACAACTCCCGATGACGAGTGATTATGCAGCAGCCAAGACTTTTATAGATATTATCGAACCCTCCATGATAGAAACACAGGGAACGGCAATAGGAGAGAGCTTGAAAACAGCTTATTCCGCCTTTGGCGAGCAGCAGGATAAGAAACGCTCCCGCAGTATAGTCCTTATCTCGGACGGAGAGGATAACGAAGAGGACGCACTTGATGTGGCAAAGGAAATAGCTTCCGATGGAGTGGTAATAAATACCATAGGATTGGGACTTGGAGAGGGAACGCCTATTCCAATCAAACAAAGAAACGGAACTAATGAATACAAAAGAGATGTGAACGGCAATATCGTCCTTACAAAGTTGAATGAAAAACTTTTGAAACAAATAGCCGACAAAGGAAACGGAACTTACATACGTGCAAATAACTCTTCAATAGGCTTGGAGCATATTTTGGCGAGAATAAACAAGATGGAGAAGAACGAATACGAAGCAGTGGCATACAAAAGTTATGAAAGCAGATTTTATATTCCTGCCATGATTGCATTGCTTCTGTTGTTGGTGGAGTATGTAATCTTCGAGCGTAAGAACAAGTACATAAACCGTAAATTCTTTTTCGGCAAATAAATTCGTAGGAAGATGAAGAAAATAATGTTGTGTTTGTCTGTGCTTATTTGCGTTTGCATCGGCTGCGACAGAGAAAAGAACGAATTAAGAAAAGGTAACAAAGCCTTTGACAAATCGGAGTTTAAACAAGCGGAAGAGGCATATAGAGCTTCCCTTGCAGTAGATTCCAATTATGCAAAGGCGGAATATAATCTTGCAAATGCTTCATATAAGCAAGACAAGGACGATAAATTGCATACAGCTGCCAAATATTATGGTTCATTCCTTAAATCACTCTCTCCGGAGGATACTCTGAATCGTACAAACGGTATTTATAATCTCGGAAATACCAATTTCAAATTGTCTCAATCCGATACAGTAAAGAATACCGAGCAATCGACAAAATACCTTAAAGAAGCAGCAGAGTATTACAAAGCAAGCCTGCGATTGACCCCGTCGGACAGCAATGCCAAATACAATCTTGCTTTGACACAATACCTTTTGAAGAAAGACGAGCAGGAAAATAAAAACAATCAACAGCAGCAAAACCAACAGCAACAGCAGCAACAACAAAATCAAAATAAAGACTCAAAACAACAGAAGGACGAAAAGAAAAACCCAAAAGACGATTCTCAGAACCGAAACGGCGAAAAAAGGAATCAAAATCAGGATTCCCAAAATGCACAGGGCGGAAAGAAAGACAAGAAAGAGGTGAAGCGTATGTTGGAGGCTTTGAAGAATAATGAGAAAAATACTCTGAACAAGATAAAGCATCAAAAAGAGGATAAGGCTCAAAAACGCAGAGTGGAAAAAGATTGGTAGAGATGAAAAGAAGAGTGTTTGTATTTTTTGCGGTTTTATTTGCGACCTTCAATCTTTGGTCGCAAGATATTGTATTCAAATGTGAAGCTCCGAAAGTGGTAGGTTTACATGAGAGATTCAGGGTTAGCTTTACCATAAACGCCTCGGAGGTCGGCAACTTCGTCGCTCCGACTTTCCATAACGTAAATATACTTGGCGGACCCTCGACATCGCGTTCCTCTTCGGTAAGCATAATAAACGGCAAACGCACGGATAACAGTTCCACATCTTTCTCCTTTTGGTTGCAAAGCCTTACAAGCGGAAGGATAATCATACCTTCGGCACGGGTAAAAGTAAACGGCAAACTATATACAACGGCACCTGTAACGATAAGCGTAGAGGATAATCCCTCCATGGCACAACGTTCGCAGAACAGCGGCGGAGCAAATCGTAGGAACAACACTGCAGCAAGTCCTACTGTGAAAGTGATAGACGATAAAGCCGTTTTCGTAAGAGCGATACCAAACAAGACAAACGTTTTCAAAGGTGAGGAGATTGTAATATCGTACAAGATATATACCCTTGTGCCTATTTCGGAATATATGGTGGATAAATTCCCGACTTCTCAGGGCTTTTGGGTGGAGGAATTGGACAATCAGACAACTCCTACTTTGGAAAGAGAAATCATAGACGGTAAGACATATCAGGTAGCAACCCTGCGAAAAGTTTTAGTCTATCCTCAAAAGTCCGGAACTTTGCATATACAACCCATGGGCTTGGAAGTGGTTGCTCATCTTCAAACAGGTACAACCCAAAGACGTAGAGTATCCACCGGAGATCCTTTCTTCGATGCTTTTTTCAACGACCCTTTCTTTGCAAACGTAACTCCTGTATTTGAAAAGGTCAATAAGAAATTAAAGACCAATGCTCTGACAATAGAAGTCAAAGATTTACCTCCTTGCAAGGAAGATTTTTCAGGAGGAGTGGGCAGGTTTGATATTTCATGCTCCATAGATACTTCTTATTGTAAGACGAATGAGGCAATAAGTTTGGATTTCACAATCAGCGGACAGGGAAACCTCAGTTTGATAGAGGCACCCAAATTGGAAATACCCGAACAATTCGAGCTGTATGACCCCGATATTTCGGATAAAACAACCAAGACTGCATCAGGTCAAAGCGGCAGTCGTACATTTCGTTACATCATCATACCGAGGGTTGAAGGCAATTATACCATACCTGCTTTGAAATTTACATATTTCGACCCTGTAAGCAGAGAATATAAAACTCTTTCGACAGAAGAGTTCCGCTTAAACATAAAGAAAGGAAATAACGATGGCGGCTTTGCCAAACAAATGTCGGAAAGGGAAAAATACCGCAATATGGACATAACCGATATTTTCGCCGGCAGGCTTTCCAAGGAGGCAAATCAGATAAAGGTGTTTTCTTCTCTCATGTTCTACATCATACCGTTGCTTTTGGTGTTGGGACTTTTACTTGCCATATATTTTACCAAGCAACAAATCAAACAAAGGAAAGATGTGTCAGGCATGAAACTCAAAAAAGCCAATCGTGTTGCCGTGAAGAGGTTGAAGAAAGCAGAGATGTATATGAGAACCGGACAAGGGGAAGAATTTGAAAAGGAAATCGGTCAGGCGTTATGGAACTATCTGAGCGATAAGTTCAGGATTTCAACCTATGATTTGAATATAGATAATATTAGGAAAGCTCTCAACGAAAGTTCTTTGGAGAAAACAATATTGGAGAATGCACTTCAAACGCTTTCAAATTGCGAATATATTCGTTTTTCTCAAAACAAACAGCCTTCGGAATACCGTAAGTTATATGAGCAAACGGTGGAAACCATAACCGATATAGAGACCAATATGACCAAAAGCAGGAAATCTTCCACGGCAAAAGCAATGCCTGTCATTTTTGCAGCCTTTGCCTGCCTGACAAGCAGCCTTTCCGCTCAAGATATGTCGCAGGCAGATGCGGCATACAGAAATAGGGATTATGCAAAGGCAATGGAATTATATCAAAAAGCCGAAAAGAATAATTCCAATGCCAAATTATATCATTGTATTGCCAATACGGCTTTCAGAATGAGTGATTATACGACAGCCATACTTTATTATGAGAAAGCCTTACGCCTTACCCCCGATAATAAAACGCTGATGACGAATTACAAAGTTTGTCGCAGTCGTCTTGCCGGCGAGGTTTATGTAATGCCGGACTTCTTTTTGATTCGTTGGGTCAAAGTTTTGGCAAATTTGATGTCTCCTTTGGCGTGGGCGATTTTGTTTTGTGTGCTTTTTGCCTGCACCTGTATAGCTTTCTTTCTTTACTATTTCAATATAGATCATAAGGTGCTGTTATTCTATCTCTCTTTGTTTGCATTGGTATTGAGCCTTGGCTGTTTCGGTTTGGGCTTGTATCGTCAAAATCTTATACACGACAAGGATTATGCGATAGTTTTCTCTTCCGATGTGAGCTTGAAAGGAAATCAAACTTCGTCTTCGGATAATGACACTAAGCTTTTCAAAGGACAGAAAGTGAAGATAGAAAAACGCACAGGCGAAGAGGTGTTTGTAAAGACGGAAGACGGCAAAGAGGGTTGGATTTCAAGTTCGACAGTCAAAATCATTTAGACGTGAAAAGTAAAGAGTGTATGGAAAATTGCAACAGCAGATTAGGGATTGTGGAGGAAAGCAATGGTGAACGGCTTGTGGTGAAAATAGAACAACTGTCTGCATGTGCAAGTTGCCATTCACAAGAATTTTGTTCTTCGCTTGATAAGAAGGAAAAGACGATAGAAGTACATACTTCGCAGGCGGACAGGTACGCAAAGGGCGACAGAGTCAAGGTAGGCATAAGCACAAAGCTTGGTTTCAAGGCGGTCTTGTTAGCATTCTTATTGCCATTTGCCGTTCTTATGCTTGCAATACTTTTAAGCCTGCAAGTATTCAGACTTGATGAGGCTCTATCGTGTATTATTGCTCTTTTGGCAACTTCTCTGTACTATTTGATTTTATATAAGTACCGTAGAAAAATTCAGAAACAATTTATTTTCACCATAGAACATGTTTAGCAATATTTGCAATGGCTTTTCGATGGAGAAAAGGGTCGGTTCGTCTGCGAAATGCGGGCGAAAGTGCTTTTGTAGGCATCAACCGGCGGCGTGTTTCGTCGAAAGAATAAAATCAAGGAACGATGTCGGATAAGGGCTTGGTGGGGAAACGGTTCTCAAAGGTTGCGAAGACATACGAAGAGTATGCCGTGGTGCAAAGAAAGGTTGCGGAAACTTTGGCAGACTTATTGGTGGAGAAGTGTACAGCCGGAGAAGAGAGCGGGCATTGCATTATGCCTTCGCGGTGCTTCGAAATAGGTTGCGGAAGCGGCTTTTTGACCAAAGCTCTGCTTGACAGACTGAGTTTTGAGAGTTATATTGCCAACGATATTGCCTTTTCCAAACCGCCTGTTGATGGTATCGGTTTTGTGGAAGGCGATGCTGAAAGAATAGATTATCCTTGCGGTATTGACCTTATAGCATCAGCCTCTTGTGTACAGTGGTTTGATGATATAGAGCAGTTCTTTATAAAATCATATAATGCCTTGTGCGATGAGGGATTGCTGTTGTTGTCTTCTTTCGGTAAGGAGAATTTCAGGCAATTTGCCGATTTGGGTTTTCGAGGTCTTGATTATATGAGCGTAAAGGAACTTTCGTATAAGGCAGAACCTTTATTCGAGACATTGTTCTTGAAAGAAGAGGTTGTCGAAGTCGGGTTCGATTCTCCCGATGAGTTGCTGTATTCCCTCAAAGCGACAGGTGTCAATGCCGTGCAGGAAAAGCGATGGACGAAAACGGAGTACATGCGGTTCAAAACCGAATACGAAAGGCGGTTTACTCGTTCCGGTAAGTGTATGCTTACATATAACCCTGTTTATTTGCTGTTGAAAAAAAGAAAGCATGATGAAAGATAATATTTACTTCGTTTCGGGCATAGGAACGGATATAGGAAAAACATACGCCACAGGTTTCCTTGCCGCAAAGTGGCGTTCGGAAGGAATTAATGCCATTACCCAGAAATTCATTCAGACAGGCTGCACTGCCATGTCGGAAGACATCTTGACACATCGCCGCATAATGGGAATGAAACCGAATGAGGACGATGTAAATCAAATAACCTGCGGACAGATGTTCTCGTTCCCTTCATCGATTCACCTTGCCGCACGTTTGGATAAAAAAGAGGTCGATATTGATGCCATAAATGCAAAAACGCAATACCTTGCGAACAAATACGACAGGGTTCTTGTTGAAGGGGCAGGAGGATTGATGGTACCGATAAGGGAGGATTTTCTGACGATAGACTACGTGGCACAGATGAATTACAAGGTTGTTTTCGTAACCAATCCTTTCCTCGGAGCAATCAACCATTCGCTTTTGGGTTTTGAAGCCATGAAAAGCAGGGGAATAAGGCTTGATACTCTTATATTCAATCTTTTCTCTCGTGAGAAGGTGGAAAGAAATGAGAATTTGCAGGAAGAGGAATGTCGAAACAGCCTTATAGCAAAGGATTCGTTTGACATAATAAGTTCGTATGCCGAAAAGATGTTCGGTAATCCGGATATAATTACGGTAGATGCTTTATAAGGTTCTGTGAAGTCTTGTTCCTATTAGAGGACAGCCGTGATTGCAACATCGTCCGTTCTTCATGATTTGTGGAAATACCAAATCTGACAATTTGTCAGCAAAACGGGCTTATTCGATTTTGGCACGGAAGTTGAATATCCAAGGGTGTAAACAATCAATCAAATAACGAACAATAAAAACATAAGAGTTATGGGAAAGATAATAGGAATAGACTTAGGTACAACGAACAGTTGCGTAGCCGTAATGGAAGGCAACGAACCGATAGTGATAGCAAACAGCGAAGGTAGAAGAACAACGCCTTCCGTAGTGGGATTTATTTCTTCCGGAGAGAGAAAAGTGGGCGACCCTGCAAAGCGTCAGGCAATCACAAACCCTCACAACACAGTTTACTCCATAAAGAGATTTATGGGTGAGAGTTATGATATGGTTCAAAGAGAGATTGCCAATGTCCCTTACAAGGTTGTAAAAGGCGATAACAATACTCCGCGTGTCGATATCGAGGGAAGATTGTATTCTCCACAGGAAATTTCTGCAATCATCTTGCAAAAGATGAAAAAGACAGCGGAGGATTACTTGGGTCAAGAGGTAACGGAAGCCGTTATAACGGTACCGGCATACTTCAATGACGCACAACGTCAATCCACCAAGGAAGCCGGAGAAATCGCAGGCTTGAAGGTAAGAAGAATAATCAACGAACCGACAGCGGCAGCTTTGGCTTACGGATTGGATAAAAAAGACCAAGATGCACACATCGCAGTATTCGACCTTGGTGGCGGTACATTCGATATTTCAATCCTTGAATTGGGAGACGGAGTATTTGAAGTGAAGTCAACCAATGGAGATACACACTTGGGAGGTGATGACTTCGATAAACGAATCATAGATTGGCTTGCGGAAGAATTTCAAAAAGATTTCAACGTCGATTTGAGAAAAGACCCTATGGCTTTACAACGTTTGAAAGAAGCAGCAGAAAAAGCGAAGATAGAGTTGTCTTCGTCAAGCACAACGGAAATCAATCTTCCTTATATAATGCCTATCGATGGCGTTCCTCAACACTTGGTACGCACATTGTCGAGAGCGAAATTCGAGCAACTCTGCGATGACTTGATAAAAGCCACGATAGAGCCTTGTAAGAAAGCCTTGGCTGATGCAGGTTTGGACAAAGGCCAAATAAACGAAGTAATCTTGGTCGGTGGTAGTACACGTATCCCTGCCGTTCAAAAGATAGTTGAAGATTTCTTCGGCAAAGCACCTTCCAAGGGCGTTAATCCCGATGAGGTTGTTGCAGTCGGTGCCGCAATACAAGGCGGTGTCTTGACAGGAGAGGTTAAAGATGTGTTGTTGCTTGATGTTACGCCGCTATCCTTGGGTATAGAAACCTTAGGCGGAGTGATGACCAAATTGATAGAGGCAAACACTACCATACCTACAAAGAAAACTCAGGTCTTCTCTACCGCACAAGATAATCAACCATCTGTTGAAATCCATGTATTGCAGGGAGAAAGAACCAGAGCGACCGACAACAAGACAATAGGCAGGTTTATCCTTGACGGTATTCCGCCTGCACAAAGAGGAGTGCCTCAAATCGAAGTAACATTCGATATAGACGCCAACGGTATCTTGAATGTATCTGCAAAAGACAAGGCAACCAATAAGCAACAATCCATAAGGATAGAAGCTTCCAGCGGATTGAGCGAAGAGGAAATAAAGAGAATGAAAGCCGAAGCCGAAGCAAATGCCGATGCCGACAAGAAATTGAAGGAAGAAGCAGAGAAAATCAATCAGGCGGACGGAATGATTTTCCAAGTCGAGAAAGCTTTGAAAGAAAATGGCGAGAAATTGCCGGCCGATAAGAAAAGCGAAATAGAAAACGCCTTGAAAGAATTGAAAGAAGCTCATGCCTCCAAGGACATTCCGGCAATAGACAAAGCCATGGAAAAACTAAACACAGTATTCCAAGCAGCCTCAGCCGACATGTACTCTCAAAATGCAGGAGCAAACCAAGAGCAGGGAACAAACCCTAATCAAGGTTCCGACAATGCAAATCATGGCGGAAACAATCAAGACGGCGAAGTAACCGATACCGACTTCGAGGAAGTGAAGTGATTACGCTCACAAACGAGCATTAATCGAATAGTAAATAGCAGTAAGTTACTATCTTACTGCTATTTTTATTTTTGATAGTTTCTCTTATTTCTTCGTCTTCTATTGATTTTAGTCGTATATTTGTACCAGATTTGTGTCGCGACTTATTAGTGTATAAAGTGCGAATTGTGTGGGGAGACCTTTCTTGACAAGATATTACATCGATAATTGCTCTATACGATGTTTGCAGAGGTATGCTATACCGACTCGTCAGAAGTAAGGCTCTTTGAAGTTATATATACACATGTACATAGTAATCAATCGTATCGATAATGATAGTCGAAGAATTTCGGATCAAAATGAAAAGTTATGTAGCACAAAGGTCTGCATGGAACTGACCAAGAAATACGGATTATATATTGTTTCTGGAAAAGAGAATGTCAAGCGTGAACGGCTGAAAGGGAACGTCTGAACACATCGCAGGCAAATGAACTTCATACGCAAGCTGAGTTCATAAAACAACGGAAATCAATGCTTATTTCCTTTTTCCATTAAATCTTTTAATGGAATGAGAAAATAAATCCTTATTTCCTTTTTTCTATGCTCTTTTATTTCATATCTTTGCGCTATCAAACAGAGAATATTGAAAGAGGTGGATAAACCTATGAATCGAATCAAAGAAGAGCTTGAGGAGAAAGGAATCAAGCAAACATGTCTTGTCGAAAAACTCGGCAAGAGTTTCAGCATTGTCAATGCCTATGTTTGCAATAGATACAAACCAAGCCTCGAAACCCTCTTCCAGATTGTGGAGATACTAGGAGTAAAACCAAGAGACCTTATAGAATAATGATTAGAGATAATAAGATAACACTATCTGCTAGAACCTAAAATGGAACAACAGTCAAATACAATTACAACATTGCATGAACTCGTCGCATATTATCGTGAATTAAGTCCTGAGAAATTCTCTGACTCAAAAATTGAGTATGAAATTCCTCTAACAAAAGAATTATTTGAAAAACAGCTCGAAATACTATCTACTAAAAAGATGCAGAGCAATTTTGAGAATTTCATCGTGAGATGTGCCGAAAGGCTTATTACACCTAACATAAAGCCTCAAACGGGCCCTGATGGAGGTGGTGATGGAAAGGTGGATGCTGAAACCTACGAAGTAACAACCGATATTTCAGACAAATGGTATGTGGCTGATGGTGGTGCATCAGAAAAAGAGAAATGGGCTTTTGCTATTAGCTGTAAGAAACAATGGAAACCAAAGGTTACAACAGATATAGAAAAGATTGCAAATACCAAACGAGGATATACGAGAGCTCTTTTTTTCTCTAATCAATTCATAAAGTCCAGTATAAGAGCTGACATTGAAAAAGATTTATCAAATAAATTCAATATTGAAGTTTCGATTTTCGATGCACTTTGGTGTATAAATGCAGTCTTTCATCATGGATGCAAAGACATAGCCTTGGATTGTTTGAATTTTTCCGATGAGTACAAAAAGAAAAGGGAGAAGATAGGAATCTTGGATAAACAGAGGCAGGAGCGGCTGGAGGAAATCGAAAAGAGTATTTTATCACGTCAAATAAATGATGTTGATACAGGCTATATAGATGAATTACAAGAGGCTTGTATTCTCAGCAGAGGTTTAGAGCGTCCACGTATTGAAACTGAAGGTCGTTTTAGTCGGGCGTTACGTGAGTGTGAATATCATGGTTCCACTCAACAAAAGTTCAATATAATCTATGATCATGCTTGGACTAGTTTCTTCTGGTTTGAGGATATTGATGCAGTTCACAAGGATCTTTTGAAACTTAAAGAATTCGTAAATGATAACTGTTCTGTTATCCGCATAGAGAAGATGACAAACATATTAACTAATTTGATTAATGCAGAGCGAGCAGGGCTAATTGATTCAAAAAAGGTAGAACCGGAAATTAAATACATAAAAGAACTGTGTAATACATTAGAAAAGAGAGGAGATAAGCCCTCTAGTCTCTTATTTTTACGTTTGTATATTGCCGAGCAAAGGTTAATAAGTCGTTTATTATCTAAAGAACCAATAAATGAGGACATTGATGCAATTAGACCGCTATTATTAGAAGCCCCTTCTCATCTTGAAATCAGCTTTGAAGCTCAATACCAAATAATTACGAATTTAAACAAAGTGATTGATGATAATCCAAAATATGAAGACTTTGTTGATGAGCTTACGTCAATAGTGAGGAAAACAAACTCAGAGCAAGCAGCTGCAAGAATAGAAATGGATCGTGCCATAGCTTTAGTGAATAAAAAAAGTTTAAGCAAGCAATTCGTCATTTCAGTTTTTGCATACATCCTTTTGAAAAAGAAGAATGTGTGGAAGAGTTAATCAAAACTTCTGGCATGATGGGTATTGCAATGTATGAGATCGGTTTACCTTTTAGTGCAATGGCTTACCTAGTAAAAGCAGCTTCGATGTTGCTTAAAACATTTTACGCTTCTGGTAATATTCCACATCTTTTAATGACAGTGTTGCAGAAACTTTGTGAGATTGAGTTAATGCTTGGAAGGCTTGTTATGTATTTGAACTGGTATGAACTAATGATGACGATTTCCCATAATGGACAGTTTGCAGAAGAGGAAAATTTTAACAAGACTAATATACTTCATGATGGAGCTTGGGCATGTCGTTTTGCTGCATCTGATTTGGGAAATCCAGTGATGAGTTTTCTGCCAGATATACTAGAAAGAATAGAAATGTTTCAATCTTCAGAATATTTAAAGTTTTCTCTAGGATATGCAGATGAATTAGATGAAGAAGTTAGAAATATTTTTGCTCAAGATGGCTGGCAGGATAAAATGCTTAATCAACCCGTGTTCGAGCAGTTCTTATGTGATTTGAATATTTCTACTAACGGACAGGTAAAGTTGCAAACAACCGTAAATAATTGCACCCTATATGTTACTTATGAAAACAGTTGTCAAAACCAAATTGTTGCGGAAATATTCTTAGGGGCAATCGAGTCAATGCTAGCAACAATGGAAATATTCGAAGTATTAACCATTACTCCCAAAGTGTATATTGAAATTACTGAAACAACGGGCAAGTCAGAATTAAGACCATTAGAAAGATCAAATGAATATGAGCTCTGTATTAATTTGAATTATAGTGACAAGGATTTGTGGGAATGTATTTCTATGTTTATAGCATCTTTCTTTAGTCGAAATTCTATGTCAAAAGAAGATTTGATGAAGATGCTTCAGAGTAAACAAGACGGTGAGAAACTTATGGATAGAGTAAGTAACTTATTGCAAGTAAAGCAGTCGATATCTAATGTCCTTGGAAATACATTTAAGAATAAAATAGAGAATTGGAAAAAGGAGTCAGATAAAACTTACCCATTGCGAAAAGATTCATTTGAATATAAGCCACAGAATTATAGTAATGAAAAACAACAGAATATATCATTTTATACGACTAATTCTGATATGGAGATATGGGATGGTGCTGGTTGGTTTGGGCTTTTATCTTTTGCCTAAAGAGAATATGCGCGGCTTTTCCGAGACTCTCTTAGGTTTGGGCTTAGCTTCGGCAATTATGATAACTTATGCCGGCAGCGTTTATTTTGATCTTTGGGACAATTATGTAAGTTTAGCTTTAGCTTCACTCATTTTATTGATTAATCCAAACGGAAGGCTGCTTCTGATCGCTTTCATCTTGACGGCGAAAATAATCATAAACCAAAACGATAAGCCAAATAGCACCTAAAGCATAAGGACTGAAAATTCGGTCAGCTTTTTCGAAAATGCCGGTGCGGGCAGCAATAAAAAGCCAAGTTATAGCTAAGTTGATACTAAAAAGTGAATTCCATTTTTGGCAACGCACGGTACCGACTAAGCAAAAAAGAGCCAAAATAACTAAATAGACATCAAAAACATAAGTGTTGCCGTTTGCAAAGAAAAACACCATCTGACCGCTGTAATCCGCTGTTGCAGTCA
>OQWE01000400.1_pt1 | contig 15063 bp, 12 predicted proteins | sample 1691591 | NCBI WGS metagenome assembly OQWE01 (sample SAMN03418265, study PRJEB22391) | human gut metagenome | biome: human-gut; feature: organic feature; material: feces | host: Homo sapiens | place: Tanzania | collected 2013-01
GTGGCTCGCAGCCGATAATTATCTCATTCGCCTGAAGATAGATGAGGAGGGTAAATCTTCGGTATTGCGATTCTATGTTCCTGGCAACAGAAACAACGTCAAGTTCCAGGAAAATTCTACTTATACCTATCAGGGCAGAATGTACTTTGGCGGAATGAACGGCTACGTGGGCTTTGCTCCTGCCGAACTTCTCCAGGTGCAGAAGAGCATGCCGGATGCTCCTATCGCCGTGACAGATATTCTGCTGGATGGAGTTTCTTATCAGCTTATGTTCGCCACGTGCACAGACAAGCCATTCTTTATTATACCCCTCAAGCCAGTAAGCATAGAGCCGGCGATGATTGCCGTCATACGAAAGCAGAGAGAAATCCACTTCCTGGTGGGCGAGCCTCTTGTGGCTGATGCTGTTGGGGGGAGCTGTTTACGCCGCCATCCTGTGGTATCGCCAGCGCATCAAGACGCAGAACCGGTTGCAGATAGCTCGGGTATTTACCAACATTACCCACGAACTCTTGACTCCGCTTTCTGTCATTTCTGCTTCCATTGATGTGGCGAAGGCTAAGATTCCGGAAGAGAACTATGCTGCAATACAGAGAAACGTGCAGCGACTGAACCGGCTGATTCGCCAGGTGCTGGAAGTAGATAAGTCGAAGAATGGTCGATTGAAACTCCTTGTAAGCAAGGGTCGCCTGATGGAGTTCGTGGGCCGTGAGTGTGAGAACTTAAGAGCCTTGGCTGCTCAGAAGAATATTTCAATCGTTTATCAGATGGAGGAAGATGAGGCCGAAAGACTCGCTTACTTCGATGCTGATAAGATGGATAAGATACTTTATAACCTCTTGTCGAATGCCATCAAGTATTCTGAAGAAGGAGGAAAGATAGAGGTAACCTGTTCTTTCAATATCAAGGAGGACGGTACGAAGGAAACTGCTCATACAGAAATGGTGGTGATTACCGTAAAAGACCAGGGTATCGGAATCTCAGACGACAAGATGAAGCATCTCTTCAGCAGGTTCATGGATGGTGACTATCGCCGCATGAAGACGACTCTGCTGGCAATATATAGCTTAACGGTTTATTACATAGGGACTCTTGTTACTTATAAGCGTGATGAGAACAAATATGGCGCACCAGTAAAATCCTGTGTTTATAATTTGGGATTATGGAGAGAATTTCGTATCTTTGCCCTCACAAAACAATATTGATTATGCAGAAAGAACCATTAGTAAAGCTTTTAAGCTATATATTGCCAGCAGAGTTTACGAAGTACTTTGACCTGATAGATGTCAAAGAGGAAGAACGTAACCAGGAACTTCTACTCCATCTGTATCTTGTTGAGAAGGATATCCAGCCAGCTGGACACTCTGACTTGCAAGCTAATGGATTCTATGCTGAATCTTGCATCAATGATTTCCCTATTCGTGACCATCGCACTGTGCTCCATGTACGTCGCCGACGTTGGAAGGATGAGGATGGCAAGAGCTATAGCAGGAACTGGGAATTGACAGCCCAGGGGACACGGCACTCGAAAGAGTTTGCCGCTTTTTTAAAAGAATTGCTTGGATACATCCCCGATTACAGCAAGATCACTCCAGAAACCCTATCACATCAAGGGTGATGAGTTTGAACGTGCTTACAAGGAATTTCTCTGCGGTTTTAGAACCTGGAAGGAACTTGCGCATGCAGAGGACTGGCTTGTGTTTTACAAAAACATAGGTCCAAATATTTGCATAGACGAAACTTCTTTGTCTGATGGAGAACTTTACACCATAGTCACCAATAAAGATGCACATGGAGGCAAGGGAGCCATTATTGCCATCATCAAAGGAACTAAAGTTGAAATCGTTGTGGAAGCTCTAAAGCACATTCTTTGGTACGAGAGGGCCAAAGTCCTCGAAGTAACCATGGACTTCTCTGAGAGTATGCGTTCCATCGTGGAGCAAAGTTTCCCATATGCTACAATTACCATTGACCGTTTCCATGTTCAGAAAGACTGCTGTGATGCCATGCAGCAGCTTCGCGTAAAGTATCGTCGCCAAGCTCAAAGAGCAGAGGCAAAGGCACGTAAGGATGTGAAGCTACGCAATAAAAGAAATGCCGAGAGAAGAAAGAAATACCTCGAAAAGAATGGCGGAAAGCGAAAGGGCAACCAAGGGCGCAAACCAGACAGAAAGAACAGGAAGTACGAGTCGAAGAAACTTGATAATGGCGATACTGTCTGTGAGTTGCTTGCACGCTCCAGATACCTTCTTATGACTTCCTCTGACAAATGGACTGATGCTCAAAAGAAGAGAGCTAAGATCTTATTTGAACTATATCCCAACTTGGAAACCGCCTATTCTATCACACATTCGCTAAGAATGATTTTTAGTAACAAGAATGCCACAAAGATATCTGGACTTCAAAGCCTATCGGAATGGTACAAGAAAGTTGATGCCTTTGGGGACAGGAATTTCTGTGCCGTAGCTTCAACTATTAAAGCCAGACAAGGAGAGGTACTCAACTATTTTATTAACAGAGCCACTAATGCCGCTGCTGAATCTTTCCATTCGAAGATAAAGTTTTTTAGGGCACAACTGCATGGTGTCATAGATGTCAAGTTCTTCCTGTTTAGACTTACTAACATCTATGCCTAAACACAGGTTTATGCAGGTGCCCCCTTTTATGGCAAAAAACAAAAAAGCTAGCAGATTTTTCCTGCTAGCTTTTTTCGTTCTTTTATTTAGCTCTTTTCCTGAATCTTCTGCAGGTCGGCTTCTTCGCCTACCAGCCAGATGATATCGCCCTTTTCGAAAATGCGGGAAGGGAGAATGTGGGTAAGGTTCTCCTGACCCTCTTCCAATCCTACAACCATACAGTTGTACTTGTTGCGGATTCCGCTCTCTTCCAGCGTCTTTCCCAAAAATTCGCTGCCGCCGCTGATGATGAGCTGGCGGAGCTTCATCTCCCGCTTCTCTATCTCCAGGTCTTCCGGGGCTAGCTCGGTGGTGAGCGCCTGGGCAAACTTGTGTACCTGGTCGTCGTTACCGATGATCTGAAGCTTGTCGCCAGGGAATATCACGGTGTCGCCATTCGGGATGTTCAGACGCTGTGAACCCCTTCGGATGCTGCTCATGTCTATGCCGAAACGCTGGCGGAGGTGCAGCTCCTTCAATGATTTGCCACACCAGATGCTGTCTTCCGGTACCTCGATTTCACTGATATGGATATCTCTGTCCAGCAGATGACCCTCGTAGAGCGGGCGCTTTTCGCCGTTCACCTGTGCGGCAATATCGCGCGAACGCAGGTTGTGCAGGAAGAGACGCTCCATCACGATGCTTCGTTTCTTGATGCGGCGCGAACCCAGCATCAGCAGTACGATCACGGCTCCTATGCACACCATCAGCGCATTGGTGAAGCGGGACAGGTAGTTGATGATGTAGAAGATGAAGCCCAGGGCGATGACGTATCTCACGAATATCGTGAAGAGCAGCGGGATGCGGTTGATGCTGCTCTCCACCCACAGTCGCTTCCATTCCGGGCTGTGATTCTTCTTCATCACGATGGCTCGCAGGAAAGGTGAGATGAGCACGATGGTGAGCAGACCTGTGATGGCGTTGGCATACCAGTGGAGATTCCAGCCTGGCAGCATGTTGCGCATCAGAGGCAAGACGAAGGTGAACATCATCGCTATCGCCGCAGCCGAAAGGATGGAGTATGCCACGGTATTGATGACCATCTGCCGAATCAGCGATTTCCACTTGCTCTGCTGTTGGGTAGAGGGGCGGCTCATCGCAAAATGGTTCAGGATGTTGATGAATTTGCTAGGCAGATGCTTCTCCATCAGCTGATAGGAAGGCTGCGCCAGTCGGATCATATAAGGGGTGAGGAAGGTGGTGATGACTGAAACTGCCACCACTACCGGATAGAGGAAGTTGCTGATAACTCCCAGCGACAATCCCAGTGAGGCGATGATGAAGGAGAACTCGCCAATCTGCGCCATTGAGAATCCGCAGCGCATCGCCGACTTCAATGATTCTCCGCCCAGCATGAATCCGAAGGTTCCCAATGTTGCCTGTCCTATCAGAATGGCTGCCACGAGGGCGAGGATAGGAACGGCATATTCAACCAGAATGTTGGGATCTACCAGCATACCTACCGATACGAAGAAGATGGCTCCGAAGAGATTCTTTACCGGTTCTACCAGCTTGATAATCTTCTCAGCCTCAATGGTTTCCGCCAGGATGCTGCCCATGACGAAGGCTCCGAAAGCGCTTGAAAAACCTACCTTGGTAGATAATACCGCCATGCCGCAGCACAGTCCCAGGGAAACGATGAGCAGGGTTTCGCCATTGATGAACTTCCTGACTGAGCGCAGGAAGAGCGGGATGGCAAAGATGCCCACGATAAACCATAATACCAGGAAGAAGCCAATCCTCAGTACCGATGTGAACATCTGTTCGCCATCCGGATTGTTGCCTCCGGCGATGGCGGAAAGCATCACCATCATCACGATGGCGAGGATATCTTCCAGGATGAGCACGCTCATCACCATGGAGGCAAACTTCTGCTGCCGTAGTCCCATATCATCGAAAGCCTTATATATAATGGTGGTGGAACTCATGGCGAGCATACCACCCAGGAAGATGCAGTCCATCCTGCCCCAGCCGAAGCTGTGACCCACGCTGATGCCCAGCATCATCATGGAAAAAACGATGACGATGCAGGCGATGATGGGCGAGGCTCCCATCTTCACGATTTTCTTGAAGGAGAAATCGAGACCGAGCGAGAAGAGGGTGAAGATGACACCGATGTCTGCCCAGGTCTGGATATCCGTCTCGTCCATCACCGACATGGTGTAGGGCATGTGGGGCGACACGAGGAAGCCCGCCACGATGTAACCCAGCACCAGAGGCTGCTTGAGCCGCTTGAAGATGAGGGTAACAACGCCAGCCACCATCAGGATGAGGGCGAGGTCTTTTACTAAATAGGGAATTTCTGCCATATTTTTCTTTTTATGAAAATGATGTTCTTTCTAAAAAATAGTCAGTTTATGAAAATGGGGAATTTAGATTTCTCCTAAATTCCCCATATATATTAGTCGTTATACTCTTCTGTGATTTCCGCAATCTTCACGATGGTATCCACTACCTTCTGCATCACCTGTACGCTCACGAATTCGTGAGGACCGTGGAAGTTGACGCCACCGGCAAAGATGTTTGGACAAGGAAGACCCTTGAAGCTGAGCTGCGCACCATCTGTGCCGCCACGGATAGGCTCTACGCGAGGTGGAACGCCACTCTCCTGCATGGCACGGAGTACGATGTCGATGACATGCATGTTTGGATCAATCTTCTCCTTCATGTTGTAGTACTGGTCGTAGATTTCTGCCGTAACAGTTCCCTCTCCGTACTTCTCGTTCATCTTCTTGACGCAGTCTTCGATGAAATCCTTGCGAGCCTCAAACTTCTGTCGGTCGTGGTCGCGGATGATATAGCTGAGCTTGGCCTCCTCGCAGCGGCTTTCGATGCCGAGCAGGTGGTAGAAGCCCTGGTAACCTTCGGTCTGTTCAGGAGTTTCTGTCTCAGGAATCATATTCTGGAATTCCACAGCCAGTCGGCTTGCGTTGATCATCTTGCCCTTGGCATAGCCTGTATGCACGCTCACGCCCTTGATGTGGATCTTGGCAGCAGCAGCATTGAAGTTCTCGTATTCCAGGTCGCCCAGGTCGCCGCCGTCGATGGTGTATGCCCAGTCGCAGCCGAACTTCTCTACATCGAAGTGATGGGCGCCCATGCCGATTTCCTCGTCAGGGTTGAAGCCCACGCGGATGTCTCCGTGCTTGATTTCCTTATGGTCGCGGAGGTAGCACATTGCCTGTACGATTTCAGCGATGCCCGCCTTGTCGTCTGCACCGAGCAGGGTAGTTCCATCAGTTACGATGATGTCCTCGCCCTTGTGCGCCTTGAGTTCAGGGAATTTTTCTACGCTGGAGATGATGCCCGGACTGAGTTCGATATCCTCGCCGTCGTAGTTCTTAATGACGCGGGCCTTGATGTCTTTTCCGCTGGCATCAGGACTGGTGTCCATGTGAGAGATGAAGCCGATGGTAGGAGTCTTTTTCTTGGTATTGCCCTTCAGGGTGGCGTAGATGTAGCCCATATCGTCCATCTCTACGTCGCTCAGACCTTCTTCCTCCAGTTCGTGCTTCAGGTACTTGGCAAAATCCAACTGTTTTGCCGTGCTTGGCACACTTTCAGAGTCTTCGCTCGACTGTGTGTCGAATTTTGTATAGTTAATGAAACGTTCTACTAAATCCATGTTCTTAAATTAAATTTTAATGTAGTAGTGATCTCGGTGGGACTCAAACCCACGACCTTCAGAACCGGAATCTGACGCTCTATTCAACTAAGCTACGAGACCAGAATTGGTGATTTATCGGCAAACGCCGCCTACCCCTTAGGAGTAATTGACTGCAAAAGTACATTTTTTATTTCGAATAACCAAATATTTGGCTCATTTTTTTTCTATATATATAATGTATAGGGAGAAAATGCGGTGAAATTCTCTACAAAATGATACTTAAAATCTAAAAAATGCTATCATTTTGCGAAATATTTTCGAAAAACGCTTGCAGATTAATAATAAATTTGTATCTTTGCAGCGTGAAAGTAAGATAAACAGTAAAATAAGAAACTATAAACGATATATAATAGATAAAATGAGTAATCTGATAAAACCCGAAGGGTATGAGGCGCTGCTGGATATGCGCCAGACCGAAATGGGTATCAAAATGATAAAAGAGTTCTTCCAGCAGAACCTGTCCACAGAGTTGCGCTTGCGCCGTGTCACCGCCCCTCTCTTCGTATTGAAGGGTTTGGGTATCAATGACGACCTGAATGGAGTGGAGCGCCCTGTGACTTTCCCTATCAAGGATTTGGGTGATGCAAAGGCTGAGGTGGTTCACTCTCTGGCTAAATGGAAGCGCTTGACCTTGGCAGAATATGAGATAGAGCCGGGCTATGGTGTCTATACCGATATGAACGCCATCCGTGCCGATGAGGAGCTTGATAATCTTCATTCGCTCTATGTGGACCAGTGGGACTGGGAGGCTGTGATTACGAAGAGTGATCGCACCATCGCATTCCTCGAAGATGTGGTTCGCCGCATCTATGCAGCCATCCTCCGCACCGAGTTCCTGGCTTGTGAGCACTATCCACAGCTGAAGCCTTTCCTGCCAAAGGAGATTCATTTTATCCATGCGCAGGATTTGCTTGATATGTATCCTGACAAGACTCCTAAGGAGCGCGAGGATGCTATCTGCAAGAAATACGGCGCCGTATTTATCGAGGGTATCGGCGGAAAGTTGAGCGATGGAAAGAAGCACGATGGACGTGCTCCTGACTACGACGACTGGAGCACCGTAGCCGAGAATGGCAAGGAGGGATTGAATGGTGATATCCTGATCTGGTATCCTGTTTTGGGCAGAAGTTTCGAGCTGAGCTCTATGGGTATCCGTGTTGACAAGGAGAGCCTGCTTCGCCAGTTGAAGCTGGAAGGCAAGGAAGATAGAGAGAAGCTCTATTTCCACCAGCAGCTCCTGAACGACAAGTTGCCATTGAGTATCGGTGGTGGTATCGGTCAGAGCCGTCTCTGTATGGTGCTGCTCCACAAGGCGCACATCGGTGAGATTCAGGCTAGTATCTGGCCGGAAGATATGAGAACAGAATGTGAGAAGGCAGGAATGCCGCTCATCTAAAGATAATAAAGATAAGAACAGATTGTTAAGTTGGAATCCTGGTCATATCAACATATATTTTAATAGATATCTGAGAGATTCTCTATCAAGAGAGTTATCAGCATAAGATATAGTTGAGAGAGATTATCAGCATAAGATATAGTTAGTTTGAAAGAGAGATCAACATAAGATCATAAGATTTAGTAAAGAGAGATTATCAACATAAATGTATTTAGGATCAACATACGATTATAAGTTCATAAATATTATATAAAGAGAATCCCGACCTTCCTTTTTCTTGGAGAGTCGGGATATCTTTTTATGATTGTTCTTTCCTGAGGTTTTCCGAATTGTTTCGACCGTACAGATAGAATTGTTTCCGAAAAAAACTAGAAGTAATAGGTGAAACCCATGGTGGCTGCACGGTTGCCGAAATGCTGACCGGCGATATCGTGGAATCTGCCTTCCAGGGTAAGATGTTTGCCTATGTTTTTATACACGCCCACCTCGGCATAGAGATTGGCTGGCGTATAGGCTGGCGTAAGAGTATGGCGACGGGTGCACCAGATCATGTTGGATGTCAGGCGCCAGCCAGCAGGCAATGATAACTGCGGCGCCAGCTTGAATATCGCAAAATTGCTGTATTTGCTGGTTTTAGAGTTCATACCTTCTTCACCTCCGAAAATCTCAGCCTTTTCCCAGAAGTAATTTACTCCGGCAGTAATCCTCAGCATTCCCTTATGCCAGAAGGCAGTAGTTCCGATGCCCAACGTATTGTCGCGATCTATACCCGGAAGATCCTGATGGATATTCTTGATAGAACTGCTTACCACGAGATTCGGCTTGCTGTAGGTATGCTTCAGCTCTGCCACGTAAGCGAGGCGCTCGCTGATGTCCTTGGTGTAGTATGGACGCCAAGCCCCCTCCATATCGCCTGCTGTAACGAAATCGCCAAAATCGGCATTGAAGATTCGGCGGCAGAATGTGCCCTGAAGGGTATGACCCGGTGCAAAGTTGTGATATACGCTCACCGTGTAGCTATGGTTGTGGGTACTATGCTTCCAGTTCTTTTCTGTGGCAATCTGCTTCGGACGGAAATTGATGGTGCGGAATCGGTCGCCTACCATGAAGCCCCATTTGCCGATGGTATAATCCAGCTGCGCATACAGGTCCTGATAGTTGGAGTGGTTGGTGTAATCAGCCACACAGTTCTTCTCGATAGACAGTCCGCCCTCGAAACCGGCTGTAAGCCAGAGATTCTCTGAAATCACCGGAGTGGCATATTCCACTACCATAAACGGATAGGTGGCATGGTTGCGATAGGGTGCCGCACTGGCATCTGCTGCATTTCCGCCGTTGTCGCTGATGTTCTCGGCACCCAGGGTAAAGAGGATGCTCGCTCCCTTTTCGCCCAGCAGGCGGGTATAGTCTGCCTGGAGATGGTAGGCGCGTACATAGTCGGCTGGCGTACCGGTAATATGGTTTCGGGTGTAGGTCTGCATCGCATCCACTTCCAGCATGTCCTTCTCGGTAGGAGTCCAGAGGATGTTCATCTTGGCTCCCTCGTGCGAATAGTGATTGATGAGGCTTGAGCCATCACCGGCATAGGAACCCAGGTCGTTGTTGGAAGTGCGCTGCATGTTGCCTTCTACGTGGGTCAGGATGCGCAGCTTGTCCTGCTGGCTCAATACGCTCACGATGCCCTTTCCGCCGCCATAGGTGTCGCCGAAGAGACCTACTCTTCCGCTCACTCCGTTCTCACCCTTGCGCAGGGTGATGTCAATCACCTTTTTCAGACTGCTGCATCCCTTCATCACCTCAGAGTTCTGGCAAACCTTGATGCTCTCTATCTCCCTCGCCTTGAAATGATGGAGCAGGGTAGCGTAGTCGAGACCATATTCCTGGTTGTCGATGCGGATGACAAACTTGCCGTAGAGATTGGCGAAAGGATCACCGCCGATGATGTTGTTGCCGTCCATCGTAAGGACTTCTGGGCACATCATCAGCACATCGAGGAGCGATTCCTCGCCTGTGAGATCCATTTCTGATACGTGCATAATGTAGCGGTCGCCGATGTGTTCTATCGGTGCCGCCAGTGTAGGATTAGTAAAGCCTCCGAGCGCCATAGCGAGCAGCAGGAGGCGGCTGGTTTTTATCATTTTATTTTTTCTCATACTTTTAATGTTAAGCTATAGTATTTAGGTTTTGAAAAGCAGGGTGATAAGCGGGATGGTGATGATGCTTCCCAGCGTAGTGATGAATGTCATCTCAGTGATGAGTGCCGGATTCCTGCCGTATTTCAGGCAGAACATGGTGCCGAAACTGGCTACAGGCATCGCAATCACCACGGTGTTGATATTATTCACCACATCGCTCACGCCGCATACCTTGAAGAAGAAGTAGAGGCTCAGCGGAACCACTACCAGGCGGAGCAGCGAGGCTACGTAAACCTTCGGGCTGCCGATAATCTCCTTGAGGGGCAGCTTGGCCATGCTGCTTCCGATAATCATCAGGGCGGCAGGAACCGTTACGTTGCCCACCATCGTTACCGGACGGGCGATGACATCAGGCGTATGAACCCCCAGCGCCACCAGCAGGGCTGCCACGGCAGCCGCTATCAGAGCCGGACTCAGCAATACCTTCGGGTTGAACTGCTTCACGCTGTATTCGCCCTTGATGAGCATCACGCCAGCCGTGAAGATGAAAAACGTGTTCGGCATGTTGAGCAGGGCAGCGTAGAAGATTGCCTTGGGGCCGAAGATGCTCGAAACGATAGGATATCCGATGAATCCCACGTTGGCAAACATCAGGGCGAAACCGATCATTCCCTGGTCGTCATGGTTCTTGCTGATGAGCCGGGGCACCCCGAATCCGAACACCAGTAATAAGATGTACGTGAGGAAGCCTACACCCAGAAGCGGGAGAATGAGCGTGCGGTCGGGCAGTTCATCTCCCATCACAGACGAGAGCACCAGCAGCGGGCAGGTGATATCTACCACGATGCTGGACAGCTTCTTGTCAAACTTGTCGCCCATATAGCCAAGCTTGCAGGCGACGTAACCTAAAATCACGATGATGAACAGAACCACCATCACTTCCAAATTCTCCATTATCCCGAAAATCTAATCTCTTTTACCTTAATCGATAAAACTTCTTTTACCTTAATCTATGAATCTTCTGGTAATATCGCCATAGTTCTCGATGCGGCGGTCGCGCAGGAATGGCCACCAGCGGCGTACATCCTCACTGTGCTTCAGGTCGATATCCACCACAAGGCTCTCTTCCTCATCATCGCTCGCGCGATAGTGAAGCTCGCCCTGAGGACCTGCCACGAAACTGCTGCCCCAGAACTGGATTCCGTCGGTCTGACCGCTTGGGTCAGCTTCGAATCCCACTCGGTTTACAGCCACTACCGGCAAACCGTTTGCCACGGCATGACCTCTCATCACGGTGGTCCACGCCTCACGCTGGCGCTGCTGTTCCTCCTCGGTATCATAGGTGGCATAGCCGATGGCAGTAGGGTAGATCAGGATGTCTGCGCCCTGCAGCGCCATCAGGCGGGCTGCTTCCGGATACCACTGGTCCCAGCACACCAATACGCCGAGCTTGCCCACGGAAGTCTGTATCGGCTTGAATCCGAGGTCGCCAGGGGTGAAGTAGAACTTCTCGTAGTAGGCAGGATCATCCGGAATATGCATCTTACGGTACTTTCCGGCTATGCTTCCGTCCTTCTCTATCACCACAGCCGTATTGTGGTACAGCCCCGGAGCACGGCGCTCGAAGAGCGAAGTAACGATCACCACGCCCAGATCCTTTGCCAGCCTGCCGTAGAATTCGGTAGATGGACCGGGAATCGGTTCGGCAAGGTCGAAATTCTCTACATCTTCTACCTGGCAGAAGTAGAGCGTGTTGTGAAGTTCCTGCAATACAATGAGTTCTGCGCCACGCTTCGCCAGGTCGATGATGCCCTCAGCGAGTCGGGTCTTGTTATCGGCGATGTCCGCCGTAATGTGAAGTTGTAATAATCCGAGTTTCATTTATGTCTGTGTCTTTTCTAATACTTTATTTGATAGCCCCCTCCGGCAGCTGCATGGTGAGGCAGTGGATGCTTCCGTGCTGGCGGATGATGGTGAGCGAATCTACTCCTATCACGTCTCTGTCTGGGAAGGCAAGCTGAATCTGTCGCTTCGCCTCCTCGTCCTTCTCAGGCTGGTTGTAAGTAGGATAAATCACGGCGCCGTTCAGAATCAGGAAGTTGGCATAGGTGGCAGGCAGTCTGTCGCCCTTGCTGTTCCTGTCTGTGGTCAGTCTGTCGCCCTCGTCATAGATGGCATCCGGCATTGGGAGCTTCAGCAGTCGGTAAGGGTATCCCTCGTAGGTGAAGAGCTTCTGCAGCTGCTTCTCCAGCGCCTGAAAATCCTCATACTGATCATCCTCCGCATCATCACACCCTACATATAATAAGGTGTCGTGCGGAGCCACTCTCACGATGGTGTCGATATGTCCGTCGGTGTCATCACCCACCAGATTACCATGGTCGAGCCATACTACGTTTCTTACATGGAAGAAATTCCTGAGCAGGCTGTCGATGTTCTCGCGTGTTAAAGGCTGGTTGCGGTGAGGCGCCAGCAGGCACTGCGATGTGGTGAAGAGCGTACCCTTGCCGTCGCTCTCTATGCTTCCGCCTTCGAGCACGAAGCCCTGGTGGTTCTCCAGCGCCGCATTGAAGGCTCCCTGATAGTAGAGCTGCAGATTGATGGCATTGTCCTTTTTCCAGTCGAATTTCTCGCCCCATCCGTTGAACTTGAAGTCGAGCAGATGGATAGGGATGATGTGCGAATTGTGTCTGCCGCGCGAAACCATGCTGATAGGTCCGTGGTCGCGCGCCCAGGTATCGTTGGTATCCATCTCGTAGAGGTGAACGCGGTCCATCTGTCCCTCCGACAGCTTTTCGGCGAGCATTCTCTGGGTGCTTTCCAGGATAGGTGTCACCACCAGCAGGTCTTCGTAGCGGGTGATGATGTCTGCGAGCTGCAGATACGTATTGGTTATCTGTCTCAGATACGGCTTCCAGTCCGTTCCGCCGTGTGGCCACGTGAGCATGATGGCGCTTTGTGGTTCCCATTCTGCGGGAAGTGCGAAATCGCAAGGTAATATTGAGTGATGCATAAGCTTTTGTATTTTTAATGTTTTATGCGTGCAAATATACTAAAAAAATCGGCAACTTACATAATTTTTTGAAAATTTTTAGTGAAACGCTTGCTAATTTCGTGAGAAATGCGTAACTTTGCAGCCTAAATTATAAAATAAGACATATTAGGAGCGTGAAAATAAGAGAAGTAGTTGATGCCCTTGAACATTACGCGCCTCTGCCCTTGCAGGAAGGATATGATAATGCCGGCCTGCAAGTTGGATTGACAGAGGCGGTAGAAATGTCAGGGGCATTGTTGTGTCTTGACGTCACTGAGGCGGTGGTGGATGAGGCGGTCCAGAAGGGCTGCAATCTCATCGTAAGCCATCATCCGCTCATCTTCAGAAAGCTTTCCAGGATATCGGATGAGAACTATGTGCAGCGCACCGTCCGCAAGGCGATCAAGAATGATGTTACCATCGTCTCCATGCATACCAACATGGATGCAGCGGCAGGCGGAGTGAACTTCAAGATTGCCGAGAAGCTGGGCCTGAAGAACGTGCAGTTTTTCGGTGGCGAGAAGGAAGTGGATGGCGTGAAAGGCGGCAGCGGCGTAATAGGAGAGATCTCTGACGAGGATATCCTGAAGGCTGCCCAGGCTGGCAAGCTTTCGGATGAGGTGAAGGAGCATTTCGCCGAGGGTATCGCTGCCGATGACCTGGTATTGCTGCTCAGGGAACGTTTTGGTGTGGAGTGCGTGCAGTGCAACCAGCTCTTGCGTCGCCCTATCCGCAAGGTGGCGCTCTGTGGCGGTTCGGGTTCGTTCCTGCTGGGCGATGCCATTGCGGCGGGAGCCGATGCCTTCATCACGGGCGAGATGAGCTATCACGAGTATTTCGGCCATGAGCAGGAGATTCAGATCTGCGTCATCGGCCACTATCAGAGTGAGCAGTTTACCAGCGAAATCTTCCGCAGCATCATCCTCTCTCATTTCCCAGATGCCAAATGCTGCATCTCGGAGATCAACACCAATCCCATCATCTATTTGTAAAGTAAAAATAAAGGTTTAAAGATAAAATAAAGAAATTATGGCAAAGAAAGATCCTACAGATTTGACAGTTGAAGAGAAGTTGAAGGCTCTTTACCAGCTTCAGGTAACCTTGTCGGGCATCGACGAGAACCGTGAGTTGCGTGGTGAGCTTCCTCTCGAAGTTCAGGACTTGGAAGATGATATCGCCGGTCTCACCACTCGTATTGAGAACATCCAGCGCGAAATCGAGCAGTTCGACCATGCTGTTTACCAGAAGCAGAACGAGATTGCTGATGCACAGGCTAGCCTGGAGCGCTATCATGCGCAGCTCGATACCGTGAGCAACAACCGCGAGTATGATACCTTGAGCAAGGAGATCGAGTTCCAGGAGTTGGAAATCGAGCTTTGCAACAAGAAGATCCGCGAGGGTATGGCTAAGATGCGCGAGCGTGAGTTCGACCTCCACAAGGCTGAGGAGAAGAAGGCTGACCTGGAGCACGGACTGGTAGAGAAGCGTGCAGAGCTGGAAGACATCCTGGAGGAGACTCACGAGGAGGAGGAGCGCCTGAAGGAGAAGGCTCTCGAGCTTGAGAAGAAGATTGAGCCACGTCTGCTCGCCAGCTTCAAGCGTATCCGCAAGGGTGCCCGCAACGGTCTGGGTATCGTTTACGTGCAGCGTGATGCATGTGGTGGTTGCTTCAACAAGATTCCACCTCAGCGCCAGTTGGATATCAAGATGCACAAGAAGATCATCCCTTGTGAGTACTGCGGCCGTATCCTCATCGACCCAGAGTTGGCAGGTGTGAAGATCGAGACTCCGAATACAGATGAGAAGCCAAAGCGCAAGCGCATTTCCCGCCGCAAGAAGGCTGAGGATGCTGAATAAGGATTTAGAAAAGAGACAAAGCTTGTAAAAGCGTATAATGTAAAAGAAGCGGCAACCGGAAGATTCGGCTGCCGCTTTTTTTTCATACGGTTATGCGATATCAGATGATGATAATCTGAAATCAGATGATGGTAATCCAGATGCCTTCTCCCTGATTCTCAGCCGCCTGGATGCGTTTCTTCAGTCGGGTGAGCCAGATGCGGGAGTTCACCACCATGCCCTTCACCCTGTTTTCGCCCACCAAAATGCAGCCCTGGGTATCGTCGGGATAGTTGCCGGCATGGATGCGGATGCCCTCG
>OQWE01000406.1_pt1 | contig 14899 bp, 13 predicted proteins | sample 1691591 | NCBI WGS metagenome assembly OQWE01 (sample SAMN03418265, study PRJEB22391) | human gut metagenome | biome: human-gut; feature: organic feature; material: feces | host: Homo sapiens | place: Tanzania | collected 2013-01
CGGTGTTTCGGCCGCAAAAAATTCCGAATACCACTTTGCTCCAGCTTGTTAAGACCAAGAAGGGCGCACACCTTGTATCCTCCTGCTTTATCATGATCCGCGGCGACGAGACCCTCGCAATGGGCGACTGCGCGATCAATATCGACTATCAGGATACCGTCGACAAGGAAGGTAACGTCACCTTCACCGCAGCTCAGAAGCTGGCTGAGGTCGCAATAGCCACCGCGGAGACCGCAAAGGTCTTCGGCATCGACCCGAAGGTTGCGATGCTGTCCTACTCCACCAAGGGCAGCGGCAAGGGCCCCAACGTTGACCTTGTTCGCAACGCCACCGAGGAAGCAAAGAAGCTCGCTCCCGAGCTCAAGCTCGACGGCGAGATGCAGTTTGACGCAGCCGTTTCTCCTGTCGTCGGCCAGCTGAAATTCCCCGGCTCTCCCGTTGCAGGCTACGCAAACACCTTTATATTCCCGGAGATCCAGTCCGGCAACATCGGCTATAAGATAGCGGCACGTCTCGGCGGCTTCGCCGCATACGGCCCCATCCTTCAGGGCTTGAATGCCCCGATAAACGACCTGAGCCGCGGCTGCAACGCGGAGGAAGTCTACCAGATGTCCATCATCACCGCCGCGCTCAAGTAATACATATAATTAAACTCAAAGAAAACGCCGTCCGCCGGGACGGCGTTTTTGCGTGAAATACCGGTCATATGTACAATGGCGGCTTTGAGCAGGGCCAAAGTATTGTGAACATCGACAATATGTAAACGGAATGTGTATTTACAATTGACTTGAACGGGCAGAAATGATATTATCATTTCAACAAATCACCCGATTCATGTTATGCTAAGAGGCGCGGGGCTTATCAGTACGTTTTCTGTTTTGTGACAGCATGGAAAACGGAAAGGAGGCTTCGCCGAAGATGCCTGTGCTCTGTCAGGTCAGGCTTCTGGGGTGTGCCAGAACATGGTACGCACTGTCACGATAGTGGAGAGCTTTGCATAAGAAGATATCTGCAAAAGTGTTTTTTCTGTCGTGCCGCATATTCATGTGCGGCACGATTTTGTTATTATCACAAATTTAGGAGGTAGTTGTATTATGTTTATCGGTACAGCCTGGGCTATCGTTCCGCCTATCGTTGCAATCGTTTTGGCACTGATAACAAAAGAAGTTTACAGCTCGCTGTTTGCCGGCTGCCTGCTGGCGGCAGTGTTCGTTTCCGTTTCGCTTCTGCCTGCCGGTCTCGGCTTTTGGCCATCGGTCGGAAATGTAGCCTGGGGAAGCTTTGAGCGGCTGTTTGCATCCATGGCCGAGAATATGGATCTCAATATCCTGATCTTCGACGTTCTGCTCGGCATGATCATTGTTCTGCTGGCAAAGTCCGGCGCTTCCAGGGCTTACGGCGCATGGGCAAGCAAGCGCATAAAGAGCAAGAGGGGAGCAATGCTGTCCACCTCGGCTCTCGGCATCCTGATTTTTGTTGACGACTATTTCAACTGCCTGACGGTCGGCAACATCATGCGCCCGATCACCGACAAGTACAAGGTATCGCGTGCAAAGCTTGCATACATCATCGACGCGACTGCCGCTCCAGTGTGTATTCTCGCGCCTGTATCCAGCTGGGCGGCCGCAGTCAGCAGCTACATTCCCGAGGGGTATGACATAAACGGCTTCCAGATGTTCTGCGCGGCTATTCCGTTTAACTTCTACGCGATACTGACACTTATCATGGTCTTCTTCACAAGCTTCTTCCTCATCGACTTCGGTAAAATGCGCCGTCATGAGCTCAACGCGGCAAAGGGCGATCTGTTCACCTCCGGCGGCGAGGAGTTCAAGGACATGGAGCAGTCCGAGCAGGAGGGCAGCGACAGGGGCCGTGTGTCCGATCTGCTAATCCCGATCATCGTGCTGATCGTTACCGCAGTGTTCGCAATGATCCTCACCGGATATCATAACGGCGCGGAAAACCTGATCGATGCATTCGCAAACTGCTCGGCAAGTCTGGCGCTCGTGTTTGCAACGTTTATGACCGTTATCGTCATGGCAATCATGTACATCCCCAGGAAGGTCGTCAGCGCACGCGAATTCATAAACTGCCTGGTCGAGGGCTTCAAGGTTATGATCCCCGCTATCACTGTTCTGATCTTCGCATGGACGCTCAAGGGTCTTGTCGATCAGCTGAGCATCGGCACCTTCGTGCAGGGCATTTTCAGCAACAGCACAGCGGTCAGCATCTTCCTGCCCGTTGCGATATTCTTGGTAGCATGCCTTCTCGGCTTCTCCACCGGCACCTCGTGGGGCACTATGGGCATCCTGATCCCGATCATCGTTCCCATGTGCGCGAGCATGCCCGAGGTAATGACCATCTGCATTTCCGCAACAATGGCCGGCGCTGTCTGCGGCGACCATATATCACCCATCTCCGATACGACCATAATGTCCTCTGCCGGAGCTCAGTGCAACCACATCAACCACGTTGAAACTCAGATGCAGTATGCCATTCCCGTTATTGCTGTGTCGGCTGTAAGCTATATAATTGCCGGCACCGTAAAGCACTGGTACATCGCGCTGCCCATTTCCATCGTGATCATGCTTGCCGTCATCATGGTGCTTTATAAGGTCTCAAATGGCAAGAAGGCAAAGGACGCGGCATAAGCGATGAAGAAAATCGACGTGCCCTATATTGATCAGACCGGCGGCGGAGCGCTTACAGGCTGCGAAAGCGTAACGGCGGTCATGCTTCTTCAGTATCTCGGCTGCGACATATCCATATACGATTTCATTGATAATTACCTTGAAAAAGAGGACTTTGCCGAGATTGACGGAGTTTTGTACGGTCCGAGCCCTTATGAAAAATTTGTGGGAGACCCCTATGACAGGGACGCCATGGGCTGCTATGCTCCGGTCATTCAAAAGACTATGCAGCGTGTGCTGGGTGACAAATACCGGGTGATCGATGAAACAGGACGCGATATACCTTATCTTCTGCGTACATACATAGATAACGATATGCCCGTCGCGCTTTGGGCGACCATCGATCTTCGCGATATCATCGTCGGCCCGTGCTGGAAGCTCAAGGGCAGCGGCGAAAACTTTACATGGCTTTCAAACGAGCACTGCATGCTCCTTGTCGGCTATGACGAGACACATTATATATTCAACGATCCGTGGAACAATAACGGCGTTATAGCCTATGACAGAGCCATTGTCGAGGATCGCTATATAAAGCAGCACATGCAGGCTGTGAGCGTGGTCAAAGCCTGATTGTACTGATTATAATACACGCTGTAGGTTACAGATCTGCAGCGTGTGTTTTTTTCGTGACACGTCGGCATAAAGCAAGCGCCTTGTAAACCGCTTAAAGCTGCGGTATAATATGAAAATACTCAATAGGTGGTCGAATAAATGGATAGAGAAGAATACATGAGCGCGGCTCTCGCTCTTGCACGCGAGGCCTTTGACGAGGGAGAGATACCCGTCGGATGCGTGATAGCCGACGCACAGGGAAATATAATAGGCCGCGGCCGCAACAAGCGAGAGGAGAGTCATGACGCTACTCAGCACGCCGAGCTGGAGGCCATTCGCTCAGCGTGCCGGTCGCAGGGCGACTGGCGGCTCAGCGGCTGCACAATATATGTCACTCTCGAGCCATGCCCGATGTGTGCCGGAGGTATAATCAATTCACGCATCCCGACCGTCGTTTTCGGAGCAAAGGATGAAAACACCGGCTCATGCGGCAGCGTCATCAATCTGTTTGAGGAGCGCTACGGGCACAAGCCGGCGATCTACGGCGGAGTGCTTGCCGGGGAATCGGCACAATTATTGAAGGATTTTTTCAAAAAAACGCGATAAAAAGGCTCCCCATGGGGAGCCTTTTTACGTTTTAAATCAGGCCTTGACGGTGCCGTCGGGGTTAAACAGGGGGAGGTCACCTAAAACGATTATATCGTCGCGCTTCTGCGCCGCGCCCTCAGCGAGGACGGCCATTCTGCCGACGATGCTGCCGCCTGCGCGGGTGACGAGCTCCTCCATAGCACGAAGGCTCTCGCCGGTGGAGATAACGTCGTCGACGATGAGAATGCGCTTACCCTTTATGAGCGCGGCATCTGTGGTGTCAATAACAAGGCGCTGCACATCCATAGTGGTAATAGATTTGACATGCACCTCAAACACACCGCTCATGTAAGCCTTGGGGCCTTTTCTGGCGAGGAAGTATTTCTCCGCGCCGCTCTGGCGCGCCATTTCGTATAGAAGTGGAATGGCCTTTGCCTCGGGAGCGATTAGATAGTCATATTCGGGAGCTCTTTTTAGAAGCTCTGCTGCGCAGTGAACGGTAAGCTCAACATCGCCGAACATGACGAATGCGCCTATGTAGAGGTCATCGGTGACCTTGCACAGGGGCAGCTCGCGTTTTAAGCCGGCAATGTCCATTTCATAAGTCATTTCATGTCTCCATTCTGCTGAAGCCAGCAGTCCGCGGTTATCGGCCGCCGGTCGCCGTACTATTAGTCTATAACATTGATATTTTACAATATAAATTTTAAAAATCAAGTAGAAAGCGATTTTTTCTTGTGTGCGTATTAATAAATTAACGGGTAGACATAAAGAAGCTTAACGCATTGATTAAGAAAACGTTAACGAAGAACCGAACGCTAAATAATTGACAATTGCTATTAGACTTGAAATTTAGTAATATCATATATGAATAAATCAAATACCTTGTGAAATATGCACAAAACTTTAGCTAACGAAAGCAATAGTTAATATTTAAACAGCGAAAAAGTATTGAAAAATGTGTGAATATAGTGTAAAGTCAGTTTATAAATTTGGCACGCAGTTAATGAAAAGTTAACATGCTGCCGGTTTTTTCGCCGCTTGCGATTCGCGGCAAAGGTAAAATAAAGGAGAGAAAGTTATGGAAAACAATCGCGCATCTTTTGGCTCCAACTTTGGCTTCCTGATGGCCGCTGTCGGTTCTGCAGTCGGTCTGGGCAACATTTGGGGCTTCCCGTACAAGATGGGTATCAGCGGCGGCTTTGCCTTCCTGCTGGTCTACCTCGTTCTTGCGGTATTCGTCGGCCTCGCCGTTATGATCGGCGAACTCGCAATCGGTCGCAAGACCGGCCTGAGTCCTGTCGCTGCCTACCGTAAGCTCAGCAAGAAGTTCACATGGATGGGCTATATGGCAGTCCTCGTACCGTTCATCGTCCTGTGCTTCTACTTCGTTCTCGGCGGCATGGTCACCCGCTACGCGCTCGGCTATCTGACCGCTATCTTCGGATGGAACACCTGGGGTGTCGCTAACATCGCCGATTACTTCGGCTCCTTCATCATGAACGGCGGCAGTATGATACTCTGGACTGCCATCTTCATCGCCATCAACGCCTTCGTCGTTGCGGCAGGCGTTGCGGACGGCATCGAGAAGTTCTGCAAGATCGGTATGCCGGCTCTGTTCGTAATGCTCATCATCGTCATTGTCTACGTTGCGGTTCAGCCCGGTGCAGGCGGCGGCTATCAGTTCATGTTCGGCTGGAACCTCACGCCTCTTAAGGCCGACTTCCTCGGCGTTCTCAAGACCGCGGCAGGCCAGATGTTCTTCTCCCTATCCCTCGGCATGGGCGCTATGATCACCTACGGCTCTTACCTTCAGAAGCAGGAGAGCATTCAGAAGAACGCAGTTATCATTGTTGTCTGCGATACACTCGTTGCAATCATGGCCGGCATGGTCGTTATGCCCGCCTGCTTCGCGTTCCTCGGCGGAGAGACCAGCTCCGGTCCGGGACTCCTGTTCCTGTCCATGCAGATCGTCTTTGATAAGATGGGCTACATCGGCAACATCATGGGCTTCCTGTTCTACTCCCTCGTCTTCATCGCGGCAATTTCCTCCTCCTTCTCCCTGCTTGAGGTCATCACCTCCTTCAAGGTCGACCACAATGTTGAGCAGGGCAAGGCACCCGGACGCAAAAAGTATGCTATCCTCGCAGCCTGCATCATCTTCGTATTCTGTCTGCCCACCTGCCTTGACGGTCTGGGCGCAGGCACCAACGGCGGCGCTGCCATCGGCAACCCGGCTGACGTTCTCGGTATGCACTGGGCCGAGGCCGGCGACATCAGCGAATTTGCGGAGGGCACCGATTACTATGTAAAGGGTGACGACGGAATTTACACAAAGCTCGCCGCCGATGAAGAATTTGTCGAGGGCGAGACCTACTACCTGAACACAGCGAGGACCTGGAACGGCGACTGGCTTGACTTCTACGATATGCTCTCCGAGGGCATAATGATGCCTCTGGGTGCAATGATCATGGCCTTTGCCATCGGCTGGATCTGGAAGATCGACATGGTCGTTGAGGAATGCGAGCAGTCGGGACACAAGTTCTGGGGCAAGGGCTTCTTCAACATCTGCTACAAGTTCATTACCCCCATCGGCATGGCCTTCGTCCTCTACGCACAGATCACCAGCTACTTCGGTTAAGTTAAAAAGCGCAACATAACATACGGTTTAAGGAGCAGCGAAAGCTGCTCCTTTTTAAGCGCCATAATTGTTGAAAAAATCTCAAAATATGATATAATCAGAAGCACCATCGCATAAAGGAGAAAAAGCATGCGTGAATGTGAAAACTGTAAGAACTATATACCCGATGGAATGAAGATCTGCCCGCACTGCGGAAAGCTGCCGCCGACGCTGTGGCCGCAGTTCGGCGTGTATGCCGCGCTCACGCTTATTGCCGTCGTCTGCGCCGTGTATTTCCGCCCGTTTTTGAACGGTCCGGCCATGGGTGAGGTGGCACAGGGCGTTCTTTGGGTCGCTGCAGTGATCTTCATTGTGTTCGGCGTCATATTTCTGGGTGTCAGCGTCATCATAGCACGCGACTATAAAAACCGGACTTATCGAGGCAAGCTCACAAAGCAGGAGAGAGCGCGCTTTATAAAAATGAAGCAGCACATCGAGTCAAATCGCCATTTCTACGAAAAGGATCTCGATTACTGCACGGTCTGCGGCCATAAAAAGCCGGAATATATGAACAGAAAATAACAAAAAGCCCGTCCGTGGACGGGCTTTAAAAATTATAAGTTTATATTTGCTTGAAGGCCTGCTCGAAATCGGCGATTATATCGTCGACGTTCTCAAGGCCGACGGACAGGCGGATAAGACCGGCGGATATACCGGCGGCTTTGAGCTCCTCCGGACCGTAGGTGGAGTGGGTCATGGATGCAGGATGCTCAATGAGCGTTTCCGCGTCGCCGAGTGAGACTGCGATGGTGCACAGCTTGAGCGAGTTGCAGAACTTCATTCCGGCCTCCTTGCCGCCCTTTATCTCAAACGAGATCATGCCGCCGAAGTCGCGCATCTGGCGCTTTGCTATCTCGTGGCCGGGATGCGAGGGCAGACCGGGGTAGTTGACGTGCTCGACCTTATCGTTATCGTACAGATATTGGGCGATCTTCTTCGCGCTCTCCGTGTGGCGCGCAACGCGCAGCTCAAGAGTTTTGAGTCCGCGCAGGATGAGCCATGCCTCGAACGGTCCGAGCGTCGAGCCGGTCATATCCTTAAGACCGAACATCTTCACGCGGGTTATAAACTCTGCCGAGCCTACGACAAATCCGGCGATAACGTCGCCGTGACCGTTGAGGTACTTGGTTGCCGAGTGGACGACAACGTCCGCGCCGAGCTTGAGGGGATTCTGCAGGGCGGGGGAGGCAAAGGTATTGTCGCAGACGACCTTGATATCGCCGTTATATTCATGAGCGGTCTTTGCCAGAAGCTCGATGTCGGTTATCTTGAGGTTCGGGTTTGCCGGTGTTTCCAGGTAAACGGCAACGGTGTTTTTCTTAAGATTTGCCTTGAGATTCTCAATGTCACTGAGGTCTGTGAATGTAACCTCAACGCCGTACTCTGTCATGCCGTGGTTAAGCAGAGCAAAGGTGCAGCCGTAGAGCGTTTCATCCGCGATGATGTGCTTGCCAGCGCCTGCTATAGACCACAGGCAGGAGGATATAGCACCCATGCCGGAGGCCGCTGCCGCGCAGGCCTCGCCGCCCTCAAGCGCTGCGATCTTGTCCTCAAGCACCGTGGTGGTGGGGTTTCCGAGGCGGCTGTAAATGTATCCGCCCTCTTCACCGGCAAAGCGGCGGCCGCCCTGCTCGCAGTTTTCAAAGTAGAAGGTCGAGGTCTGATAGATTGGCATCGTAAGCGAGCCGTACTGCGTGTCTCTGATGTTGCCTGCGTGGACTGCGCGTGTGCCGAAGCCGGCGTTCTTAAGCATTTCTTTTTCCATGTCATTCTCCTGTCTTGATAAAAAATAATTACGGTATTACTGAAATTCATAACTTTATTATATATTATAGACAAAAACATGTCAATAGACTCTCGGGTAATTTGACTAAGCTACACAATTTAAAGTGTAAAACAGCTCCCGCCTCTGCTGAGACGGGAGCTGTTCAGTTATGATATTTATCAGCCCTCGGGTTTATCAAAAAGCTCTGAAAGAGCAAGACCGAGGTTTGCTTTTACCCAGGCGACGCACTCGGTGCAGCTATCGTTGACCTCGACCGTGAGATCGTAATAGCCTCCGCCGGCGCCGCGTGTGTCAACAGGCTCCGTGAGCGTTATGGATACTGTGCAGAGGTAATTGCTGCCGCGGTCGTTTATCAGCTTGCGCCCGGCCTTGATATCGGGGATGAGCGCATTTTCATAGAAGTCAACGGCCTGCTCCGGGGTGAGCTCTGCCTCCAGCCCTTCATTTGTCCAAAGCATGGCGCTTGAGCAGTTTTCAACGGTCACCGGTATGCGCGGCGTAAAGCGCTCGAGCAGAAGCGCAGGAGAGTTTACCAGATCAAAATACGCATTTAAGTTCTCGTCATCGGCCGGGAGCGTGTACTGACGCGTGATGACCCGGCCGTCCTTGAGCGTATAGCGGAACATGATGGTTTCGGTTACGCTGCCATATTCGGAAATATCCTCGTACTTTTCCTTTTGGCTGACGAGTTTTTCATGAAGCTCGCGGAAATCGGCGATGGCATCCTGACTGTGTATCTCACCTGCCATTGATACGGATATGCACTTGATAGCGCTTTCCTTGGGAACATAGGTCCCTATGCCGAATACATCAAGGTCACAGCCGAGCGTGAATATCACGCACAGGCAGCCTACGACTATAAAACCGACCCAGCTTCCGCGGAAAACGTGGAAGCTTTTTTCAAGCAGCATCCTGGCGCCGAAGTATCCGACAAAGGCGAAGATGATCATGCTGGGTATCATGATAAATACGGCTGCCGAGCGGCTTTCAAACAGCGAATACAGCATAATGTACAGCAGAAGTCCTCCGCACAGCGCAGAGCATATCGCGACGCCGTATTTGAAAACGGGGCGCAGGCAGCGGACGGCGATAACGTCTCCGGCAGCCTCCATCCTGCGCTTTCTGAATACCAGAAGCGCGGAGACCGAGAGGATAAGACCGACGGCGCAGTAAATGATCATGGGCAGCCAGTGCCCGAATGAGACGGAGGTGTATGCGCGCTCGCGGATCAGGGAGCCGAAGCTGTCGACAGCTTGGGGCGTGCTGCCGTTTACATTCAGCACAAATTCTCCGGCCATATATACAAGCGGGGAGAGGAAGTCAAGCACGCTGTCAAACGTATAGTCAGACATGCCCCAGATAAGGGCGGAGAAATGCGCACGGACGACAGCCTCCATGCCCACGGCTAAAAAGTTGAAAATAATATAGAGTATGGGGAGCACAACGATGCTGCCCGTCATGACGGCGATTATCGAGGCAATGCCGAAAAACAGAAGGAACTGCATCGAATACACGCACAGCCAAATGCATACGGCCTCCAGCGCAAGAGCGGTGTTTTCCGTAGCTCCGAGAGAAAACAGGAAGGTCAGCAGAGCAATAAGAAGATTCGAGCCAATGACGGCGCTTACGCCGCTTATCCATGCCGAGCCGAAGATCGCCTCACGGCGAACCGGCAGAGATGTGACGAGCCCGGTGCTGCGGGCGCTGTACATGAAGCTGAACACGGCCATCGCGGTCAGTATGGCCATAATAAAGGCGATCACGGGAGACGCCAGAACAGCGCTTTGAGCTATTCCGAATATATAATTCTCGGATTTATTCACCCCTATGCCGTTCATCAGGGTCATCATCGGCATGAACAGGAACCAGCCCACAAAATGGAGCACCCACAGCGGCCAGAAGCGACGGAGCGTGCTTTTGAAAAGTCCGTGATTAAAGAACGATATCTTTGACTTCATAGTCGGCACCTCCCAGCTCATAAATGAATATCTCCTCAAGCGTCAGCGGAACAAAGTCCATGAACAGCGGCTTGCACGGCGAGAGCTTTTCCTCAAGCTCTGCCGATGCTCCGTGAAGGATTATGGTTTGCAGTCTGCCGGTAGACGTTTTGTGCAGGATATCCAGACCGTCCGGCAGAGTCCCGCCGTCGGGCAGGGCAAGCTGCAGCTTGACGATGCCCTCCTGAAGCTCGCTGAGCGTGCGCTCTATCATAATTTTGCCCCTGTTCATTATGCCGACGTGATCGCATACGTCCTCAAGCTCACGCAGGTTATGCGATGAGACTAAAACGGTTGTCCCGTTCTCGGCGACGTCGGCCATGACTATGCTCCATATCTGGCGGCGCATCACGGGATCAAGCCCGTCGACCGGCTCGTCGAGCACGAGAAACTCCGGTCTGAGCGCCATCATCATCCAGAACGCGGCCTGCTTCTGCATGCCCTTGGAAAGCTTGCGCATCTGGCGCTTTGTGTCAAGCCCGAACACCTCGCCGAGCTTTTTGAAGCGCTCCTGGTCAAACTGCGGATAAATGCTGCGGTAGAAGCGCGCCATCTCGCCGATGCTCGCGTTTGCAAAGAAGAATATGTCGTCGGGGATATACGCGATGCGGTTTTTGACGACGGGATTTTCAAACACGGGCTGCCCATCGACGAGCACCTCGCCGGAGTCCTGCCTGTATATGCCCGTCAGGTGGCGGATGATCGTGCTTTTGCCCGCGCCGTTCGGACCGACAAGTCCGTACACCGAGCCGCTCGGAACGGTCATGCTAAGCTCGTCGAGCGCTCGGAAGCCGTCAAACTCCTTGACGACGTTTTTGATCTCAATCATTGTTCTGCTCTCCTTTCAGGCGCTGAGAAAGCATCTGCCTTGTAACACCGATGTAGCCGAGCTCCGTGACAAGCTCGTCGAATTTGCCGAGCAACTCCGCACGGTTAAGAGCCTCTGCCTCGTCGTTTGAGCATACGAAGCTGCCCTTGCCCGGCACGGAGCAGATATAGCCCTCGGCCTCAAGCTCGCGGTAAGCGCGCTGTATGGTGCTGGGGTTTATTGCAAGTCCTGTCGCCATCTCGCGCACCGAGCTTATCTTGCTGCCGGCAGGCAGCGCCCCGGAAACGATCAGGCGGCGCATCCCGTCCTTTATCTGTTCATATATAGGACGCGGATCGCGGAAGTTTATGCTGATCACTGTTTGACCCCTCCAAGCTAACTGTGTGGTTCGTTCTCATACACTTAGCATACACACAGACAGCGGCCTTGTCAAGAAAATTTTAAAAATTGCCTAAAAAATCATATATATGCACCGCCGAAATTGTGAACGTATTTTTCTTGCTTATACATATAAAAAATGCTAAAATAAAATGCTATATCAGTATAATAGGTAAGGTATGCTTATGTGGATATCGGATAAATGGCAGGACTTTGAGCTTATAGACTGCTCAAGGGGTGAAAAGCTTGAGCGCTGGGGAAGGTTTTATCTTGTGCGCCCCGACCCGCAGGCCATATGGGACACGCCGCGCATCGACACGCGATGGAACATGCGTGATGCGCGGTATCGCCGCGCATCTACCGGCGGCGGAGCCTGGGATAAGGGCGGACTTCCGGAGAGCTGGAGGATAAACTACGGCGAGCTGACCTTTAATGTTAAGCCCATGAACTTCAAGCACACGGGCCTTTTCCCGGAGCAGGCCTGCAACTGGGACTTTGCCATGAATAAGATACGCACGGCGGGACGGCCTATAAGTGTTCTCAATCTCTTCGCGTATACGGGAGCGGCAACTGTTGCCTGCGCGAAGGCCGGGGCAAGCGTCTGCCACGTCGATGCCGCCAGGGGCATGGTAGCCTGGGGCAGGGAAAACGCCGCCGCCTCCGGACTTTCGGATGCGCCGATACGCTGGATAGTCGATGACTGCGCCAAATTCGTCGAGCGCGAGATACGCCGCGGCAGAAAATACGACGCGATCATCATGGATCCGCCGTCCTACGGGCGCGGCCCGGGCGGCGAGGTATGGAAGCTTGAGCAGAACCTCTGGCCCTTTGTTTCCCTATGTGCGGGCGTGCTGTCGGACGATCCGCTGTTTGTCATAATTAACTCCTACACCACGGGTCTTTCGCCCTCGGTGCTGTCATATGTCACCGAGAGCATATTCACCAGAAAATTCGGCGGACGCTCGGAAAGCCGCGAGCTTGGCCTGCCGGTCACCGATTCCGGCCTCGTGCTGCCCTGCGGCGCGACCTGCCGGTGGGAGAGGGACTGAGAATGAGCAGTATAATCAGCATTAAAAATTTGCATTACACATATCCGGGCGACGAGCTTGAAAGCCTCTGCGGCGTAGATCTTGAGATAGAAAAGGGAAGCTTTGTCGCTGTCCTGGGTCATAACGGCTCCGGAAAGAGCACGCTTGCAAAGCATTTGAACGCCATCCTCACGCCGACGGAGGGAGAGGTGCTCGTTAACGGAATGGATACCAATAATGAAGACAAGCTCATCGATATCCGGCGAACGGTTGGGATGGTTTTTCAAAACCCCGATAACCAGATCGTCGCAAACGTCGTCGAGGATGACGTCGCTTTTGCCCCGGAAAACCTCGGCGTCGAGCCGAGGGAGATACGCAGGCGCGTTGATAAGGCTCTGAAGCAGGTCGATATGTACGAGTTCCGGCTGCATGCGCCGCACCTCCTGTCAGGGGGTCAAAAGCAGCGCGTCGCGATAGCGGGCGTTATAGCAATGGAGCCCGAGGTCATCGTGCTCGACGAGCCTACGGCAATGCTCGACCCCAAGGGCAGGGCGGAGGTCATAAGCACCGTAACGAAGCTCTGCCGTGAAAAGGGAATAACGGTTGTCCTTATAACGCATCATATGTCCGAATGTATCGGAGCCGACCGCGTCGTCGTTATGTCAAACGGCCATATCATTGCCGATGACAGTCCGGAAATGGTTTTCTCGCAGGTGGAGCTCATGAAAAGCGAGGGGCTCACCGTTCCGGCAACGACGCAGCTCATGTATGAGCTTAACAAAAACGGTTGGCAGCTTCCGCTTACGGCGCTCGGCGTTCCCGAATGCGCAAAGGAAATCGTAAAGGAATTAAAGTGATATGTCAGAGATAAAAGTAAGCAGTCTGAGCCATGTTTACAGTGCGGACACGCCCTTTGAAAAAATAGCGATAAACGACGTTAACGTCGAGATACCGCACGGCCAGCTTGTCGGACTCATCGGCCACACGGGCTCGGGCAAGAGCACGTTTATTCAGCATTTAAACGGCCTGCTCGTTCCGACGAGCGGAACGGTGCTTGTCGACAGTGTAGATATAAACAGCAATAAGACCGCTGCTCGTGACGTCAGATTCAAGGTCGGTCTTGTGTTCCAGTACCCGGAGTATCAGCTTTTTGAGGAAACCGTGTACGCCGATATAGCCTTCGGCCCGAAGAACATGAAGCTTTCCGAGAGCGAAATTGACGAGCGCGTGCGAGAGGCCGCAGCCCTTGTCGGTGTAGGCGAGGAGCTTTTCGAGCGCTCGCCGCTTGAGCTGTCCGGCGGTCAGAAGCGCAGAGTTGCCATAGCCGGAGTTATCGCAATGCGCCCCGGCGTTCTCATCCTCGACGAGCCGACGGCGGGCCTCGATCCCGCAGGGTGCAGGAAAATACTCGAAACCATCTGCGACTACCGCGAAAAAACGGGCTCGACCGTCGTCATCGTAAGCCACAGCATGGACGATGTTGCCCGCATCGCCGACAGGCTTATTGTCTTTAATCACGGCAGCATCCGCTTTGACGGGACGCCCGAAGAGGTGTTCTCGAATCCAAAGGAGCTTTCGGATATCGGGCTGTCCGTTCCTGCGCCGACGCAGATAGCTGCCGCGCTGCGCGGGCAGGGCGTTGAGATAAAGGGCGCTGTTTACACCAATGAGCAGCTGCTTTCAGCTCTCCTTAAACTGAAAAAGGAGGCCGGACGCAATGCTTAAGGATATTACTCTCGGCCAGTATTTTCCGGGAGATACGGTCGTGCACAGACTCGATCCGCGCACGAAGCTCCTGCTGGTCATAATATATATAGTGGGACTTTTCAATTCCGTCGGCTGGGCAAGCTATGCCTTTGTCATTCTGGTAACGGTGCTGAGCATGGCGATATCGAAGATAAAGCCCAGGTCCGCGCTCAAGGGGCTCAAGCCGCTTGTTATTATAATCATCCTCACGGCGGTGCTTAATATTTTCTATACTGACGGAACTCCGATAGTTGAAGGCTGGATCATAACCTGGGAGGGCATCGAGCGCGCTGTAATGATGTCGCTGCGCATTATCCTCCTGATCGTCGGAACATTCATGCTGACGTATACGACGAGCCCCATCGCGCTCACCGACGGGCTTGAGATCATGATGGGTCCGCTCAAAAAAATAAAAATCCCCGTGCACGAGATGAGCATGATGATGAGCATGGCGCTCAGATTCATCCCCACGCTCATTGAGGAGACGGACAAGATCATGTCCGCGCAGAAGGCTCGCGGCGCCGATTTTGACAGCGGCAATCTGTTTCAGCGCGCAAAGGCACTGCTGCCGATACTCGTTCCTCTGTTCGTCTCGGCCTTCCGCAGGGCAATGTTTCTCATAAGC
>OQWE01000410.1_pt1 | contig 14833 bp, 10 predicted proteins | sample 1691591 | NCBI WGS metagenome assembly OQWE01 (sample SAMN03418265, study PRJEB22391) | human gut metagenome | biome: human-gut; feature: organic feature; material: feces | host: Homo sapiens | place: Tanzania | collected 2013-01
AACTAACATAACCTATGAAGGGACTTTTTCAGTGCCCTCCCTGGGCTAGGAGCTTTTGGGCTTTCAGCCCGTCTTCGGCTGCCATAATCTAGACTTATTACACACCCTCCAAAAAACTCCTCCTTTACAATTCACAACTATGCTTCCAGTGAATTTCTGGCTTCATAGAAGCGCTTTTCCAGCTCGCGGCGCAGATCGTCCTTGCGGTCCATATTCAGTTTCTTACGGATATGGCTGCGCTGGCTGGTGATGTTCGATTCACTCTTATTCAGTTCGATGCAGATTTCCTTCAGCATCTTGCCTTCCAGTACCATCTGGCAGATCACTCTCTCACTGTTGGTGAGTTCTGCACATACCAGATCCCAAGCCTTCTTGCTCAGCTCGCTGGTCTTCAACTGTTCTGCGGCACGGTCCAGGATATTCTGCTGCTGCTCCGGACTCAGTCGGCTCAGCAGGTTTACCGCCATATCCTTCTCTTCATCCTTCAGGTCGGCAAGCATGTGCAGAGCCTTCCTCTCTTCTTCCCTCATCTGCTTGGGTTGTCTGAGTTCCTTGACCATGACTGGTTCCGAATTATAGAGCCATACATAAAGAATCATCAGGAAACCTACCAGAACAGCCTTGATGCTGAAGAGCAGCACGGAGCTCTGCGTATGCGAGATGGCTACCGCTACCACTGGCAGCAGAGCGACGGTAAAGCCGAGCGTGGTTCGGTGGAGCTGCTGGCTCTGGGCGGTAATGGCAAGTATGAACATGATGAAGATATTGCTCATCACGCTCAGGTTGTCCCGATCGCCCTGATAGTGCAGACAAAGCATACTGTCTATCGCCAGTTTGACGAATACGAGGATATAGAGTAGGGAGATGCCAGTCTTGAATACCACCTTGCGCTTCAGTACCACATACGTCAGCACCGCCAGTGCAATGGTATGGACTATATTATAGAACATGCCCCCCCAGGCTTTCATCATGTAAAACAAAAGGAAGTGATAGGGAATAATGAGTATCTCTATCAGAGTCAAAAGGACAAAGGCGATCACCCTCCGGCGGTCCACCACTCCACAATAGTCAGGGCATAAATGATGTTCCAAGCGCAAACACCAATCCCAAAGTTTGTTCTTAGCTTTCATTTCTTGCTTTCAATTTACTTATAGTTTAAACAATCGTTGATACTTATACATCATCAAAGTCTTGCCCGCTTGGGGCTCTTTGCATACCTTTCAGGACCTCTGAGTCCTGAGTTCTTTGTTGATTTACTAACTTATTCTTCTCAACTGCAAAATTACAACTAAAAATCGAAAAATACTAAGAAAGTAGGATAAAAAGTGGCTAAAAAAGCAAAAAACAGATGAGAAAAAGCATTTTTCAGGGTTTTTCAGTGTTTCATTTATGCGGTTTTTATTCGGTATCAGCATTTTTAGGCGCATTTTTCTTGGCAGCAATCGAAAAAGACGCTATCTTTGCAATCGTAAAAACAAAGTTCGCGGTTTCAAGCCCGAGCTTCCAATCAAACCCCAAAGTTGCCAACAGGCATCTAAGAACAGAGGAGTAGATGATAAAGATGATGATGAGTAGAAGAAGAGTAAATGATAGACTAACTATTCTTTAATTAACAAAGTCTAGGAGCAAGCCTATTGAAAGGAAGGAAAAAGGAAAAGGAAAAAAGTATAAGTATAAGTATAAGTAAAAGATGATGATGCGTTTCTCTAGAGAGACCATTTGTCATTCTTAAATCATTAAAAGATTTTAAGTATGAACAGAAGGATTTTAATTGCGCTACTGGCTGTTGGTAGCTTCATCTGCCCAGCCGTCGCTCAGAAGGTGGCCTTGAAGACGAATCTCCTTTATGATGCAACAAGCACCATGAACCTCGGCTTCGAATTCGGCCTTTCCCCAAAATGGACCTTGGATGTATCCGGCAACTACAACCCGTGGACATTTTCCAAGAACAAGAAGTGGCAGCACTGGCTTGTTCAACCAGAAGCTAGATACTGGTTCTGCAATAAGATGATGGGCTCCTTCATCGGCTTCCACGCCCTCGGAGGTTCTCATAACATAGGTAACGTAGATCTTGACTTCAAGTTCCTCGGTACCGACTTCTCCAAATTGAAAGATTACAGATACGAAGGTTGGTTCGTAGGTGCAGGTGTTGCATACGGTTATACCTGGGCTCTCTCCAAGCATTGGAACTTCGAGGCTGAACTCGGAGTGGGATATATTTATTCGAAAGCGGATAAATATGAATGCCCACAATGTGGTGAAAAACTCGAGAAAGACAAGGCGAATCACTACGTAGGACCTACCAAGGCGGCACTCAATCTGGTGTATGTCTTCTAATTCATGATACATTATTATATTAATAAGTAAAAACTGAAGATTATGAATACATATAAGATTTTAAACAAGACACTTGGAGCCGTCGCCCTCAGCATTCTGTTTAGCACTAACGCTATCGCTCAGGAACAGGCTGCCAAGGATATGAAAGTCCTCAACAAGGAAATCAAGAAGAAAGGCAATAAGGTGAACGTCTATATGGACCTCAATCTCGATGACGTGAAACTGGCAAGCAACAAGGGTCTCATCTTTACACCTATTTTATATAAAGGTGAGGATACGCTCAAGCTCCCGGCTGTGGAGGTGATGGGTAACAAGAGATACATCTACTACCAGCGTACCAAGAAGACCGCTACCCAGAACCCGCTCATCGTTGCCAAGCGTGAAAACAAAGAGCCACAGACGCTCCGATACACTTACTCTACTCCTTACCAGGACTGGATGAAGAACTCCAACTTCGCCATCAGCAATGATGCATGCGGATGTAACCAGAAACTGCTGGCAGAAAACCTGCTCACCAACAATGGCGAGGCGCTCGTTACTCCTCAGCAGCTCTATCAGGCTTATCAGCAGCCAAAGGCGGAGGCAGTGAAGATCAGACAGGAAAACGGTTCGGCTAGACTCAACTTCCGCATCAACAAGTGGGATATCGTGAAGGATCTCGGTAACAATACCAATGAGTTGGCTACCATCAAGCAGACGCTCGACCTCGTGAAGAACGACCCTGATGTAACCATCACTTCCATTACCCTCCACGGTTATGCTTCTCCTGACGGCAGCTATGCCAACAACAACAAGCTTTCCCGCAACCGTACCCAGGCTCTCTACAACTATCTGTTGAAGACCTACCCTATCGACAAGAAGCTCTTCAAGGTAGAATCTACAGCTGAGGATTGGGAAGGAACACTGGAGTACATCAAGAGTCACAACATCCCTCAGAAGGAAGCTGCTCTCAAGATCATCAACAGCGATATGACTCCTGACCAGAAGGAACAGGCGCTCGCAGCCAAGGCTGGTGAGGCATTCCGATTCCTCGTTGACAAGGTTTGGCCTGGCTTGCGCCGCACAGATTACACCATCGAGTACGACGTGAAGGCATTCAACCTCGAAGAGGCTCGCAGAGTGATCAACACCCGTCCGCAGAAGCTCTCTCTGCAGGAGATGTACATGGTAGCCAACAGTTATCCGAAGGGAAGCGCAGAGTACAACAATGTATTCGACACCGCAGTGAAGATGTTCCCTGAAGATAAGCTCGCCAATCTGAATGCTGCTCTTGCTGCCATCGACAGAGGTGACAAGATAAGCGCAGAGAAGTACCTGAAGAAGGCTGGCACCGGTGCCGAAGTAGATAATGCCCGTGGTTGCCTCGCTGTTCTCAATGAGGATTACGAAGCTGCCAAGCAGTACTTCCAGAAGGCAGTAGCCGGAGGCTTGAAGGGTGCTCAGGAGAATCTCAACAAGCTGAACAAGGTTGTGGAGTAAGCTAAACGCCCTGAAAGGGCAACAGCTCCTAGCCCAGGGCAACGCCCTGGGTAAACAAACCGCAAGCGCAGCATTCAGATTGGCGAGCTTATCTTCAGGGAACATCTGGGTAAACAAGCCGCAAGCAAAGCGCCCTGAAAGGGCAAAAGCTTTGTATTTTGCCTGGTACTTGAAAGCTTTTGCCCTTACAGGGCGACAGTCTTACGCCCACAATCCCCAGGGCGTTGCCCTGGGCTAGGAGCTTCTGCCCTTTCAGGGCGTATGGAGCTTACTAACGATAGCTATATAAGTAAAAGAATAAACAATAATATTAATATAAACTTTAAAAAAAATAATTTAAGAACAAGAAAAGAAAGAATAGTATTTGATTACCCCCGGGCGAAGACAGTGATGAGGTCTGAGAGACCCGTCCATTTCGCAACTCAAACTAAAAATTTTGTATAACACTTAATAAGTAAAAGATTATGAAGAAAATGAATTTGCTCGTTATGAGCTTGGTATCAGCAGCAGCGTTATCTTTCTCAAGCTGCAGCAGCAATGATGATTTGACAGGTGGTGGAACTCAGTCACAGGCTGACGGTGTCTATATGACATTGAAGATTTCTGGTGCAACAAGTCATGGAACCAGAACAGGTGTAACAGCCGACAAAACTACCGCAGAGAATGGTAACTCAGACGAGAGTACAATAAAAGAAGGTATGTTGTATATCTATGATGGAAACACCTGTGTATTCCGCAAGGTCATCACCGCTGACATGTTCAAGACTGCCCCTACTCAGACAACTGCAGGTGAGACAAAGCCTATCAAGGTTGCAGTAACAGGAGCTATTACAACTAACAAGGCGTACAATGTTTACTTCCTGGCAAACAATACATCTGTAGAAGACCCAATAGCAGCTACTTCTATATTTACATCAACTACAGGTGGAAAAGACTTTGCTACAGCTCAGAAGTTTGTTATGTTCAACCAGAATGATGGAACAAAGGAGGCTGCTCATAGCACCGTTACATTCACTGACGCAGCTAAGTCTGAAGCTACACCAGCCGCAGCTGGCGAGATTAAATTGGATCGTGTAGTTGCTCGTATCGATAACCCATCGTTTGCCGAGACAGTAACAACCGTAACTCCTGCAACCGATACAAAGACATCTATCAATGTTGCAGATGTTGTAGCAAGCATTTCTTACGAGGGATATGCTGTATCAAACTTGAACAACAACTCTTATGTCAAGCAGAACTGGGATCAGAAGTTCGAAACTTTAACAGTGAAATGGGGAGAGCCTAAGTATTATCTGCCAAAGAGTACTTATGGTACATTATACAATGCTGCAGGTCTTGATAATTTTGGTAAAGACAGCTGGAAGTATGCTTTCGAGAATACCACAACTAACGTAGACGAAGCTACAGCAGTTTACTTCAAAGTTAAGGTTACCTTGACTGAGACCGCAAATAACGCATCAGACTTCAAGGATGGTACATTCTATCGTTATGACGGAAGACTTTACACCAGCATCAAGGCTATTTACGATGATGCAGCAACAGGTGCTATTTCTAACCCATTCACCGAGACAAGCAGCATTACTCCAGCAGACGTAGTGGCAAAGATCACAGGTACAGATGGCAAGCTTACCACAGACGAAACTGTATTGGCTAAATTCCGTGAGGACTACAAGATTGAGGTTTACCGCCAAGGTACAATGTACTACCGCTGGGCTATCTCAGACAATGCTTACAAGCCATTCGTAGCAAGTGATGCAACTCATACATATTCTGTATTGCGTAACAGCATCTATCGCTTGAATGTTACAAAGGTTAGCGAAATTGGTAAGGACGTTCCTAATGGACCAGAGCCAGACAATCCAATCAAGAATCCTAACTTCTACATGAATGTAACAGTTAGCATCAACCCTTGGGTTCTCAATGCACAGCCAATCGAGTTGAAGTAATCAGAACTTCAATTGGTAGGAAAAGATGAATACGGGATGTACCCCATCCCCCGATCTCAAGATAATTCTTGAAACAACAATACTCTCAATCTCCCGGGGGCTACCCCGCCTCCGGGAGATTACAAAAACAAAAGATGATATTTGCCGCCAACAGATGGCGGGAACCCCTATCGTGCTGAATCAGCACCACTCAACAAGAAAAAAAAGATGCCGGAGGCTACCCCACTTCTTACGCCCTACGGCACACTAGATATAAGTATAAGTAAAAGAATTAATAAAATACAAACGATATGAAACATTTCATCATCAAAAACGGTTGCAAAGTGGTTTGTATCTCAGCCATCGCACTCTCTTCGCTTTCATCATGCATGAAAGACGATATGACGAATTGTCCTGCACCTAAGGTGTCGCTCAAGTTCGATTATACATATAATGTTGAGAACGCTGATGCCTTCTCCCAGGAAGTGAAAAACCTCAACGTCTATGTTTTCGATAAAAACGGTAAATACTTCGATACCTATACGCAGTCAGCCGACAAATTCGAAACGGGTCACAGCATGGACATCACAGACTTACAGGAAGGCAAATACACCTTCGTCTGCCTGGCACGTGACAAGAAACCTACAGGTAGCAGAGCCGACGGTGACGACGAGATGGAGTTCAGCTTCACCCAACTCACACCAGGTGTTTCTACCATCAACGACCTGCAGGAGGAAATGGGTAAGAAAGACGGAGAGGCTTCTGTCAACAACAAGAAGTTCACCGCTCTCTACACAGCCCAGACATCTCTCGACTTCAAGGGAAACAAGGACACATCCGGCGAACTGAGCTTGATGAAATGTACCAAGACCTACCGCATCGTGATGCTTCCTTACGATAACGACCAGCAGGGATTCGTGGCAGAAAACTTCGACGTAAGAATCAAGGGATCGGCTGCTCTCCTCGACTATAAGGGCGACAAGGTAAAGGATGCAAACGGCGTAGAACAGAACAAGCCGATTACCTACGTGCCTTACAACGAGAAACTGGTGGTTAACTCCAGCGGCAATACCCAGGTAGAAGGTGAAGAAATCGACAAGGCTCTGGTTTACGACCTGTCTTCTTCCAGAATGTTCGAGCGCAAGGACGATGTAAGCACCCGCAACACCGAAAGCAAGGAGTACGACGACAAGCGAATCGTAATCACCGACAAGCGCACAGGCAAGGTAATCTTCAACCACTCACTGCCATGGTTCCTCGCTCTCTGCGGCGAGCGCACCGACAAGGGCTGGGAGGATCAGGAATACCTCGACCGCCAGGATCACTACACCCTCGTATTCTACGTTCCAAGTCCAGGTTCCGACTACCACATGGATGCTAGAATCAAGGTAAACGGATGGGTTCTCAATCTGCAGAATGCAGACCTCGGAGCCAAATAAGGAAACAGTGCTACCCACACTGTATAGAGAGAAAGAAAAGTATAAGTATAAGTAAAAGATTAAAAAGATGAAACGCTATAACTCAACTTTGATCAAGATGACACGCCGGCTAGGCATGGCTATCGCAGCCTTGCTCATGTTGAGCACAATGGCATCTTGCTCAGACCAAGATTCGCAGGCACCTGCAACTGGCGATGAAGCTTACCTCAACCTGAGCTTCTCTACCGCCAGCACCACGACTTCCAGAGCAAGCAGAGCTGAGGACATCGGAAACAACGAGACTCAAGCTAATCCTACCGCTGAGAGCGACATTCATAGCATCAAGGTATGGGTGTTTAAATCAGAAACAGGAGCAAGCGCCAATCCGATTGCTTACAAGGAAGATACACCATCTGCTGTTGACGGTAAACCCGTCAACGGCAACTACACGCTGAACTTGAGATTCTTGCGTAAGATCAACGGTGAAGAACTCAAAAACATCGACCTCTATATTCTGGCAAACTCAGAGAGTACCAATATGGCTGACAAGCTGAAGGGCAAGGATCTCCGCAGCATCACCCGAGCAGACCTGCAAAAGGTAACCTTCGATGATCCATTCGGCATTACAGCAGAAGGCAAGGCTCAGACTACAGAGGTTCCTAACGGCAAGGGTCTCCCTATTTCCCGTGCCATTACCAATATAGAAATAGCCAAGCACGTAGCTGATACTGAGATTGAGGCAAAGGACAAAGGAATTTCGATTCCTCTGGTTCGCGCCGTTTCCAAGCTTCACTTCTATTTCGCCCGCAAGACTGGTGAAGATGCCATGACAGAAAATGTGAAGGTAACAAGAATTGAAATAGATGAAAACATCTTCCCTACAGCAAGCTATGTCTTCCCTGATGAAGAGGATTATGCAACTGCTGATGCCAACAAGGCTGCAACAAGCAATAAGTACGGAACTCCTTCTTATGTTCCTACTCTACTCAAGCTTGACGGTGTAGAGAATGCCCAAATCAAGGCTGTAGCAGATCCGCTGGCTTATCAACGAGGATCAAGTGAAACTGCTCAGGCTTATATGGACCGTATGAATAAGGATATCGGTGGACATAACTTGAGCTATCTTCGTGAAACCAACAAGTCTATCACAGGTAAGATTTACTATCAGTTGGCAGAAGGCGGCATCGAAAAATCTCAGGAATTCACCATCCCATCCAGCGGCAACGCTATCCGCAACCGAGAGCTCGTAGTTTACGGCTACTTCCTCCAGGGTGGAGCCCTCTGCCTCGACTGGCAGGTAATGCCTTGGAACAAGGTAACTTCAGAAATCAGCTGGAGCAATGTAAATTGCCAGATGTATGCTTGGCAGACAGGTTCAACCCTGAACCCAAAAGGAGGTGACGCTGAAGGTCTCTACTGTCTGGTTAACTATCCTAGATACCAGGATAAAGACCATGAGATATTGGAGGATAACAAATCGGGAGCAGCCTACTACTTCAAGGTAGAAAGCCCTGCAGGACTGGTTTGGAAGGCACATCTCACAAACCCTGATGAGTTTGCTTTTAACTATGATGAATCTATTAAAGGAAGTACCAACTGCGTTTCTACAGGCATCGCCCGAAAAGATCCTTATCAGATCAAGGTAGAAGCCAAGAAGCCATGGACAAACGGTACTTCATGGACAGAGTTGACTGACTGGGCAAGAGGTAAGGGCACCAATCCTGTATATACCGACCTCTACGTAACCGTATCCCTGGATGGTATCCATGAATACGAAGTAGAAATCAATCCTGATAATGCAGGAGGTATGTATCAGAAAGGAAGAAAGTTTGCAGGAACCAAAACCCGCATCCGCATCTTCCAGCTGCAGGCTACCCAGGGAACTGCCTACGATAAGCTTCAGAGCAATAGTGGACATTATACTAATTATTTAAAATAAGGAGGGCAAACAATGAAAGCAATATCAAAATACTTTGCGATGTGTGCAATCGCCCTCTTAGGGCTTGCAAACACATCTTGCATGAGCGATGATATGGACGGCACACCGAGTTGCGACTACGATGTAGTGCTGGAATATAAAGTAGGTGGTTCTGCTACTGAAACCCGTGCTGCAGTTACCCGTGCTGCAGTAGAGGATGGATCAGAAGATCTCAATGAGAACCTGATCAATCGCCTCGACCTCTTCGTCTTCAAACCAGATGGATCGCGCGTTAAACAGGTTACATTTAATTCAGCAGATGTAAAGGGTAGCAGTCCAACTACAGAATACAGGCACAAGGAGTTAACAAGCAATGATCTGACACGTTCTGACATTGACGGCAACGTTCTCTACTTGGTTGCAAACCTAGACAACTGGGGCAACATCAATAACTTGGCTGATTTACAGAAAGCCACCATCAATCAGGCAACAACCTTCCAGTACAACCAGAAGCAGTCTGCTTTCGTGATGGATGCCAAGATGCTGAAGAGAGAAGTAGTAACAGGAAAAATCCACCTGAAGTTCCAGCTGAAGAGAGCGCTAGCCAAGATTCGCCTCAACGTACAAGATGACAAGGGCAACATAGTAGATCCTACAAAATATGCCTGTCAGTTGATACACTACGCTGCAGATGGCGCTATCCTCGTCGAAGGCAACATCACCGACAATGCATTGAATACAGATGCTGCTGCCAGCAGCAAGGTAACTGCTCCTGCCGTCACACAAGACAACAAGGCTGTGTTCTACTCATACGCTAACAGTTGGATTGACAAGACAACAACGAATCCGTATGCAGAAGAGCCAATCGATGTCAGCAAGCAGACCTACATCCTGCTCAAGGCAAAATACAACGGCAAGGATTACTTCTACAAGGTGCCGGTAAACAAGCGCCTCTTCGAAGATAACGATGCCGCAACAATAGATTGGGGCAAATACGAGCCTCTCTATCGCCTCGACCGCAACACCATCTACGACGTAACAGCCAAGGTGGACAGAGAAGGTGGTGATACTCCTGAGAATCCGGCAACATTGTATGTGAACCCTATCGTAAGTGACTGGGATGACAACATCGCATGGGACTATACTGATAAGGTAAGCATCGAGATGGAACGAGAAGCAGGAGAATTTGGAGAAGCTGTGGAAGTTCACTATGGTATTCCAAACGGAGGTGGTCCAGCTATCAAACTGAATAACATTGATACAGGCGACAAGAACTGGATCCTTCAGTGCGACAACCCAGACTTTGCGTTCTATGTGGATGGAAAGATCTATGATACAGTAAGTAAGAGCGACATCTCTGGCAACTCATTCACATTCTATGTAGTGCCAAAGAGAAATAAAGACTTAGCAGTAGAAAGAAATTTCGACACCAAGGTATTTATCGTTCTTGCTCCTGACATGAGAAAGGTTCTATTCAATGTAGGAACTGGAAAACTACCTGGAGATGACTTCAACATCAAGTTCACCCAGGGTGCTGATCGCTCAGGAATTTAAATGAGAATATGTGGTTTAAATAAACTAAAGGATTAAATCATCATGAAGAAGTTAAATAAATATAGAAAATCTGTACAAGGCTTGATGTTGTTGACCTTCGGTCTAACAATGGCAGGATGCTCCGCTCAGGATGATTTCTTCACCGAAACATCGTCAGAGAGCCTCAGCATCAAGCCTAGTGTAACAGAAGCAACTGTATCAAGAGCAGTTGCTTCTGACCAAACCCTACGTGAAGCTGCACTGGACAACCTGTACGTGAAGATTTTCGACAAGGAATATCAGGAGCAAAGTGTCAACAAGAAGTTTGACGGCAACTTGCAAAGCAACCAGAAAGAAGTTCTTGGTCAGGGCAACTGGAAAGTTGACTTGAATCTACAGGAGAACAAGAATTACTTCGTGTACTCAATTGCTAATGCAAAAGAGGACTTACAACAGGTAAACTCATTGGCTGACCTGGAAAAGAAGGTGCAGACTGATGAAGACATCTGGAAGCCTTACAGCAGCAACAAGAATGCAACCAAGAACTTCCTGATGACAGCCAACTCTGATTGGACAGTCAGCAAAGAGCCTACTCAGACCATCGACAGTAAGCTGACAAGAGCTGCAGCCAAGATCGTTGTAAATCTCAAGATCAATGTTGCTGGCTACGAGGTGGTAGGAAAACCAACCTGGCAGTTGCTCAACTATAACACCCAGACTACTCTCTTTGGCGTAAATACTGCTAAGAGCATAGCTAGTATGAGCGAAACAGAGACGAATGAGGCGATGGCGAAGACTACTGATGGCTATCAGTTGGTTACCTACAGCTACGCTACATTATGGGATGATAACGCAAGTGCGCCTCAGGCAAAGATCAAGGTGATGCTGAAGAAGGGTGAGGAAAAGCCTGTGGATTACTATTACAGTATTCCTGTTCGCGACCCTAAGGCAACAAAGTCATTGGAGCGCAACTACGTCTATACAGCCAACGCTACCGTAACAAGTCTGGGCAGCAGCTCTGACATTACTTATGGTGATGCAATGAATCTGGTATATGACGTACAGAAGTGGACCAAGGGCGAAGAGACCACAATCAATGCTGGTGACCAGAAGTACCTGTTGGTTTCTCCTACCTTTATGATCATGAAGAACCAGAGATTTGATAATTCTACCATCAAGTTCTATGGCTCAGGTGAATGTAAGGTAGAAACCGTGGAAATTTACTATTATGACAAAAATGGTAAGAAACAATCATGCTCTGGTAGTCAATACTTCAAAGCTTCTGCAAACTATGCAGAGGGTCATGGTGAGTTAAAGGACAAGGGAACAATTGTTATTGGTGCAAAGAATTCAACAACCGTCAATGACTTCGTGCCACTGTCTGTTAAATATATCAAGATAAAGGTTACTTGCGATGGTCTGGAAGAGCTTGTTACAATCAAACAGTATCCTTTGGAGTATATCCAGGGTATAGCTGGCTGGTATTCTACAAAAGATGTATTAAATACATACGAAACTTCTTTTTGGGGAGATAGATATACAGGAACTACAGCTGGTATTGATTGGCAGGAGGATAGAACCTTACATTCGAAAGAAAAAGGATCAGAAGATGACCATTTCAATGCAAAAGTAAAAGAAGAAGGAGATTACTATATTTACGAATACTACGATAACAGTGTTAAGGGTGGATATAAAGCTAAAAAGAGACAAAACTCAACAGGAAAGTCCAATAATCGAATGTATGTCGTACAGATTACAAATACTCCTCAAAATAGTAAATACAAAATAGGTCACGTTACAAATATTGATAAAGAAACGAAATTATCTTCTGAAGACGTTGTATCACCGGCATTTATGCTAGCATCTCAACTTGGTACAGTTACTGCATTCACAAATAAAAACGATGGTAAAAATGCATCAGAACATTGTGACAAATACATTGAGGTGAGAAAGGATGGTAAAAAATATACAGATTGGCGATTACCAACAGCATCGGAAATTGGCGTTATCACAAATTATCAATATAAAACGAATCAAAATGTGATTGACGTTGTATTAGCTGGAGGATCCTACTGGGCATTAAATGGCAATCAGGTTGAAGCAAACCCAGATAATGAATATAGAGGATATGTCCGTTGCGTTCGCGACCTCTCACCAGACGAGGTAAAAGAGCTGGAAAACAAGAAAGAATAACAATTAAAGAAGGTACAAAATGAAAAAGTTAAAACTATATATCGGAATGATGGTAGGACTGTTAGCAACCATGCTAACAGCCTGCACAAGCGATTTGTCTGAAGAGACGGTGCCTTCTAACAGCAAGGGTGAGATGACGCTCAGCTTCAAGGTATCTACTCCAGACTACAAAATCGGAACAAGATCTGAGGGCTACAACAACGAGGGATTCGGAAGCTCTGATGTGCAGATATTCTGCTTCGATGCCAATGGATACTTCCTGGGCATGGGTCAGGATCTGAATGTGGAAGCTACAAGCAAAGAGGAAATTGGCGAAGGTGAAGTTAACACCAATAACAAAAAGATTAGTGTGAAGATGCCTAATGCCACAGCCCGACTCCACATCATTGCCAATGCCAATATCAATACAGAAAAGGCTGCCAACGAGTGGATTGGTTTGCATGAAAACAAGCTGATTACTACGTTTGAATCAAAGGCTACTGAAGACCAGGCTCTGAAAACCAAGTATTGGGGATATTGCAGTGGTTCTACAACTGCTGATATGAAGGCAAAGCTTACCAATAGCAGCAATGTGATTCATCTGATTAGAGATCGTGCTAAGATCACTGCTGACTGGGAAGCTTCAACCAATATCAAGAGTGTAGAAATCTCCATCGGTGAAGGAATGCTATATGCAACAATGGCTGCATTCGACCGTAACAAACTGGAGTTTCCAAACACAACAGCTGCAAAGGATTGGGAATGGAATATTACCGACATTACCCTACCTAAGTCAGAAGAAAGATACAAAGGTTCTGCAGGTCAGATGGGAACTGTGCAATATTGCTTTGAGGATGAAAACTCAAGTAAGGATCCTGTGAGCTGTATCCTGAAAGTAACATTCAACGACAATGTTGTAAAATGGTATAAGGTTTATCTTCAGAATGAGGATCAGCAATTCTATAAGGTCAAGAGAAATTATACCTATGCGATTCACATCAAGAAGCTGAATTCAAAGTTAGGTTATTCTGGCTACGACAATGCCCTTAACGGCTATGCTGCCAACAACCCTTGGATCCAGGTAGAGCAGATCGTACCAAAGATATCAGATGGAACCTATACATTGGAAATTCCTAATGGTACAAACATCATGTTGAACGATGGTGCTGCAGAAAGTCAGGAAATCGCCTTCAATTACGAAGGTGGTAATTTGAACCAAGCAAATCGTTTCGATGTAAACTGGGTTACGAATAATGAGTTAGGCAAGAAAGACCTCACCATTAGCCATGCAAACGGCAAGGGTAAGATTGGCTTTACCAGAGATATCATTACGGACCAGCTAAAATCTGGCGAAATCCGATTGCTCGACAAGGTGAGTGGTATGAGTAGAATTATCAAGATATACAGTATCAAGAAGTTCGACTTCGGTTTCACCTTCTCAGGTATGTCTGGAAGGAAAAAAAATAATACGGGTACTCTTACCTATACGATTCCGAAGAACTATCCTTCTGAGCTTCTGCCAGTAGAAATCAGAATAGCTTCTAACACCATCAACCCTGAGGATTGCGATGTGGAGGTAGGTTCTACAGAAGAAATCACAGAAGGCAAAGATTGGAACTGCTGGTTCTTAAAGAAGTTTGACTCTGCAGCGGCTCTCGGAGTAAAGCAGACAATTACTCTCAAGAACATCAGAGACAATAACAGTGGTGCTAAGGGTAGCTTCTACGTAAAAGTAAAATATGGTGGCGGTTTGCAAACTTTTGCATTCACCTACTAATAAAGAATTAGCAAAATACAAAAGTTAAGAATCATATATCTGTAAGAGAGGAGGGAAGGAAGTTGGGAATACTTCCTCCCCCTTATTTTAGTTATTATAAGACATTATTATCATTTACTATTATACAAATTTGCGAAGACTAGACTAGACTGGTCGTTGGAATTTTAGTTGCCGAGGTGACTCACCTTCTAAGATTCCACGACTTTTTTTGTGCTCAAACATCGCCCACCAGCTGATATCCGCTTGCACAACAGGTGTTGGGCGAGCGCATAAC